>Ga0335073_10010618_pt1 | contig 12951 bp, 12 predicted proteins | sample Lox_Sample_22_FD_207093 | JGI IMG/M metagenome (GOLD analysis project Ga0335073, IMG submission 207093) | Soil microbial communities from Loxahatchee National Wildlife Refuge, Florida, United States - Lox_Sample_2.2 | ecosystem: Environmental > Terrestrial > Soil > Wetlands | place: USA...
CCACCCTCGCGATCCTGCTCGCAAGTGCCGCCCTCGTCTTCCGATTTCGGCTGAATTCCGCATGGATCATCGCCGGGGCAGGCTTATGCGGCTGGATTCTTCGCTGATGTGGCGCGGGCGCCTCGCCCGCGTACCGCCAACTCCACCGACTCAGTGTTCGCAAGACAAATCTAGATCTACGCGGCCTTTGCGGCTAGTGCCTCATACTCCCGATGCGAGTCTCCAGGAAGCAGCACCCACATCGTGTAGATTCCAAGGGCCGTGCCGAACGGAACGTTGATCAATGAGATGAACGCCAGGACCAGGACAAGTACGCGCGCCCACGCAGTGTGATTCATCAATCCCCACCCCGCAATGAATCCACAAGCCGCTTTCGCCAAGATGAGAGTTCCGATCATGCTGAAGAACATGGTCAGGAATTCGATGGGTACGTCGGGTGGAATCTTGTTCATCTGACGCAGATGAGGAAACAGAGTGCTGCCGAGTATAAACAAGACCAGACCCGCCAATCCGATCAGCGCTGCATAGGCAAACCACAGGATGGCGAGCAGATGCAGATGTTCCTGTACACGGTTCGCCACTGGCTGGGATGCCAGCACTGGTCCAAGGATCTGTTTGCCGCATTTGCTGCAGTAGGCCTGCCCCGGTTGTACCGCCGCTCCGCATCCATCGCAGAACATGACATCCCTCCTCGCAACTGAGTTCTATTTACTCAACCTGCGTGTGCCTCGAAGAAATAATCTCACCATAAAGATACGTGCCACAATTCGATCAGTTCCTTACTCCATTCCTGCACCCATACTCATGCAAACGAAAAGGCCACCCGGCAACTGGGCGGCCTTCTCTTCAAGGGAGAATAGTTCCAACGGAGGCTTCAGAAATCCGTCAAAACTTTCTGCCGAAATCTTATGAGTCAAAAAACAGGGGTGTCAAGCGATTTTTCGGAAATAAATGTCTTTGTTTTCAATGTGTTACAAAATTAGGAAATACCCATAGTAAGTGCCTCATTTTGAGACAAAACCCTAGTTACAAACTCGTAACCCACTCCGTTTTAAGCTAGTTACCCTGGTTTCAGGCGGGGTCAGGAGGCCTGTCGGCCACTTTCCGGGGGACTTTTGCGGGTGGTTTCCACGATCGTTTCCGTCAAGTGTAAGGAGATGAATTCCATCTGCTCTGGGCGATCAAAAACCCTGTCCGGATAAATGCGTTTCATCAGAATTCGAAATCCGCCAAACGCAAGGCCTGCCACAATTGCCAATCCGCCAATAATGGCACACAGAATCACGATGTTCAGAATCAACATGTACAGATCGTGCACCTGCGTGTCCTGCGCGGGAGTATTCCAGGTAACCGTTGCTTCGTAATTCACCCGATTGAGCAGAGTCTTCACGTCGTCAATCGACGTCGGTCCCTGTGCGACCGCGACAATCGGCCCAGTACGCTTGCTGCAGAAGCCCTCAGCACACTCAGTGACCGAAACTCCTGGCTGAGATTGCGCTTCACGATGCTGCGCCTCGATCCGGTGAAGATGATCGGCAGCCAGTTGCGGCGTGGGATACGAAATCAGCATCAAGGTTGCTTCACCGCTCGGCGTGTTGTAGTTCGCGAGCGTAACTTCGGAACTGGTGGCAAAGTCAACGAGATTAGCGGGAACCGGCGCAGACAGCGCATTCAGCGCATTCGGCCCCATCGCATATTTCTGCGTGTTGGGAACGTAGTTCTGGCGTGGCAGGTATTGAATGAAGCTCGGCAGGTTTCCAGCATTGCCGGGAGGGCGCGGCAGATTCCCAGCCAGCTCGCGCAACTGTGCCGCCGACATCTCACTTTGCTGGCTGAACAATGCATCCACCAGAATGTATCCGCGATAGAACAGCACTCGCTGCTGTCCCCCATTCGTCGTCACCGAGGCGGCCTGGTCTCCCACGCTTTCCGGTTTCATTTCCGGTTGCAGATAAAACGTGTACGCCCCGAATGCTCCCGAAGCATCGGCAAATCGCGCTGCCCGGATTTTCAGGGTGCGGCCGTCGTCGCGCGTGTATGTCGCCGACGCGAAGTCGGTGAATCCATACTCTTTTAGAATTCCCCCATCTGCAGCATCCGCAGCCGCCGCATCGGTGCTGGCTTTCGCGCTGCCCTCGATCTGCCATCCGCCAAATTCCCGCGGAAGGATGCCGGCAGCCGCGTTTGTCGCATCAGCCGCGGTTGATCCATCCTTCGGCGCCTGAGAAACAGCAAAAGCGGTGCCTATAAGCACGCCGAGGCAAAGGGAAGCCAAAAGGTAACGGGAATGTTTCAGGTACGGCAAGGTCAGCCAGAAAACTCCTCTTCTCATTAGACCACAATGGCCGCCGAAAAGTTTCCCCCGTCGCCCGAAGTCGTTCAAAACGCAGCCCTCGCTACCCTATTACCATTGTGCCCCTTTCCCACCTATCGGAGCCATTCTCAATTCTCGACTCTCACGGCAAACTGTTTGTGAGGCGGAGAGATGTGTCCGAAGACCACACAAAATAATAAGCGTAATAGGAACCGCACCAAGGCTGTCCTTCCCGTCAAAGTGCGGGGAACGGACGTCTCTGGCAATGTTTTCGAAGACTTGGCGCACACGTTGGACATCACGGCCACCGGGGCTCGCCTCGGTGCCGTCCGCCGGGAATTGAATTTGATGGAAGAAGTCACCATTCAGTTCCGCCAGCGCAGAATGACATTCCGTGTGGTCTGGATCAAGAAGCTCAAAGGAACATCGGAGTTTCAAGTCGGTTTGCAAGCGCTGACGCAGGAGCGGGAGGGCTGGGGCATCAGCCTCGGCGAGCCCGAGGCCGCGCCAGCCCGGCTCGGAGCACTCCAGGCATCTGGATCGGCATAGAAAAACAAAGCAGTAAATGAAGAGATGAGATCGCAACAATAGGGAGAACAGTATGGAAAACAATTTTCGCAATTCATGGTGGAAGCAGCTTTGGACAGACGAGCAGGGTCAGGACATCGCCGAGTACTCCGTCATGTTGGCCGTGATTCTGGTGATCGTAGTCGGCACTGTTCGCCTGATCGGCTCCAACGCCAACAACGTTTTCTCGAACGTTGGCAGCTCGCTCAGCCAGTAAACTACCGCTCTTTAGAATTGCTTCACGCGTAGGACTTGAAAGGGCGCGGCTTTAGCCGCGCCGCAAACTTTCCGCTTTCTTCCAACAGATTGCGGGCTTCAGCCTCACGCCACTCGTCCCATTAGCTCGATAATCCGGGAAGGGCACGAGTTCACTCGTGCCGATACATGCCCAAAGCAATAAATCCGCGCTTTAGCGCCTGAGGTCGACTTTGGGTTCGCCCGCCAGAAAAATCCTCACACCTATAAAACTCCCGGCAGACATGTTAATAGTTGGATATGAGCGAGGTTTCCACTCTCCCACCCCGCCCCCAGCCCGCTGACGCTTTACCGCGCCAGCGCGATAGTTCCTTTCGTCGGTTCGCCTGTTATTTCTGCGTCATTCTGACCCTCACGATCTTCGCCGGCGTCCGCTTCCATTTCCGCAACATGCCGCTCGAGCGCGATGAAGGCGAATACGCTTACATGGGACAGCTTCTTCTTCATGGCATCCCTCCCTATAAGCTCGCTTACACCATGAAGCTGCCGGGAACCTGCATGGCCTACGCCGCCATGATGGCAGTCTTCGGCGAAACTCCCGGCGGCATTCGCCTGGGAATGATCTTCGTCACCACGCTTTGTGCCATTCTCGTTTTCTTGCTGGGCAAAAAGCTTTCCGGCCTTCTCGCCGGAACCATTGCCGGAATCGTCTATCCATTTCTTGCCATCCGTCCGGGCGTCCTCGGCATGGATGGCCACGCTACGCACTTTGTCGTGCTTTTCGCAGTCGCCGGAATTCTCGTGCTTCTGCGCGCGATGAAACCGATGGAAAAGACCACCGGACCGCCAAGTAAAGCCCTTTTCTTTCTCAGCGGCCTGTCTTTCGGAATCGCCTTCCTGATGAAGCAGCCGGGAATCCTCTTCGGCATCTTCGCCGGACTCTACTGGCTGTGGCATGAGAGGAGACGAGGATGGCAGTGGAGCCGCATCCTGCTACCCGGACTGCTGTTCTCCGTCGGCGTCATCCTTCCTTACGCTTTAACCTGCCTCTGGTTGTGGCGCGCCGGAGTCTTTGCCGAGTTCTGGTTCTGGACCTGGTCCTACGCCCGCGCCTATGGCTCGATCGTCCGCTTGCACGACATCTGGCCTCTTTATCTCCAATGGACATTGCCTTGGGCCATTCGTCCGTTCGTCCTCTGGGAGATCGCCCTCGCCGGTCTCGCCGCTCCGCTCTGGAGCCGTTACGCCCGTCCGCATGGAGGCTTCGTCGCCGGTTTGTCCTTCGCCTCAGTGCTCGCGGTTTCCGCCGGATTCTATTTCCGTCCGCACTACTTCATTATGCTGCTTCCCGTCGGCGCGATCTGCATCGGCATTGCCGTGGAGTACGCCCAGCGCGAACTCCTGCGACGCAACTGGCGCCGCGCAGCCGTTCTTCCGCTTCTCTTCTTTGTGATCTCCTTCGTCCTCGCGGTTCGCGGCCAGTGGAAGTCTTACTTTCACCTGCCTCCGCTCGAACTGAGCCGCAGAATGTACGACAAAGGCCAGTCCTTTCCCGAGGATGTCGTCGTCGCCAACTTCATTGCGGCCCACGCGCACGCGGGCGATGAAATCGGCGTCATCGGCTCCGAGCCGGAAATATGCTTCTACACCCACCTTCACTGCGCGACCAGCTACATCTACATGTATCCGCTCATGGAGAAGCAGCGCTACGCGCGCCGGATGCAGGCCGAAATGATGCAACAACTCTCCACCTCGCAGCCGCGCTTCATTGTCTATGTGGACTACGAACGAAGTTGGGGATGGAAACCAACCTTAGATCAAAATCGCCCGTTCCTCGACGAGGCTTGGAATTTTGCTCACCTCGGCTACCAGCTAGTGGACCAGGTCCCCGCTGTGGATGAAAGACTGCTCGATCCCCATTCGCACGATGTCGTGCCCAATCCCCTGCGCGGCGAGCGAGCCGGATTTTACGTCTTCCAGCGCTAGCCGCTCAAACCGGTGCCGTCGTCCCCCGCTCCGTTTGCGGTGCAGCCGCGCACAACGTTAAACTTGTTCACCGGCGGAACCCGCAGCCGCGCGAATCGCGAAACTAGCCGGCAGCTCTCCACACTGTCTGGGGTGAACTCTATGCTGGTCGTCATGAAGGCGCACGCCACCGAAGAGCAGGTGCGTGACGTTTGCCAGAAGATCGAAACCATGGGTTACCGCGCCCACTCCATGCCCGGCGCGCAACGCACCGCCATCGGCATCACCGGCAATCGGGGCGAAGTCGAACCCGGCACGCTCGAAGAGATGCCGGGCGTGCAGGAAGTCATACAGGTTTCTAAGCCCTACAAACTAGTCAGCCGCGAGGTCAAAGAAGACAACACCATCATTCGCTTCCCCGGAACCAGCGCGGCCATTGGCGGTCAGGGACTCGCCATCGTTGCTGGTCCCTGCGCCATCGAGAGCCGCGAACAAGCTTTTGGCGTCGCCGAGCGCGTGCATCGCGCCGGAGCCCAATTCTTCCGCGGTGGTGCCTACAAGCCCCGCACTTCACCCTATTCTTTCCAGGGACTCGGCGAAGACGGCCTGCGCATTATGGCGGAGATTCGCCAGCAGTTCGGCCTGCGTATCATCACCGAGGCCATCGATAACGAATCGCTTGATTTGGTCGAGGAGTACGCCGACGTCATCCAGATCGGCGCCCGCAACATGCAGAATTTTTCTTTGCTGAAGCGCGCCGGACGCGCCCGCAAGCCCGTCCTGCTAAAACGCGGCATGTCAGCAACACTCGAAGAATTCCTCATGGCCGCCGAGTACATTCTGAGCGAGGGCAATTACAACGTCGCGCTCTGCGAACGCGGCGTGCGCACTTTCGCCGACCACACCCGCAACACGCTCGATCTCAGCCTGATTCCCGCCGTGCAGCGCCTCAGCCATTTGCCCATCCTCGTCGATCCCAGCCACGGCACCGGCAAGCGCAACAAAGTCACGCCCCTGTCGCGCGCGGCGGTCGCCGTCGGCGCTGACGGCCTGCTCGTGGAAGTGCACGTCAATCCCGACCAGGCGCTTTCGGATGGCCCGCAATCCCTCTTCCCCGATCAATTCGATTCTCTGATGGATCAGGTCCGCCAGATCGCCGCCGTCGTGGGACGTACCGTGCCCGCACTGGAAACGCGAGAGACGGTGACGGTAAGCAAGTAGATTGTTCAGAGCTTTTCAGGAGGGCTGGTGAACTACCGCAACCGCGCAGCCTGGAAATGTTCATTCTTCATCGCTGTGATGATTTGGCCCACGTGGCTCTACTCACAGACCTCGCCTGATCCCGTACTCTGCCTCCCCGGACAATCCCAGACCCGCGTGAGCAATCCGGAAATCCTCACCGACACCAACGGAATGGACCTTCACCCCTACGTGAACGATCAAGTTCTGCCCCTGCTTCGCGCAAATTGGTACACTGCCCTGAAACGATCTGGAGAACAAGTCAGCGGCGATGCGACCGTTCTGTTCACGATTTCCAAGCTCGGCGGCATAACGACGACGAAATTAGTGGATGGCTCCGGTCATGCGGCACTCGGAGAACTGGCCACGCAGGCCGTTACCAACTCCGCCCCATTCCAGCCTTTCCCTGAAGAGTTCAGCGGCAATTTTTTAGATCTTCGCGTGCGCTTCGAATTTGCGCCGGCGCCAGATTGGGTGCCAAAGAATGGAAAAATGGAACCGATCTGTGCCCAAGTGGCGGGCGCAAACAACGTCCCAAACTGCCTTACTCCACCAAAGCCGACATTTAGTCCAGAACCCGAATTCACGATAGAGGCACGTCGAAACGGTACCCAGGGAACACTCCTCCTCTACGTTTTGGTCGGCGCTGATGGGACGGTGCAACATGCCTGTGCAGCGCGGCCATTGGGCGACGGACTCGACGAAAAAGCTGTCGAAGCCGTTCGCAGGTGGAAGTTTGAGCCAGCTACGCTTCATGGAGTGCCCCAACCGGTGCATATCGCCATTGAAGTCGAATTTCATCTGTTCGCGAAGCCCGAGCCTGGGACCGACGCTGCCAACATGACCGTAGGAACCTCAGGTGCTGCCAGCCCGGTCACGGGCAGAATAGTAACCACGTCCCCACAGGAAGACACAACATCTGGTGCGCAGGAACAGCCAACTTGCAACTCGCAAACGAATTCGGGCTGCATTAGTCCCCCTCGTATCGTGCAACCACAGAACGTTCCAAATGAACTCTACGATACGAAGTACTCCGGAACTGTGACGTTGTCATTAGTCGTCGGAGTCGACGGCAAACCCCACGACATAAAAGTCGTAAAAAGCGTGGCACCAGAGCTGGACCAGAAAGCTATTGAAACAGTCAGTGCCTGGAAATTCGAGCCGGGGATGAAAGGCGGCAAAGCGGTTGCCACTCTGATCGAAATCCAAGTCGAATTTCATTTATACAAAAACAGTAACTGAGATGCTTCGCGGGCTCCGCCCGCGATAGTCGGCACCCAACAACCGCATGTCCTGGCTCACCATCCTGAACCAAGAAGTTATCGCCTGCACGCGCTGTCCACGCCTCGTCATCTATCGCGAACAAGTCGCTCGCGAAAAGCGGCGCGCCTACCGCGATTGCGATTATTGGGGAAAGCCCGTGCCCGGCTTCGGCGACCCGCACGCCCGCGTCCTCATTATGGGACTCGCGCCCGGCGCGCACGGTTCGAACCGCACCGGACGCCCCTTTACCGGCGATGCCTCCGGCAACTTCATGTATCCCATCCTTTATGAAACCGGATTCGCCAGCCAGCCCCTCGCCATCGACCGCAACGATGGCATGAAATTGACTGATCTCTACATCACTGCCGCCGTCCGCTGCGCTCCGCCTGACAACAAGCCGCTGCCCTCGGAGCTAGTGAACTGCTCCGCATTTCTTGATCGTGAAATCGCTGGATTGAAGAACGTGAAAGTCGTGGTGGCTCTGGGCAAGATCGGCTTCGATGCGTATCTGAATTACCTCAAACGGCTTGGCCTGCTTCCCCGGCGCAAGGAATATCTCTTCAAGCACGGCGCTCACTACAAGTTGCCTGACGGCAAAATCCTGCTCGCGTCCTATCACCCGTCCAATCAAAATACGCAAACCGGCAAGCTCACACGCCAGATGTTCCACGACATCTTCAAGCAGGCACGCAAACTCGCTGCCGATTAACAAGTGAGCTTTTTAATCGCGGTTTTTATCACCATTGGTACTCGCGATTCCGCATCGGGCTGAGGACGGAGACTTTTCCGTCGGCGCCCACTCCGAACTGTATAAGCATGGCATCACCGCCCTTGCTCAACCGGTAGGTGGAGACCCATTGCGGCTGGCCCTCAGTTCTCTTATCGCGCTTCACGAGCGTGAGTGTTCCTCCGGGCCAGAGATTCGCGAGGCTGTGCTGGAAGCGTTTCGACGTGTCCGCCGCGATGGCAGCCGCCACTTGCGAGGTAGTTTCGGCACGGACGTCCGCACCCGCGGCCACTTCATCCAAAAGCTTTTTGAGTCGCTCAGCCAGTTCAGGCTGGTCGTCAGCAATCGGCTCCAACTTGGGTACGGTCAGCGCCGGATTCACAAGGCCAGCAACCACGTGGGCGATGACGCCCGGATTGGAGGGACCGGCTCCGAGATTCGTAAGCACCACTACCGTGAGGCTATCGTCGGGATAACGGGAGATTCGGCAAGTGAATCCCTGCCAGGCGCCGCCATGCTCGATGCGCTTATGACCGTCCTGCGCGCCGATCATCCAACCAAACCCGTAGCCTGCTGAATTGGGCTTTCCGTCGTTGAGGGGATACACGGTCCAGATCCGGTCGAGACTCGACTGCTTTAGCAGCTTCGTCCCGTACAGCGCCTCGTCCCACTTGTCTAGGTCGAGAACGTTAAAGTAGAGCGCACCATCAGCCGTGGAGTTGAAGGTTGGCGAAACCCATTCCTGGTTCTTGAGTTCGCCATTACGATCGAGCTCGTAACCGGAGGCGCGGTTCGGAATAATGTCGCGCTCGCTTATGAGCCGGGTTGAAATCATGCCCAGCGGCTTGAAGATGCGCTCGCTGAGAAACTCCGCATACGGCATGCCTGTGACCTTGTGGATGATGATGCCGAGCAATAAGTAGTTGGTGTTGCGATAGTCCCATTTCTCGCCCGGCGCCCATTCGATGGGAAGGGCTTCGACCTTCTTAGCCAACTCATCTTCAGTGAAATCGAGGCGCAAATAGAATGGGCCGTTCGGACCAGTGCGATCACCGCTCTCGTATTCGGACAGACCTGACGTATGCGAAAGCAGGTTCTTGATCAGGATCGGCTTCCATGAGGCAGGTGCATCGGAAAAGTATTTGGTGATGCTGTCATTGAGCGAGATTTTGCCATCCTCCACAAGCGTCATGATGGCGGCGGAAACGAACTGTTTGCCGACCGAGCCAGATTGCATGACCGTCTCAGGCTTGACCGGCACATTGAGTTCGACGTTGGCGAGTCCGTATCCCTTGGCGAGCAAAATGCGGCCGCGGCTATAGATGCCGAGCTCGAGACCGGGAATACGCTGGCTCGCCATCTCGTGTTTAACAAAATCGTCGATGGAGGCGAGGTGACCGGCGTCGAGTGGCGGAAGAGGAGCCTGCGCGATTGAAATTGCACCGCAGAAGAAGAGCGATCCGAAAAGCAGCATCTTCGGAAAAGTATTCATGGCCCCTCTCACTTGTGGAGCTAAAGAGCGACTCAGTATAGCCTTTCTCTCAATTCAATTTGGTCACCGTCGCCTCAAGCTGAAATTGCCGCTTGGAATTGGGATCGTCGGCGATCCCGATAACGATCGGCTTGCCTAAAACAAGCGCAGTGCTGCCTTGAATCCGGATCTGACGGACTACAGGAAGGAGCGTGGCACTGCGTTCCGGCCCTGCGGTTGTATCAATGCTGCTGATCTCGCCCGAGATATGCAGTTCCTGTTCATGGTTGATCAATTGCGCCTCGACTGACGTTCCGAGGTCTATGTATTGATACTGAGTGTTGCCACTCGCCTGCGTGGTTGAAGAATCGGACGTGGCGACAGGGATTCGGGTGCCGATCTTGATTTCGTCGGGCCTTCCAGCCGTCAAATCGATCGAGTAATGTCGGGTGTTCACCTTCTTCCCATCTTCCATTTCGTTGAAAGCAAGATCGACGCGATAGGCGTTCATCGGCTGCTCAGCCGCGGGAGCGTTTGTGGAGTTGGATTTCTCTTGCGCCGATGCCGTTTTCGGATTGCCAACAAACGGAAGCAACGAAATTGCAAATAACAACGCTGTGATGACGGAAGTGATTCTTCGCATGGGATGTCAACCTTTCCTTAGTTTGATTCTGTCGATTCCTTTTCGAGCGCTTGCATCTCTTGCATGACCTCATTTGCTGACGCCTCTTGCGCTTGCGCCAGCAGTTTCGCGTCGCGTGGGAAATCCCGAGCGTATTGCTCCAGAGCTTTTTCTTCTTGGTTCAACGGTCGCGGCGACGGAAACGCATGGGCACTCACTGGTTCTTGCGACGGAAACACATCCGCACTCAAACTTTGTGACGACGCAAAGACATCGGAGCTCACGGGCTCCGGCGAGGGGAAAACGTCCGTCGCCGACCTAGGCGCCGACGGAAATACAGCCAGCTTTGGATCTTTTTCTGCCTGCACCTCATCTGCGTGCGCCGGCGATGCCTGCTCGACCCTCCTGCGAACCGCGTGATGCTCGACTGGGTTCTTTGCCCTCGCCTCTCTCGTGATTGCAGGCTTCGGCACGGAAGCCACACTTTCTGGCATCGCCGGAATCTGGTGCGCAACCGCAGGAGGATGCGGCCTCTCGATCCTCCACACTCCCATCGCCAAAATCAGCGCTGCCGCCACCAATGCCCATTTCCACCACGCGTGCGGGCGGGATTGCACCCTCGCTGCCCGCACGTTCGCCAGAATTCGCTCTTCCAATCCTGCCCGCGGCTCGACCGCTGCGTACTCTTTGAGCGCTGCATCAATTTGCCGGTCGATCTCTCCCGAGCCCATTTCCTTGCCTGTATATTTCTCCGTCATTCCTGTCACCCCTTGGGACCCACGCGCTGCGCCAGCTTTTCTTTCAAGACCTGTCGCGCGCGAAATACTCTCGACCGCACCGCCGCCTCATTGATCCCCAACGCTGCGCCCACTTCGCGCGGCGTCATCTCTTCAATCGCCGACAAGATCAGCGGCTGTCTCAGTTTCTCCGGCAGCGCTTCAATCAATTTCCCGATCGTCGCACTCATCTGCGCTCCATGCGCCGTCAAGTCCGCCGCCGGTTCTGACGATGCCAATTCCACCGGCACATCTTGATCGTCAATCGATATCTCATTCAGCCGCCCCGGCCCTCGCCGGCCAGCTGAAACTCGCCATGCGATCCGCGCCAGCCACGCTCTTTGATCCGTCACGCCCGCCAGCTTCGATCCGTACCGCATCACCCGCAGAAACGTCTCCTGCGTCGCATCCTCGGCATCCGCATGACTGCGCAGCACGGCATACGCGATCCGGTACACCAGCCGCGAATGCTCCCGCACCAGCGCCTCCAGCAATTCCTCCTGGCTGCGCTCGACGGTGCTGCCTTCAATCGCGGTCGCTCCGCTCAGGATCGCCTCTCCGGCCACTGCCTGTCTGCCCTCACTCATGAAGACCACCTGCGGACTCGATTCGTTCAGGAATTTCATCGGGAGAACGGTGCCCGGACCACGACTTGCGTCTTTAAAGGGTGTTGCGCGGGCGCCCTCGCCCGCGTCCGGCGCAGCCGAGTGGCCGAAAGATGAAAAAGCTAAAGGACGTGAAAAAGACGGTCAGGATCGAGCAGAATCAAAATCCCACCATTACCGGCTCCGGCTCCAATCCCACTCCCCACAATTCCTCCACGCGCTGTTGAATCTGATCTTTCAGCTCAAGGATCTCCGCCGCGTTCGCTCCGCCGCGATTGACGATGGCCAGCGCATGTTTCGTCGAAATGCCGGCCCGTCCAAAACCATATCCGCGAGCAAATCCCGAATGCTCTACCAACCACGCGGCCGAGACCTTATGATTCTGTTCCAGCTGGGGATAACTGGGGACCCTCAATTCCTTCGCCTCCGCTCGCTTTCTCAGCTCTTCATGCTGCTCGGCGGTGAGAACTGGATTTTTGAAAAACGATCCCGCACTTTGAGCATCCGGATCTCCGGGCGTAATCAGCATGCCCTTCCGCGCCCGGATGTGACGCACCGCTTCCCTCGTCTCCGCCAGAGTCGGCAGCGTCTCGCGCCCTTCGAAGTGCCGTCGCAAGTCGCCATACTCGAGGTGCGCCGCGCCGCCGGGCTCCAATGCATAACTCACTCGCAAGATGATGAAGCGTCCACGCTCGGAAGTATTAAAGATGCTTGAGCGATACGAAAATCCGCAGGCCTCGCGGCACAACTCACGCACCTGACCATCTCTCAGATCGAAAGCTTCCACCGATTCGATCGTCTGCGCCACTTCCTGCCCGTATGCGCCCACATTCTGAACAGGCGTTCCGCCGACGCTGCCAGGAATCCCGCTCAGGCACTCCACTCCCGCGCAATTTGCCGCAACCGCATGCGAAACAAATCGATCCCAAGCTTCTCCCGCGCCCACATCAAAAACGACTCGCCCCCCCACTTCGCCGGTCTGCCGTTCGATTCCGCCGATCGCAACCTTTAGCACCAGCCCCGGCCATCCCGCGTCGGAAATCAGCAGATTGCTGCCCCCGCCGAGCACGAACAGAGGCAAATTCTTATTTTTTGAAAATTGAACCGCTTCTTCGATTTCCGCTCGCGACTGTGCTTCCACCAAAAATCTCGCCGGACCTCCCACGCGGAAGGTGGTCAACGGCGCCAGCGGAATGTTTTCCTGAAC
>Ga0335073_10010619_pt1 | contig 12951 bp, 9 predicted proteins | sample Lox_Sample_22_FD_207093 | JGI IMG/M metagenome (GOLD analysis project Ga0335073, IMG submission 207093) | Soil microbial communities from Loxahatchee National Wildlife Refuge, Florida, United States - Lox_Sample_2.2 | ecosystem: Environmental > Terrestrial > Soil > Wetlands | place: USA: Florida...
GCCGCGGGCGCAAGACGCTAGCCAGATCGTCGGCGCCGCACGGCGGAAAGCCCAGGCCGTCGTGCGGCACATCGAGGCCGCAGGCATTGGCGACCGCCGCCATCTCGATCGCGGACTTTGTGCCGTCGAGGAACGAGTTGAACATCTGGGAGTTCATGCCCGCGCGCTTCGCTTCCGCCGGGGTGAGGCCGTAGTGTTCCCAAACGCTGTCCGGCGTGACGGCGTGATAGGCCGGCAGATAGTTAGTGCCCTTACCCGCCGCAATCACCGAAAACCCGGCTGAACGCGCCCAGTCGACCATTTCGGCGACGAGCGCCGGCTGATCGCCGTACGCCATCGAATAGATCACGCCGGCGGCGCGCGCCTTGCGGGCGAGCCACGCCCCCGCGAGAGCGTCGGCTTCGACATTGACCATGACGATGTGCTTGCCCGCTTCGATCGCCTGTATGGCATGGGCGATGCCGGCGGGCGCGTCACCGGTCGCCTCGACGACGACCTCGACGCGCTCGTCGGCGCACGCGTCGCGCCCGTGTTCGGCAAAGCGCGTCCGCGCGATGCGTCCCGCATCCCAACCGACGTTGCGGCATGCAGCCTTGGCGCGCTCCGGATCAAGGTCGGCGATCGCCGCCACTTCGAGGCCGGCGATCGACGGGACTTGCGCCAGGAACATCGAGCCGAATTTGCCGGCGCCGATGAGCCCGACGCGAACGGGCTTGTCGGCGGCGATGCGCGCGGCGAGCAAGGATTGCAGATTCATGATTCTCTTCCGCCTACTGAACCAGGTCGGGCCAAGGCACTATGGTCGATTTCACCGTCTTCGGCTCGTGGCCGAGGGTGAACGGCCAGGGCAGTCGCCTCCGCCAGCGCCCCTCCAAGATATGCAGATCGGCGCCGCAGACGCCGCAGGCGCCGACCTTGATGAGCGCCGCTTTGCCCGAAATCTTCGGCCACGGAACGGTGCGGATGACCGGCTTGGCGCCAGGGCCGGCGACGGTGGAAACACGAATCTGCTCCATTGCGCCATCCCGCGCGCGGTCAACCTTCGGACGAGGGATCGCGCCTCTGTTACTCCGCCGCGACACGGTGCGAACGCGCATGCGCGAGCAGCGCGTCATCGGCTACCGGCGCGATCGGCGTGAAATCGCGGTGGGCGATCCACTCGGGTCGCGTGAATTTGGTGATATGGTTGGAGACGGCGCACAGGGTGAGATAGACGATCTTGCGCGGATATGGGGTAATGTTCGGCGGGGATGCGTGCACCAGATTGCCGTGGAACATCAGCACCGAGCCGGGCTTGCCGGTCGGCGCGACAATACCGCCTTCGGAAGCAAGTTGCGTCACCGTCTCTTTGTCGAGCGTCCATAGCGGATAGGACGTTGTCTCCAAGTCGTGGCCAGCCTTGAGCACACCTTGTTTGTGGCTTTTCGGGATCAGCATCAGCGCGCCGTTGATCGGCATGACCTCGTCCAGGAATACGGCGATATTCATGGCGCGGGGTTCCGGCATGCCATCGTCGCGCGCCCAGGTGCCGTAGTCCTGATGCCATTGCCAGACGTCGCCCTCGAATGCGGCCTTGGCGTTGAGCTTGAACTGATGAACGTAGACGTCTTCGCCGAACAGCTGACGCAACGGCTCGACGAGCCGCGGATGGGACGAAAGCAGGCGGAACGTCTCGTTGAAAGTATGGGCGGCGAAGGCGGTGCGCGGCGCGCCGGTCTTCTCCCGCCACACTTCCTGGCGCTCGAGTTTGAGGATCGCCTCCGCATCGTCGCGCAGGAGGGCGATTTCCTCCTCGCTGAAGCAGTTGGGAAAGAACAGGTAGCCCTGCTCGTCGAAATCGCGAAGTTGGCCGGCTGACAGCTTCATGGCGTTTCCCAGGTGTTTCGGTCGGTCCGCAGCGGCGAGGCCGGTTGAGCGCTTTGTCGACAATCTAGCCCATCATCACGGGTCGGTCCACGATAGCAGAAAGCGCTGGCCCTCGACGCCCGCTCTCATTGCGCATGGAGCCGGTCGCCCTCAGGAGCGTCCCCCCTTCACGCCCCAGAGGCGCTCGGTCTCTTGAGCGCGATAACGGCGCAGGGTCGGCCAGCAAGCGAGCCACGGCCTGACGAAAAAACCCTGCGCTCGCCCGCGCTCGGGTCCAGCTCACCGGTCGAGCTCCCGCTCGCGATCGATCGCGTTGCGCTTGTCGTCGACAAGAACCGCCATGAGCAAGGCCGGCTCGGCGCCGCGGTTAACCCAGGCGTGATTGGTGCCCCTCTGGATCACGCAATCGAAAGGCTTCAATGTTCTCTCTTCCTTGTCGAGCACAAGTGTGATCTCGCCGGAGAGCAAGATGATGTAATCAGTGGTATGCGACCGATGCATGGCCGGATGTCGCGACGTGTCGGGCTGCAAATGAGCTCCGTTCATGGCGGCAAACCATTCGGCGCTCGCCTTTCGTTTTTCCTCGTCGGTTAGATGCGCCATCTCCGACTCTGGCGCGATTTCAAAGTAGCGGAACAGCGTGCCGCTGGGTGGAGGCTCTAGTCGATCGGATCGTTTGGCGTGGTCGACTCCATCATTATGGCTTGGCGGCTTGCTGTCGGTGATCCACATTTCCGTCAGTACGGTGATAGTGTGCGATGCGATGCCATCGACCAGCACGTGGGACTTACCGTTTGTGTCATCGGTTGTGACGATTCGTCGAATCTGTCTCACGGGTTCCTCCAGTTTTACTTATTGCTCTTACCCGACCGACGATCCGGGTTTTTTGGGATCGACAACCTCGTGTTATCATTTCTCGCGCAGAGCCAGAACCGACACGAGGACGACCATCCCGAAGATGATGTCGCGCACTGCGTGCGGAAGTGTCGTTCCCGCGAGCAGCGTCTGGAGCGCCGTCAGGAGGAGCACTCCACCGAGCATGCCGATGTAGGTCCCACGGCCGCCCGTGATGAGCGTCCCGCCGACGATCACGACCGCGATCGACGGAAGGAGGAAGTCGTCGCCCATGCCGAGGCTCGCCTGGCCGCTGAAGCCGGTGAAGAGGACGCCCACCAGAGCCGCGCAAAAGCCGCTGAGCGCATAGACGCCGATGGTGGTGGTCTTTAGGCCGACGCCCGACAGGTACGAGGTGCGTGGGCTGTTCCCGACGGCGTACACCCATCGCCCGAAGACCGTGCGGCCAAGGAGCGTGACGCCGAACAGGATGAACACAGCCATCAGGCCGACAACCGGGGTGATCCCGCCGACCCTGCCGGTCATCACCCAGCGTAGCGCAGGCGACGCGAAGCCTGCAGGCGTTCCGTTGCTGAACAGAAGCGCGGCCCCCTGGAGAATGCCATTCATCGCGAGCGTCACCACGATCGGCGGTAGACCGAGGGCCGCGACGCCCAGTCCGTTGAACAGACCGATGACCGCGCCGACAGCAAGCGCAAGCGGGACGGCCCAGATCGTCGCCATGTCTGAGCCCTGGATCAGCCCGGCTGCCAGAATCCCACAAAAGCCGATAGTCCAGGGCACCGAGAGGTCGAGCCCCCCCGAGAGGATGACCGCGCCCTGACCAAGCGCGAGGATCGCCAGAAACGCCCCGAGAACTACCAGCGAATCGTAGTACTTGAGCGAGAGGATGATGTTCTCCCGATAGACGAACTGAGTGGCGATCACCACAAGGGCAAAGGCGACGTACGCGGGCAAGACGTAGCGCAATTGATCGCGGTTGCGGTGAAGCCAGGACGCACGCTGGGCGCCCGTCCCCCGCGCTGACAGCGAAAGCGTCGCCGACGGCGCCGAAATGCCGGTCTCGACCTGGTTGGCGAGCAAGCCGGCCGAGCGGGAGCGGATCCAAAGACTCGCGCGACGCAACGATTGGGTCGCCTCGCTGCCAGGCCCGATGGACGAAGCTAAGACGGCGAGAATGAGAACGATTCCCTCCGCGATGGTCGAGAAATAAGCGGAGACGTCGAGCGCCAACAAGATGTTGATCATCAGCATTAGCGTATAAGCGCCAATGACGGATCCGACCGCGCTGCCGCGCCCGCCACCGAGCAGGGTGCCCCCAAGTACGACGGCCGCGAAACTTTGCAGAAGCAAAGGGTTGCCGACGAGCGGATCGGCGGAGCCAGTCTGCGCGCCGATAAAAACGCCCGCCATGCCATAAAACAACCCACCGAGCACGAACGCGGCGAACCGGGTCCATTCAACCGAGATGCCGACCGCGTGCGCGGCTTCCGCATCGCTTCCGACCGCAAACATGGCCGTCCCGAATTTGGTCCGCCTGACAAGCAGCCAGATAACGAGGCCGCCCGCGATCACGAGTGCGGCCGCCGGGAGCACGCCCGGGATCGCTGCGCCCGTAAAGAGCTTGGTGAGCGTCTGCGCGATAGCTCCGCCCGGATCCGGCATGATGACCAGTGTCACGCCGCCGACGAGGAACATTGTTGCGAGCGTGACGACGATCGACTGCAACCTTAGAAACGCGACGAAGAATCCATTGAAGGCGCCGATTGCGGCGCCGAGCGCAAGGCCTGCGGCCACGGCGCCGATTTGACCCGCCACGGTCTCCTGAGGGATCGTCGCGACGACGGAATTGACCAACGAAATCGCGGCGCCGGCCGAGAGATCGAACCCGCCAACGACGATGACGAACGTTTGACCGATAGCCGCGAGCGCCAGCGGCGCGCCGCTGGTGATCAGCGAAGCGATATCATAGTAGCCGAGACCCTTAGGCGTTATCGCCGCAACGAAAGCGAGCAGCGCCCCAAAGACGACAACGGCGGCGATCAGGCCGCGATGGCGCGACAGGTTGAGCTTCGCTCGCGGCCGATCAACTTCCAGGGCTTGGACCGTCATCGCGCCCAACCTTACACCTCGCTGCGATATTCGCCCTCTCTCCGAGGGCGGCTCGTATGATGGTCTCCTCGTCCAGTTCGTCTCCGGCGAGCTCGAGCACGACCGAGCCTTTGTACATGACCAGGACTCGGTGGCAGAGGTTCACGAGCTCGGGGATTTCGGAGGAGAACAGGAGCACCGAGCCGCCAGCCTTCGCAAACTCATGAATGAGAAGGTAGATCTCATGCTTGGTGCCGACGTCGACGCCGCGGGTGGGATCGTAAAGCAGCAGGATGCGGCTTTCCGTCAGTAGCCACTTGCCGATAGCGATCTTCTGCTGATTGCCGCCGCTGAAGGCGCCGGCGCGCGTAAAAATGGCGCGGTCGTGCACTTGAACGGTCCGCATCGCGCCCCGCACGGCTTTCGTCTCGGCCCTCTCGTCGATCAGACCGTAGCGCGTAAAGCGGCCGAGCACCGGCAGCGACATGTTCTTCAACCCATCCAGGTTGGGGAACAGGCCTTCGGTTTTGCGATCCTCCGGAACGAGGCTCACTCCGATGTTCTGCCTCACCGCGTCCCGCGGCGACAGCAAGGTGACTTGTTTGCCATTGATTGCGATGTGACCCGCGCTCAGCGGCGACGCGCCGAAGCAGCCGAGGAAAAGCTCGAGCATGCCCATGCCCTGGAGGCCGGATACGCCTAGAACCTCACCAGGAGCGAGATCAAAACTGGCGTTGGAGAGGCGGCCGGTGCTCGAGAGATTGCGCGCCGACAGGCGCGGCGTGTCGTCGTTGCGGACTGTATTCTCTCGCGGCGGAAACGTCGAGGTCAACGAGCGTCCGATGATCATGCGGACCACCTCTTCCTCGGGAAGCTCGCCCACGCGCGCCGTTCCAACATCCTTGCCATTACGGAACACGGTGAGGAATTCGCAGAACTCCTTCACCTCGGGCATCCGGTGAGATATGAAGATTACGGAGGCGCCGGCGGCCTTGGTGTCTGCGATCACTCGGCCGAGCCACTCGATGTCGCGGCCCGACAACGCCGACGTGGGTTCGTCGAGCAGGAGCAGTTCGGGCTTCTTCAGCACGGCGCGGGCGATTTCGAGCTTCTGGCGCACGGGAAGGTCGAGGTCGCGCAGCTCGGCGCGTGGGTCGATGAACCCAAGACCAAGCTTTTTGAGATGGGCGACAGCGAGCTCCTCGGCGCGGCGCTTGCGCACGAACCCGAACGCGGAAACGGGCTCCGAATTCAGCAGCAGGTTCTGCGTCACGGTCAGGTCGCGAACCTGGGTCATCTCCTGGAACGCAGTTTGCAGCCCGCAGCATTGCGCCACACGCGGGCTATCGAGACGCCGAACCTCGCCGCGGATGCGGATCTCGCCAGAATTCGGCTGCACCAGTCCGCTTAAAATTTTTACCATCGTCGATTTGCCGGCGCCGTTCTCGCCCAGCAGGGCGTGAACTGTTCCGGACGCCACGCGGAGCGAGGCTCCGTCGAGCGCGACCGTGGCCCCGTAGGTCTTGCGGATCGCGTTCACTTCGACGGCGGGAGAGAGTTCGGGCATCGGTCGAATTCTGCGAAAGCGAGGCCGCCGGCGAACTCTAAGAGTAGCGCCGGCGGATGTATTCGGACGCTCAGTCCTCAGGCTGGCCGACGAGGGCTGCCTGCAGGCCGACCTCCGGCAGGTCCGGCGAGAAGATCGATGCGAACCAGCCAGGGTTGGTCACGATGGTGGGGGAGAAGGTGTTGCAACCCGCCTTCATCTCCTGCCATGAGCCAGTCTCGCAAAGCTTCACGGTCTCGTTGGTGACCGGGTTCGGGGACAGAAGTATCAGCTTCGGCACGTTCTTGCCGTCGAGCTTGTCGATCGCCATCTTGAGGGCCATGGCCCCGGGATAGACCTGCGAGCTTGCCGAGATGCTCGGGGCGCCCATCGGGCGATAGGTTCCGCTTGCGCCTTCGATCTTTGTGCCGGAGGGGAACATTTGAATGCGATGGCCGTTCGTGCCTTCGCCGGCGCAAGGCTTGAGCTTATCGTCCGCGATGCCGGACTCGCTCTGCATGGAGAACGCCGTGTAGCACCCGGCCTGCATCCACAGGCCGTCGATCGTGTTCCACGGGTGGGTCGCCAGGATCTTCGAGAGCTCGGTGCGGGCGACCGCTTGGCTCCACATTCCGTTCGCTTCGGCGACGATCTTGATTCCCGGATATTTCGCGAACACCTCTCGCGCCGCTTTGTTGCGCAGCGTGTCGACGGACGTGCCGCTGACGCCAGTGATCATCACGACGTTGCCCTTGCCGTTGAGCTTCTTGGCGAGCCACTCGGCGGTGACCTTCCCCCACTCGTACTGGTCAACATGCGTGTTGTAGGCGCAGGGCTCCTCGATGATGCTGTCATAGGCGACGATCGTCACGCCCTTGTCGCACGCCGCCTTGACGGCTTCGTTCAGCGCCGTCGGCGAGATCGGATAGACGACGATCGCTTTGGCGCCTGCAGCTACCATCGCGTTGATTTGCTGGATCTGCCTTTGCGCATTGGGGCCGGCGACCTGAACCTTGAGATCGACCTTGTCCTTGTACTCGCTGGACGCGGCGAGGGCCTTGACCATCTTGGCCGCCTCGTCTTGCCAGTCATTCCCGATGTAGCTCATCGAGAGGTAGATCTTGTATTTGTTAGCGGCCTGAGCGGCGCCTCCCGCAACGCCCGCGAGGCTCAGACCGAGGCCAACAGTTCTCAATATTCTACTGGGTTTCATTTGCGCTTCTCCCTTGCGCGCAGGCAGTAGACCGGCGCGTTCCAGACGTTTCATCGTGACTTGCCCCGTTCTTCTCGTCGGGGACCAGCTTCATTCGAGCACCAAACTTCGGGCCCCGCCTTTCCGATTCACGATAACCTGATCGGACTTTTTCGGCTGCCGGTTTGCGGTCGCGGGCCACCGGGGATCACCGGCCCACGAATTTGGTGAAGCTGTCATTTAATGGCGACGACGTTGACGGGCGCGCCCGTCGCATCGGTGACCTTCAGCGGAGCTGCGACATAGAGGAAGTCCCACTGGCCATCCTTGTGACAGTCTGGCGCTAACTCTTCGAAATTGCAGATTTCATTGAATGTAATGCCAAGGTTGCGCATTAAGGCGCAATGCAGCGGGATCTGGACGCCGACCGCAGGATCGAGTTCGCACTCATTGCTGATCGTGTCAGTGCAGAGGGCCGGGATCTCCATCTTGTGGAACCAGTCGACAAGCTCGGGACTGTAGGTGAGGCCTGGCTCGTTGAAGTCCTTGTAGAACTGCTCCTTCGACTGCTTCAGCCTGAGTTGGAGGAACCCGATGCGGAGGCACAGAATGTCGTGCTTTTCAATCGTAACAGCCTGCTTTTTGGCCGCGGCGAGGAGGTCTTCGAGGCCTATGAGGTCGCCCTTGTCGAGCGCGAACTTGCCCTTGTAAGCGGCCATGTCGAGGAGAACGCCGCGGCCGACAACGCCTCTCTCGGAAATTGGCAGGACCGAGGCTTGCGCCATGCCGCCAACGGTCGCGGAAGCGGGATAGCCGTTCCAGATCTTGTCGTCGTACCAGACGTGGCCGAGCGCGTCGTATTGCGTCGATCCTTGCAGGAACATAGTCATCTGGTCGTCGGCGTACTCCACCCCGCCCGGGAAGGGCTTGACGCGACCGGCGTCGTAATAACTCTTGTCGCGGACGTTAATTCGCGAGGTTGGCGCGCGGCCCGGCCAGATCGGGTCGCCCGCCGGCTGGCCGATCTGCTCGCCGCACGTGAACACCTTGCCTTGCTTGACCGCGCGGACGCCGCGCAGAACTTCCGCGTTGGTAAGAAAGTTCAGAGAGCCCACCTGATCGTTGGGCCCCCAGCGGCCCCAGTTCGACGGGGAGCCCGCCAGCAGTTGACCCATTCGCAACTCTTCGCGCTTGTTTAGCGGCCCGGAAGAAGCCATGTGCGTTTCACTCCTCGAGTTATGTATTGCGTTAGAGGGGTCAGGCGACGAGGCTCTGGCGCAGATCACGCTTCAGCACTTTGCCGTTGGCGTTGCGCGGCAATGTAACCTCGACCCGGTGGAAGGCCTCCGGCACCTTGTAGTCGGAGAGCACATTGGCGCAGTACTTTGTGAGCTCCCCGTCCTCGACGCCCTGACGCAGCACGACGAACGCGTGGACGCGCTCGCCGAGCACGGGGCAGGGCTTTGCGACGACGGCAGCCTCGACGACGGCGGGATGGTCGAGCAGGATGTTTTCGACTTCGGATGCGAAGATCTTGAATCCGCCGCGGTTGATGACGTCCTTGATGCGGTCGATGATCCGAAGGTAGCCCTTCTCGTCCATGATCCCGAGATCGCCCGACCTCCAGTAGCCGGCCTTAAATTCGCGCTCCGTCGCCTCCGGATTATTGAAGTAGCCTGGCACGACCATCGCGCCTCCAATGTAGACCTCTCCCGGCTCGCCGTAAGGGACCTCGACGCCTTCCGCGTCCATAACGGTGATGTGTCCGCACGGGACCGTCAGGCCGACATATTCCTTCCTGGCGACCGCCTCCTCGGGCGGCATAAAGACGGCAGGCGACGTCGTCTCCGTCGAACCGTAGCAGTTGATGAGTTTCAGCCGGGGGAGCTTTTCGGCGATCCGTTCGAGCGTGACCTCAGGCATGATCGCTCCTCCGTAGCCGGACACTCGCCAGGCCGAGAGATCGGCGCGATCGAAATTCGGCGCAAGCAGACAGAGGTTGAACATCGCCGGCACGATCAGCGAGTACGTGATGCGGTGGCGCGCGGCGAGATCGATGAAGTCGGTCGCCTTGAATGCCGGCATGATGACGAGCGTGCCCGCGCAATGAACCATCGTGTCGATGAGCGCGATCACGCCCGTTACGTGGCTCATCGGAACCGCGAGCAGGCAACGGTCTTCCTCCGCCAGCTCCATCACCCATTTGTAGTGGATCACGGAATGGATCGTGCTGAGCTGGGTGAGCATTGCGCCCTTCGGGCGGCCGGTCGTGCCGGAGGTGTAGAGGATAGTCGCCGTCTCTTCCTCCCCGACCTCGACGGCCTTGGCCACAGGTGGTGCTCGCAGCAAATCGGCGAGCGGTGGCACGCCCCCGCCGCGGCGGAGCGCGATCGCATGCTTCAGGCTCGGCAAAGTATCCGGCGCCGGAACCTTGTCCGAGAGATCGTGCTCGAGCACCACGACGTTCGCTTCGCAGTCCCCGATGATATGCCGGTTCTCGGCCAACTGATGACGGATGTTGAGCGGGACGGACACCGCGCCCAGGCGCGCGATAGCAAACATCACAGCGACGAATTCGACGCTGTTGCCGATCACCATGGCGACCCGGTCGCCTTTCTCAACGCCGAGCGCCGCGAGGCCGCCGGCGACGCGGCCGATCAGTTCATCCAGCTCAGCGTAGGTGACCGATTGCTCGCCGCAGACGAGCGCGACGCCGTGTGGCCGGCGTGCGACGGCGTTCGAAAGCATCTCATGGACATTCTTGGGGCGATCGACGAAACACCGAATCATCCGGCTTCCGCCGTAATGCAGTTCGGAGCGCGTCGGCGGGACCACGCTCCGGTCAAACCAACTGTCCATGGCGCTCCTCTCCTTCGCGAACGGGGCCGAAGCGTTTGCCTCCGGGTCCACCGATTTTTTTCTTTGGCCGGCTCCAACTTTTCTTCAGAGCCGACCTTCCGATTGACCGTTTGTCGGACAAACGGACGCTACGTAAAAGTCTAAGAGACTGTCAATGACTTTTTGCGGGCAAGGCGAAGGGTTAATCGACCCGCCCAACTGCGCTTCGCGTTCGCCTATCCTTCGTGACGCCAAGGAAAACCTGGACGTCTGCGCCCGAGGCGGTTCTGAGCTGTTGGGATTGGGAGCCGCTGCCAGAGGACGGGCCCAGAGCGTCATCAACTTTAACTTTCCGCCAACGACCGGGGAAGGTCCATCGGCAAGTCGAGGCCAAGCTTTGCCATTTCCCACCCTCGACGGAAATCAATAATGTGCTTGCGCATCCAATTTTCGGCCTCGGCGACGTTTGATTGCGCAATCGACTTTGCGATCTGCTCGTGGGCGACGAGCATCCGGCCGTTCGCCTGCGGCAACAAGGGACTGAGAATCTCGAACGCCGGGAACAGCAGCAATCCGACCGGGTCTCGCGAAAGCAGAAGTGCGGTGTTGTGGGCCCCTTCCGTAACTAGGTCGTGAAACTCGGTGTCAAGCTCGGTGCACTGCCGTGTGTCGCTCAACGCGTGGCGCGTTCGCTCGATATTCAACTCTAGGGCGGCCGTCTGTTCGTCTTCCCGATTCTTTGCGCTGAGCGCGGCACAGGCGGGCTCAAGCACGAGCGCAGCCTCCCAAAGCTCGCGGAACGTCACTTGACGCATCACGAGCGCACGAGTCGCCTGCGATGAAATCTTCTTCGATCCTGGCAGCGATACGGTCAGGCGCTTACGCCCCTTGCGACTGACCAGGCCCTCATTTTCGAGTTGCCGAATCCCCTCGCGCACCGTCGAGCGGTTGACGCCAAACTGTTCGGCGAGCTCCGTCTCGGTCGGGAGCTGATCGCCGGTTTTTAGCTCCCCCGAAACGATAAGCCGCCGCAGCTCCCGCGACACAACTTGGTAGGCCGAGAGAACGTTCAGCTTCTCGAATTGCATGGTCATGCGAGGCGACTCGACGGATCCAGCCATTTGTCGGATTGTCCGATAAACGATTCTCAAATTCAAGCATTTCATACTCTCGTTCGACGGACTCACCCACTGCGCCGAGCGCGACGACACGCTCGCCGACTTGCGCGCGAAACAGCCAATCCTTCCCCGCGCGCCAGAACCCGCTCGCGATCGCTTCGCCTGGATAGACTGGCGCTGTGAACCGACAGTCCATCCGTCGCAGATGCTCAGTCGCGCCCGCGAGCGCCAGCCGAACGGCCGCGTGACAGACGACCCCCATCGTCGCGAGCCCGTGCAGTATTGGACGCGGAAAAGCGGTCGCGCGCGCGAATTCTGGATCCGGTGCAGCGGATTGAGATCCCCGCTGAGGCGATAGACCAGCGCGGCCTGCGGCGTGGTCGGCAACGTGAGCACACAGTCGGGCGCCCGGTCGGGCGGCGCCAGTCATTGCGTAGCGTATTTCGCGCTCGCTGACGACGAGCGCGCCACGATCCTTCCTGTCGGCCTGTTCGAGCGGAAAGACATCGCGCCAAGGCAGCATGGATCGTAGCGTATCCGCCGCGTAGAGGTCGAAGATCTCGCGAAATGTCCGCTCAACGAGCGCCGGATGATGGGTGCGGTACTCGCCGCAGTACACGCCCAGCGCCGCCGCATTTTTCAACAGAAGCCGATTGGTTGAGATCTCGGGGATCGTCCCGCTGGCAGGACGATCGTAACTCGTCCGCCACGCTAGGCAGCGTAGGGTGTCGAGCGTCACCTTGCCGCCGACCGCGAAATGGCCGGCCGGGGAATGTTGCAAAGTTCTATGGACCCTTTCGGTGTGATCTCGCTCACGCCCCGTGCCCGCACGGACTTCCTCCCGAAACCATCGCGCTCGTCAAAGCGTTGGTTGACAGCCAGGGTGATCTTATTCGATAGTATGTCTGTCCGACAATCGGATTTTTGATCTAATCGACTTCGGAATCAGAAGACACTACGGCGGACTGTATATAAGGCCGAGCGTTAGTACCCGGATGGGGGAGGAACTTGTGCCGAAGTCCGCAGCCGTCCGCGGGAGCGCAACGGGATCGCAGAGCGCCGATTTCGATCCGGCGGCGCTGGAGCGTTTTGTGCGAACAAAGCTCGCGGACAGGCAGGGTTGCTACTCGATCGAACGGATCGCGGGCGGTCAGTCCAACCCCACCTATTTCGTGACGCTCGGCCCGTGGCGGATGGTGCTGCGCAAGAAACCGACGGGCGAGGTTCTGCCTTCGGCCCATGCAGTAGACCGGGAGCATCGCGTCCTCTCGGCCCTTTCGGAAACCGGCGTCCCTGTGCCGAAGACCATTCTCTATTGCGACGATCTTTCCATAGTAGGCACTCCCTTCTACTTGATGGAGCGGCTCGAAGGTCGCGTGTTCCACGACGCATCTCTTCCAGGGATCATTCCCGAGGACAGACGAGCGATGGTCTTCGAGATGGCG
>Ga0335073_10010620_pt1 | contig 12951 bp, 10 predicted proteins | sample Lox_Sample_22_FD_207093 | JGI IMG/M metagenome (GOLD analysis project Ga0335073, IMG submission 207093) | Soil microbial communities from Loxahatchee National Wildlife Refuge, Florida, United States - Lox_Sample_2.2 | ecosystem: Environmental > Terrestrial > Soil > Wetlands | place: USA...
CTGGCCGTTGACCTGGCAGTCGTTGAATACCGCGACCTCGCAGTCGCCGTAGCCGTCGCCGTTGTAGCGCAAGATCCCGGTGCCGGACGGGGTCGGCGCGCCGATCGTGGCGCCGGTCACCGCGAGCGAGTTCGCGACCAGCGGGTCGCTGGCGGGCAGCTCGCCCAGCCGGACCAGCTCCAGGAAGCCCTGGTCCACGACCGAACGCTGGTCGTAGCTGGTCGGGTCGCCGTTGCCCAGGGTGTAGCTGGCCGCGGCGTCCGGGTCGCCGGTCTTGTCGACCCTGATGAAGTAGGGCTGGGCGGACAGCGGGCCGTTGTCGGTGACCGTGGTGCTCAGGATCAGCCGCCGGAAATCGTCGGCGGTGGCCAGGAACAGCCGCTGCGACGTCGTGTCGCCCTGCACCTTCGCGATCTGCGCCGCGGCCACCAGGCCGGCCACCTCGTCGGCCATGGTCGACGGCGAGAACCCGCTCTGTTCCTCCCAGCGCTCGACCCCGTCGGCCGGCCCGTTCGCGACCAGGAAGTCGGCGGCGGGCTTTATGTGGTCTAGGTACAGGGAGCGGTCGCCGGCCAGGCCCGCCTGGTACGCCTCGAGGATCGGGTCCGCGGTCTCGTCCAGCTGCAGCCCGCCGGTGTCCGGCGCCGCCCGGCCGTTCAGCAGCCCGTTGCGCGGGAACGAGCCGTTCGGCACCTGCATGTCGTCGAACATGTAGCGCACGATCTGCCGGGCCGTGGCCAGGTCGCCGTCGGTGAGGAACCCGGTGAAGGTCTCGTACGCGTCCCGCGGGAACACCTCGCGGTACGAGCCGAAGTACGGCGCGAGGCCGTCGCTCGCTGGCTGGCCCGCGGGCACCGCCTGACCCCACGGGCTGGACAGCGATGCGGCCGTCGCGCCGGGGAACGTCTTGTCCTCGCTCGCCTTGATCACGTTCGCGGACAGCCAGTAGGCGGCCGCGTCCTGCGCGCTCACGTTGGCGTGGCGGCCCGCGCCGCCGGGCGGCAGCAGGCCGGCGTCGTATTTCTGCCAGCCGGCCCGGTAGGCGGCGTAGGTGGCCGCGAACGGCGCCTGCGCGGCCGCCTGCGCCGCGCCGACCGCGCCGTGCGCCGTGCCGCCGAAGCCGAGCGCCACCGTGGCTTCGCCGCCGTTGAGCCCCAGCTCCACCGTCTGCACCACGTTGCCGTTGCTCGCGTCCGGCGCCGTGGAGGTCAGCGCGCCCGACGCGTCCAGCTCGCTGAGGCCGTCGCTCGCCGTCCCCTCGAACCCGGTTTCAATTTTCTTGAACGCCCCGTCTCCCGCCAGCGCGGCGTATATCGGTGTCGCGTAGTCCCGGTTAACCGCCTCGGTGAACGAGTTGGCGGAGTACGACAGCGGAATCTGGCCCCGGGGCGAGGACACGACCGTCGCCGACTCGCCGCCCGCGTTGCCGCTCCCGCCGCCGCCGTGCCCGTTCAGCAGCGGGTTGAACCGCAGGTAGACGGACAGGCCGTTCGGGGCGCCCGCGAGCGGGACCAGGCTGATCCGCATCACGACCGCCTCGGCGTTCGGGTCGGTGATGAAGTCGGTGACCAGCTTGAAGTGGTGGGCGCTGTCCAGCGCGGTGACCTGGCAGGCCATGCCCGTGCCGTCGAGGGAGGTGACCGAGTAGGTCATGTCGCGGGGCTGCAGGTCGGTGAAGCCGGGCCCGGTGACGATCGGGTCCAGGCTCTTGACGTCGGTGTTGTCGATCGTCGGGGCGTAGACGTCGGACAGCGTCCCGTCGGCGACCGTGTACCAGACCTTCGACGAGGTGTTGGCGGCGGTGCCCACGCAGTCCTTGCGGGCCTCGTCGTAGTAGGAGGCCGCGCCGGGCGCGCCCGCTGCCTCCTGGCCCGGCGAGCCGATCGTGAGGCTGAAGACGTGCATCGACGGGACGTTCTTGGCCGGTGCCGCACCCACCGTGGGCAGGGTGACCGACGTGACCTGCTCGCCCGGGGTCAGCGGGATCGCGGCGTAGGACAGGCTGACCGGGGTGGTGCCGCCCGGGTTCCAGCCGGCGGTGGTCGCGAGCAGGTCGGTGCCAGCGGCCGCCGCGGTGTCGACCCAGTCGGCGAAGGTGACGGTGGCCGTGGACGTGGTGCCGTCGGAGTAGCCGACGGTGAACGTCCCGGTGGTGCTGCCGTACGCCGACGCGCCGACCACGCCGAGCACGGCGCCGCGGCCGGTGACTCGTATGGCCTGGCCGTCGGCCAGCACGTTGTCGGGCTGGCCGGGTGCCGCGTCCGGCCAGGTGATCGTGAGCCCGTCGTGCAGGAGCGTCTGCCCGGGGACGAGCGCGTCCGCGGCCAGGCCGGTGGCGGAGAACGAGTCGCCGATCCCGTCGTAGTTGCCGGCGGCCGCTCCCGGCGCGGTGGTGATGCCGACGTTGTCGAACGCCTGCTGCAGGGTCGGCAGGGCCGGCAGGGCCGCCGGGGCCGCCGGGGCGCCGGCGCCCGCAGCCGCGCCCTGGGCCAGGCCGGCCTCCGACGCCGCGCCCGCGACCTGCGCCGGGCCGAGCAGGGCCGCGGCCAGAGCCACCGCGCCGCCGGCCGCGATCAGCAGCTTCCTCGTGGGTCTGCGCCTGGCGCCCATGGCCGCCTCCGTCGCCGTGCCGGGGCAGCGTTGAGAGTCACCCGTCCCCGCCGCCAGGTTCTGTACCTCGACGCGATGGTCTCGCCGGCGAATCCGGATGACGAGGGCCCGGGCGCAAAATTGACAAAAGATTTCTCCCGGGCGCTTCGGACCGGCCGTCGCGCCGCGGCCAACGCCGTCGCCGGATTCGGGTTCCGCCGGGCCGCACGGCTGCTGCGCGCCATGCCGGCCCAGGAGCTGCGTCACGCGCCTCGCCGTTTCGTACCGCAGGTCACACCTGCCCCACAAGATTCAGATCATCTCGCCGGGCGGGTGACGCCCGGGGCATGGATGTACCAGCGGGCGGCCCCGAGCACGTCCATCGGTACATCCACGAGACCCGAAGGCTCGATTCAGCCCGGGCGACGGCCCGGAGCAGTTGGCCACGCCACGCGATCGTGCCCGCCGCGTAATCGGCTGACTCCGCTCCGGAGCCAACCTGACCGCACGCCCGCGATCGCCCCGCACACCCGCCCGCGACTGCCCCGGCACACCCGCCCGCGACTGCCCCGGCACACCCGCCCGCACACCCGCCCGCGACTGCCTCGCCCGACCACCCGCGTCTGCCCGGGCCCACCGCCCGTGGTAGGGCGATGCGAGCGGGATGGCGCCGGGGCGCCGGGGCCGTCGTCTGGCTCAAGTTGTGAGCGGTTGTGTGCACGCGAACATCGCTTCACATTGAATACGGAATACAGCCGGCCGCGATCCGCGGCTTCCGCAAGGCATGCCGGCGAAGGGAAAGGTTTTCCTTAACCTGCAAAGATGCCGGATGCATCCGGCCGGGGCGTCCCGCTGATCAATCACTAGCCGCGCATAGATCACATTTGTGCGTCTGGTTATTGCTGATCATTGACGGACAAGTCAACCTGTTCTAGCTTGCTCGTCAGGCGCAGAAGCATCAGCGATGTTAGCGCTCACATCGGCCCGGGCCGACGGCCACAGGCGCGGGTCGCTCCAAGGTGAGCGGCCCGAGACAGGAGTCAGGTGGCATGGGTGACGAAGCGGTCCCGCCGGGTCGGCGTGGTCGCCCGATGCCCCGCCGCCGCCAGGCCACGTCGCCCGGCCGGGGACTTCAGGATCCGCGAGCAGGTGTAACGGCCGGCGAGCGCGCTGTTCGCCCGGCAGCCAAGGGGCTCAACCCCGCCCCATGGAAATTTGGAGGCCCATGATGGACAAAGTCGACCCCAAGGTCGATGAAGCAATCGAAACGCTCAACATGAAGGATGGGCCGACGCGCCGGCGGCTCCTCAAGGGCACGGGGCTGGTCAGCGCGACGGCAGCGGCCTCTGCGCTGCTCGCGGCGTGCGGTTCGTCCAACAACTCGGCGAGCGGCAGCACCACCGGCAGCACCGTGAAGACGATCGGGAACTTCCCGAAGACCCCGGCCTGGGAGTTCTGGTTCGTCAACCACGTCACCACCAACCCGTTCTTCGTTCCCACGATCTTCGGCAAGAACGACGCGGCGGCACTGCTCGGGCTGCCCGAGCCGAAGTGGGGCGGCTCGGCCGACTCGAACCCGACCGACATGGTGCACTACTTCGACACCGCCATCGCCGCGAAGGCGAGCGGAATCGCCACCACGGTGATCAACTCCAGCCCCAGCGACACGACGTTCACCACCCCGGTGGCGGCCGCCATGACCGCCGGCATCCCGGTGGTCAGCTATAACGCCGACGGTCCGCTCATCAACGGCGTGCCCACGCCGGGCACTAACCGGCTCTGCTATGTCGGCCAGGCGCTTTACCTGTCCGGCCAGCAGCTCGGCACGCGCATCAAGTCGCTGGCCAAGAGCAAGGGCGAGGTTGTGATCTTCATCGCCACCCCGGGTACCGCGAACATCCAGCCGCGCTCGGACGGCGCGAAGCAGGTGCTCACGGCGGCCGGCTTCACGGTCAGCCAGCAGGCCACCGGGGCGCTGACGTCCCAGGAGACGACCGCGGAAAAGGGCTTCCTGCTCGGCCACAAGAACATCGTCGCCGCGTGCGCGGTGGACGCGGGATCGACCGAGCTGCTCGGCCCGCAGCTCGCCGCCGCCGGGCTCAGCAGTATCCCGGCCGGCGGGTTCGACCTGACGCCGGGCACGCTCACCGCGATCCAGGGCGGCCAGCTCGACTTCACCATCAACCAGGACCCGTACCTGCAGGGCTTCCTGCCGGTGCTGTACCTGTACCTGTACAACCTGACCGGCGGCCTGGTCCTCCCGCCGGACACCGACACCGGCCTGAGCTTCGTGACGAAGTCCAGCGTGAGCGCGTACCTCAAGTCGAGCACCACCTACGAGGGCTCGACCGGGGCCACGAAGCCCACGATCGTCCCGCGGTCCGGCGCGATCCAGAACCCGGTCGCCACGACCAGCACATGACGGACCTGGGGGGATGAAACCCCGCACCAGCACGGCGCGCCGGCGCCCGATACCGGACCATGGCAGTGGTCCGGTACGGAGCGTCGGCGCGCTCCGCGCAGAAAGGAAAGGAAGGGCCTGAGGTGAGCGATACAGCCCAGCGCACGCCGACCACCGCTGGAGGGCCGCCCGGCGGACCGCCAGGGAACGGCGCGGCGGGCCGCCTACGGGATGCGGGGATCTTCCTGCTGCGGCAGCGCGAGGCGACCATTTTCGCCGTCGCGGTGCTGCTGACCCTCTACTTCGGGCTCATCAACTCGATCGGCCGGGCCACGTTCTGGAGCAAGGCCGACCTGATCAACCTCACGCAGTACTGGGCACCGATCATCATCATCGCGCTCTGCGAGGTGCTGCTGCTGATCTGCGGCGAGATCGACCTCTCGGTCGGCTACACCTTGGCCTTCACGCCGTTCCTCATGTATTTCCTGATCGTCAACTACTCGGTGCCGGGTGTTCTGGCGATCATCCTCTGCCTGGTCTTCGGCCTGGCCGTCGGCTGGTTTAACGCCTTCCTGACCGTCACCCTCCGCTTGCCATCGTTCATCACCACGCTCGGCACCGGGTTCATCCTGGCCGGCCTCATCCTGACCACCAACAGCGGCGAGCAGGCCACGGTCCCGCAGCAGGTGATCGGGATCGGCCACTGGATCGGCAGCTACGCCTGGGCCGAGATCATCTGGGCGGTGATCCTGACCGCCCTCTTCCATGTGCTGCTGCGCCGCACGCGGTGGGGGCTGCACACGATCGCGGTCGGCGGCAATGCGCTCGGGGCGGCCGAGGCCGGGGTCAACGTCGCCCGGATCAAGTACGGAAACTTCATGGTCACCGGCCTGCTCGGCTCGTTCGTCGGCTTGCAGATCGCGTTCCAGTCCTCGATCGCCGACACCTACTCCGGCCTGGCGGGCTTCCAGCCGATGTTCTACGCGGTCGCGGCGGCGGTCATCGGCGGCACCGCGATGCTGGGCGGATCCGGCACCATCATCGGGGCGTTCCTCGGCGCCTACGTGCTCTCCGTCCTGGAGGATGGCTTCGCGGTGATCGGCGTCAGCGCCTATCCGCTGACGATCTTCTACGGCGGGGCGATTATCCTCGCGATGATCTTTAATGTGCAGTTCGCCCGGCTGCGCCGTGAAGGGAGAGTGCGATGACCGCCGCAACGCCCGACAACACCACGGAAGACGTCCTGAGGGCCGAGCACATATCCAAGCGGTTCGGGGCGGTCACCGCACTGGTGGACATCAACCTGCGGCTGGCCAAGGGCGAGGTGCTGGCCCTGCTCGGGGACAACGGCGCCGGCAAGTCCACCCTGCTCAAGATCCTCTGCGGCTTCCAGCGGCCCGACGCCGGGCGCATCATCCTGAACGGCCAGGAGGTCACGCTCAAGTCGGTCGACCAGGCCCGCTCGCTGGGCATCGATGCCGTCTACCAGGATCTCGCGCTGATCAACCAGCTCAGCGTGTACCACAACATGTTCCTCAACCGGGAGCGGATCCGCTGGCCGCTGCTCAGCAACAGGACCATGCGGCGGCTGGCCAAGCAGTACCTGGACGAGATGGGCGTGAACATCCCGTCGGTCGACGTCGACGTGGCCGCGCTGTCCGGCGGCCAGCGTCAGGCCATCGCCGTAGCCCGCTCGGTGTTCACCGACGCGAAGATCCTGCTCCTGGACGAGCCGCTGGCGGCCATGGGCGCCAAGGAGGCGGCGCTGATCCTCGACCTGGTCCGGGACCTCAAGCGCAAGGGCGATGTGTCGGTGATCATCATCGCCCACAACTACGCCCAGGTTCTGGAGATCTGCGACCGGGTGAACCTGGTCCAGCAAGGCGAGATCACGTTCGACAAACCCGCCAAGGACACGTCGGTCCAAGAACTGAACGACATCGTCATCGAGGAGTACCGCCGGGCCCTGCAGGAGCGCCAGAGGGCGGCCTCCTGACCGACCCGGCCGACGACCGGCGGCGCTGCTCTAACCTGCAGGGCATGGAGCGCCTCGACCGGCAGATGCAGTTCGTCCGCGAGATCGACCGGCTCAAGGGCGTGCTGCGGCAGACCATGCTCGCAGGCCCGGGCCGGCGGGAGAACTCGGCCGAGCATTCCTGGCACCTGGCGATGATGGCCGTGACGCTGGCCGAGCACGCCCCGCCCGGCACCGACATCGGCCGGGTCACGGCCATGCTGCTCCTGCACGATCTGGTCGAGATCGATGCCGGGGACCTGTTCGTCTACGCCGACGCCGCGCAGCAGGCCCGGCAGGAGGAAGCCGAGCGTGCCGCGGCCGACCGGATCTTCGCGTTGCTCCCGGACGGCCAGGCCGGCGATCTGCGCGGCCTGTGGGACGAGTTCGAGGAGCGCCGGACCCCCGAAGCGAGGTTCGCGCGCGGCCTGGACCGGCTGCAGCCCATGCTGGCCAACCTCACCGCGGGCGGCGGCACCTGGAAGGAGCACGGCATCACCGCCGACCAGGTGCTGGCCAAGGTGGCGCTGATCGAGGACGGGTCGCCCGCGCTCGGCCGCTACGCCCGGGACCTCGTGAACGGAGCGGTCGAGGACGGCCTGCTGGCCCCCGCGCCCGACGGCTCCGGCCGAGACTAACCCGGCGGCGGGCGAACGTCAGGGACCGGGCCCGCGGTCAGGGGTCGTCGTCGCCGACGCCGCCCGTCTCGCCGTGGGCGACGCCGCCCGTCTCGCCGTGGGCGACCACGGCCCGCGCGGCGCGGCCATCGGGATGCGCGGTGGCCGGCCGCCGCGGCGCCGGGTGCTCGACCAGGGCTATCACCCGGCCGGACAGGAAGCGCGCGGTCCGGACCGGCGACCCGCCCCGGGTCAGCTCGCTCACCTCGATCAACCCGCGCCGGTTGACCACCTCGACCCGGCGGCCCGCGCGGGTGGCCGCGACCTCGTAGGTCTTGGTCACGTCACCGGCGTCGACAACGATCTCGACCTTGTCACCCTTCATGGCTGGCCTCTCCGGCACGCAGGGCAAACCAGACTCGGCGGCGAAAACGCCCACGTCTACACGGGTAGGGGTACCCGGAACGTCACCGTCCGCAACCCGGCGGCTAAAAGCCACTAAAAGAAGAGCAGCTTGGCCGCGGAGATCACGCCGATGGCCGCCACGAACACCCGGAGCATGAGCGGCGGGAGGCGGCGCCCGAACCTCGCGCCGAGCAGCCCGCCGATCGTGGATCCCGCGGCGATCAGCGCGACCGCCATCCACGACACGTGGGCCAGCGCGATGAACACCACCGCCGCCGTGCCGTTGACCATGCCGACCAGGACGTTCTTCGCGCCGTTGACGCGCTGCAGCGTCTCATCGAGAAAGCTGCCCAGCAGCCCGATGACCAGGACGCCCTGCGCGGCCCCGAAGTATCCGCCGTACACGCCGGACAGGCAGACGCCGGCCGACAGCAGCGGGCTCGGCCGGCCGCCCTTGCGCTCGTCAGCGCGTCTCCTGATCCACGCGCTCAGCCACGGCTGCACCAGCACGAGCGCGCAGGAGATAAGGATCAGCACCGGGACGACGAGCCGGAACGCGCTCGACGGCAGGACCAGCAGCGCAAGCGCCCCGGCCACGGCGCCGATCGCGGCGGCCGCCCCGAGCCGCACCAGGCGAGCGCGCTGCCCGGCCAGTTCACGGCGGTAGCCGAACCCGCCGCTCATGTTGCCCGGCACGAGCCCGATGTTGTTCGACACGTTGGCGATGACCGGCGGAAACCCGAACGCCAGCAACGTGGGGAAGGTGATCAGCGACCCGGAACCAACGACCGCGTTGACCCCGCCCGCAGCGGTTCCTGCGGCAAGGATCGCCAGCGCCTCAGCAGGCCCCACACGATCCTCGCATGATCAAAATCGTAAGGGGATCAGCCGGTCCCATGCCCGGTCCGGCCATGTGAGGTTCGCCACGCGAGGGCGGGCGAGCCGGGCGTGAGGCGGCGATGGCCCATTTCGCCAACGTCGGCTTACCGGCCTGTTCGCACCTTGTGCGGTAGTTCGCCGTCCCGGAGCCCCGCGTGAGCGGCGCTCAGCGCACCCGCCCGGCCCGGGCCGTCCAGCGGGCGCCCCGGCGCTCGATCAGCAGCGGGACGCCGAAGCACTTGGACAGGTTGCGCTCGGTGAACACATCGGGCACCCGGCCCGCCGCCAGCACGCCGCCCTTGCGCAGCAGCATCGCGTGCGTGAAGCCCTCGGGCACCTCCTCGACGTGGTGCGTGACCATGACGATCATGGGCGCCTGCGGGTCGGCGGCCAGCGCGGAGACCCGCCGCAGCAGGTCCTCGCGGCCGCCCAGATCCAGCCCGGCCGCGGGCTCGTCGAGCAGCAGCAACTCCGGATCGGGCATCAGCGAGCGGGCGATCTGCACCCGCTTGCGCTCGCCCTCGGACAGCGTGACGAACCGCCGCCGGATCAGGTGCGCGCAGCCGAGCGCGTCGAGCAGCTCCACGGCCCGGGTCACGTCGAACGAGTCGTAGTCCTCGGCGCTGCGGCCCAGGATCCCGTACGAGGCCGTGAGCACCAGGTCGATGACCTTCTCGGCGGGCGGCACGCGGTCGGCCACGATCGCGCTCGCGAAGCCGATCCGGCTGCGCAGGTCCTGCAGGTCCGCCTCGCCGACGGACTCGCCGAGGATCTCCGCCGTGCCCTCGGTCGGCGCCAGCATCGCGCCCGCGACCTGCAGCAGGGTGGTCTTGCCCGCCCCGTTGGGACCGATGACGACCCAGCTCTCGTCGCTGCGGACGGTCCAGTCGACGTCCCGGAGCAGCATCGACCTGGCGTGCCGGACCCCAACCCCGCGAAGCCGCAGTACCTCGTCCGACATGCGGCTCCCTTCCGGCTGTCCGTGATCCTCGGCTGCTAACCCGCGCGCGCCGCTCCGCCGCTCCGTCGGGATCGGCCGACATTATCTCTCAAGCTGCCGGACGGCAAAAAGAGCGGCCTGGGTCCTGTCGGCCACGCCGAGCTTGGCCAGCACCGAGCTGACGTGCGTCTTGACCGTCTTCTCGGAGACCCGCAGCAGCCGGGCGATCTCCCGGTTGGAGCGGCCGTCGGCGATCTGGGCCAGCACCTCGCGCTCGCGGTCGGTCAGCGCGCCGATGCCGCGCACGGCCGACGCCGCCGTTCCCGACCGCAGCAGCGACCCGGCCGCCTCCGGCGCGAGCAGCGTGTTCCCGTCGTGCACCGACCGCAGCGCCCGGACCAGCGCGTCGGGATCCACGTCCTTGTACAGGAAGCCGGCCGCGCCCGCCTGGACGGCCAGCGTCACCAGCGCCCGGTCCGACGCGCTGGTCAGCACCAGGGCCCGGGTGGCCAGCCCGGAGTCGCGCAGCTCCCGGAGCACCTCGATGCCGTCCATGCCCGGGAGCTTGAGGTCCAGCAGGATCACGTCCGGCTTCAGCTCCGCCGCCATGGCCACGGCCTGCTGGCCGTCGGCCGCCTCGCCGACCACGTCGATGTCGTCCTGCACGCTGAGCAGGACCTGCAGCCCCTGCCGGACCACCGGATGATCGTCCGCGATGAGCACGCTGATCCGCCCGGTCACGACCGCCCGCCCCCCGCCGCGGCCGGAAGCTCCAGCCGCACCAGCGTCCCCTCCCCGGGCGCGGAGCGCACCGTCAGCGCCCCGGCCGCCGACGCCGCACGCTCGCGCATGGAGGCCAGGCCCAGGCCGCCAGACGCGGCCTCAGCCACGAACCCCCGCCCGCGGTCGGCCACCTCCAGGATCACCCGGCGCCGCCGGGCGAACAGCGACACGCAGATCGAGCCGGCGCCGGAGTGCCGCAGGGCGTTGTGCAGCGCCTCCTGGGCCACGCGGTAGACCGTGGTCTCGCGCTGCGGCCCGAGCGCGGGCAGGTCCGGGTCCGCGTGGAACCGCACCTCCACCCCGTTGGTCCGGCCCGCGAGCACCGAGTAGCTGCGCAGCGAGCCGGCCAGGCCGCCGGCCGCGAGGTCCGGCGGGGCCAGCCCGTCGATCACCGCCCTGAGCTCGGCATGGGCCTGGCCGCCCAGTTCGGCGACGCTCCGGATCTCGGCGACGGCCCGGTCCGGGTCCCGGCCGACCAGCACCTCGGCCGCCCGGGCCTTGGCCCGGATGCTGAACAGCTTCTGCGAGACCGCGTCGTGCAGTTCGCGCGCCAGCCGGGCCCGCTCCTCAAGCACCGACAGCTCCCGGCCGCGCTCGTAGAGCCGGGCGTTGGTCAGCGCGATCGCGGCGTGCGACGCGAACAGCCCGAGCAGCCGCTCGTCGCGCTCCGTGAACCCGCCGGGCTGGCGCTTGTTGGCGGCGAAGATGATCCCGAGCACGTCGCTGCCGTCCTGGATCGGGACCCCCAGGAAGTCTGACATGTCCGGATGCGCCGACGGCCAGCCCTCGAACCGGGGGTCGGCCCGGATGTCTCCGACCCGGATCGGCTTCCCCTCCCGCAGCAGCGCGCCGAGCATCCCGTGCTGGCGCGGCAGCGGCCCGATCGCCTTGCGCTGGCGGTCCGGTATCCCGTCCACCACGAACTCGCCGAACGAGCCGCGGTCGTCGGGCACCCCGAGGGCCGCGTACCTGGCCGCCACCAGCGAGCGGGCCGACCGGACGATCATCTGCAGCACGTCGCGGGTCGACAGCTGCCGGGCCACGGCCAGCACCACCTGGCTGACCCGCTCCAGCACGTCGTCCTGGCTGCCCGGGCCTGCGGCCGGGCCGCCGCGCCGCCCCTCGCTCACACACCGCACGCTACCGGCGTTGCGGGCCGAAGGGACCGGCCGCAGGTCCTAGGACCATCGGACCAGGCCGGTCCCGCCGCGCGCCCGATGTGCCGCCGCGGGCCGCTGCCTAGCGTGAGAGACATGACGAACACGAAGAACGCCGTGGTCACCGGGGCGTCCCGCGGGCTCGGCCTGGCGCTCGCCCGCGGCCTGGCCGCCGACGGCTGGTCCCTGGTCATCGACGCGCGCGACGGCGAGGCGCTGCGCGCCGCGGCCGCCGGCCTGCCCGGCGGGGCCCGGCTGATCCTGCTGCCCGGCGACGTCACCGATCCGGCCCACCGCGACGACATCGCGCGGGCCGCCGCGGATCTCGGCGGCCCCGACCTGCTGATCAACAACGCGGGCACGCTGGGCGCCAGCCCGCTCCCCGCCATGGCCGACTACCCGGTCGGCGAGCTCCGGGACGCGTTCGAGGTCAACGTGCTCGCGCCGATCGCGCTCACCCAGCTGCTATTGCCCGGACTGCGCTTGCGCGGCGGGGCCGTGCTGAACATCACCTCCGACGCCGCCGTAGAGCCCTACGCGGGCTGGGGCGGTTACGGCGCGGCCAAGGCCGCCCTGGAGCAGGCCAGCAACGTCTTGTCGGCCGAGGAGAACCTGGTCCGCGTCTGGTGGGTGGACCCCGGTGACCTGCGCACCCACATGCACCAGCTGGCGTACCCCGGCGAGGATATTTCCGATCGGCCGCTCCCCGATAGCGCTGTCGGGGCGTTCAAGAAAATCATTGCCGAACGGCTGCCGAGCGGTCGCTATCGCGCCGCCGAGCTGGTGCCCACGGGAGCGCCGTCATGAGCCTGCACCTGGCCGACGCACGGGTCGCGCTCGACTTCGTGCTGCCTCCTGAGCGCGAGGCACACGAGCCGCCGGAGGCCAGGGGCATCCCCCGCGATGGGGTCGCGATGCTGGTCAGCCGGGGCCAGGCCGACGAGATCAGCCACCGCGGCTTCACCGACCTGCCCGGGCTGCTGCTACCGGGCGACCTGCTCGTGGTCAACACCTCGGCCACGATCCCGGCCGCGGTGGCGCTGCCTGGCGGGCTGGCCGTGCACTTCTCGACCCCGCTGCCGGACGGCGACTGGCTGGTCGAGCTGCGGGCGGCCGGCGGCCCGGCGACGGTGCCGTACCCGGGCGGGTCGCCCGGCCAGCGGCTT
>Ga0335073_10010621_pt1 | contig 12950 bp, 11 predicted proteins | sample Lox_Sample_22_FD_207093 | JGI IMG/M metagenome (GOLD analysis project Ga0335073, IMG submission 207093) | Soil microbial communities from Loxahatchee National Wildlife Refuge, Florida, United States - Lox_Sample_2.2 | ecosystem: Environmental > Terrestrial > Soil > Wetlands | place: USA...
CGCACGGAGGACGCTGGCAGGCCATTCAGGATGGCGAGGTTCACATCGACATTGCCGTGATCGCCGCCCCTACAGCTGACCCCTTCGGGAATTGCGACGGGGCGCACGGAAAATCCGCCTGCGGTTCCCTCGGGTTCGCGCTCGCCGATTCCCTTTACGCCGATCACGTCATCGTCGTCACCGACAATCTGGTTCCCTTCCCCTGCATTCCCTGGCAGATTCAGGGCAACAACGTCGACTATGTTGTCGAAGTCGACTCCATCGGCGATCCTTCGAAAATCATCTCGGGCACTACCCAGATCACGCGCTCGCCCGATCGGCTTCGCATCGCCGAATATATCGCCACGTTCCTACGCGACGCGGGAATCATGCGCAACGGCTTCTCTTTCCAGGCTGGCTCAGGAGGAATAGCGCTGGCTTTCGTCAGCTATCTCAAGCAGATGATGAAGCAGGCTGGCGTGAAAGCCCGCTTCGTTCGCGGCGGCTCGACAAAATATCTCGTCGAACTGCTGGAAGAAGACCTGACCGATTACATTCTCGACGGCCAAACTTTCGATCTCGATGGAGTGCGCTCGCTTGCGAACAATCCCCGCCATGTGGCGACTTCGCCGTTTACTTCCTATAACTACCACGGCAAAGGAAACCTCGCGTCCATGGTCGATGCGGTTGTGTTAGGAGCAACCGAGGTCGATATCAATTTTAATGCGAATGTCGTGACGCATTCCGATGGCCGCTTGCTTCACGGCATCGGCGGTTGGCAGAATTGCCTGGCGGCTGGCTGCACAATTTTGGCCGTGCCTTCCTTCCGCGACCGCATCCCCGTGATTGTGGATGAAGTGACGACGCTCTGCGGACCGGGCGAACTCATCGACGTTGTCGCGACAGAACGCGGCATCGCCATCAACCCACGGCGGCAGGATCTGATTGATGCGGTGAAGGGATCGAAATTGCCTATCCGGCCGATCGAGGAAGTCAAGCGTGAAGTCGAGCGCATCTGCGGCGGAAAGCCCGCAAGACCGTCGCGGCTCGATCATCCCGTTGCGGTTGTAAAATGGGTCGACGGCACGGTGCTCGACATGGTCTGGCAGACATCTTGAAGCCGTTCTCCGCGAAGCCTCGCACCGCCCTACAAACGTCCCGCTCCGCTAGACGATTTCCAACATATCTTCTTCGGCGACGACCTTTGCCTGGGCAACCAGACTCTGAAATTGCCTCAGGTCGAGGCAGACGGCGTGCTGGCCATAGCGCGCCTCTTTTCCCGCCACGTGCCAATAAGGCATCCAGCAGAAGCGGCTTCCGTCAACGCGCTGGAGGACCACCAGAAATGGATAGAAGGTCTGCTCCTCTTCTTCCTCGCCCAGCCACGATTCCAGCTTGTCCGGAAGAAACGCAGACACAACTTTGAAATCGCCGTCTCCCGCCCCGAGTTGAAAATCCAGATTGAGATGCAGCTCGCGTTTGCCTCCGCAAGCGGCACAGTTTTCCGGAGGGATTCGCTGAAAATTATAGAGGGCATCAAAAAGCTTCAGGTGCGTCGGAATTTTCTTATGACATTGGGTGCACACAAAATATTGCGAGGTCATGCGATACCTTCCCTCATCTTGCAGATCCGCTCTCCCGAGGAAATCTCGGGGGCGCGGCAGCTAAGCTATTCTCGGGTGCATTCTAAGGAAGTTTTCGCTGATTGAATGTGACCGGCCGCACACCGGAAGCGGCAAACATCGGAACCTCGCGCAAATATGCACGATAGCAGTCACACGGTTCCGTGCCGATGATCACAGATTTCACCCAGCTTCAGATTTACATTGCAGGGTCCGAATCGGACAAACTCAGTCCAATTCGGGAATAACGCTCCAGCCGAAAACTCGTATGCAGATCACTCGCGCTTCCGATTACGCCGTCCGGGTATTGATTCACCTCGCAGGATTGCCTGCCGGTTCGACCGTGCGCCAGTCGGAGTTGGCTCAGGCGACCGCCGTCCCCGGGCATTTCCTGTCGAAGGTTCTGCAACAGTTGGTGCGCTCCGGGTTCATCCGGTCGCATCGCGGTTCAGGCGGAGGATTCGCTCTTACCGTTGACACTAAAACTGTTTCCTTGCTGGAAATCGTCGAAGCAATTGAGGGACCTATTCGGCTGAACCAGTGCTTGGAGGAAGGTCCTTCCTGTGAGCGCAAGCCGTGGTGCCCCGCACATCGAGTGTGGGCCGAGGCACAAGCCGCCGTGGTAAAGGTTCTGGGTTCGGCCTCAGTCGCGCAACTTGCCGCCGTGTTCGCTGCTGAGCTAGGAGTAGGCCAAGGACACCCCGAAACCAAGATCTGGATTACAGGCGTGCCAACGCAAAACAGCACTAGAAGGATTCGTCGGCCTCGTACCCGCTAGCGTGAAACGCGCGCCCCCAATAAAAGCGAGAGTCATCTGTATATGCAACTTCTTGCAATTGGGGACTCCGGGTCGAAAAATTTGAGCATCCTCCATCCCAATGAATCCATCCAACGCTCTGTTAGTAAGTTGACGTCGCAAGCTATACAGGTTAGAATTCGATTCTCTTTATGGCAGTAACTCTCAACTTCGCCGCGTGCTGTTGTACCTGTTGTTGTTGTGCATGCGTGTGCGCTGGCGCAGGGAGGGTGCTGACCTAAGAATTCTTTCTTAACTCAAGCATTCATCAACCCATCGCCAGACCCTCTGGCGGTGGGTTTTTATTTTTGCGCGGAAAGCGAGAGCAGAGATGACGATTATAAACACCGCGAAAGAAACCAAGGCGCAGCGAGCAGAACGTCTCAAGCGCGCGAAGAATCCGTGGGAGGGGCTTGAAGAAATCCGGCGTTTTGCCCGCGAAGGATTCAGCTCAATTCCTCCTGAATGGCTCGGAACCTATTTCCGCTGGTGGGGCGTGTACACGCAAGGTGATGGAGCGGGGGTAACCGGTAGCCAGAATGGCGAAGGGCGCGCGCTCCAACGGTTCATGGTACGCATTCGCATTCCGAACGGAATTCTTACTTCAATCCAACTGCGTCGCATTGCCGATCTTACCCGGCTCTACGCCAACGGAATTGCTGATCTCACGGTGCGCCAGAATATTCAACTTCACTGGGTCACCATCGAATCGCTGCCGGAAGTCCTGGAGGGATTGTCGCAGGTGGGCTTGAATACGATGGGAGCCTGCGGCGATGTCGTTCGCAATGTTACTGGGTGTCCTGTCGCCGGCATCGATGCCGACGAAGTTGTAGATGCGTCACGGCTGGCTCTGGAAGTATCGCGCCTGCTTGCCGGAAATGCGGATTTCTACAACCTTCCGCGCAAATTCAAGATCTCGATCGCCGGATGCCGCTCGTGGTGCTCGTATCCGGAAATCAATGACGTTGGCCTGACGGCGATCACCCGCTCCGGCGTCGGAAAAGAAGAAATCGGGTTCTCCTTGCGAGTGGCGGGAGGGCTTTCGGCCGAGCCATATCTTGGCGCCCGGTTGAAAGCCTTCGTCCGCTGGAACCAAGTCGTGCCAGTCATCAAAGGAATCGCCGAATTGTTTCGCGACTCTGAAGTTCTGCGCGAGCACCGCGAGCGCGCGCGGCTCAAATTTCTATTCCTCCGCCATGGATGGACGGCAGAACGCTTTCAGAGCGAATTACAGGATCGCATCGGATTCGTTCTCGATCCCGCAGAACCAGAAGCTCCTCCCGACGATGTTTACCGCGACCACGTCGGCATTCATCCCCAGAAGCAGCTGGGCCTCGCATACGTAGGCGCTGTTGCCTTACGCGGACGTATCACCGCAGAACAAATGCTGGCCGCTGCCGATCTTGCGGACCGCTTCGCCGACGGTCAACTGCGCGCCACTAACATGCAGAATCTCCTGATCATAAACGTTCCAACCCCCAAGGCAGACGCGCTCGCAAAGGAACTCGATGCGATTGACCTGAAGGTCGCGGCATCTTCGTTCTTTCGCGGAACCGTTGCCTGCAGTGGAACCGAGTTCTGCAAGCTGGCCATCACTGAAACCAAAAGCTTCTCGCGATGGCTCGTCGGGGAATTGGAGGATCGACTTCCCGACTTCGATCAACACCTCAAGCTGCACGTGACCGGGTGTCCGAACAGCTGCGGCCAGCACTGGATAGCCGACATCGGCATTGAAGGCAAAAAGATCAAGCTCGCCGACCGCATGGTCGACGCTTATTACTTTTGCGTCGGAGGTGCCCTTGGGCTGCATCAGGGAACGGCTCGGCCCGTAGGCTATCGCTGCCCCGCAACCGAAGTTCCCGATGCACTGGAACGCATCTTGCGGATATACCTGAAGCGGCGCGAAGCCGGAGAAAACTTGCGCCGCTTCTTCGCTCGCCACAGCGATGCGGAGTTACGCCACTTCCTCGCGGGCGAACTTATACCCCCGGTCCCTCGCGATCTGCCGCTTGGAAATTCATCTTTAGCAGGAGCTTCTTATGACTAGCCTGTTCCCAATGTTCTTGAAGCTTGCTGGAAAATCGTGCCTCGTCGTCGGTGCTGGAGCGGTCGGGGAAACGAAGATTGGCGCATTGCTCGAAACCGGCGCGCGCATTCGGGTGGTCGCGCGAGAGGCAACTGCGAAGGTACACGATTGGGCCGCGGCCGGAAAAATCGATCTCAGGCTCCGCGCTTTCGAAGCAAACGATCTCGATGGAACGATTCTCGCCATCGTCGCTACGAATTACCGCTCACTCAATGAACACATTTACCACGAGGCCCAGCGGCGCGGCGTGCTCTGCAACGTCGTCGATGTCACGGATCTTTGTGATTTCTACTATCCCGCAGTCGTTCACCGCGGAGATTTGCAAATCGCTATTTCCACCGCAGGTCAGAGCCCATCACTCGCTCAGAGAATCCGTCAACAACTAGAGAAACAATTCGGTGCAGGATACGCTTCATGGCTTGCAGAATTGGGAAAGACCAGAAGACTCATCCTCGCCAGCGATCTTGCAAAAGAACGCAAGCTGGAGCTGTTGCACTCATTGGCCAGCCGACAAGCCGTCGAGTCAGCAATCACGCCGGAAACCGAACTCGAAGTTACAGGAGTGCGCCGATGAGCGGAAAGGTCTACCTGGTGGGTGCAGGCCCGGGCGATCCGGAGTTACTAACCATAAAAGCGCTACGCTTGCTGCGGAGCGTTGATGTAGTCCTTCATGACGAGTTGGTCTCGGACGAGATCTTAAATCTCATTCCGTCGCGTACTCGGAAGCTCAACGTCGGCAAACGATGCGGAGAAAAGAAGATTTCGCAAGAGGAGATCAGTTTCCTGATGGTCGCTCTTGCGGAATCAGGCCTTCAGGTCGTGCGGCTGAAAAGCGGCGACCCGCTCATTTTCGGCCGTGCCGGAGAAGAGATCGCGTCGTTGCGTCATGCCAATATCGCTCACGAAATTGTCCCTGGAATAACTTCGGCCCTCGGAGCGGCAGCCTCCGCAGGGATTCCATTAACCCATCGATTCGTCTCCTCTGCGGTTGTGCTGCTCACTGGGCACCATGCCTCGGAAAATGAAACTGCTGATTGGGATGCACTCGCAGCCACCGGCGCCACGCTTGTAATCTACATGCCCGGGCACAACTATCTTGAAACTGCGACAAAGCTGAAAGAGGCAGGGATTGCCCCTGAAACTCCGTGCGCGATCATTTCGCAGGCAACTACATCCCTTCAGCGCAAATTTGTAACCACGATTTCTGAACTTGATCGTGCGCCTCACTTGCCCGCTCCAAACCTGCTTATCGTGGGCGAGACAGTACGTTTTGCTCGCGCAAATGTGAGGACCGGCGACGGATTGCCTCAGGAACCGGCCATGCCCCTCGCTTTGGTAGATGAGTTCGGCGCCGAAATTGCACCCACGACGGAGCCACTCGCATGAAAACCGAAGGCCATTCTCGCTGCGCAGAGTTAGTATCCACGGTGCAATCGGCGGCGGAACGTTGGACTCCTCAACACACGCTGGCTTGGGCGTTCGAAACCTTCGGCAACGACGTGGCAATTTCGTCGGCATTCGGCGCTGAAGGCATGGTGCTGATCGACACGGCATCACGCCTTCGTGCCGACTTCCGCGTGTTCACCATTGATACCGAGTTCCTTTTTCCTGAGACTTACAGCCTCATGGATCGAATTGAAGAGAAATACGGCATTTCCATCGAGAAAGTATTTTCGGGCCTTTCCCCAGAAGAGCAGGAATGTACCCACGGTCCTTCCCTCTGGGCTCATGATCCCGACCTCTGCTGCAGAATCAGAAAAGTCGAGCCGCTACGAGAGAAGCTCGGAACACTCGCCGCCTGGGTCACAAGCATTCGCCGCGATCAAACTTCGACTCGTGCCTCGGCTCGCCGGATCGAGTGGGATGCAAAGTTTGGGCTCGTGAAAATTAATCCCATCGTCGACTGGAATGCCAAGCAGGTCTGGCGCTACATCCACGAGCATGGCGTTCCCTACAATCAGCTTCACGATCAGAATTTTCCCAGCGTCGGCTGCACGCACTGCACTCGTGCCGTCACACTCGGAGAAGATCCCCGCGCCGGACGATGGCCCGGATTTGCCAAGACCGAGTGCGGCCTTCACGTCATCGCTCCGCTTCCCGCACCGGAATCCTAGCCGCTCCTTACTTGCTAACTACAGCGGCACTCTCCCACGATCGTTCGATGTTATCTTTGTGGTGAATCCGTGACGATTCACGGAGTTCGCTATGAACGTTCTTCACACTCTGTTCGAGCAGCATTTCCGCGTTCCAGTGGAGCGGCTCGTGCCAGTGCAGGGGCAGCTCGGTGGCTCCGGACGCCAAATTATTCGGCTCGCCGCAAAGAACGTCAGCGCGATTGGAATCCTCTACAACGTGCGTGAAGAGAATCTCGCCTTTCTCGAGTTCACCCGCCACTTCCGCAAACACGGCCTTCCCGTGCCGGAAATCTACGGGGAAAATTTGAACGAGGGCGCTTATCTCGAACAGGATCTCGGCGATGTCTCGTTATTCGAATTCCTATCCAAGCATCGCTCTAGCGAACAAATCGAGCCGCAAGTCGCAGAAGCATATCGGCACGTGATTGAAATTCTGCCGCGATTTCAGATCGAGGCTGGCAAGGATCTGAATTATGCCGTCTGTTATCCGCGGGGCAGCTTTGACGCACAATCCATCTCCTGGGACCTGAACTACTTCAAATATTATTTCCTGCGTCTGGCTGGAATTCCTTTCAACGAGCAGGCGTTGGAAGATGATTTCATTCGCCTGACAGAGTTCCTTCTCACAACCGATCGCGATTATTTCCTCTATCGCGACTTTCAATCGCGCAACATCATGCTGCCAGCAGGACAGCCCTATTTTCTTGATTATCAAGGCGGACGCAGAGGGGCGTTGCAATACGATCTGGCTTCGCTTCTTTATGATGCCAAGGCTGATCTCCCGCCGGAATTGCGTCAGCAATTATTAGATCACTACCTCGACACGCTGGGAGCGTATGTGAATGTCCGGCGAGACGAATTCGTTCATTATTATTACGCGTACGTCTACATCCGCATCATGCAGGCTCTCGGCGCGTATGGGTTCCGCGGATTCTATGAGCGAAAAGCCCATTTCCTGCAGAGCGTCCCCTACGCACTGAAAAATATTCGCTGGCTTCTGCACAACGTCACATTGCCCATTGCGCTGCCCACCCTGCTCGAGGCTTTTCACAGCATGCTCGGCTCCGAGAAACTACAGGGGCTCGCCTCTGAAGCTGACAACCTGGTGGTGAGAATCTTCAGTTTTTCCTTCCATCGCGGATTGCCCAAGGACGAAAGCGGCAATGGCGGAGGCTTTGTATTTGATGGGCGCAGCCTGCCCAATCCCGGTCGCGAAGAGCGCTTCAAGCCGCTTACTGGAAAAGACGCTCCGGTCATCGATTACCTGAATCAGCAAGAAAGCGTGCATCAATTTCTCGCCAGTGTTATGGCGCTGATCGACAGCAGTGTCAACAATTATCAGCGGCGTGGGTTCAAACACTTGATGGTGTCATTCGGTTGTACCGGCGGACAACATCGCTCCGTCTATCTGGCAGAACAGGTGGCCAAGCGTCTGCGCGACCGCAACGGGGTCGAAGTAATGGTTCACCACCGGGAACTCGAGAGAATGGCGTCCGAGGCTGAGGCGGAGAAAGTTGAATCATGAAGGCCATGATTCTGGCCGCCGGACTCGGCACACGCCTTCGTCCGCTCACGAATAATCGTCCGAAAGCATTGGTCGAAATTTCTGGCCGCACACTGCTCGAGATCACGCTCAACTGTTTGCGCTCGTTCGGCATTCGTGAAGTAATCATCAACGTCCATCACCACGCCGACATGGTGACGGACTATCTCGAGAAAAAGTCAAACTTGGGCATGCGGGTCGAAATCTCTCGTGAAGAGATCCTGCTCGATACGGGCGGAGGACTGAAGAGGGCCGGATGGTTTTTTCAGGAGACACCAGAAGATTTCGAGCGCCCATTCATTCTTCACAATGTCGATGTATTGAGCACCATCGATCTGCAACAGATGGCCGCATTTCATTGCAATCACAACGCCCTAGCAACCCTCGCCGTGCAGGATCGCGAGACTTCACGATACCTACTTTTCGATGAACAGGATCAACTCTGTGGTCGTCGAGCCGGAGAGAGTGGGCTGCCCGAAATGGTCCGCGCGACATCTACCACGCGCCCGCTTGCATTTTCTGGGATACACGTCATTTCCCCAAAATTTCTTTCCTTGATAAGCGAGGATGGAGCGTTCTCGATCATTGACGCCTATCTCCGCCTTGCGGGAAACGGACAGTCAATTGCCGCCTTCCGATCCGATGACTCTTATTGGCGAGATCTCGGCAAACCGGAGAATCTGACAGAAGCTGCCCATGACCTGCAAGAAGGAATTGTCCGGCTTTCGTAAACGATCGGAATTCTCGGCTGGTACAATGCTTAGCTTCGACATGAGCGACCCGCTGGCCAACCCATCTTCGCCTCGCAAACTCATCATCGCTATTGACGGCCCGGCAGGCGCCGGTAAAAGCACGATCGCCTCTCGGCTCGCGCGCAAGCTCGGTTACGTGAATCTTGAAAGTGGGGCCATGTACCGTGCGCTGGCGCTAAAGGCCATTGAAAAGGATATTTCGTTTGATGACGAATCGGCCCTTGCCAAGCTGGCGGAGCAGTCGCGGATTCGCCTGGAGCCGCAAATCGGAGGAAATCGCACTCTGCTCGACGGCCGCGATGTGTCCGCACGGATTCGCGAGCGCGATGTAACCGAGGCAGCTTCGCGAGTGTCGGTGCATCCAGCCGTCCGCACATGGATGGTGGAGCATCAGCGCCAGATGGGACTCGGTGGCGGCGTGGTGATGGAAGGGCGAGACATAGGAACGAAAGTTTTCCCCGACGCGGATCTGAAAATTTTCCTCGATGCCGATCCCGTCGTTCGCGAGAAGCGCCGTATGGAGCAGCAGAAGATCCGCGGCGAAGTCGCGGCAAATGTTGCAGCCGAGCTGCGTGAGCGCGACCACCGCGACCGCACGCGGAAAACTTCTCCGCTTGTCGCGGCCACCGACGCCGTGGTGATTGATTCTACAGCGCTAAGCGAAGATGAAGTCCTGGCAAAGATCGAAGCTTTCGCAGCTGAGAAGCAGAACTAGGCCAGCCTTCAAAAATCGCTGCCCACAGAAAACCAAACTGCTCGCTTCAGTTTTCGGTGGGCTGCACATCGTTGTCTTTCGGCGCCGGCAACGCTTTCCCTGGCTTGGGCGCTGTCGGAGGCGATGGTGGCTTCGGCGGCAGCGAACTCGCCCGGCGAATCTCGATATTGTCCCGATCATTATTCAGCACAACGTGTGCGGCGCCATTACCCACGCTGCCCGTCGCTTTGGATTCATGGTCCTCGTTATCTACTTTCAGCTCGGGAAAATCAGACTGAATCTCGCCCTCATGTGTGCTGGCATCCAGTCGAAATCCTGACTTATCCGGCAGACTCAGCTGAATGTCTCCGCTGCGGTTATCGATTTGAACATTTCCTAACGTTCGCATCCCCAATTCGATCGAGCCATTGTCGTCTTGCAGTCGAACGTCGCCGGAAACGCTATCCAGACGCAAATTCTTTGAGCGTGTGTTCAGATGCAGCGGACCCGTGATCTGGTCCGCATGCAGCTCATCAGAGTCAAGATCGAGGGAGCCATCGATGCGCGAGAATTCCATATCAGTGCGCGAAGACTTGAAGGTCACGGTCTTGGCGATGCGCGCCAGCTTCACACTCTCCTGGAATTCCCCGTCGAGTTGCGCGCTTCCCGTCACATCACTGACTTCCACTTCGTCCAGCCTGCCGTCCACATGGACATCGCCCTTGATCTGCTCAATCTTAGCGGAGCCCTTGTCTTGATTGATTTTCACGCTGCCGGTGATGTCTTCAATGCTGGTGTCACCGTGCTGCGTTGAGATGTCGACGTTCGCTTCACGATCCACGACCGTCACATCTCCCCGCCGCGAAACAATGCTGACCGCTACCTTGCGCGGTACCGAGACATCAAGATCCGTTTCTACCGGATGATCTCCCGCTCCTTCCACCTTGGCATCCAGCGTGACCAATCCGCCGATGGTTGTGATCGTCGGTTTGGTCTGGTTGTTGTATTGGTCTGCATCGTTTTGGTTATCCGCTCCCACTCGCTTGCGCACAACCACGTTGATGTTGTTGTCATCGGCCGCGTGCACGCTGACCGCGCCGTGATTGTCAATAATCTTCAGGCTATCGCCGGCAGGGAAAGCTTGTTCGAGATGGTCGTTGAAGTTGTACGACTCTCCGAAAATGTCGTTGAAGTCGTTGTCCCCGAAATCCATTTGATCGCGCAGGCCCGACCAATTGACACGCTCGATCTGGTTGGCCATCAATCCGAACACCACGATCATTACGATCAAGAAAATCCCGCCCGCACCAATCCCTGACGGACGCATCCCTTGGCGTTGCGCCTGATGATGCTCAATCAGCTTGAGGATGCCCCAGAGGATCAGCAGCAAAGGCCAGTAATGGGCGAACAAGACGCCCAGACGTCTCCACGAGACCATGTGCAGGTTGCCAAGCAGAAAAATCACGCCCAAGGTGATCAGCACAAACGGCCCTGCAAATGAACGATGTCGACGCGGCGGCAGAGGTGCCACTGGCGGTGGAGGCATGACGGGGCTAGACATTTTTCACCTCCCCGGAAGTGCCCGGCTCAGCCGAGGCAGGCGCCGAAGGCGCAGTAGGGGGAACGGGCGGCATGGGAGCGCTCGGTGGATAAGCCGCCGTTCCCGAAATCTGCGAACCGCCGTGTCCCGCACTTGAGGCATTACTCTGCATCAGTTTCACCACTCCGATGACCAACAGAATCGCAGGCCAGGTCTTGTCAAAACCTACCCTTGAAGTGTTATCCAGCAAAAAGAGCACGCCCAGCGTCACCAGGACGGCTGGTCCCATCAGCCGTCGAGTGCGGCAGCGCTCGCACATGCATGCGCGTTTGCAGTCCCCCGTCAATCCCCAGCCCCTTGCAAACAGATACACTCCGAGCGCGATCAGGATCAGCGGCCAGAAAAGATTCAGGCTCAGGTTAAAAACCGTGTTGATGAGAAAGAGGATGCCCAGCCCAATGAGCACGGCTGCGCCGATCGGAACCTTCGCGCTTTCGAACCTCTCGCCCGCGCCGAACATCTGCGCTAAGCCGAACGGATCCGGTGCCGGCTGACCCATCTGGATCGCCTTGGCAGTCCGCACCGAATCGATGATCTGGTAGAAGTAGAAGAACGCCATTCCGATGCCCAGCATCACCTGCATAGACTCCGGAATGTTGGAGTTGAGCCCAATGATCAGCAACACCATCACCACGAGATGCGCCAATCCTTTCGCGTACTGTGAACAGTAAACGGCCCCAACGCCAAAGGGGAAAAACCCAGAGAGGATTCCAGCCACAGCCGGATTCGGCCCCGACGCGGGAACCGGAACTGGAACAACTCTCGGCGGCTGCCCCGGCTCGACGACCTGTTGGTACGTGCTCTGCGGCGGAACATATCCTCCAGCTGGCGGCACATACGTTCCCTGCGGGGGAACGAATCCAGGAACTGGCGCTGTTCCTTCCAGCCGAGCCGCGATACACGACTCGCAATAAATTACCCCGCGGACATCGCGGGTGCACTGGTTACAAAGTGGCTTGCCGCACGTGCGGCAAAAGGCCACAGCAGCAACATCGTTGTGTGTGGCGCAGTTCATGCGAACCTCCTGTATGTGGTCACCGACACTACAGGCAGATCGTTGCCTAGACCTTCGACAGATGAACCCATAGGCGCGTTGGCCAGATACGTATTGCTATCGCTCTGGCTGTAATTGCGCTCCTGTTTCTGCTCGGGCTGTTGTGTTGTGTCGTTCTTGCGATCCTTCTGCTTCGCAGGTCCCGGTTCGGCAGGCTGGACATTCCGCTTTACCTGCCGCGCGAGCGATTCTACCTCGTAAACGACCCGGATGTTTTCGTAATACCGCACCACACGCGCTTCCGTATTGAAGTACGTATGCCGGATCGCCGACGGACGTAGATTGATGTGGGCCAGATCGGCCGGTTTGATCCCGGCGACTGTCAGCCCCACCGACAGCGCAAAGAATGCCATGCCAAACGACATGGCAAAGCGCGGCTGGCGGACCGTAGCCCAGACTGGCTCGAGAACTCCGGACATCGCGGCTTGTGCATGCTCGAACCACGAACCTCGTGGCTGAACAGCACGTGCCGGAACCCGCAGGCGCTGGGTGTCAACGCCCGTCGTGGATGCCAGAATACTTGCGACCAGGCTGGCTGGAGGTTCCACCTCCGTGAGACCCTTCAGCCAATTGCGGCCCGCCTCAGCTTCGGCGAGCAGCGGACCACACGCCCGGCAACTCCTGGCATGGGACTGGAACCGTTCGAGTTGAACGCCTCTCAGGACGCCATCCAGCGCGTCCGCGAGCAG
>Ga0335073_10010623_pt1 | contig 12950 bp, 10 predicted proteins | sample Lox_Sample_22_FD_207093 | JGI IMG/M metagenome (GOLD analysis project Ga0335073, IMG submission 207093) | Soil microbial communities from Loxahatchee National Wildlife Refuge, Florida, United States - Lox_Sample_2.2 | ecosystem: Environmental > Terrestrial > Soil > Wetlands | place: USA...
TCGCCGAGCTGGCGGCGCAGATCGCCGGTACGACCGGGCCGGACGTGGTCCGGCAGGTGCTTGACCAGCTGGCGCGGGACGTCCCCGACGACCGCAGCATTCTCGAGTTCTGCCGGGCGGCCCTGGTCGGGCAGACCGCGTTCGTGACCGACCGCCGCCTGGTCACGGTCTACGACGACCCGATCGAGCTGATCCCGATGCCGGAGATCGACCGCGGGGTCGCGGTGGCATACTGCGACTCCCCCGGCCCGCTGGAGCAGGCGCCGCTGCCGACGTTCATCGCGGTCTCGCCCACGCCAGCCGACTGGACGGCCGAGCGGATCGCCTCGTTCTACCGCGAGTACAACCGGCACATGGTGCACAACCTGATGGTGCACGAGGCCATGCCCGGCCACTACCTGCAGCTGCAGCACTCGCGCCGGTTCGCGGGCTCGGACACCGCGATCCGGGCCGCGCTGCGGTCGGGGGCCTTCGTCGAGGGCTGGGCGGTCTACGCCGAGCGGATCATGGCCGAGCAGGAGTACCCCGGCGACGGCGATCCCCGCGCGGTCCGGATGCAGCAGCTCAAGATGCAGCTGCGCATGATCATCAACGCCATCCTGGACGCCAGGATCCACGCCCACGGCATGACCGAGGCCGAGGCCATGGCCCTGATGACCGGCCGCGGCTACCAGGAGGAAGGCGAGGCGGCGGGCAAGTGGCGCCGGGCCCAGCTCACGTCGGCCCAGCTGTCCACGTACTACGTCGGGTACTGCGAGGTCTCCGACCTGGCGGCCGACCTCAGGGCGGCAGCTCCCGGGCTGACCGACCAGGAGCTGCACGACCGCATGCTCGCGCATGGCTCCCCGCCGGCCCGGCTGCTGCGCACGCTGATGGCGGCGTAGCCGCCCGAGCCGGCCGAGTCGACGTCGCCGAGTCGACGTCGCGGGCATACCTAGGCCCGGCCGAGACCAGACCTAGGTATGCAAATCGGTTATTTCCCCGACGCGGCGGCCCGGCGCCGCGGGCGAGACTGGGTCAGCTGGGCCGCTCCGGAGGGAACCTCCGGCCGCGGAACACCGTGGTCGGTGCTGAGAGCGGTCCAGCCTTTCCCGCGTGCGGTCCGCCGCCAGTAGAACCCGCGCTCGGCCAGGGACCAGGCCAGCGAGGTGAGCAGGTAGATGCCGGCCGCCAGCGGGACGAACGCGGCGAAGACCACGGTCAGGTACGGCAGGACCCGGGCCAGCAGCCCGGGGCCGCTCGCGGCGGCCGGGGCAGCGGCGTCCCGGCCGCCGCGGGGCGCCTGAGCGGCCGGGGCCGTCTGAGCGGCCTGGGCCGCCATCAGCCGGCCGAGCCGGGCGGACAGCCAGCACAGCCCGGCCAGCAGCGCGAACAAGCCGAGGAAGACCGCGCCCGGGGCGCTCACCGCGCCCGCTCCGCTGAGCCAGTGCATGCCCAGCGGCACGCCGAACAGGTCCTTGGCGAGCAGCGTGTTCGCCGTCCCGGCGACCTGCGGCGAGCGGAACAGCAGGTACATGACGGACAGGAACGGCCACTGCAGCAGCAGCGGGACGAAGCCGGCGAACATGGACGTGCCCTCCCGCTGGTACAGCGCGGTCATCTCCCGCTGCAGCCGTTCCGGCTGCTTGGCGTGCTTGCGGCGCAGCGCCTGCAGCTCCGGCGCGAGCCGGGCCTGGACGGCCTGGCCGCGCAGGGCGCGCAGGCTCAGCGGCATCAGGAGCACCCGGACCGCCATGGTGAAGACGACGATCGCGGCCACGGCGGCGAGGCCGCCGAGGACGGGCGTGAGGATCCCGGTCAGACCGGAGACGAGATGGTAGGCGGCGTCCACCGGGACGCCGAGGAAACTGAACATGAGGAACGGCCTTCCAGCTACGAGGGATGAGGGCTGGAGACGGCCGCGAGTTCCGCGAGGTCAGCGAGCGGCGCTGGCGGGCAGCGCTAGCACGCGGGGGTCAGCGGGAGACGGCGGCCGCCGGGGCCGCCGAGGGTGCTCTGGGCCTGGACCGGCCCGCCGCGTCGGGATCACGCTGGCGCAGGAACGCCGCGCGCCAGGACTTCTCCCGCAGCGCGCAGACCCGGCGGATCAGCGGCAGGGCGGCGGACGCCTGGGCCAGGCTGGCGACCGAGGTCAGCAGGGCCAGGACCGTCGCCAGCATGGCCCCGGCCAGGACGGCGCCGGCCAGCGCGGTCAGGCCGGACGGGCTCGCCGCCAGCCCGGTCAGGTCGCGCAGCAGCCCGGCCAGCATGGCCATGAGGCTGCCGAGCACCGTCAGCATGACGTGTCCTCCCGTGGGGCTGCTCCCAGCCTACGCCGTCAGGCGAGCTCGGCCACCCCGGCCAGCAGCCGGTCGACGTCGGACTGGTCGTTGTAGTGCACCAGGCCGGCCCGGACGGCCCCGCCGGAGTCCCGCAGGCGGGTGCCAGCTTGTCCGGGTGAATGGTCTCGAGCACGGCCGGGTCGGCGACCACGGCGCCGATGTGCGGGCCCGACCACTTGTAGGCGCTGGTGGCGTAGAAGTCGGCGCCGAACGCGGCGACGTCCACCGGGACGTGCGGGGTCGCGTGCACGCCGTCCACGTAGACCAGCGCGCCCGCGGCGTGTGCGGCCGCGGCGATGGCGGCCAGGTCGGGCCGGGTGCCGACGACGTTGCTGGCCGCGGTGACCGCGACCAGCCGGGTGCGCTCGGACAGCAGCCCGGCGTACTGGGCGGCGGGCAGTTCGGTGGTGGCCGGGTCGATCTCGGCCCAGCGCACCGTGAGGCCATGCCGGGCGGCGGCCTGCACCCATGGCCTGACGTTGGCGTCGTGGTCCAGCCGGGACACCACGATCTCGTCCCCCGGCTCCCACCGCCGGGACAGCGCCTCGGCCACCCGGTAGGTGAGCGTGGTCATGTTCGGCCCCAGGATGACCCCGTCGGGGCTGCCGCCGGTCAGGTCGGCCAGGGCCTGGCGGCACTCGGCCACGATGGCGCCGGACCGGCTGCTGGCGGCGAAGGCGCCCCCGACGTTGCCGATCCCGGCCCGGTAGGCGTCCGCGATCGCCTCGATGACCGGCACCGGGACCTGCGTCCCGGCCGCACCGTCGAGGTAGGCGTAGCCGTCGCTCAGGGCCGGGTATGCCGCCCGGACGCGGTGTACGTCGAAGGTCACGAACCTAGGACTCTACCCCGCTGACGGGCGGGGCCGCCTTACCGGCCTCCGCGCCCGCTCCGGCCCGCGCGTACAGCTCGCGGACCCGCCCGGTCAGCGCCACCAGGAAGGCGCCGGCACCGGTCAGGGCCACGGCCGCGCCGACGGCGACGTCCAGCCGGGTCGCGCCCGTCCACCGCGTCCCGGCCGGTGCGTACCGCAGCACGAACGGCGCCGCGACCAGCCACACGCCGATCGCGAAGACGGCCGCCAGGCCGGCCAGCGCGCTCCGGTTCACCATGCCTCCTCCTCACCGCAGGCGACCATCAGCAGTTCCGCGCCCGCCAGCATGGACTCCATCGCCGCCAGGCCGCCGGGCCGCGGCTGCGGGACCGCCGGGACGCCCGGGGCGACGGGCTGTTCCTCGTGCGCAGGCTCCTCATGCGCTGCTTCCTCGTGCGCGGGCTCCTGCCGGACGGGCTCCTCCGGCGCGGGCTCCTCGCCCACGGGCTCCTCGCCCACGGGCTCCTCGTGCGCGTGCTCCGCTGCGGCCGGCCCGACGGCTTCCGCCTCGTCGAGCAGCGGGACGAGCAGGGCCCGCAGCTCGCTCAGCACCCGCGCCGGATCGGGCTGGCCGCCGGCCGGCCCGGCCACGTCAGCGGGCCGCACCTCGTCGCGCTCCCGGCGCTGGGTCCGGCGCCGCGCCCGGGCTTCCCGCCAGGCCAGGCGCCGCGCCGACGGCGTCAGGATCCCGTCCGCGCGCAGCTGGCGCCGCCAGGCCACGACCCAGGCCAGCAGCGTCGCCAGCGACACCGCCCCGAGCGCGGCGGCCGTCCCCCAGTCGGCCACCGTCGCCCGGTGCAGGGCCGTGCCGGTCCCGCCGCTCCGGTAGCCGAACGCCGCTGGCGCCAGCGCCAGCCAGCCGGCCGCGCACAGCCCCACGATGGCCGCGCACAATCCGGCCACGTACTGGCCGGCCACGTACTGGCCGGACGCATTCTGGCGCACCGGACCCGGGATCCCGCCCACACCCATTTTGATAACTCTCCGAAGTTAGATAGTCACGCCTAGTTTTAGAGGCGGACCACTCTAACACCTGCGGCCAGCCCGGATCCCGGCCCGACGCGATCAGCAGGAAATGCCAGGGATCGTCCGTGTCCCCGGCCGTGCCCGCGGGCGCCGGCCACAGCTGGGGCAGGCCCGCCCGCCACGCGGTCAGCACCAGCTCGGGGTCGGCCGGGCGGTAGTCCTTCCCGAGCGACCGGGCCAGATCCCAGGCGTGCAGGTGCCACTCGGCGCAGGCCGCGCCGGCCATCGCCGCCACCGTGACGTCGGTGCCGTGGTACCGGTGGTGGGGCAGATCCCAGGACTGCGGCAGGCGCCGGCCGTAGGACCGCGCCGACTCGGCGAACGCCTTGATGTGCTCGGGCCCGGGCACGTCGGGCAGCGCGGCCAGCTCGGCCGAGTTCTGCCGGGCCAGCTTGCGGGCCAGGGACGCGGCGGAGGCGTTGGTCGACATCAGCCGGGCGAGCCTGCTGTCCGGCGCGTCGTCGAGGTACTCGTGATAGTCGTCGGCCACGCACCGCAGGTGGCCGGCCAGGTCAGCCGCCCGCCATTCGGCGCACGGCGTCGGCGCGAGCCAGGTCGCCTCGGTGAACTGAGCGGCCAGCTCGCAGATCACCGTGACCCCGTCACGGTAGGCGGCCAGGATCCCGTGGGCCCCCGCGCGGGATACCCGGCTCATCTGAGCCTGGATCGGCTGATGCTGCTGCGCTGCACGGTTCCTCTCCCTGCCGGCCAAGCCCGGCAACCGTTTGCGAAGCCTCCCGGGGGAGACAGCGTGCCAGAGTTGCGTCCCGCCGACAACCCGTACGCCCGAAGAAAAAAGAGGTGACAACCGGCGGGACGGCCAGTTAACGTCACGAATAATGCCCTCTGATACCCCTTCACTGGTCACGCACGCCTTCGCCAGGGTACGGCCAGTCGGGGCGCTGTGGCGGCTTCGCGGCTACCTGAAGCCGTATCGCATCAAGATGATCGTGATGCTGGCCGCCGCCCTCGGCGCGGTCGCGGCCGAGATCGTCATTCCCCTCCTGACCAAGACCGTGGTCGACGGCGCGATCGCGCGGGGCGACCGGCGGCTGCTGATCCCGCTGGCCCTGGCGGCGGCTGGCCTCGGCGCGGGCGCGGCGCTGCTGAACATGATCCGGCGCTGGATCCAGTCCCGCGCGGTCGCGGACATCGAGAAGGCGATCAGGGACGACCTGTACGCCCACCTGCAGCGGCTGCAGCCGTCGTTCCACGACAGCTGGCAGTCGGGCCAGCTGCTCTCGCGCGCCACGACCGACCTGTCGGCGATCCGCCGGTTCGCCGGCTTCGGCCTGATCTTCCTGGTCACCAACGTGATGACGTTCGTCGCGGTGGTCGCGCTGCTGATCAACCTCAACTGGTGGCTCGGCCTGGTCACCGGCGTGGTGTTCGCGCCGGTGCTGCCGGTCTGCTTCCGCTTCGAGAAGCGCTACCGGATCCTCTCCCGCCGGGTCCAGGACCAGCAGGGCGACCTGGCCACCCTGGTCGAGGAGGCGGCGACCGGTATCCGGGTGCTGAAGGCGCTCGGCCGCGGGCGGCAGGCTTCGGCCCGCTACGACGCCGAGTCCGCCGAGGTCTGCCAGACCCAGGTCGAGAAGGCGGGCCTGCTCGGCTCGTTCTGGGCGCTGCTCGACCTGATCCCCAACGCCGTCATCGGCATCATCATCGTCCTGGGCGCGATCGCGGTCAGCACCCGCTCGCTGACCCTCGGCGGCCTGGTGGCGTTCATCACCCTCGCGCTGCAGCTGGTCTGGCCGGTCGAGGCCATGGGCTACATCATCGCCTCGGGCCAGGAAGCGGCCACCGCGGCGCAGCGGGTACTGGAGATCTTCGACGTCCAGCCGGAGATCACCGACAAAGATCAAGATAAAAATGAAGACGAACGACGCGGCCTGCGTGCCCTCCGCCCCGCTACCCGGGGCCACCTGGTCTTCGACCACGTCGCTTTCACCTACCCGGGAGCGACCGAGCCGGTGCTCCGCGACGTCGTGCTCGACCTGCCGCCCGGCCAGACGGTCGTGCTGACCGGGGCGACCGGCTCCGGCAAGTCGACCCTGCTCCAGCTGGTCCCGCGGCTGGCCGACGCGACGGCCGGAACGGTGCGGCTCGACGGCCGGGACGTCCGCGACATCCCGCTGGAACGGCTGCGGACCGCGGTCGGGTGCGCCTTCGAGGACGCGACGCTGTTCTCCGCCAGTGTCAGGGAGAACGTGATGTTCGGCGCGCCCGGCGCGGACGACGACGCGGTGGAGGCCGCGCTGACCGCGGCCCAGGCCCGGTTCGCCTACGACCTGCCCTGGGGTCTCGACACCAGGATCGGCGAGCAGGGCATGGCCCTGTCGGGCGGGCAGCGGCAGCGCATCGCGCTCGCCCGCGCCATCCTGGCCGGGCCTGACGTGCTGATCCTGGACGACCCGCTGTCGGCGCTCGACGTGCACACCGAAGAACGGGTGACCAGGGCCCTGCATCAGATCCTGGCGGGCTCGACCGCCCTGGTGGTGGCGCACCGGCCGTCCACGGTGGCGCTGGCCGACACGGTGGCCCTGCTGTCCGGCGGGGTGATCGCGGCCCGCGGCAGCCACCAGCAGCTGCTGGCTTCGAGCCCGGAGTACGCGGCGCTCATGGACGTCGAGGACCTGGAGGCGAGCGCGTGACCACGGACGTCAATTCGTGGCGGGGGGTGGCCGCCGAGAAGGCGGAGGAGGTCAGCGCGGGCCTGGCCGCGCTGCTGCGCGAGCGGAGCAGGCGGCTCCTCGCCGACCTGCTGCGCCCGTACCGGCGCGCGGTCATCACCACGATCGCGCTGATCGTGGTGCAGAGCCTGGCCGCGCTGGCCGGCCCGTGGCTGGTCGGCATCGCCATCGACACCGGGCTGCCGCCGCTGCTGCACGGCCGCGACGCGGCGCCGCTGCTCGGCATCGCGGCCGCGTTCGCGGTCGCGGTCGCGGTGCAGGCCGTCACCACCCGCATGTTCGTCACCATGACCGGGCGAGTCGGCCAGAAGGTGGTGCTCGAGCTCCGCCGCCGGCTGTTCGCGCACTTCCTCAGCCTGGAGGTGGCGTTCCACGAGGATTACACGTCCGGGCGGGTGATCTCCCGGCAGACCTCAGACATCGACGCGATCTCCGACCTGTTCGAGGAAGGGCTCGACTCGCTGATCACGGCGGTGCTGACGCTGCTGCTGGTCGGTACCGGGATGATGCTGCTCGACTGGCGGCTCGGCCTGGTGGTGCTGGCCGGGTTCATCCCGCTGACCTGGCTGACCGCCTGGTTCCGGCGCCAGTCGGGCCACGCCTACCGGCGTACCAGGGAGACCATCGCGCTGGTCATCGTCCACTTCGTGGAGACGTTCGGCGGGATCCGGGCTGTGCAGGCGTTCCGCCGGGAGGGGCGGAACGCCGAGATCTTCTCCGGCCTGGGCCAGGACTACGCGGACGCCAATACCCAGGCCGGCCGGCTCATCGCCATCTACGGCCCGTCCATCTCGCTGGTCGGCAACATCATCACCGGCGTGGTCCTCGGCTACGGCGGGCTGCTCGCCATCGACGGGAACCTCAAGGTCGGCGTCCTGGCCACCTTCCTGCTCTACCTGCAGCGGTTCTTCGACCCGCTGCAGGACGTGTCGCAGTTCTACAACATCTTCCAGTCGGCCGCCTCGGGCCTGGAGAAAATCTCCGGCGTGCTCGAGCAGGGCTCGACGGTCCCCGAGCCGGCCGAGCCGCAGGCGCTGCCCGGGCGGGATGGCTCATCCAAGGGACGGCGGGTGCGGTTCGAGTCGGTGACCTTCGGCTACCGGGACAACCTCGTACTGCCCGGGCTCGACCTGGACATCCCGGCCGGGCAGACGGTCGCCCTGGTCGGCGAGACCGGCGCGGGCAAGACGACGATCGCGCGCCTGCTCGGCCGGTTCTACGACCCGCGCTCGGGCCGGGTCACGCTCGACGGGACCGACCTGCGGCGGCTGCCTGACGCCGTGCTCCGCTCCGAGGTCATCGTGATCACCCAGGAGAACTTCCTGTTCGAGGGGTCGGTCGCCGACAACATCAGGCTCGGCCGGCCGGACGCGACCGACCGGGAGGTGGAGGACGCGGCCCGGATGATCGGCGCCCACGACTTCGTCGCCGCGCTGCCCGAGGGCTACGGCACGCCGGTCGGCAAGCACGGCGGCCGCCTGTCGGCCGGCCAGCGCCAGCTGATCTCGTTCGCCCGGGCCTTCCTGGCCGCCCCGGCTGTGCTCGTCCTCGACGAGGCCACCTCGCTGCTCGACATCCCGGGCGAGCGGCAGGTGCAGAGCGCGCTGCGCACCGTGCTGGCCGGGCGGACCGCGGTCATCATCGCGCACCGGCTGTCCACGGTCGCGATCGCCGACCGGGTCCTGGTCCTGCACGCTGGGCGGATCACCGAGGACGGGCCGCCCGGCGAGCTGATGTCCGGCGACGGCGAGTACGCCGCCCTGCACGCCAGCTGGGCCGCCAGCCTCGCCTGACGAGCTCCTGCAGCCGGCGCGAGAGCCGGTCCGCAGGTGCCTGGCTCGGAAGCAGGCCCCGCAGATGCCTGGCCCGGGAGTCGGCCCGCGGAAATCGCTTCCACCATCCCAGTATGCCGGGTATTATTCTCAGCATGATGTCGGGCATGGTGATGTGATGAGCGTCCCCCACGTGCTGCTGGCGCTGCTGTCAGAGGGCCCCAAGTACGGACTCCAGCTGCGCGAGGAGTTCGAGTCGGGGACGGGCGAGGTGTGGCCGCTGAACGTCGGCCAGGTGTACAAGACGCTGGGCCGGCTGGAGCGCGACGGGCTGGCCGAGTCCGACGACACCGGCCAGGAAGGGCCGCAGAAGCGGTTCAGGATCACGGCCGGCGGCCGGGAGGCGCTGGCCGCCTGGCTGCGCACGCCGCCGGATCTGACCTCCCCGCCCCGTGACGAGCTGCTGATGAAGGTGCTGGTGGCGGCGCGGGTGCCGGGCACCGACGCGCATGCGGTGATCCAGGCGCACCGCGTGTACCTGCTGGAGCTGATGCAGCAGTGGACGCGGCTGAAGGAGGGCGAGGCGCGCGACGACCTGGGCCTGGCCCTGGTGGTCGATTCGGAGCTGTTCCGGCTGGACGCGGTGATCCGGTGGCTGGACGCGGCGGAGGTGCGGCTGGCGCGGGCCGCCGCCGAGCCGCCCAGGACCGCCCCGGCCCCGGCCGCGGCGCCGCAGCTTCGCCGGCTGGGAGCCAGGCGGTGAGCCGGCCGGTCCCGGGCGCGGGCGCGGCGAGCGTGCTCGAGCTGTGCGGCGTGTCGAAGACCTACGGCCAGGAGCCGGCCGCGGTGCACGCGCTGGCCGGGGTCGACCTGTCGGTGCGGGCCGGGGAGATGGTGGCGGTGATGGGGCCGAGCGGGTCGGGGAAGTCGACGCTGCTGACCATCGCCGGGAGCCTGGAGGAGCCCACCGGCGGGGAAGTACGGATCTGCGGCACGGCGCTGGCCGGGATGCCGCCGGGGCGCAAGGCCCGGCTGCGGCGCCGGGTGATCGGGTACGTGTTCCAGGATTTCAACCTGCTGCCGGGGCTGACCGCCGCCGAGAACGCCGCCCTGCCGCTGGAACTGGACGGCGTCCCGGTGCCGAAGGCGCGGGCGGCCGGGCTGGCCGCCCTGGCCGCGCTCGGGGTGGCCGACCGGGCGGGCTCCTTCCCCGACCAGCTGTCAGGCGGCGAGCGGCAGCGGGTCGCGATCGCCCGCGCCGTGGTCGGGGACCGGCGGCTGCTGCTGGCCGACGAGCCGTCCGGGGCGCTCGACTCGGTGAACGCCGGCGAGGTGATGCGGCTGCTGCACGAGGCGTGCCAGCGGGGCGTGGCCGCGGTCGTGGTGACCCACGACGCGCAGCTGGCCGCGTGGGCCGACCGGATCGTGCTGCTGCGCGACGGGCGGATGACCGGCCATACCACCCGGCCGGCCGGCCCCGAGTCCCTCCTCCTGCCCGGGGAGACCCGGTGAGCACCGTCCTGGACGGCCTCCCCGACCTGGACGCAGGCGCGGGCGGCGGCATCGTCGCTCGCCGGGCGGTGATCCGCTGGGGCTGGCGGCTGTTCCGCCGCGAATGGCGCCAGCAGCTGCTCGTGCTCGGCCTGCTCACCGTGGCGGTCGCGGCGACCATCTGGGGGGCCGGCGTCGTGACGAACGCGCAGGTCCCGCCCGGCTACCCCACCTTCGGGACCGGTGCCGCGCAGGTCACGCTGTCCGGCCGCGATCCGCGGCTGACGGCCGACATCGCCGCCATCGCCAGCCGCTGGGGACCGGCTGATCTCATCGAGAAGCTGAGCATCACCACTGGCACCGGGCAGTCGGTGCAGGTCCGGGCCGAGAGCCCGCACGGGCACTACAGCTCCGTGCTGCTCGGGCTGGTCAGCGGGACATATCCGGCCGGCCCCGGTCAGGTCGCGCTGACCAGCCAGGTAGCCGCGCGGTACGGCGCGCGGGTGGGCGGCGCCTGGCACGTGGCCGGCCGGACCTGGCGGGTGACCGGCATCGTGCAGGACCCGAGCAAACTGGCGGACCAGTTCGCGCTGGTCGCCCCCGGCCAGCTCCGGCAGCCCAGCCAGGTGACCATGCTGCTCGGCCCGGCCGCGGCCCGGCAGCTCACCGGCGTGACGGTGCCCGGCATCCCGGCGGCTCAGGTGTCGCTGCCCGACCAGCAGGTGAACGGGATCCCGCCCGCGGTGCTCATCTTGCTGGTGGAGGCACTCGGCCTGGCGTTCGTCGGCCTGGTGTCGGTCGCCAGCTTCTCCGTGCTGGCCCAGCGCCGGCTCCGTGCCCTCGGCATGCTCAGCGCGATCGGCGCCACCCAACGCAACCTGCGCCTGGTCATGATCGCGGGCGGCCTGGTCGTCGGCGCGACGGCCGCGCTGGCCGGGGCGGTGCTCGGCCTCGCCGCCTGGTTCGCGTACGCGCCCACGGTGCAGCGGGACACCGGCCACGCGGTGGACCCGGCCCACGTGCCGTGGTGGGCGTTCGTCATCGCGATCGTGCTCGCGATCGCGACGTCGGCGCTCGCGTCTCGCCGCCCGGCCAGGACGATGGCCGCGGTGCCGGTGGTGACCGCGCTGTCCGGCCGCCCCGCGCCGCCCCGGGCGGTGCACCGGTCGGCGCTGCCCGGCGTCATCGTGCTCGCGGCCGGCCTCGCGGGCCTGGCGTCGGCCGGCGGCCTGAACGGAGTGGCCGGCGGCGGGGGCGCCCAGGGGCACGCGCTGTTCCTGCTGGGCGGCCTGGTCATCACCGTCGTCGGGATCTGCCTGCTCGCCCCGCTGGCCATCAGCGTGCTGGCCGCCGGGGCGGCCCCGCGGCTGCCGGTCGCGATCCGGATCGCGCTGCGTGACCTGGTGCGCTACCGGGCCCGGTCCGGTGCCGCGCTGGCGGCGACCACGTTCGCCGTGTTCCTGGCCATGGGAATCTGCATCGTCGCCAGCATCAGGTTCGACAGCCCGCTCAACTGGATCGGTCCCAACCTGTCCAGCAGTCAGGTGACCGTCGGCGCGGCCCTGAGCCCCGGTTCCGGACAGATGGAGCCGCTCAGCGCGGCCCAGCTCGCCACCCTGACCACGCGGGTGAACACCCTCGCCGCCAGCCTGCACGGGTCAGTGGTGCCACTGGAATCCGCGGGCACGCTGTACCAGGTGGGGCTGCCCGCCCACAGCCCGCAGAACTTCACCGGCGAGATCTACGTGGCCACCCCGCGGCTGCTGGCCACGTACGGGATCAAGGCCAGCCAGATCCCGGCCGGCACCGACGTCCTCACCATGCGGCCCGGGCTGGCGGGCCAGCCGCGCCTGGAGATGCTCTACGACAACGGCATGGTCTCCGACACGACCGGCCCCGCGCCCGAGCCCGGCAGCACCGGCGGCCCGCCCTGCACGCCGAGCCACCTCTGCCTGGCCAGCCCCGCGATCGCGACGGCCGGCAGCCTGCCCAGCGGCACGTCGGCGCCCAATACGGTGCTGACCCAGTACGCGGTCAGCAGATACCACATCCAGCCTCAGCTGCTCGCGTGGCTCATCCAGGCTCCCGCCCCGCTCACCGCTGCCCAGCTCAGCGCGGTACGGCAGTTCGGGCGCGCCCACGAGGTACAGGTCCAGACCGCGACCCCGAACCCGAGCCTCACCGACTTCACCGACGGGGCCACCGCCCTCGGCATCGTGATCGCGCTCAGCGTGCTGGCCATGTCCGTCGGCCTGATCCGCAGCGAGACCGCGCCGGACCTGCGCACGCTCACCGCCACCGGTGCCAGCGGCCGGACCCGGCGGGCGATCACCGCCGCCACCGCGGCGGCCCTCGGCCTGCTCGGCGCCATCCTCGGCACGGCCGGCGCGATCGTCGCGGCGATGGTCTGGACGCACAGCGGCCCGGCGGCGACGGCCGGCGGCGTGCCGCCCAGGGACTTCCTGATCCTGCTGATCGGGCTGCCGCTGATCGCCGCGGCCGGAAGCTGGCTGCTCGCCGGGCGCCAGCCGCCGGTAGTCGCCCGGCAGCCGATCGAGTAACGGGTGCGCGGGCCTAGAAGGGGGCGGCCATTTTGGGGTGACGGCGGATCCGGGGCCGTCCTGGTACTGGGGTTGTCTAGACGCCGGGGGTGTGCTGGCGGCGGGGCGTGCTGGCGGCGGCTGAGGTGGTGGCCGGTCGTCGTGCTCAGGTGGTGGCTGGCGTCCCGGGTGTCACCGGGGCCTCACTGGTCCCGGGCCCGGGGAAGGTGCCG
>Ga0335073_10010625_pt1 | contig 12949 bp, 9 predicted proteins | sample Lox_Sample_22_FD_207093 | JGI IMG/M metagenome (GOLD analysis project Ga0335073, IMG submission 207093) | Soil microbial communities from Loxahatchee National Wildlife Refuge, Florida, United States - Lox_Sample_2.2 | ecosystem: Environmental > Terrestrial > Soil > Wetlands | place: USA: Florida...
CGAGCTCGGCCTGGGGCCGGCCGTTGAGGGTGTTGGTGAAGTCCCATCCCCCGTCCAGCATGAGCAGGTACTGCGGGACCCAGATCGAGGACAGCTCGACGATCCCCACCCGCAGGCCGGGATGGCGCACGAAGACCCCGTTCACGATGAGGTCGGTGACGGCGATGGCGGGCGGGGCCCACAGGAAGACGGACTCGAGCACGGGCACGAAGCTGTCCTCGGGATCGGTGTAGAAGGCCTCGTCCAGGACCCGGGGCTGGTCGGCGACGTGGAACACCGGTGTGACGCCGTGGTCCACGAAGGCCGCCCACAGGCGGTCGTGGTCGGGGTGCGAGAGCGGGCGGCCGTCGACGGCGGCGGGGGCGATCATGGCCAGCCGCACCCCCGCCGACGCCAGCTCGGCCAGCTGGCCCTCGAGCCAGGCGGGGTGGCGCAGGGTGAGGTGGGCCACGGGGTGGAGGCGCCCCGCCCCGTCGGTGACCACGGTGGCGCACCACCGGTTCCACGCCGCCATGTTGGCCGTGAGGGCGGGCAGCGCCACCGACAGCCGGCGCTCCCACAGGAGCCCGAAGTTCGGGAACAGGACGGCGGCCTCGAGGCCCATGGCCTCGAGGCGCCCCAGGCGGGCCGACGGGTCCCAGTAGTCGGCGGGCAGGGCCTCGTCGTAGGCGTAGTCGGCGGGCAGCCCCTGGCGGAGGCGCTGGCGGCGGCGACCGATGGCGACGGTGTCCCCCGGCAGTTGCACGTCGGCCACGTCGAGGCGGCGATCCCGCCACGTGAGCCAGGCGTAGCCCAGGTCGTCGTCCACGATGGCCAGGGCCTCGTCCCGGAGGGCCGGGTCGATGTGATCGGCCCACAGGGACCGGGACTCGTAGAGGTGCTGATCGCAATCGACGACGGTCATGTCCCCTCCCCCGGCCCGCAACCCGCACCACACTTCCACACGGCCCGGCGTCCGCCCCGGGAGGGGCGGGTGGGGCAGCATGGCGCCGTGCACGGAGACGGGGAGGCGGGGGTTGGCGCCGGGATCCGTGGCCGGGGGCCGGCCGCGCCCCCTCCGATGCCCGGGGCCGGATGCCGGCGACGGCCGGGCTCGTGACCGCCCCGGCCCGGCCCCCCGTGAGCGACGCCCCGGACGCCGCCGGGGAGGGCCCGGGCCCGCTCCTGGGCCGGCCCTCCCCCACCCGGTCGCCCTCTCGGGTGGGGCGGCCCCCGGCGTCCGGGCCCCGGCGCTGAGCGCCCCCGCCGTGCCCGGCCCCGACGTCCCCGAGCCCCAGCGCCCCGACGAGTGGCGGCGCGATCCCTTCGGCGCCCACCAGGAGCGCCTCTACCGCGGGGGACGTCCCACCGCCCTGGTGCGCGACGACGGCATCGGCCGCTACGACGAGCCCCCCAGCGTGTCGGTGGTGCTGGCGCCGCCGGCCCGCCGGCGGCCCCGGGGGGGCCGGCGCGCACCGGTCTTCGTCCTGGTCCACAGTCCCCTGGTGGGCCCCACCCAGTGGCGCTGGGTGGGCGAGCACCTGCGCCGTTGGGGCTTCGAGGTGCGCATCCCCTCCCTGGCCGGGTTCGAGACGGCCGGCCCCCGGTACTGGGAGCCCTGCGTCCAGGCCGTGGTACTGGCCTGCGCCGGCGCTGGGGGGCCGCTCGTCCTGGTGGGGTCGGGGGAGGCCGGCCCGCTCCTGCCCGCCATGGTCCTGGCCCTCCTCGGGCGGGTCGGGGCCGTGGCCGTGGTGGAGGCGTCCCTGCCCCCCGAGCGGGGCTACGCCGAGACCGTCTCCTCCGCCCTGCGGCGACGCATGACCGCACCCCGCCCGGCCGGGGCCCCGGCGCCGCCACCGTGGGACGAGCGCACCGAGGCGGCCCTGTCCCGGGTCCCCGAGCGCCGGCGACTCCTGGTGGAGGAGCTCCCCGCCGTGCCGGCGGCGTACTTCGACCAGGTGGTGCCGGTGCCGGCGGGGTGGAACGAGGGGGTGGCGTGCGCCTACCTGGCGTTCACCGACGCCCACCTGGCCGACGCCCGCGAGGCCCAGCGCCGGGGGTGGGAGGTGCGTCGCGTCGCCGGGCACCAGCTCCACATGGTGGTGCGGCCCGAGGCCGTGGCCCGGGCGCTGTACTGGACGGCGGTGCTCACCCACGACGCCGGGCGGCGCTGAGCGCCGTCCGGCCGGGGATCAGTGGCCCGAGGCGATGCGCTCCCGGGTGGCGCGCGCCGCCTTCTTGGCCTCGTACATGGCCTCGTCGGCCTGGCGCACCAGGAGCATGGGGTCGGTGTGGGGGTCGCACTGGGCCAGGGCCACGCCCACGCTGGCCTCGAGGGGGACCATGGTGTCGTTGACGGGGATCCGGCAGTCGGCCACGCACTGGCGGATGCGGGCGACGACGGTGTCGCCGTCACAGCTGTGGTCGTGGCACAGCACGACGAGGAACTCGTCCCCCCCCAGCCGGCCCACCACGTCACAGCTGTCCGTGGCGCTCTGGAGGGCCAGCCCCGTGGCCAGGATGGCGTTGTCGCCCGCCTCGTGGCCGTACACGTCGTTCAGGGGCTTGAGCCCGTCGAGGTCGATGAAGAGCACGGCCACCGTCTCGCCCGCCTCGCGCCGGCGGCTCACGTCGTGGGTGAGGTACTCGAAGACGGCGGGGCGGTTGAGCAGACCGGTGAGCGAGTCGTGGGTGGCCGCCTCGTGCAGGAGCTGACGCTGCATCTCGCGCTCGCGGATCCGGCTGGCCAGGGCGTCGATGGACGCCTGGAGGGCCCGGCCCGTGCGTCCCGGCAGGGGCGTGAAGAGCTCGGGGTCGGTGAGGTCCTCGGCCGCCAGGGCCACGGCCTTGGCCTCGACGGCCTTGAGGGTGGAGGCCATGTCGTTGAAGGCCGTGGTGGTGGTGGCCACCTCGCGCGGGCCGGAGTCGGGCAGGGGCGGGAGGTCGAAGTCACCGCTGCCCACGGCGGCGGCCTGGCCGGCCAGGCGCTTGAGGGGTCGGGTGAGGACCCGCCCGGCCAGGACCACGCCCCCCACGCACACCACGGTGAGGAGGAACAGGAGCACGAGCTCGAGGACGAGGTTGCGCGTGGCCGTGGCCGCCTGGGCCAGGGCCGTGGCGTGGAGGTCGTCCGAGGCCGCCGTCACCAGGTGGTCGAGGTCGCTCAGGTAGTCCAGGCCCGGCGCCGAGCTGGCCCCGGCGAAGGCGAGGTTCCCGGCGAAGGGGGGCTTCTGGTTGTCGATGGCGACCGTGACGGCCTGGTCCACGGTGCCGGCGAAGTGCCGGTCGACGGCGTCGGTCTGGAGATGGCGCCAGGCCTGCTCGCCCCCCGGGCCGAGCTGGCCCACGAACTCCCCGGTGGCGGTTTGGAACTCGCCCGCGGCCTGGATGAGCTCCTGCTTGGCGTTGGGCGGGCCCAGGCCCTCGAGCACGAAGACGGTGTTGGCGATCTCGGCCCCGCCCGCCAGGAAGGCCTGGTAGGTCTGGCGCAGGGTGGAGACGCGGACCTCGAAGGTCCCGGGCGGCTGCCAGGCCGAGACGTCGCGCTGCAGCTGGTCGTAGTCCCTGAACCAGACGTCGTCGATCTGGTCCGACATTCCGGTGGTGAAGGCCTCGACCTCGTTGAAGGTGGTCACCCCGTCGGCCGAGCCCACCACCACGCCGGGCAGGGCGGCCACGTCGGCCCGCAGGGGAGCGGTGGACCAGAAGGTCGGGTAGTCGTGCAGCACGGCCAGCTGCTGGTCGAGCTGGTCCCGGAAGGGCACGGGGGGCTTGAGGAGCTGGTCGAGCACGGGCTCGCTGATGCCGAGCTCACGGGCGTACGACACCGCCGTGAGGGGGCTCTCGAGCCGGTTCATCTCGGCCCGGGCCTGGGCCACCACCACGAGGCGGTGGGCGTCCTCGGCCACGACCTGGGCACCGTGGCGGGAGCTCCACGCCTTGGTGGCGGACGAGGCCACCATCACCCCCGTGGCCAGGAGGGGGATGAGGACGATGACGAGGAGGACCATGCGCACGCCGGGGCGCCACCGCCCCCCCGCTGCGGGGGCGGCCTCGACCCCGCCCGCGCCGCCGTGCGGCCTCGGGTGGTCGTCGGCGTTCCGGGGCTCGGTGCCGGCCTGGGAAGACGGAGCATTGACCACGACGAACACAGTTCTCGACGCGAACGGCCAAACCCTTTACCTCCCGGTGCCCTCCCCGCCCCCGGCACCGGGCGCCGGGCCTGGGCGGGTCCGCCCCCCTGGCCCCCACGACCACCGGGACGGGCCGCCTCCCGGGCACGCCCCGTGGTCGCCACGCCCCCCACCAGGACGTCCGCCCCACCCGCCGGGCCCGGGCGGGACGGGCGGCCCTGACCTCGGGCGGCGCCGCCACCGGGGCCGCGGACCGGGGCGGGGGCGGGACGTCGCCCACCCCCGGGGCCGTGGCGGCGACCGCTACGGTGAGCGGTGGCCAGGCGGGGGACCGAGGCCCCGGCGTCCGAGCACGGAGGCAGGCATGGCCGAGGTCACCATCCCCACCGGTCGCGGCGATCTCCCCGCCTACCTGGCGCTCCCGGACGGTCCCGGCCCGTGGCCCGGCGTGGTGGTGGTGCACGACGCCCTGGGGATGACCAACGACCTGCGCCACCAGGCCGACTGGCTGGCCACCGAGGGGTACGCGGCGGTCGCCCCGGACCTGTTCCACTGGGGTGGGACCCTGGCCTGTCTGTGGTCGGTCATGGGTGACGTGCGCCGTCGCTCGGGGCGGTCCTTCGACGACATCGAGGCGGCCCGGTCGTGGCTGGCGGCGCGCCACGACGCCACCGGCACCACCGGGGTCATCGGCTACTGCATGGGAGGCGGCTTCGCCCTCGTCCTGGCCCCGGGACACGGGTTCTCGGCCTCGAGCGTCAACTACGGGGCGGCCCCCAGGGCTGCCTACGACGTCGACGCCCTGGCCGGGGCGTGCCCGGTGGTGGCGAGCTACGGCGCCCGGGACCGGAGCCTGCGGGGGGCGGCGGCCCGCCTGGAGCGGTCCCTGTCGGCCGCCGGGGTGCCCCACGACGTGAAGGAGTACCCCGACGCCGGCCACGGGTTCCTGAACGACCACGAGGGGGCCGGCGACCGCACCCCGCTGGTCTTCGCCGTGCTGTCGCGCTTCATGGCCAACGGCTACCACGACGCCGCTGCCGTCGACGCCCGCCGCCGCATCGTGGCCTTCTTCGACACCCACCTGCGACACGGGTAGGACGACGGGTCAGTCGCCCGTGGCGCCGACCTCCTGCACCGCGAACTCGGGGCAGTTGTCGATGGCCAGGCGGGCCCGTCCCTCCAGCCCGGGCGGGACGGTCCCGTCACCCACGACCGTCGAGAGCCCGTAGTCGTCGATGGCGAAGAGCTCGGGGGCCAGGGCATAGCACCGGGCGTGCCCCTGGCACTTGTCGGGGTCGACCCGGATCCTCACCCGAAGACCACCGGGAGCCGGCGCGGGCCGCGCACCTGCCCACCGGCCCAGGTGACGTCGCTGCTGTCGAGGTGGAACTCGGGGATGCGGCGCAGCCACTCCTCCAGGGCCACGCGCAGCTCCATGCGGGCCAGGTTGGAGCCGGCGCAGCGGTGGATGCCGGACCCGAAGGCCACGTGGCGGTTCTGGGCCCGGTCCAGCACCACCGTGTCGGGGCGCTCGAAGATGGCGGGGTCGCGGTTGGCGGCCGGGAAGTTCATGAGGACCTTGTCCCCGGCGCGCATGGGGCAGCCCCCGAACTCGACGTCGGTGCGCACGACCCGGGCCATGGTCACGGGCGAGTAGGCCCGCAGGAGCTCCTCCACGGCCAGGTCCATGATCCCCGGCTCCTCCACCAGGCGGCGGCGGTCCTCGGCGTGGGTGGCCAGGTGCCACAGCGAGGACCCGATGGCGCTCCAGGTGGTGTCCACGCCGGCGATCAGCACCAGGATGGCCTGGCCCAGCACCAGGCGGTCGTCGAGGGGCGCCCCGTCGACCTCGGTGCGCAGGAGCTCGCTCAGCAGGTCGTCGCCGGGCGTGGCCCGGCGGGCCGCCATCTCGGTGGTGAAGTACTGGAGCAGTCCCTGCACGCCCCGGCGCCGGCGCTCGGGATCGTCGGCGAACTCGAGGACGTCGCTGACCCACCCCGTGAAGGTGTCGGCCAGGTCCGGGCTCACCCCCAGGATGTGGGCGATGACCCGCACCGGGATCTGCTGGGCGTAGTCGGTGGCGGCGTCGGCCCCCCCGGCTCCGGCGACGCGGTCGAGCAGCCCGGAGCACAGGGCCCGGGTCATGGGCTCGTAGCCCTCGACGCGGCGGTGGGAGAACCAGGGCAGCAGGAGCCGCCGGGTCCAGGTGTGCAGCGGGGGGTCGGCCGAGATGGGGGGGAGCCCGTAGGGCAGGACGGGCTCGGCCGGCGCCTGGCCCTGGAAGGGGATCACGGCCACCTGGAGGGAGCTGAAGTGGTCGACGTCGTGGGCGATGGCGGTGACGTCCTCGTAGCGGGTGGGGAGCCAGGTGCTCCCGCGCCGCTCGGTGTGGGCGATGGGACACGAGGTGCGCAGCTCGTCCCAGATGGTGAAGGGATCGGCCAGGTACTGGGGGGCGAGGACGTCGAAATCGCTCGCCCAGGCCGTCACCGGAGCCGCCTCTCCCACGGGATCCTCCCCCCGGTCGGCGCCCACCCGGGCCGCGGGTGACGGGCCCGACCGCGCCCATCATGGCACCGCCCGGACCGGTCGCCGGCCGGTGGCGGTCCCCCGCCCCTCAGCGGGCGCCCTGGGGGGGCGGCACCACCCACAGGGGCGCGTCCTGGGTGAGATGGGTGCGCAGGAAGATGTCGAGCTGCGTGGGCGTGAGCGGCCGGCCGTAGAGGAAGCCCTGGCCCCGGTCGCACTGCTCGGCCACCAGGGGGTCGATCTGCCCCTCCTCCTCGATGCCCTCGGCAACCACCTCCAGGCCCAGGGTCTTGCCCACCTGGACCAGGGTGTGGATGAGCATGGACGACTCGCGCGTCGAGGCCATGGAGCTGATGAGGGAGCGGTCGATCTTCAGGATGTCGATGGGGAACTGGCGCAGGAAGGCCAGCGACGAGTAGCCCGTGCCGAAGTCGTCGATGGCGATGCGCACGCCGAGCGACTTGATGGCCACGAGCCGCTCGACCATGAGCTCGGTGTTGTGCATGAGCGTGGTCTCGTTGACCTCGACGATCAGGGCGTGGGGGTGGAGCCCGGACTCGGCCAGGGCCGCGCCCAGGTCGGCGGCGACGGTCTCCCCCTCGAGCTGTGTCGGGGAGAGGTTGACCGACATCGAGATCCGGTGCCCGGCGGCGTGCAGGGCCGCCCCCTGCCGGCACGCCTCGTGCAGCACCCAGCGGCCGAGGGGCACCATGAGGCCGCTCTCCTCCAGCATGGGGAGGAAGTGGTCGGGGGGGATCACCTTGCGGGTGGGGTGCTGCCAGCGCAGCAGGGCCTCGACACCGGTGGTCTTGCGCGTGTCGATGTCGAAGATGGGCTGGTAGCGGAGGAAGAACTCGCTGGCCGCCACGGCCGAGCGCAGCTCGGCGGCGAGGGCGTCCCGGCCCTCCTCGGCGTCGGCCGTCTCCTTGCCGAACAGGGCGTAGCGGCCCTTGCCCGCCGACTTGGCCTCGGCCAGGGCCAGGCCGGCGTCGCGCAGCAGGGCCTCGGCGTCGAGGCGGGGGCCGAGGGCCACGCCGGCCGACACCGAGATCCGGACGGGGTCCATCTCCTCGTCGGCGAGGACGAAGGGCTCCCGCAGGATGTCGAGGATCCGCTCGGCCACGAGCTCGGGCCCGGCCAAGAGGGTGGCCCCGTCCACCAGGACCACGAACCGGTCGTCCCCGAGGCGTCCCACGGTGTCGGCCTCGCGCACCACGGTGGCGAGCCGCTCGCCCACGGCCACCAGCAGCTGGTCGCCGTGGGCCCGCCCCACCCTGGTGTTGAAGTCCGCGAAGTCGTCGAGACCCAGGACCACGGCGGCCGTGGGCAGCTGGGCGCGCCGGCTGCGGGCCAGCATCTGCTCGGTCCGGTCCAGGACGAGGGTGTGGCCGGGGAGGCCCGTGAGGGCGTCGTGGAGCGCCGGGATGACGTCCTCGACCACGGCGGGGCGAGCGGTGTCGGACCGGCGACGGCTGCGCGCCAGCAGGGCGATCACGAGGACCAGCTCCCGTCCACGACGCTCCGCACGGTGTCGGCGGCACCGGCGCGCAGGGCCGTCGTGGCGTGCGAGGCGATGGTGAGCTGCCCCGCTCCGCTCTGGTGCGCCAGGGTCAGCACCAGGCCGGGCTGGGCCCCCGCCGCCTGGGCCAGGACCGGTGCGGCGTCGAAGAACGTGGCCACCCACCCCGTGAAGGCGGCCTGGCGGCCGGCCACGGTGGCGGGGGCGGCCCCGCCGTACACGGGGACCATGATCACCATGGCCTGGTCCAGGGCGGCGTCGATGGCCCGCAGCGTCTGGGTCTGGGCCGCCCCCAGGGTGGTGCCGGGGTGGGCGAAACCGAGGATGGCGGCCTCGTCACCGGCCAGCGCCGGGGCCACGGTGGCCTGGCCCGAGTCCCGCGCCTGGGTCAGGACGCCGGCCCACGAGGTCGCGCACCAGTCGAGGCCGGGCGGCAGGGCGGCGTCCGCCGCGCTCTGGACGGCGGGCGTGAGTGCGAGCAGCCGGACGAGGCACAGATCGGCCTGCCCCTGCGGGGGCAGGACGGTGAACGGGCTGTCGGCGTCGAGGGCGCTGGTCGGGTCCTGCGCCAGGCCGACCCGGAAGCCGAAGAGCGAGGATGCCGCAACCGGCTCGACCTCGGCCACGCCCAGCGCCCCGGGCACGGGATGCCGGGTCAGGGCCCCGAACCACTGGGCCAGCCCGGCGTTGGAGAGCTGGGCGTCCTGGCCCACGACGGCGGCGGCGCTCGTGGCCAGGTCGGTGTCGCGCTGGAGGGAGGCGCTGAGCGAGCTCGCCACGGCGGCGGCCCGGGCGGCGAAGGCCTGTCGCGCCTCGTGCCCGACGGTGCGGTCCCAGCGCTGCCCGACGAGGACGGAGCCGCCCAGTCCGACCAGGGCCACGAGCACGAGCGCCGCACCGGTGGCCCGGGACCGCCCCGAGGCGCCCGATGCCGGCCGGGCCGGGGCGGGCCCCCGGCTGCCCTGCCGGGGTCGGCCACCGCCGGTCGACGCCCGCCGGCGGCGGGGGGGGACGCCCTCGGTCTCGACCGGGCCGCTCGAGGCGACGGGTGCCTCGGCTCCGGTCGGGGACGACGCCGCGGCGACCTCCTGCAGCTCGGGTTCGGGGCCCGGGGCGGGGACGGTCGGGATCGAGGCAGGCGCAGGGCGGGGCCGGCGCACCCGGGCCGGTCGTCGCCACAGCGGCGCCCGCTTCTTCACGAGCGGGGTCGACACGAGGTCGTCCGAGGTGGGGACGACGTTGCTCGTCGCCGAGGACGGCGTGGCATCCTCGACCGGCACCGGGCCCGGGCGCGGCGACGACGGGAGGGGTGGGACCGAGAGCGTCGCCGCCACCGCCCACTGCTCGGCCAGCGTCTCGTCACGGTCGGACTGCGAGGAGGAAACGGGCTCGGCCGGCTCGCTCGCCGGCATGCCCGGGGGCAGCTGCGAGAGCGGCAGGCCCTGGGGTCCGGCGTCCTTGGCCCGACCCAGACGCACGGGACGGCGCCAGAACGGGGTGTGCCCGGGGGCGTCGGCGGCCACGGCGTCACCCTCGGAGCCGGCCAGGGCCTCCGAACCAGGTGCGGGGGCGGCGGGGGCGGCGGGGGCGGCGGCCTCGTCGAGGGCCACCGGTTCGCGGCGCCGGCCACGGCGCCGGAACGGGCGTCGCCCGTCGGCGTCGCTCGTCCCGGCGGCGGCCTCCTCGGGCTGGGGTGCCGGCTTCCCGGTCCCGGTGGAGGAGGTCGGTTCGTCCTGGGGGAACGAGACCGAACCCCCAGGCGCCCGCAGCGATGTCTCGCCCGCGAGCGCCTCGTCGAGCACGGGCCCGAGGTCGGCACGGCCGGCGTCGGCGGGCTCGGGCACTGAGCCCTCCACGGAGCCCTCGACGGAGCCCTCCACGGGGGCCTGCGAGGGGGGCAGGGTCCCGGGTCCGGTCTTGGCCCGGCCCAGCCGCACGGGGCGGCGCCAGAACGGGGTCGGCACCAGAGCGGCCGGGGCGGCTTCGATCTCGGCCCCCGAGGAGATCTCGGACCCGGAGGAGACCTCGGCCCTGGTTGAGACGGCGGCCCCGGGGGAGACCGCGGACGCGGCCGTCTCGCTGTCGAGGTCGGACGGCTCGGTCGGGGTCGGAGCGTGGGCGGCGTCGGGGAGGACGGCCTGAGGCGGCTCGAGGGGCATCTGCGAGGGAGGCAGGGTCTCGGGCCCGGCCTGGGCCCGGCCCAGCCGCACGGGGCGGCGCCAGAACGGGGTCGGCACCGGAGCGCCCGGGGCGGCTTCGATCTCGGCCCCCGAGGAGATCTCGACCGGGGGCGCCTCGCCGTCGAGGTCGTGCTCCGTGGCGGGCTGCGCCCCGGCGGACTCGGACGCCTCGTCCGTGGGCTCCCGCTCGGCGCGCCGGGGGCGGCGGCGCAACGAACGTCGTTCCCCCGAGCCGGGGACGGGCTCGGATGCGGCGTGACCGGACAGAGGGGCGTCCTCGTCGGCCGGAGGGGCGGCATCGTCCGGCCCCGAGCCGTCGAGCGCCGCGGCCTCGGCGGTCTCATCGGGGGTGTCGGATCCGGCCTTGGCCCGGCCCAGGCGCACCGGACGGCGCCAGAACGGTCGGCACCTCGGCGCGCCGCGCACCGTCACCCAGGTCCGGGGACGGCCCCTCGACGTCGGCGGTCGGCACGTCGCCCGGGACCGCCATCGGCGCGCTGACCGCCGACTCGGCCGGGCGACGACCGCCGTCATCGTCGGCCGACGTGTCACGGGCGCGCCCGGCTCGACGCCAGGGCGCACGCCGTCGGTCGGCACTCGACGTCTCCTCCCCGACGGCCCCTTCCGCCTCGGCGACCTCGGCCACCTCGGCGACCTCGGTGGGGCAACCCTCCACGGCGGGTTCGCCCAGGAGCGGAGGTGCCACCTCGGCCGGCTCCGCCACCCGATCCTCGGTCGGAGTGGACTCGGCCACGGTGGGCCCCACGACGACGGATTCGACCTCCACGGTCGACTCGGCCGCCCCAGGCGTCTCGACGACGGCAGGCGGGTCACCGGCGACGTCCTCGGTCGGGACGACCTCGACGCCGGGCGTGGGGAGGGGCGCCTCGCCGAGGTGGGCGACGGGGCGCTCCGAGGGCCCGTCCTCCTCGGTGACGAGAGCGCCCTCGGGCGGCTCCGTCACCTGCTCCGTCGACCCCGGTCCGTCATCGGTGGGGCCGGGAGCAACGTGGGGAGGAGCGGAAGGAAAGACCGACCCGATACCGCCGGCGGGGGGCGGAGGTGGGACCGGACGGGACGGGACCGGTGGCGCCACCACCCAGGCGTCCGTCGTAGCGCGAGACGGCCCGGCCGCCGAAGCCCGGGGCGGTGACGGCGGGGGGGGCGGGGGCGGCGCCATGAAGCTCGGCGGGGGGGGCGGGGGCGGGAGCGTCCCGGCCTGCGCCCCCACGGGCGGAGGCGGGAGAGGGGCGCCGGCCGGTGGCGGGGGCGGGGGGGCCATCATCGCCGGGCCGGGAGGGGCGGCGGGTCCGGGGGCCGCCGCCACGGCGGGCGCGGGCTCGCCCGACGACATCACCGGGCCGCTCGGTGCGTTGTCCGGCCGGCCCGGGCCCGACGTCCGCTGCCGCGGTGCCGACACCCAGTCGTCGGAGAAGCCCGCCTCGGCGGAATCGTCCGAGCCGGGTGGGGTCACCTCACCTCCGGGGGTCTCGTCTCCGGGCAGGTCAGGGCGCCGAGGTCGCCTCATGACGAGGACATCGGCACCGTCCTCCAATGCCATTAGCCACACCAGCCCCAGGACCACTCGTCGTGGTCACGGCGCCGGGACGCGGCCGCCCGGTGTCGCCCGGGCCGCCGTCGGCCTCGGTGCACGGACTCCCCCGTGTCGTATCGGCACCACCGGCCCAGGACTTGAGGGGATTCCTGCCGTGGTGGGGTGGTCGGGCCCTGACGGGGTGGACGGGGTTCCTCCCCCGGGACGAGGCCGGCGTGGCCGGACCGGCGGCGGCCCATGGGGCCCCCGTAGGATCGGAGGATGGACGACGCTGAGCTGGGCAAGCGGCTCGCCGCTCTCGAGCTGGCCGTGGCGCACCTGACCGAGGCGGTGGAGGAACTCGCCCACGGGCTCCCCGCCGGGGCGCCGTCCCTGGCCCTGGTGCGTTCGCACGTCCGGGACATCCGCGAGAACTTCAACCAGGTGGCACCGGCCCGCCGGGGCGTCGGGGGCGCCCCGGCGTGAGCCGCCCACCCGGCGGCGACGGAGGTCGGGGGTGCGGGAAGAGGAGAAGATGCTCGCCGGCGCCCTCTACCGGGCCGGGGACCCCGAGCTCGTGGCCAAGCGGGAGCGGGCACGGAGATTGCTCGAGCGCCTGTGCCGGGGCGAGGCCGGGGTGCTACCCCATCTGCTGGGGGCTGTGGGTGCGGGCACCGAGATCGTGGCTCCGTTCTTCTGTGACTACGGCAGCAACATCGTCCTGGGGGCGCGGGTGTTCCTGAACACGGGGTGCGTCGTGCTCGACAGCACCAGCGTGGAGATCGGCGACGACGCCTTGCTCGGTCCCGGCGTCCATCTCTACACGGCCACCCACCCGCTCGATCCCGCCCTGCGCCGCCAGGGCCTCGAGTTCGCCGCGCCCGTCACCATCGGCCCAGGGGCATGGATCGGCGGCCGGGTGGTGGTGTGTCCCGGCGTGCGGATCGGCGCCGGCTCCACCGTCGGCGCCGGGAGCGTGGTCACCCGCGACGTACCTCCGGGGGTGGTGGCAGCGGGCAACCCGTGCCGGGTCCTGCGTCCCCTCGACGCCGCACCGGGCCCGCCAGGGGGCGGG
>Ga0335073_10010626_pt1 | contig 12947 bp, 12 predicted proteins | sample Lox_Sample_22_FD_207093 | JGI IMG/M metagenome (GOLD analysis project Ga0335073, IMG submission 207093) | Soil microbial communities from Loxahatchee National Wildlife Refuge, Florida, United States - Lox_Sample_2.2 | ecosystem: Environmental > Terrestrial > Soil > Wetlands | place: USA...
TGCAGGCCTGGTTGGTGGGCTCGGTTTTGCTGCGTCGGGCAACATCGGCGAGGAGATTGCGGTGTTCGAGCCGACGCACGGCTCGGCGCCGAAATATGCGGAACTCGATCCGCCGATCGTTAACCCGATCGCGATGATCCTGTCGGCGGCAATGATGCTCGACCATCTCGGCGAACGCGAAAAGGCGGGCGAGATCCGCAAAGCGATTGCAGCCGTGGTTGCCGAGGGCAAGGTGCGGACGTATGAAATGCTGCGCCTCCCCGGCGGCGCGCAGTCGCTGGCACTGGGCGCAGCTTCGACCACAGAGATGACTAACGAGATCCTGGAGAAGCTGGGTGGGAGAACGGAGAAGGAGTATGCCGGTAGCAGCCGAAACCAGCGTGCGGCAAGGTGAGGCCGGGCGCGCCGGAGGCGACGTCCGCTCCGACCTGCACGTCAGCTTTGAGGAGCGCACGAGCGGCGGGGTCGAGATCGAGCTGCGCTCGCGCGTCGAGCTGTATTACGGTGAGGCGATTCGCGGCCAGGTGCGCGATGTTCTGCACGCGCTCGGGGTTGAGCATGCTCGCCTTGCGATCGTGGACGAGGGTGCGCTGCCGTTCGTGATTGCCGCTCGCGTAGAAGCGGCGGTAAGGCGCGCCGGGCTCGGCGAGCGACATTCCGCGCTTCCTGAAGCCATTAAGTTAACGCCGTCTTCGCCAAGAGACCGCCTGCGGCGCTCGCGCCTGTATCTCCCCGGCAACGAGCCCAAGTACTTCATCAATGCCGGCCTGCACGCGCCGGACGCTGTGATCCTTGATCTGGAGGATTCCGTCCACTTCGCCGAGAAAGATGCCGCCCGCCTGCTGGTGCGCAATGCACTGCGCGCTGTCGATTTTGGCGCGGCGGAGCGGATGGTGCGCATCAACCAGTTGCCGCTCGGACTTGCTGACCTCGAGGAGATCGTGCCGCAATGGCCTGACCTCATCCTGGTTCCCAAGGTTGAAACACTGGAGCAGGTGTCTGACGTAGTAAGAGCTATCGAATCCATCACCGCACGAAGTCGTGTTTCCCGCCCCATTTGGCTGATGCCGATCCTGGAGTCGGCGCTGGGCATCGAAAATGCCTTCGCTATTGCCACAACGTCAGACCGAATCGTTGGTTTGACGATCGGTCTGGAGGACTACACCGCCGATCTCGGTGTCCCGAAAACACCTGGTGGCGGGGAGTCGCTGTACGCGCGCATGCGCGTGGTAAATGCGGCCCACGCGGCGCATATGCAGGCGATTGACTCCGTCTACGGCGACGTGGCTGACGCTGACGGTTTGCTGCGCTGGGGCGAAGCCTCGCGCGCCACGGGATTCGAGGGCATGGGCTGCATTCATCCCATCCAGATCGAGACCATTCATCGCGCCTTCGCTCCTACAGCGTCAGAGTTAGAGAAAGCACGGCAGATCGTCGCGGCCTACGAAGACGCGCAGGCGCATGGCTTGGGGGCGGTAAGCCTTGGATCGAAGATGATCGACGCGCCGGTGGTGCAGCGCGCATTGAAGCTGGTGGCACGCGCCATGCAAATGGGCCTCGCAGCAATAGGAGGACAGTCATGAGCGCCACGGTCGCAACCGGGGGGATCACGAATGTGATCGGCCGTCGCGTGCCTACGATGGTCAACGGGCGCGAAGCGGTACCGTATCAGGGTGTAAACGGATACCATCCGATGGGCCGGAAAGCCGGGCCCCCGATTCGCAGCAACGGCGACTATCCCACAGACGGGGACAAGCGCGTGCCTGATCTTAAAACCGCGCTGCGCCTTTGCGGACTGTGCGATGGCATGACCATCAGCAGCCATCATCACTTGCGCAATGGCGATCGCGTCGCGCTGGCCGCTCTCGAAACCGCGGCGCACATTGCGAAAGACCTCATCTGGTTCCCCAGCGCGTCGTTTCCGTGTCACGAGCCGGTGATCGGGCTGATGCAGTCCGGTGCGGTGCACCACATTGAAGGCAGCATGAACGGCCCGCTTGGCGACTACTGCTCGCAAGGGCACATGCGCGGGCTGGGCGTGCTACGCTCCCATGGCGGCCGCTGGCAGGCGGTGCAGGACGGCGAAGTACACATTGACATCGCGGTCATCGCTGCGCCTACCGCCGACTGCTTCGGCAACGCCGACGGTTCGCACGGTCCCTCCGCCTGCGGTTCACTGGGCTTCGCGCTCGCCGACTCCATCTACGCCGATCGCGTCATCGTGGTCACCGACAATCTCGTTCCTTTCCCTTGCGTTCCCTGGCAAATCCAGGGCAACAACGTCGATTACGTCGTCGAAGTCGATTCCATCGGCGATCCGGAAAAAATCGTCAGCGGCACCACCCAGATCACGCGCAGTCCCGACCGCCTACGGATATCCGAACTGGTGGCGCGTTTCCTGCGCGATAGCGGCATCATGCGTGATGGCTTCTCGTTTCAGGCGGGCGCGGGCGGCATCGCGCTGGCGTTCGTCGACTACCTCGCGCGCATGATGAAAGCCGCCAACGTGCGCGCCGGCTTCGTGCGCGGCGGATCAACCAAGTATCTGGTCGATCTGCTGCAGGAGGGGCTGGTTGGCTACATTCTCGATGGCCAGACCTTCGACCTCGATGCGGTGCGCTCCATCGCCAGCGATCCGCGCCACGTCGCGACCAGTCCTTTCACGTCGTACAACTTCCACGGCAAGGGAAACTTCGCGTCAATGGTCGACGCGTGTGTGCTGGGCGCAACCGAAGTTGACGTCAACTTCAACGCCAACGTCGTCACGCACTCCGACGGACGGCTGCTGCACGGTATCGGCGGCTGGCAGAACTGCTTGTTCGCGGGATGCACGATCCTCGCGGTGCCGTCGTTTCGCGATCGTATTCCGGTGATCGTCGATGAAGTCACGACCGTCACTGGCCCAGGCGAGCTGATCGACGTGGTCGCCACTGAGCGCGGCATCGCGATCAATCCCAGGCGGCAGGACCTGCTCGATGCGGTGACGGGCAAGGGCCTGCCCATTCGCTCAATTGAAGAGATCAAAGCGGAAGTGGAGAGAATCTGCGGCGGCAGACCCGCCAAGCCGCGCCTGCTCGACAATCCCGTCGCCGTCGTGAAGTGGGTCGACGGAACGGTGCTCGACACGGTGTGGCAGGTGGTGGACGACAATCCCTACGCCCCGAAGGTCAGCGGCAGCGAGTAGAGCATTTCGATTTCTGGCGAAGTGCGGATCCCTCGGCTGCGGCGACCAAAGCCAGGCCGCCTCCACTCGGGATGCCAATCCAAGTAATGTTTGCAGCGGCCGTTCCCGAATGCCAATCGTCAACGCGTCGCCTCGTTGAACATAAACTTGCCGAGATACATGGGCGAGGATTTCGGCGGCTTGGTTACGGTCGAGTCGATCGGGTAGGGCGACTGACTGAGCGTGGGAAATCCCCAGATGTCGCCGCTGCGCATATCAATGATCATTTTGCCGTAGTACTGCGCGGTGCCATCGGGTTTGCGCAGCATGGTGTATCCGGGCTCAACGTAGAAGGGATAGCCTTCGTCGGCTTGCGCCCGCACGGGGACGGGCTGCGCGATGGGACGAAGAACCAACGCGCCAAGCAGTGCGGCAATGAGAACTAACATTATTTTCGTAAAACGATCCAGATTCATGAACTCTCTCCTATGCTGAACCGCAGTCAGCCTCTCCCCTTGAACAGATACACCAGCTCGATCACCAGGATGATGACGACCATTACCTCGAGCACGAAGCCGCGGCTCTGGTGAAATTCATCGATCAGGAAGCGGTAGAGGCCTTCGGCAGTGCGCAACTTTTCGTTGACCAGGTTCTTGTATTCCGGCACGCCGACCTTGGCCGCAGCCAGCCGATAGAGGCGCGCGGAAAACATATCGCTGACGAACTTGATGGCGGTGTCGGAGCGCTCGACCAGTTCGGTCACTTCCACGGTGACGCCGTTCAGTCGCATGGCCTCGCCGCGCATCTTCCAGCGCTGCACGATGCCGGCGCGGTGCTTTAGTCCGGCGTAGACACCGGCCAGCTCGCGCGTCAGCAGCTCGTCGTAGTGGCGAAATTCCAGTAGCTGCGAGTTGGCATACTCCAGAATCTGAATTGCGGTCTGCGCACCCGCAGGCGTGTCGTAGACCAGCGCGGCGTTCCAGCCGACCGCAACCAGGTCGTTAGGATAGTACGACAGGCTCGATTGCAGTGTGTCATCATTCTCCGCGCGCGAGAGACTGCACTGCTCGCCGCGCAAAATTTGCGCGATCTGCGGCCCGTGCTGCGCCAGCACATCCAGGCCGCGCGGATTGCCGGGGACATCGCATAGGAGAAAAATGTAGTAGTCCTCGCTGAGCCACTCGTTGTACGGCCGTACGATCGCGGGCGCGATCTTGTCCAAACGCCCGCGGACGATCTGCTGCGCCTGCCGCTCCAGCTCGGGACTCGGCACCCAGCGCGAGGCCAGCCGCACCAGCTCGTCCCAATCGGCGACGAAGCTGAACTCCAGCAGCACGCTGATGACGCCGTAGTCGTAATACTTGAGTTGCGGAACGAGGATTTCACCGCTGCTCAGAGTCACGGCATCGAGCCGCTCGATTACGGGCGGCTTTTCGAAGCGCACATATTCCGGCGTGGCATGCTTAAAGCTGGGCTCGACGCGGCGCGCGCCCAGGATTGCGCGCAGCTCCTCCAGCCGGATCTCTTCGCAGATGTCATGCAGGATAACGCCCAACACCGAGCCTTTGAGCGTGGTGGCACTGGCCAGAGCGGTGGTGCGCTCCTCCGGTTGCATCCTGTGGATGATTGTACGTGAGTAGGAATGGGTGACGTGGTTGGGGGCCACACCAATCGCTCTTGTGGATTTGGTTACGAAATGTCCACTGATGTGGGGTACACGAGCGGCACTATTGATGTTCAATCTTCTACGTAGACTGCGCGTTTGTGTGCGACAGTCGGCGAATAGCTTCATTCCTTCCCAATTGAGAACAGACAAGTCGTTTCTTATCAGTTTTCTCTTCGGCGCTGCGTCCAAGGTCGCATAATCGTGGCGTAATTGTTTCAGGTTCATCAGGAGTTCCCTAGTCCGGAGAAAGCTCCCACTCCGCGGCAAAAAAATCAAACTTCCAACCAAAACAAAGTTTTCTGAAAGCAAGATGGCCGGAGGTGTATGGTGTGCGCCAACTCTCGTCCGGATACCTCGCTCGCTTTAGGCTTCATTCTCCACTACTCAGCCAGCGCAATCAGTCGAAGTCGTGACGTTTCTCTCTTGCTTCTGCTCTTGCTCACGACCTGCTGGACCTCTTTCTTGTTATGCAGCGGAGCGGAAGGACCGGTGGTCAACAAGAATTTTCAGCGATTTACTCTGCAGAACGGCATCGAAGGTAAATACATCGGCATGTTTTCGAATGACGCAAAGTTCCGAAAATCATCGAAGTTCAGCCGCTTTCTGGACAGGAACGCCACCGGGCCTTCTCTTGTAGAACGACACAGTGTCGTCCCTGCTGGGATGCTTCACTCCTACGCACGAGTGGTGGAAGACTTTCAACCTCCGGCCCATGCCGTCGCACTGCCGGAAACCCACTCCCTTGCAGGCGTGGTGGTCGACGACATTGTCAACTTTGCCTATGGACACTCTCGAGTTCTGATTGCACCGCAACGGGTGACCAGCGATTCCAGGCAGCGTGTGATCGTCAGCGATCCTGGCGTCCCGGCTGTGCACGTACTCGATCCCACGAGAAAGACCTCATTCAGCATTCTCGGAGGGCAGGGCCACCGGCTTCAGCAGCCAAGTGCAGTAGCAGTAGACGGCGGAGACAACATCTACATTGCCGATTCGTCCCTGGGAATGGTTCTGGTTTACGACCAGTACGGCAGGTTTCTCCACTATATCGGACAGTTCCACGGCGAAAACATGTATCAACGCCCGACGGGAATTGCCATCGACCGCAAGGCTGGCCGCTTATATCTTGCCGACGGTCCTCGCCACCTTATTTTCATGCTCGACTTGCTGGGCAACGAGCTCACGCGGGTGGGAAAGAAGCGGGAAAAATCCCGTGAGGGAGGATTGAAGATCAGGCACGACATGGGACCGGGGGACTTCAGTGACCCAACAGACATTGCCGTGGGCGACCATGAAGTTGTTGTACTGGACAGTAACGGAACGCGTGTCCGAATCATGGATTTGGCATGCAATTTGATCGGCGGCTTCAGCATCGTACGTGCTGCCGGAGAACAGGCTGGCGGGGTGGGCACAGACAAGAAAGGCGATATTTATGTCTCCTATGTCACCACTTCCGAAATCAAGGTGTATAGCCACGATGGCAACGTGCTAGGGTCTTTCGGGCGGCCGGGGTTCAGGATGGGTGAATTCTATTCGCCGACGGGGTTGTGGATTGATGCGGCGGAACAGATTCATGTCGTAGACACAGAAAACGCACGTGTACAACTGTTCCAACTAACGCCACCGGCGGCGCTGAGTGTTGCCACCGTTGTGCACTGACGGGGTTTTTGCAGGACCCCGAAATCGGCTGCTCACCTGACGCGGCGCGCTCGCTGTGATCCCTGGCGCAGAGGTGAATGGCGAACCCTGTCGGGCCGACACCGGCTCAGCGACAAACATAGTCTCCCATGGCTCGATATTTTCCGGATGGGGATGCTTGCCAGCGTCATGCAAATCTGAGAAGCTGATTTGCATTTTCAGACTAGCTCCTCCAGCCACATCGCCAAACGTGCCGACAGCGGGGTATCCTTTCATGCCGTCCGCCACTCCCGTGACCAGTAAGAGCGCGCTTGTCGCGCAGGGGTCCGCGAGCTCGCGAACGGGGAACGCTCTTCTTTATTCTCCCGCCTGCATAGTGGTCGCCGGGCTGGCGGTGCGCTTGGCGTGCATGATCGTAGGCCGCTCCTATCAGCTCGACGTCAAGCATTGGATGGCGTTCGAGATGGCCAACATCGGCCAGTCGCTCGCCCTGGGGCACGGCTTCGCCTCACCCTGGGCAGGTGATACCGGGCCAACCGCGTGGACAGCGCCCGTCTATCCGTGGCTGGTGTCGCTGGCGTTTCGCACCTTCGGAGTTTTCTCGCACGCGGCCGCCTTTGCGCTGTTTAGCTTCAACAGCCTATTCTCCGCGCTCACCAGTTGGACTATCTACCGCATCGCGCGGCGGGTCTTCAACCAGAAGGTGGCAGTTTGGTCGGGCTGGCTTTGGGCGCTGTTTCCCTACGCTATCTACTGGTCAGTCATCTGGATCTGGGAAACGACGCTGACGGCGTTCCTGTTAAGCCTGCTCTTCCTGCGCACGCTGGAAATGGAGGGCGATAACCGCCTGCGCACGTGGGCCGGCTACGGACTGTTGTGGGGCGTAGTTGCGCTGGTCAATACCTCGGCCTTGTCGTGGCTGCCGTTTGCCGGCTGCTGGCTGGCCTACCGGCTGTATCGCCAGCGCAAGGGATTTCTGCTGCCGGTGGCGCTCAGCGCAGTCGTCTTCTGGGCAGTCATTACGCCGTGGCTGGTGCGCAACTACACCACGTTCCACGCGCTGGTGTTCATTCGCGGCGATCTCGGCTCCGAGCTGCGCGTCGGTAACAATCCGATGGCGCAGGGCACGTGGGTACCAGGCTACCGTCCGGGCAACAACATCTCGTTAAGTGCCGAGTACAGGCATATGGGTGAAGTAGCCTTCAATGCCGAGCAGGGACGTCTAGCGCGGGCCTGGATTGTGGAAAATCCGCAAAGGTTTCTCGGATTAAGCTGCCGCAGATTCTTCTACTTCTGGTACGGACTTCCGGAAGCGCTGCTGGGCTTCTTTCAGCCTCTCTACATTGCCCTGAGTCTGTTAGGTGGGGCGGGATTGCTGCTCGCGCTCTGGCGTCGCGTACACGGCGCGTTTCTTTTTGCAACGCTGCTAGTCGTCTATCCGCTGGTTTACTACATCACGTTTGCCACTGACCGTTATCGTCATCCCATTGAACCTGAGCTGCTGATATTGGCGGTGTGGGTGCTGCTGTTGGAGAAGCAGAAGAAATCCGCGACGGGTGAAGACGAGCCGCAGGTGGCCGCTGGCGAATGATCGGTGGCAACAGGCCGCTCAGCGCGCGAAGGTCTTCTCGCGCTGGTTGTAGTGGCGGTCGTAGTAGTCGCGATATTGGCCGCTGCGCACGTCGTCCAGCCACTGCTGGTTATCGCGATACCAGGCAATCGTGTCGGCCAAGCCCTGGTCGAACTGGACTTGCGGCTGCCATCCCAACTCACGGCGCAACTTTTCGCAGTTGATGGCGTAGCGCAGATCGTGACCCGGACGATCGGTGACAAACTGAATCAAATCTTCGGACCGTCCCAGCGCCTTGAGGATCAGTCTGGCGACCTCGAGGTTCTGCATCTCGCAGCCGCCGCCAATGTTGTAGATCTCGCCCTCGCGGCCGTGCTGTAACACCGTGTCCAGCGCGCCGCAATGATCGCTGACGTGGATCCAGTCACGCACGTTGGCGCCCTTACCGTACACCGGCAGCCGCTGGCCCGCCATCGTCTGCGCGATCATCAGCGGAATGAACTTCTCGGGAAACTGATATGGCCCGTAATTGTTGGAGCAGCGCGTCACCAGGCCGGGGAACTTGTAGGTATGCACGTAGGCGAGCACCAGCAAGTCCGATGCGGCCTTGGTCGCTGAATAAGGACTGTTGGGCTGTAGCGGCGAGTCTTCAAAAAAATGGCCTTCGTCGCCCAAGCTGCCGTACACCTCATCGGTCGAGACATGCACGAAGCGCGGCACTTTGGCCTCGCGGCAAGCCTGAAGCAGGTTGTGCGTGCCATCGACGTTGGTGCGCACGAAGGCCGAAGCATCCTCGATGCTGCGATCGACGTGGCTCTCGGCGGCGAAGTGAACCACTGCATCGCAGCCGCGCACCGCCTCCAGCACGCTGCGGTCGCAGATATCCATCTGCACAAACTGGCAGCGGCCGTCGCTCAGCTCGGGCTCAAGGTTCTTTAGGTTGCCGGCATACGTAAGCTTGTCGAGAACGATGAGCTTCCACTCCGGACGCTTCGCCAGCGTGTAATGAACGAAGTTGGAGCCGATGAAGCCTGCGCCGCCGGTGACCAGTAGCTTCATGTGCCACGCACCTGCGCGCCGATATCCGCGTTCTTCACAGCGTCTTCCGCGTTGCGTCGCACCTTGTCGCGCACCATGTTGCTGGCGTGCCACAGCGACTCGAAAGTCCCCGCGTCGGTCCACCAGCCTTCCAGCAGGCTATGATGCAACGTTCCTTCGTCAATGTAGCTGTTGTTGACGTCGGTGATTTCGTATTCGCCACGGCCGGACGGCTTCAGGCGGCGAATGCGATCGAAGACGGTGGCATCGTAAAAGTACACACCGATCACCGCAAACGAGGATAGCGGCTTCCAGGGCTTCTCTTCGATGCGTACGATGCGATTGTTCTCGAACACCGGCACGCCAAAGCGCTCGGGGTCGGTCACTTCCTTCAGCATCACCATGGCGCCTTTTTCCAGGCGCTCGAACTCGGTCGCCGCCTCGCGAATGTCGCCCTCGATGATGTTGTCGCCCAGCACCACGCAAATCTTGTCGCCCTTGGCCCAGGGCTCGGCCAGGCGCAGCGCGTCGGCAATGCCAGCCTCGCCCTCCTGATAAGCGAAGCTAAGCTGCCCCAGCCCGAACTCCTTGCCATTTTGCAGCAGGCGCAGAAAGTCGCCCGCATTGTGGCCGCCGGTAACGATGAGGATGTCCCGTATGCCGGCGTCCACCAAAATCTGCAGCGGGTAGAAAATCATTGGCTTGTCGTACACCGGCAGCAGGTGCTTGTTGGTGACGCGGGTGAGCGGATAAAGGCGCGAGCCGATGCCGCCTGCCAGGACTATGCCCTTCATTAGGTCTCCGTTCGTATGTGAACAGCGCGAATTACAGATTTGTGCGGCGCTTCCCGCCAAGGAGAAGGGATGAACTGTTCAGCAACAGATTAAGGCCAATTATCAGCGAATGGCATCCTGCAAGGCAAGCCTGAGCTGGGCGCGCCAATCCGGCAGGACGATGCCAAAGTCTGCCTGGATTCGCGCATTGGACAGCACGGAATTGCGCGGCCGCCGAGCCGGAGTCGGGTAGTCCTCGGTCGTAATCTCGACCACGCGCTTCGCCCTCAGCGGGCTGCCGAACTCGCCCGTCTCCGCAGGCCAGTCGATGAAATCCTCGTAGTCTTCCAGGATGGCTTGGGCGAACCCTGCCCAGGAAGTCTGCCCCGCAGCTGTCAGATGAAACAGACCGCTCGGCCACGATCCTGTCGTGCTCTTGCGCTCGATCGATCCTGCGGCGATGATGGCCGTGGATTGAGCCAGCATGCGCGCCCATGTCGGCGCGCCGAATTGATCGCCGACGATCCGTAACTCTTCGTTGTCGCGCGCCAGGCGAAGCACGGTGCGCAGGAAGTTCTTGCCGCGGACGTCGTACACCCAGGTCGTGCGCAGGATGATGTAGGCGCAGCCGCTGGCTATGATCGCCTGATCGCCGTCGAGCTTGGTGTGGCCGTAAACGCTCAGCGGGCCGGTCGCATCGTCTTCTTCGTATGGACTCGTCTTGCTGCCGTCATAAACATAGTCGGTGGAATAGTGGACCATCAGTGCGCCGGTGGCAGCGCATTCCTTGGCGATTTGCGCGGGAGCGCCGACGTTGATGGCCCGCGCCAGTTCGGGCTCGCTCTCCGCCTTGTCCACGGCGGTGTAAGCGGCGGCGTTGACTACGACATCAGGAGCAAACTCGCGGACCGTCTCGCTGACAGCGTTCGGGTCCGTCAGGTCCACCTGGTCGATGTCGATGGCCAGCAGCTCGCCCATCGGGGCAAGGGTACGCTGCAGATGCCATCCAACTTGTCCGTTGCAGCCTGTGACGAGCAGCTTCACTGCTCGTACCTCGGCAGTTGGTCGGGCGCGATCAGCGCGAGGGGAAGATAGCGCTGATCCTTCTCAGAGACGATCGGCGATGGCATTCCCCAGTCGATGGCAAGAGCGGGGTCGTTCCACAGCGCGCCGCGGTCATCGGCAGCGTCGAAGTAGTCGCTGCATTTGTAGAGGAAGTCGGCGGTGTCGGAGCGCACCACGAATCCGTGCGCAAAGCCCGTGGGGATGTAGATCTGCCTGTGATTATCGCCGGAGAGCACCACGCTCACCCACTTGCCGAAGTGCGGCGAGCCGAGGCGAATATCGACGGCGATGTCGAGCACCTCGCCCTGCGCCACGCGGCACAGCTTGGCTTGCGGATGCCGCAGTTGGTAATGCAGTCCGCGCAGCACCCCGCGCGAGGAATGCGAGTGATTGTCCTGCACAAACGTCTCGCGAATTCCCGCTTCGGCGAGGATGTTCTGCCGGTACGTCTCCATGAAGAAGCCGCGGGCGTCGCCGAACACGCGAGGCTGGATGATGAGGACGCCGGGTAACGATGTTCCGATGATTTGCAAGTTGGAGGTTCCGATTGTCGAAGCTACGCTGCGTGCATGGAAAAAGTGGCCAGGGGCCAGGGGTCAGGGACTAGGCACAGTTACCTCGAGATATGTGACGCGTGATAAGTCGCCATATTAAACGGATGGAGGCCGAATAGAAGTCGTTACGACCCCTGATCCCTGACCCCTGGTCTCTGGCGCACACGATTATAATCCGTGCTTCCTTCGACTATGCGTTGCTCGGCGATCATCGTCACCCACAACTCTGGCGTCACCATCCAGGCGTGCCTGGAAGCGCTTGCCGGGCAGGAGTGCGACATCATCGTCGTCGACAACGCTTCTGGCGACGACACCGTGCAGCGCGTAGAGGAGTTTGTCGCCTGGAGCCCTGCACGCCTGATCGCGAACGAGACGAACGCCGGATTTGCCGCCGCAGTGAACCAGGGAGCGCGTCAGGCCGAGGGCGATGTTCTGCTTATCCTGAATCCTGATGCCATTGCCGAGCCCGGAGCAGTTGCAGCCTTGCAGCGCTGCATCGATGCCACGCACGCGGCAGCCGTCGGCGGAGCGCTGTTAGGAACAGAAGGCCAGCCGGCGCGCGGCTTCGCCTTTCGCCGGATCCCAACTCTGGCGCCACTGGTTTGCGAGGCGTTGCTGGTAAATCAACTCTGGCCGGGCAATCCGGTGAACCGGCAGTACCGCTGCCTTGACGCCGACTATTCGCAGCCGCAGGAGGTCGAGCAACCAGCTGGCGCCTGCCTGGCGGTCAACCGCACAATGTGGGACAAGCTCGGCGGCTTCGACGAGCAGTTCTTTCCCGTTTGGTTCGAAGACGTGGACTTTTGCCAACGGTTGCGGGGTGAGGGCGGGCGAGTTTTCTACTGTCCGGAAGCGCGATTTCATCATAGCGGTGCCCACAGTGTGGGACAGCTCTCCTTTCGCGCTCGGCAGATCTTCTGGTACGGCAACATGCTGCTGTATGCAAAGAAGCATTTCTCGCAAGGCCAGGTAAGAGTTCTGCGACTTGCGATTGTCGGCGGCATGCTGTTGCGTTCGGTCGCGGCCATCTTCGGTGCGCGGCAGCGGCCGCTGGCGGAAACCCTGGCCGGGTACTGGAACATCACCGCAATCGTGCGCAAACTCTAAAAGGCAGTTTCGAGCTCCCAGTTTCGAGTTTCGCGCTGTCGGTCACACGTGTCATTGTGACAGATTGCGAACAACGCAGCCGCTTGAAACTTGAAACTCGAAACGGGAAACTGTTTCTTATGCGCCTCGTGATCAACGGCAAAGAGCAGGAATTCGAAGCAGGTCTCACGCTCGTGCAACTGGTGGAGCAGCTTGGAATGAAGGGTGATCGTGTCGCCGTCGAACTGAATCGCGACATCGTCCCGCGCGGGCTATGGCCAGAGACAACGCTGAACGACGGTGACCGGCTGGAGATTGTGCACTTCGTCGGGGGAGGATGAGCAGCTATTTGCTCTGCCGCTGCTTGCATTCGAGCGGCTCGTACTTCACCACAATC
>Ga0335073_10010630_pt1 | contig 12945 bp, 9 predicted proteins | sample Lox_Sample_22_FD_207093 | JGI IMG/M metagenome (GOLD analysis project Ga0335073, IMG submission 207093) | Soil microbial communities from Loxahatchee National Wildlife Refuge, Florida, United States - Lox_Sample_2.2 | ecosystem: Environmental > Terrestrial > Soil > Wetlands | place: USA: Florida...
CGCAACCGGCTGCAACCGCGGCCGCAGCGCCGCCGCTCGACCCGCCGCTGGTCCGGCCGAGGTGCCAGGGATTGCGGGTAATCCCCGATACCGGGCTGTCGGCAGTAAGCTTGTAGCCGGATTCGCAGGTTGTGGTCTTGCAGGTGATGACTGCGCCGGCCGCGGCGACAGCGGTTACCACGGCGGAATCCACGTCCGGGACGAAGCCGTCGAGCATCGGCGCGCCGCCGTTGGCCGGCGTTCCGGCCACGTAGATCAGGTCCTTGATCGTGATCGGCACCCCAGTTAGCGGCTTCGCCTCGCCTACCTTCCACGCTTTCGCAGCGCGGTCGGCTTCATCGCGAGCAGCCGCGAACATGTCGGTCGCGATCACCTTGCAAAGTGCATCGGTGCTTTCGAGCGCGGCAATCACCTCGTCGACGACATCGCGCGGCGAAAAACGGCCGGAGCGGTAGCCTTCCAAGATTTGATGTGCGGACAGCCGCGCCAAACTTCGCGGTGCGGCGCGCGGGCCTGCACTTTCCAACAAGGTACCCATCGACGTCCTCGGATGTCTGCTGTCAATGAATGGTCTGCGCCGCCGCCACGGCCCGCCGAGCCATGACGCCGATCAGATGCGCCCGAAAGGCCGCCTCGGCATGGATGTCCGTATTCAATCCGGACGGATCGACGGCGTGGCCGTCGATGGCAGCGGGTTCGAACCGAGTGGCGAGCGCGGCCTCGAAAGCCGGCACGCGAAACACCGCGGGCGCGGCGCCGGTCACAGCGACTCGTACGCCGGCATCAAGCTTCGTTACGAACACACCGACCAGCGCAAAGCGCGATGCCATATTCCGCATCGTGGCGTAGCCGGCGGCGATCGGCAGCGGGCACTTCACCGCCGTGATCAACTCGTCGGGCTCGAGCGCGGTCTCGAACATGCCGCGGAAGAAGCGATCGGCCGGAATCTCCCGCAGGTTAGTTACGATCGTCGCGTCAAGCGCGAGGATTGCGGCAGGATAGTCCGCGGCCGGATCGTTGTTGGCAAGCGAGCCACCGATTGTACCACGATTGCGCACCGCCGGATCGCCGATGCCGCCGGCAAGCCGCGCCAGCGCAGGCAGCGCCTTCGTCACCGCCGCAGAGGCGGCGACATCAGCATGACGCGTCATCGCGCCGATCATAATCGTCGCGGCGTCGGCACTGATTCCCTTCAGAGCCGAGATTCCGGAAAGGTCGATCAGCGCCGCCGGAGCCGCGAGCCGCTGCTTGATCATCGGCAGAAGCGACATGCCGCCGGCGATCGGCCGGCGCTCCGCGCCGCTTGACAGCAGCGCGGCCGCCTCACGAACCGACGACGGCTTGTAATAGTCGAAGGCTTTCATCGCGTTCCTTTCTTTCGGTCTATTCGGCGGCTTGCGGCAGCGAAGAACTCTGAATGACGCGCCAAAGGCGATTGGCGGTGGCGGGCATGTCGACATGATTGACGCCGAGATGGGCGAGCGCATCGACCACAGCATTGGCGACGGCCGCTGGCGATCCGATCGTTCCGACCTCGCCGCAGCCTTTCACGCCCATCGGCGTGTGCGCGCACGGCGTGCTGTGCGTCGCGACGTTCATGCGCGGGAGGTTGTCGGCGCGCGGCATGCAATAGTCCATGAACGAGCCGGAAAGGAGCTGGCCGGATGCATCGTCATAAATGCAGTTCTCGAACAGCGCCTGACCAATGCCTTGCACGATGCCGCCGTGGATCTGACCTTCGACGATCATCGGGTTGATGACGGTCCCGACATCGTCGACCGCGGTGTAGTTCAAGAGGCTGACGATGCCCGTTTCGGGATCGATTTCGACTTCCGCGATGTGGGCGCCGCCCGGATAAGTGAAATTGACGGGATCGTAATAAGCTTGTTCCTCAAGGCCGGGCTCCAGCACTTCCAGCGGATAATCGTGCGGCACGTAGGCGGCCAGCGCGACGTCTGCGAACGCTTTCTTGCGATCGGTTCCCACCACCTTGAACTCGCCGGCTTCGAACTCGATGTCCTGCTCGCTGCTCTCAAGCAGATGAGCGGCGATCTTTTTACCCTTGAGAACGATCTTGTCGCTCGCCTTCGACAGGGCGGCGCCGCCGACGACGAGCGACCGCGAGCCGTAGGTGCCCATGCCGAACTGAACCTTGTCGGTGTCGCCGAAGACGACGTCGATATTCTCGAACGGCACGCCGAGCTTCTCGCAGACGATTTGGGCGTAGGTCGTCTCGTGGCCCTGCCCATGATTGTGCGTGCCGATGAGGACGGTGACTTGACCGGTCGGATGCACGCGCACGGTGGCGCTCTCGTACAATCCGCCGCGCGCGCCGAGCCGCCCGGCAATACGTGACGGCGCAAGCCCGCATGCTTCCACATAGGTGCTCAGCCCGATGCCGCGCAGCTTGCCGGCGCTCGCCGACACCGCCTTGCGCTCGGCGAAGCCGGTCCAATCGGACGCTTCCAGAGCCTTCTCGAGACAGCCCTTCGGGTCGCCGCTGTCGTATTCCACCATCACCGGTGTCTGGTACGGATAGGATTCCTTTGGAATCATGTTGCGGCGGCGGATCTCCGCCTTGTCGATGCCAAGTTCGCTTGCTGCGATGTCGACAAGGCGCTCCAGAACGAAAGTCGCTTCCGGACGCCCGGCGCCGCGATAAGCATCCACCGGCACGGTGTTGGTGAAGACGACCTTCACTTCGCAATAGATCGCCGGCGTCGTATAAACCCCGGCGAGCAGCGGTCCGTAGAGATTGGTTGGGATATTAGGCCCGAAGGTCGAGATGTAGCCGCCTATATTGGCGATGGTGTTGACGCGCAGCCCCAAAAACTTGCCGTGCTCGTCGAGCGCCATCTCGGCCTCGGTGACGTGATCGCGACCTTGCGCGTCGGAGATGAATCCCTCGCTGCGCTCGCAGACCCACTTGATCGGCCGACCGACCTTCGCCGCCGCCCAGGTGATGACGGCCTCCTCGGCATAATGGAATTGCTTGACGCCGAAGCCGCCGCCGACGTCGGGTGCCACGACCCGCAGCTTGTGCTGAGGAATGTTCAACACGAATGCGCCCATCAGCAGGCGCACGACATGGGGAAACTGGCTGGTCGACCACAATGTGTAGTGGCCGATCGCGGCATTATATTCGGCGATCGCCGCCCGCGGCTCCATCGGATTGCCGGCGAGGCGGTTGTTGACAAGGCTGATGCGCGCAACGTGCGCAGCCCCGCTGAAAGCGGCTTCAGTGGCGGCCCGGTCGCCGAGCGCCCAGTCGCAGCATAGATTATTCGGCACGTCGTCGAACAACAGCGGCGCGTCGCTCTTGATGGCGTCGAGCACGCCGACGACCGCGGGCAGCACGTCGTAATCAACGACGATAGCGTCGGCGGCGCTCTGCGCCTGCTCACGGGTCTCGGCCACCACGAACGCCACCGGATCGCCGACATGGCGCACCTTGCCCTGCGCCAACGCCGGATGTGGCGGCTCCTTCATCGGCAATCCGTCCTTGCCGGTGATGCCCCAACCGCACGGCAGACCGGCGACGCCGCCTGCCTTGAGATCTTCGCCGGTAAACACCGCGAGCACGCCAGGCCTGGCGCGCGCGGCTGCAGCATCGATCGACCGGATCGCGGCATGCGCATGCGGCGAGCGCAGGAACACGCCCGCCGCCATGTAGGGCCGCTTGATATCGGCGACGTAGTTGCCGCGGCCGGTCAGAAAGCGCCGATCCTCCTTGCGGAGCGGCCGAGCGCCGATACCGATAACGTCCGACATGCTTCATGCTCTCCGTTCAGCGCGCATGGCCGCAGCGCCGCGAAGTACCGCCGTCACGATGTTTTGGTAGCCGGTGCAGCGGCACAGATTGCCCTCAAGCCAATGGCGCACGTCCGTCTCGGTTGGTTCCGGATGACGGTTCGCGAAATCGATCGAGCTCATCAACATTCCGGGCGTGCAAAAGCCGCACTGCAGACCGTGATTTTCGTGAAAAGCAAGTTGCATCGGATGAAGCGCGTCGGGCTCGCCGAGACCTTCGACGGTGGTGACGCGCGCACCGTCAACGGCAACGGCAAGTAGCGTGCAGCTTTTCACCGAGTCGTCATTGACGTGCACGACGCAGGCCCCGCATTGACTTGTGTCGCAGCCGACATGCGTACCGGTTAATGCGAGCTTTTCGCGCAGCAAGTCGCACAGCAGCATCGAGGTTTCGGCATCGATATCGATCGGTTTGCCGTTGAGGACGAAGTTGATGTTCATTGGCCTTTTCCCGTTGTGTTGTCAGCGGAACGCACACAAAGACTTCCACCGGCCGGTCGACCTGCGTCGCGTCGCGCAGGACCTCGACGAAATGAGCGCGGGGCCCACGTGCCGGCGACGATATGCAAGTCAGCCGGGCCCGACTGCCACGCCGGCCGTTGTCCATTCGCCGCCCACGCACCGTCACAGTCATTTGCTCCTCGGCCCGGGATTGGTCATGCTTCGTTCGCAGCGCCGTCGAAATCGGCGAGCAGTCGCGCTTCCGCCATCTGCCACGCCGCGATAACTTCCTCGCCGAGCGCAATCGGGTCGCTGAAATAGGCGCTCTCCTCGACGTAGGCGACAAAAGGCTCGATCGTGTTTCCGGTCGCGGCAAGATCGACCACGACCTTGACGTAGGTGCCCTGAAATTCGATCTCGTGAACCGTGCCGAATACCGCGTTGTCGGGTATCTGGGTCTCGCTATTGGCGCGGACCAGCGAAACGCGATCGCGGCGAACGGCGAACAGCACGTCTTGGCCCAATGTGCGCGAGTTGCCATCGAGGGCCAATCGAAACCGCTGGCCGGCCGCGCTGCGAACCGTGCCGAAGCCGGCCGACAGAGCATCCAGCCGGCCACGCAGCACATTCTGGCCGCCCATGAAGCGCGCGACGTAGGAGTTCTTGGGCGCGATATAGATGTCGTGCGCCGTCGCCTTCTGAGCGATGCGGCCCTTCTCCATCACCACCACCTGATCGGCAACCGCCACCGCTTCAAGCTGCGTGTGGGTGACATGGACAAACGTGATGCCGAGCCGCTTCTGCATTTCTCGCAATTCGCTGCGCATCTGCAGACGGAGAAACTCATCGAGCGCTGAGAGCGGCTCGTCCAGCAACAGCACGCGCGGCTTCATGATGATGGCGCGAGCCAGCGCCACACGCTGCTGCTGGCCGCCCGAAAGCTGACTTGGCAGCCGAGCGGCCAAGGCTTCCAGTTGCACTTGCTCGATGACACGGTCAGCCTCGCGATACCGCTCCGCCTTGCCCACGCCACGCACACGCAAGCTGAAGGCAACGTTGTCGCGAACCGTCAGATGCGGAAACAGTGCGTAATTCTGGAACATCATCGCCGTACCGCGCTTGCGCGTCGATTTGCCCACGACACTCTCGCCGCCGATGATGATCTCGCCGACGGTCGGCATCTCGTGGCCGGCGATCATGCGCAGAATAGTGGTCTTGCCGCAGCCGCTCGGACCAAGCAGGCAGCAATAGGTACCATCCTCGATCAACAGAGAGACGTCGTTGACCGCGACGGTGCCGTCGCCGAACCGCTTGTACAGGCCGACGAGCTCGATGCGCCCCTCCCCCGCCATGGACCGGCCGATTCTATCCTGTGCACCGTGCATCGCCGCTTCTCCGGGTCCGTCGCTCAATGTCCGGCACCGGCTCGCGCATGACCGAACCGCCGGCGCTGGATCAGCGCGATCGCCGACAGCGACACGATGATCACTGCGAAGGAGAAAGCGGTCGTCACCGTTCCCAGCGCATAAATTACCGGCGAGGTGACATTGGTCGTCATGCTCCAGATCTCGATCGGCAGGGTGTTGGTCGAGCCGGTGGTCTGCAAAGTCCGGGCGAATTCGTCGTACGACAGCGTGAAGCCGAACAGCGCCACCGCGATCATGCCGGGCAGCACGATCGGAATCACCACCAGACGCAAGACCTGGCCGGCGTCAGCGCCCAGATCACGCCCTGCTTCCTCGTAGGCGCGGTTGAAGCGGCCGAAGATCGCGAACATGATCAAAAGTCCGAACGGCAGTGTCCATGTCAGCTGCGCGCCCAGGGCCGAGGTGTACCAATCGGTCTGCAGACCGAGGAGCTGGAACATCAGTCCGATGCCGATGCCGAGCACATAGCCGGGCGCTACCAGGCTCACCAGCGCGGCATAGAAGATCACGCCGCTGCCGCGGAAGCGCTCGCGAAACGCCAGGCCCGAGGCCACTGACACCACCACCGTGATGGCCATGACGATGATCGCCAACGGTATCGATCGCGAAATCGCGCCGTGAATGTCGCCGGTGTCGGTCTGGGAGATGAGATCTTCGAACCAATGCAGGCTGAGCCCGCGCATCGGAAAGCTCAGCGCGCCCTGCGGTCCTTGGAACGACAGAACGAAGATGCAGATCATCGGGCCATAAAGGAACAGCACGTAAAGCGCGAAGAACGTCGCGAGCGCGTAGAAGGTCCAGGGTCTGCTGTCGGATCGGGTCTGCATGCCGCGTTTCGCTGTCGGTCCCCGGCTAGCGTTGCGCAACCAGTTCCTTGCGCACGTCAACGATGCGCAGGATCAGAGTCACCATCATCACCACGATGATCATCAGGATCACGGCGTTGGCCGCGGCCTGCGGAAAGAGCAGCGTCGAGATGTCGTCGGCCATGGCGGACACGATCGAGGCGCGGGCGCCGCCGCTCATAACCTTGACCACGTAGAAATCGCCCATCACCAACGTGATGACGAAGATCGAGCCGAGCACGATGCCGCTCTTGCACAGCGGCAGGACCACCAGAAAGACGGTCTGCCAGCGGCTGCTGCCGGCGTCGACCGACGCCTCGAACAGCGCGCGGTCGATCCGGCTCATCGAATTGAAGATCGGTACGATCATGAAGATCGTGAACAGATGCACATAGGAGACCACCACGGAAAAATCGCTGAACAGGAGAAACTTGAACGGATGGTCGATCACGCCGATGCTCATCAGCCCGCGATTGATGATGCCCTGTTGGCCCAAAAGCGGCAGCCACGAGATCATGCGAATGACGTTCGACGTCCAGAACGGCACAGTGCAAACCAGGAACAACCCGATGCCGATCAACGGATTGCGAACATGGAAGACGAGGAAATAGGCAATCGTGAATCCAATCAGAAACGTGAACACCCAGGTCAGAAACGAGAAATAAATCATCGACAGATAGAGGCTGTAGGTCAAGTGCGTGGTCGCCAAATGCAGGTAGTTGTCGAGGCTGAAGGCCGGAATGATGGCGAAATTGTCGTAGCGGAAGAAACTGACTGCGACCACCGCGCACAACGGTCCGGCAACGAACAACAAGAGCACCAAAACGAGAGGCGCTATCAGGATATAGGGCGTCAATTGAGGCCAGCGCATCGTGCCATTTTCTTTGCGTTGCGCGGGGGCACGTCGCGGCCGCGCAAGCGGTCGCGGCTGTCCCCGTCAATTGCCTCAGGCGGATTTGAATTCGTTCCAGCGCTGGATCATGTACTGGTTCTCGTCCATCACCGTGTTCCAGCACGAAATATTGGTGAAGCGCGTAATGAAAGAACCGCCGTCGCGCACCGCACCCGCCTTGGCGATCGGTGCGCCAAAGGGGTCGTTGATGGTGGCGGTCGCCGGCTTGCCGAGATACCAGTAGCCGTACTCGTTCGGCGTCATGAATTTCTCCGCCGTCTTCGGCACCGGGCTGTAATAGCCGTGACGGGCGACGAAACCGCCCTGCCAGCCGGAGTAATACCAGTTGAGATATTCGTACGCGGCGTCGAGTTTGAGACCGGTGAGATGGCGCATCAACCCCATGCCGTTGCACCAGCCGCGGTAGCCCTCGCGGCCGTTCGCCTCGATATTGACGGGCGCGTAGATGCAGGGAATTCCCTTGGCCAGCACGGCGGTCACCGCCGGCGACCACATCGACTGGATCACAACTTCGCCCGAGGCCATCAGCTCTACGGATTGCTCGAAGGTGGTCCAGGTGGCGCGGAATTGGCCTTTCTTCTTTAGCGCGATCAATGCGTCGATGGTGACGTCGATCTCGTGCCGCGTCATATTGCCTTTGTTCTTATAGACAAGATCGCCACGCGATTCGAGCGCCAGCGCCGCATCCATGATGCCGATGTTCGGCACGTCGAGAATGGCCGAACGGCCCTTGTAAATCGGGTCGATCAGATCCTTCCACTGCGTCACGGAGCGCTTGAGGATGTCGGGTCGATAGCCGATCGAATCGGCGTTGTAGACCTGCGGCAGGAACGTCATGTAGTCGTGCACGCCTTCTACGATTTTGGTCGAATCCTTGGACTCGATGTACATCGCCTCATAGGGCGAGATGCCTTGGCGTGATACTTTCTTGCCTTCGTATTCGCCCTTGGTGAAGATCGGCAGGATGTTGTCGAACTCTTTGATTTTCTTCACCTCGATGCCCTGCAGAATCCCGCGCGGCACGGCGACTTTGGTTTGCCAGCCTTCGAGATCCGGGATGTCGACCGACTTCGGTTGTGTGACAAAACGCGTGATCGCCGCCGAGGTGTCGAGATTCTGCATCGACACCTTGAAGCCGAGATCCTTCGACGCCTGGTCGCCGATCTCCTTCACCACCGAATACGACACGCCGATATGCCGCAACTCGATGTCCTTGAGCTTTTGCGCCCAGACGGTCGGAAAGCCGGTAAACGCACCGGCGCCAGCGGCGCCGCCTAATAGCGCGCCGCCGGCTTTGAGCAGCGCACGACGGGATGGTCCTTTGTTTGCAGTGACATCGACGGCCGCTTGATTGCCTGTATTATCTGTCAGCGATGGACCTTTGGCCGATCGTGAAAGAGCATGTCGAATTTTGCGCATGACTTATTCTCCCAGCGCGCATGCGACGAATGCGCGCGTTGATGAAATTCTAAAGCTTGCGGCGGCGGAGTTTTCTAGCTTGGCGAACGTAGCATCGCGCGTTGCATAAATGAAATTGGAAATATAAATCCGCTCCATAATGCCCACTAATATGCAAACACTATAATCATTGACTGCCGTAATTGTTGTCACCTGAGCCTACTCGGGTGGCAGTGCGAATAACGATGGCAGGCTAATTCAAATCACGTCCGTCACACGGACATGGCGACCGAAAAAAGCATTGCCGATGAGTCGAGGTAGCCGAGCAAATGTGGACTTGCGCAAGGCAAGCACTTTCAAGCGGCACCCCGGATCGCAGCACACTATGCCGCTGAATCGGATTGCCCGTCTTGAAGCTCTTTGCGCAGAATATCGAGCGCGGTCGCGGCGTTTGCCAAGCGGGCAAGCTCCGCTTCGACCGCGAACGATCGATCGCGCCGCCGCGTCAGCGCATCGTTTGTGACGTTTCGTGTGACTTCGATCGCCTCGTCGAGTCGCTCTTCGAACCGGGCACTTGCCTTGCGAAAAGTTTCGTCGAGGCCGCGCACGATCGCCCAACGGAGATTCTCGGCGCTGCGCGTAGTCATCTCGTTCGTCTGCGCGACCATGCGGGACCGCAGCCGCCGACGGCGAATACTCGCTGGAAAAAGCCGGTCGAACAACCAAGCCGGATCGGGAATGAGCGACGTATTGATGTTCTCGGTAACCCAATAAGGATCCTCGGCGAGAACAAACTGCTCGCTTTCCGCGCCGGATGCGAGCGGAACGTCAAAAATATTCGCAGCCGCCCGGCGCACGTCGTCAACGAGAGCGTCGACTCTTTGCTGTGAGGCGCCAAGAGCCGTGCTGGCATCGGCCGCAAACGCGCCGACCAGTAACTCACGGGCCGCTTCGAACCCCTCTCCAATCGCAGCTGACAATGCGGCGCGCGTCGCGTTCTCCGCACCCGGACCGGCATCGCGGAGGCATTCGTCGATCAGGCCAACGAGCTTCGCAGCAATCTCACCGCGCAACACGACAACACGCGCATCGAGTGCTTCCCGCAGCCGACGATGATCTCCGGCCAGCAGATCGTGGACGACGCGCCGCTCTTCCTCGATGGCATGCAGCGCGTCGCGGAACGCGTCGGCCTTCGCCGCAAGCTCATCAAGCGGCATTTGCACCGTACGCGCGCGCAGCGCAAGCTCCGCCGACGCTTCCGCAAGAAGGTCGATCGCTTTGCCGCGCACCGCCTCTTCCAGCCAACGGCGTTTCCTATTCGCTAGCGCCCGCACGACATGATCCTCGAGCGAAGCGACTCCGCTTGCTTGCTGTGCGGCATCGTCACCGTTTTGTTTTGCTTCCAGACCGTTGCGCGCCGACATGCAGAAGATCTTATCGCCGGCATCGATCAGAGCTTTTTCCGACAATACTTTTTGTAAGAAATCGGCAGCAACGCGCTGCTCGTCGGCGCGAAGATAATCCGCCTTGTTGAGGATGAAAAAGATGCGCGCAATTTTTGACTTCACCCGTCGTAGGAACTCGATCTCGACTTCCGTAATCGGAGGATCAGCTGAAACCACGAAGAACGCCGCGTCGCCTTCGGCGAGCACCTGCATGGTCGTCTCAGTATTGTATCGGAACGTCGAGCCGATGCCGGGCGTGTCGATGATTACCGTGCCGTCGACCAAGATATTCGCGGGAAAAAACAGATCGACTCGCGCCACGCCGAGCCGATTTTCTGGATTGGCCTCCTCGGCGATGAAACGGAACAGAGTGCTGCGGATCTCGTCGATCGGCTGAACGTCGAATTCCCGACTTGATCCGTCTTTAAAAGTGACAACGATGCGAGGCTCGCCGCCCCAGGCAACAAAGGTGGCAATCGCCGTCAACGGAATGACTGCGGCCGGAAGGATGGGAGCGCCCAGCAGCGCATTGATGAAGGTACTTTTGCCACGCTTGAACTGGCCGAGAACGGCGATCTGCAAACGTTCGTGCGCAAGACGCCCGAGGAGAAGCAGCAATCGGGTGACCAGCGGCGACCCCGCGCCGACGGCGGTTTCGAGCGCCGGTGCGATACGCCCGAGCATGTCGGCGAGTTCAGACGGCGTCTTCGCTCCGTTCGATTGCAGCAGCGAACGCGCCGAAGTTGCGACTGCCGAAACGTCGCTCATGGCCGATCACCGGAGTCGAACGCTTCTTCCGCTTCGGCGTCGGCCGAGTCGTCTTCATTATTGTCGGTGAATGACGGTTTGCCGATTTTTTCTTCCTGCGCCCGCAACCACGACAGGATATCGCCGCGCCGGCCGTTGGTCAGGCGCGCCCAGCGCAAGTTCTTCAGGGCTTTGCCTTCTTCCCCGACCCACCAGTATTCTTTGGTCACCATCAACGACCAGCCGCGCCGTCCCGGCAGCCGCAACGTGAATATCTCGATCGCCAGGCCGTGCTTCGGCGTCATGACGCTGTGGCGCTCGCGCTCGAATTCGACGCCGTCGTGCGTCCAATGCGAGCGTTTCATTGCCGGATTGGTGAGGCTCAACAACAGGTCGAACAGCCGGAAGAAGGACGGCTTGGCAAGACTTTTCATGGCGCGCGCCTCGGCATCGGCGGCGTCGCGTATTTGCGGTGCGGCAAAACATAAACAACCCGGTCCATGCCACACTCCCACCGCGCATTGTTCAAGCGGCAGGAGTCATCAGCCGATTGGCACAACCAACGGGCGCTTAACGGGGGACCCCATCCCCATCGTTGGCTCAACATATAGTGCCGAGGTCCGGAGCGGGCAAGCCGCCCGCGCAAGCTTCAGATTGACGGCAACCGCGTCGATGTTATATTGTTTTATTGATTGGCGATGGAGTTCGCCGAAAATGCCCCCGGGGCTGATAACTCCTACCGAGCGCCGCTTTGGTAGGTTTTTTTATGACCCCCGTTGCCTTCAAAAGCATCCTGTTCGAGTCGGCGGACGAGCGCGCGCGGGTGCAATCCGCCGCCGCGCCGCCGTGTTTCGTCGATCTTAACCTGAATCAGATCGTCGATGCGATCACGGCGGACTGGGTGCAGTACGATCTCAAACCGTTCTTCTATGTCCCGCTCACTCGTCCACAGACGATCATTTATCGCCAGGAGATCATGCGGGACCTGGAAAACAGCATCCTCCTCGACCAGATAAACGCCTTCGCCGCGGCCATGCGCGCCGTGCGCGCCCATCTCGCCCGGGCGGCCAAACTTCATTACGAGCAGCAGAAGGACGCCTGGCACCTGGACGCGGTCGAAATTTACTGTCGCGCCGTAATCGAGTTGACGCGCAACCTCGGCGACGCTGCCCTGCGATCGCGCGGCTTAGTCGACTTTCGTGAATATCTGAACGGCTACGTCGCGTCCGAGCGCTTTCGCGCGCTGGTCGCGGAAACCGACGAGTTGCGCACGAATTTGGCAGGCATCCGCTACTGCGTGTTGGTCAAGGGCAATAGCTTCACCGTCCGCAAATATCAGGAAGAAAGCGATTACAGCGTCGACGTCGAACAGTCGTTCAAAAAATTCCAGCAAGGCGCCGTCAGGGATTACCGGGTCAAGTTCCCTGCCGGCGATGACATGAATCATGTCGAAGCGAAAATTTTAGAATTCGTCGGCAAATTGCATGCCGACGTGTTCAATGCGCTGGCCGATTATTGCGCCAGGAACGCAGATTTCACCGACCGGACCCTAGCGGTTTTCGACCGCGAGATTCAGTTCTACGTCGCCTATCGCCAGCATGTAGCCGCCTTGGTGCAAGCGGGGCTGCGGTTCTGCTATCCGCGCGTGTCGAACACGACCGCCGAAGTCCACAGCTACGAAGGCTTCGATATCGCACTTGCCCACAAGCTCGTGACCGCAGGCGTGCCGGTCGTATGCAACGACTTTTATCTGCGAGGCAGGGAACGGGTCCTGGTCGTCTCCGGCCCCAATCAAGGCGGCAAAACCACGTTCGCTCGCGCCTTCGGACAGTTGCATTACTTGGCGAGCCTGGGATGTCCGGTGCCGGGCAGCGAGGCGCAGCTTTTCCTGTTCGACCGCATCTTCACGCATTTCGAGA
>Ga0335073_10010631_pt1 | contig 12945 bp, 9 predicted proteins | sample Lox_Sample_22_FD_207093 | JGI IMG/M metagenome (GOLD analysis project Ga0335073, IMG submission 207093) | Soil microbial communities from Loxahatchee National Wildlife Refuge, Florida, United States - Lox_Sample_2.2 | ecosystem: Environmental > Terrestrial > Soil > Wetlands | place: USA: Florida...
CGCCGGCGGGATGCGCCCTCGCCCCATCGAGCGCGTTCAGCATCTTCATGGCCGCGGAGACGACCGTGTTGAACTGCATGCGCTGATAGTCGAAGAGAGCCTGCTGCAACGCTGCGTGCAGGTCGTGGCGCACCTTCTTCAGCGCCCCGTCGAGCTCGGCGGCGGCGAGGGGCGGGGCGCTGCCGATCCGCTCGCGCTGCTCGTAGCAGAAGCTCCACAGCCGCTTGAGAAAGCGGTAAACGCCTTCGGCGCTGGCATCCGACCAGGGGGCGCTCTGATCCGGGGGTCCCGCGAACATCACGAAGGCGCGCGCCGTATCGGCGCCAAAGCGCGCGATGAACGTTCCCGGCTCCACGACGTTGTTCTTGCTCTTGGACATCTTCTCGATGCCCCCGTAGAGCACCGGCTGGCCATCCTCCTTCGCGGTGGCGCTCACGGGCACGCCGCGCTCGTCGAACCTCTGGTCCACCTCCGCCGGATAGAACCAGCGCTTTCGGCCGCTCGCGTCCTCGCGGTAGTAGCAGTGCGCGAGCAGCATGCCCTGTGTGAACAGGCGCGTGAACGGCTCGTCGAAGCGAACCAGGCCCAGATCGCGCATCACCCGGGTCCAGAAGCGCGAGTACAGCAGGTGCAGCACCGCATGCTCGATGCCTCCGATGTACTGGTCCATCGGCATCCAGTACGCGGTGCGCTCATCGACCATCGCCTCGGCATCCGGGGAGCAATAGCGCATGTAGTACCAGGAGGAGTCGACGAACGTGTCCATGGTGTCGGTCTCGCGGCGCGCGGCCTTGCCACACCTTGGACACGCACACGCGAGGAAACGCTCATCCTTGTTGAGCGGGTTGCCCGTTCCATCGGGCACGAGGTCCTCAGGCAGGACCACCGGCAGATCCTTCTCCGGGACGGGCACCACGCCGCAGCCTTCGCAATGAATGATCGGAATCGGCGTGCCCCAGTAGCGCTGGCGCGAGATGCCCCAGTCGCGCAGGCGCCATTGCACCTTCTTCTCCCCGAGCGCGAGCCGCGCCAGGTCGGCCGCCACGGCATCCACGGCCTCGCGATAGGTCATCCCGTCGTAGTCGAAGCGACCGTCGGGGGAGCGAGAGTTGATGCAGCGGCTCGCATCGGTCGTGGCGTACCAGGGCATCCACTGCGTCGCGGAGAACTCGAGGTCGTCCACCGCGATGACCTGCTTGATCGGCAGCGCGTAGGTCCGGGCGAACGCGAAATCGCGCTCGTCGTGGCCCGGCACGCCCATGACCGCGCCCTCGCCGTAGCCCATCAGGACGTAGTTGCCGATCCACACCTCCACCGGCTCGCCCGTGAGGGGATGCTGGACGAAGAAGCCCGTGGGCACCCCCTTCTTCTCCAGCATCGCAAGCTCTGCTTCCGCCACCCCACCCTTGCGGCATTCCTCGATGAAATCCGTGAGGACACGCTTGCCGCCCCCGAGCTCGCGCGCGGCCAGCTCGAGCGCCAGCGGATGCTCGGGCGCGAGCGCGACGAACGTGACCCCCATGATGGTGTCGGCGCGCGTGGTGAATACCCACAGGAGCCCTCGCTGCGCCTCGAGCGTGTACGGAAATGCGAACCGAACGCCCTCGCTGCGCCCGATCCAGTTCTGCTGCATCGTGCGCACTTGCGCCGGCCAGCCTCCAAGGTCGTGCTCGACCGTATGGAGCAGCTCCTGGGCATAGCGCGTGATCGCGAGGTAGTAGCCGGGGATCTCGCGCTTCTCCACGAGCGCCCCGGAGCGCCAGCCGCGGCCATCCTCGACCTGCTCGTTCGCCAGCACGGTCTGATCGACTGGATCCCAGTTGACGATCTGGGTCTTGCGATAGGCGATGCCACGCTCGAGCATCTTCAGGAACAGCCACTGATTCCAGCGGTAGTAGCTCGGGTCGCACGTGGTGACCTCGCGCGACCAGTCGAATGCGAATCCCATCGGCGCGAACTGCGCCTTCATGTCGGCGATCCGCGCGCGCGTCCAGCGCGCCGGAGCGATGCCCTTCTCGATCGCGGCGTTCTCGGCCGGCAGCCCAAAGGCATCCCAGCCCATGGGTGTCATGACGTTGAAGCCCGAGGAGCGCATGAAGCGATACACCACGTCGTTCAACGTGTAGTTGCGCATGTGCCCCATGTGCAGCTTGCCGCTCGGATACGGCAGCATCGAGCACACGTAGTACTTGCCCTTGGGGAAGCGCGGGTCGCTCTCGCAAGCACGGTAGGCCCCGAGCGCGCGCCAATGCTCCTGCGCCGCCCGCTCTACGGCCGCGGGGTCGTAGACCTCCTGCATCGCGCTAGGCTACCAGCCGGGCGCCATGGATTACGGCAATTCGAGCGGAACGTAGATCTGCGCGTCCTGCCGTTGAATGCGAAGCGCGAAGGTTTTGCCCGCCGCCTTGGTCGCCTGATCGAGCTCGCTCAGCGAGCGCACGCTCTTGCCGTTCACGCCGAGAATCACATCTCCCGGCTGCACGCCGGCCGCCGCGGCCGGGCCGCTCGCCTGCTCCACGATGAGGCTGCCCTCGGTCTGCGCCTGCTGCCTCTCATCCGGCGTGAGCGGACGCACCGTCAGGCCGAGCTTCGCGGCTTGATCCGACCCGCGCCCCGGCAGCGAGCGCGACGCCGTGCGCTCCTCGCGCTCGTTGAGCAGCGCCACGTGCACATCGAGCTGCGCTTCGGTGCGGTTGCGCCACACCGAGAGGCGCACCTCGCTTCCGGGCTTGCTGTTGGAGATGCGCGAGGAGAGCTCCCCGTAGCGCTCGATGGTCTGGCCGTTCACGGCGAGTATCACATCGCCCGGCTTGATGCCCGCCTTGTCCGCAGGGCCGCCCGGCTCGACGGAGCTCACGAGCGCACCGCGCGGACGATCGAGCCCGAAGGATTCGGCGAGCTGCGCGGTCACGTCCTGGATGAGCACCCCGATGCGCCCACGCACGACGTGGCCCAGGTGGATGATCTGCTCCTCGACATTGACGGCCACGTCGATCGGAATGGCGAACGACAGGCCCATGTAGCCACCGGTCTGGCTGAAGATCTGCGAGTTGATCCCCACGACCTCGCCCTTGACGTTGAAGAGCGGGCCGCCCGAGTTGCCGGGATTGATGGGCACGTCCGTTTGAATGAAGGAGACGTAGTTGTTCGCCTCGCTCGGCAGAGGCCGCGCGGTGGCACTCACGATGCCGGCAGTTGCGCTGTTGTCGAAGTCGAAGGGCGAGCCGATCGCGACCACCCACTGTCCGGGCTTGAGCTTGCTTGCATCGCCGATCTTCACGACCGGCAGGCTGTGCCCGTCGATCTTGATCACGGCAACGTCGGTGCGGTCATCGATCCCGATGACGCGCGCGCGAAACTCGCGCCGGTCGATGAGCTTCACCGTCACCTCATCGGCGTTCTGCACGACGTGTGCGTTGGTGAGAATGTAGCCATCCGGGCTCACGATGAAGCCCGAGCCCGTGCCGCGCTGGGGAGGCATGTTGCGCGGTGTGTTGGGTGAGGGAATGCCGAAGCGGCGGAAGAAGTCGTTGAAAGGATCGTCGGACTCGTCCCCGGAGTCTCCGCCGCCCGATACGGACTGGGAGTGCTCGACCACCTGGACGTTGACCACGGCGGGTCCGTAACGCTCGACGAGTGCCGAGAAATCCGGCAGCTGCGCCGCGGACACCGGCCCGCAGCTGCCGGCGGTGGCATACGACGAATGACTCCCGCGCAGCAGGGGCGGTGCGCCCGTCTGCCCGGTCTGCGCCCGCGAGCTGCCCGAGCATGCCGCGAGGGCGACGCTCGTGAAGAAGAGAATTCCGGCCCGGCGGGCCGACCATTCAAAGCTCATGTAAGACTCCGTGGGTTCGCGGGGGTCGAGCCTTCCGGCGGTGGACCGTCACTGACCGCTCGAGGCTCGCTCGTGGCGTCTGACTTTACCAGCATTCGGTGTACCCGTGCCGCAGCCGGATGAGGCGCGCGCGCCGCACCCGCGCGCAGCACCCGGCTGCCGAGCGCCACCAGCGCCAGCGTGATGGCAGCGATGCAGATCATCAACCAATTTCCATAATACGCGTACGGCGTGAGTCCGCGGCGCGCCGTGAACTGCGCTTTCAGCACGTACGGGCGATACTCCGGCGCCCGGGCCACGATCTCCCCGCGCGGTCCGATCACCGCCGATATGCCGTCGTTGGCCGCTCGAAGGACGTAGCGACCGTCCTCGAGCGCGCGCGTGCGCGCGATCTGCAAATGCTGCGCGTGCTCGGCGGTGTGCGCAAACCACGCATCGTTGGTGACGGTCACCAGCGCGTCGGACTCGCCCAGCAGCGGCAGCTCGTAGCTCCCATAGACATCCTCGTAACAAATCGTCGTGGCGAAGCGCAGGCCCGCCGCCGGCAAGGGCGCCTGGTGGGCTCCACCGCTCGTGAAGTCCGAGTACGGCAGGCTCATGATGCGCAACCAGTTGCGGATGAAGCCCGGCACCGGAAAGAACTCGGCAAACGGAACGAGGTGGTGCTTGTCGTACCAGTCGATGCGCGAACCCAGGCTCAGCACCGAGTTGAAGTAACGCTCCTCGCCCTCGGCGCGCACGCTGCCGATGAGCAGCCAGGAGCCGCGCTGGTCTGCCTCGCGGTCGAGGGAGACCAGGTATGCGGTCAGGTTGTTGGCGAGGTCCGGCAGAGCAGCCTCCGGCCACACGATGACCGGGGTGCCGAGGACACTCGCCGTCAACTTGCGATACAGCTCGAGGATCGCATCGCGATTCGCATCCGCCCACTTCTCATCCTGCGGGACCGCCCCCTGCACGATCGCAACGCCCACCGGGTGTCCTGCGGGGCGCGTCCAGGCGATGTCCTTCACCGGCAACGCCACGAGCCAAGGCCTGCCCTAGCCAGGTGTCGGTCTGGGTGTATCCGAGCGAGAGCCATCCGAAGCCGGACAGGAACCAGCCGCGGCACCACTCGACGAGGAGCCATGCTGCCGGAATGCCGGCCATCCAGCGCAGCGCACCCCTGGGGGGGAGCCAGCGAGCGATGAGGTAGCCGGTGAGAGCCCCATAAAGCGCCATGATGCCCACGAGTGCGCTTCCGACGAAGAACGCCATCCACAGCGGTGCCCCGCCGGCGTGCAGCCCGACGTACACCCAGTAGATGCCGGCGACGAATGTGCCGGCATTGAACCAGAAGCCCGTCCACGCGGCCGCTGAGGGGGGCGCATCCTGCCACAGCGCGATGAGCACGGCCGGACAGATGACGGCGAGCGGCCACCACTCGAGCGGGGCGAATGCGGCGGCGAGCGCGGCCCCTGCCGCCGCGGCCAGTGCGTAGCGCAGCCGCCCCATCAGGCACCGTCCGGGGTGCGCTCTTCGGGCGGAATCACATCCCGCGCGCTGACCACGCGCAGCAGATCGATGCGCCGGCGGTCCGCGCGCACCACCCGCAGCTCGAGTCCGTCGATCGCGAGCGTCTCGCCGCGGCGCGGCAGCCTTCCGAGCCTGTTCATCACGAGCCCGGCGACGGTATCGAAGCCCTCGCCGGCGAATTCGGTCCCGAAGTACTCGTTGAACTCCTCGAGCCGCGTGACGCCGCGCACCGAGAACTGGCGTGCTTCCTCCTTGCGGATGTTGCGATCGTCCTCGATATCGAACTCATCGTCGATCTCGCCGATGATCTGCTCGATCACATCCTCGATCGTCACGAGGCCGGAAACGCCGCTGTACTCATCCACCACGAGCGCCATATGGTTGCGATTGCGCCGGAACTCGCGCAGCAGGACGTTCAGCCGCTTGGATTCCGGAACGAACACGGCGGGGCGCATGTACTCGCGAATATCGAAGCGCTCACCCCGAGCGCGGCTGAGGCGCAGCAAATCCTTCGCGAGAAGAATGCCGACGATGTCGTCGCGGTTCTCGTCCATCACGGGGAAGCGCGAGTGGCCGGATTCGATCACGACCGGCAGGAGGCGCTCGGGCGGGTCGTCGCGCCGCACGAACACCATCTGCGTCCGCGGTACCATGATGTCGCGCACCTTGAGATCCGAGACATCCAGTACGCCCTCGAGCATCGAGAGGGCATCGGCATCCATGAGGCCGCGCTCGCTCGCCTCGCGCAGCACCTGCAGCAGCTCCTCGCGGTCGTGCGGCTCGCCCGAGAAGGACTTCAGCTTGCGGCGCAGCCAGCGACCGGTGTTGCCGGTGCCCCCGCTGCTGCCAGTGCCGCCGCCATCCCTCGAGGCCATTCACGTGCTCCGGTAGGGGTTGGCGAATCCGAGTCGCTTGAGCACGGCGATCTCGCGGCGCTCCATGCGCCGCGCCTGCCCGGGCTGCTCGTGATCGTAGCCGATGAGGTGCAGCGTCCCGTGCACGATCAGATGCGCCCAGTGCGCGCGCAATGTCTTTCTCTGCAGGCGCGCCTCCTCGCGCACGATGCGCGGACAGATCACGAGGTCTCCGAGCGGCGCTCGCGAGCTGCCCTTGGGCCAGGCGGCCGCATGCACGCCGAAGGAGAGCACGTTGGTCGCGTGGTCGTGGCCGCGATAGCGCGCATTGAGCGCGCGGCTCTCGCGCGGGCCCACCATCCGCACGGCAAGCTCTCCGCCGCGGGCGCGGCGGCCGAGCGCGGCACCCGCCCAGGTTGCGATCTGGCGCGCGCCGGGCGCGCCACCGCGGCAGCGGCGCAGCACCTCCACCTGCAGGCTCGGCGCTGCGGCTTCTCGGCTCATGGGGTGCGGCTCTGCGCTTCGTAGGCCTGCACGATGCGCTGCACGAGCGGATGACGCACGACGTCCTTCGCATCGAAGAACGTGAACGCGACACCTTCGATCCCGCTCAGCACATCCATGACGTGCCTCAGCCCGGACACCCTGCCGCTCGGCAGATCCGTCTGCGTCACATCGCCCGTCACCACGGCCTTGGAGCCAAAGCCGATGCGCGTGAGGAACATCTTCATCTGCTCGACGGTGGTGTTCTGCGCCTCATCGAGGATGATGAACGAATCGTTGAGCGAGCGGCCGCGCATGAACGCCAGCGGGGCCACCTCGATGACGTTGCGCTCGATGAACCGCGCCACGCGATCGAACCCCATCATCTCGTAGAGCGCGTCGTACATCGGCCGCAGGTAGGGATCCACCTTCTGGGTCAGATCGCCCGGCAGGAATCCGAGCCGCTCGCCGGCCTCGACCGCCGGACGTACGAGCACGATGCGGCGCACGCGGTCGGTTTGCAGAGCCTCCACCGCGCAGGCGACGGCGAGGTAGGTCTTGCCCGTGCCCGCAGGGCCGATGCCGAAGGTGAGATCCCCCGCGCGGATCTGCCCGAGATAGTCGCGCTGGTGGGCGCCGCGGGCGCGAATGCCGCCACGCGGCACTCGCACGAGCTGCTCGCTCGAGCCGCGCGCGGAGGCCTCGGGCGGATCCTCGAAATCCTTGAGCGCCAGATGCACCCGCTCGGGTGTCACCTCCTCCTCTTTCGCCACGCGAAACAGCTCGCGCAGCATGTCCTCGGCCTCGGAGGCGCGCTCGCCGATCACTCGAAAGCTGTCGCCCCGGCGGCGCACGACGACGCCGAGGCGCGACTCGAGCAGCCGCAGGTTCTCATCGAGCGGTCCACAAAGATTCGCGAGCCGCACGTTGTCGGTCGGCTCGAGGTCGAATTCGCGCTGGGGTGCGTCGGGGGTTGCGGACACGGTCTTCAGGGGCTGGCCGCCATCGTGCCCGGCACGCCGCGAGCCTCGGCCTGCAGGGCCGCGCTCAAGCGGCCGCGCAAGCTGTGGGGCAGGGCCTCGGTGATCGCGACTTCAGCGTAGCGATGGATGAGCTCGTGCGGGCCTGCAAAGTTCACCCACCGATTGTTCTCCGTCCGCCCGGCAAGCTCACGTGAATTCTTCTTGGCGGTGCGCTCCACGAGAATTCTCTGGAGCGAGCCGACCATGCGCTCGCTGATTGCGCGCGCCTGGGCATCCAGCTGTGCCTGCAGCCTCGCCAGACGCTCCTGCTTCACCTCGGGCGTCACATCGTCGGGCAGCGCGGCAGCGGGAGTCCCAGGCCTGCGGCTGTAGATGAAGCTGAAGGACTGGTCGAGCTCGGCCTCGCGCGCCAGGCGCAGCGTCGCCTGGAAGTCCTGCTCCGTCTCTCCCGGGAAACCTACGATGAAGTCGCTCGAGATGCTCAATCCTGGCCGCACCGCTCGCAACTTGCGGACCTTCTCCTTGAATTCAAGGGCGGTGTAGCCGCGCTTCATGCGCGCGAGGATGCGATCCGAGCCGCTCTGCACCGCAAGGTGCAGATGGCCCGCAAGCTTGGCGACGCTTGCGTATGCCTCGATCAAGCTGTCGCTCAGCTCGCTCGGATGTGATGTGGTGAAGCGCAGGCGCTCGATGCCCGGGACCGCGGCCGCGTGATGGATCAGCGTCGCAAGATCAACGCGCACGCCATCGTCCATCTGACCGCGATACGCATTGACGTTCTGCCCGAGCAGGGTCACCTCACGCACACCCTGGGCGGCCAGCTGCCGCACCTCCTCGAGCACCGAGCCGAACGGACGGCTCACTTCCTCCCCGCGCGTGTAGGGGACGATGCAGAAGCTGCAGTACTTGCTGCAGCCCTCCATGACCGAGACGAAGGCGCTCGCCCCGGAGGCCGCCGGTGCCGGCAGCGAGTCGAACTTCTCGATCTCCGGAAAGCTCACATCGACCACCGCCCGCCCACTGCGGCGCAGCTCGGCGATCATCTCGCCCAGGCGGTGAAGCGTTTGCGGACCGAACACGAGGTCCACGTGCGGGGCACGCTCGATGATGCCCTCGGCCTCTTGCGAGGCGACGCAGCCGCCCACGCCGATGATGAGGTGCGGCCGCTGGGACTTCAGCCGCCGCCACTCCCCGAGCAGGGAGTACACCTTGTCTTCGGCCTTCTCGCGGACCGAGCAGGTGTTCATGATCAGAACGTCCGCCTGGGCGGGATCGTCGGTCGGCTCGAGCTGCTCGCTCGCCCGGAGCACGTCCGCCATGCGCGCGGAGTCGTACTCGTTCATTTGGCAGCCGAATGTCTTGATGTAGTAGCGGGCGGGCATGCTCGAGGGGATGTGGCTGCCCCCGATTCTAAGCCCTCGGGCGGTCCACCGCACCGCGCAGGCGAAGAATCTGCCCACCGCGCGCGCCGGCAGCCCACTCCATCGGGCTGCAAAAATTCTTATTTTTCAGGCTCTTGAGGGTTTCAGAACGGGATGTCGTCGTCGAATTCCTCGCGCTCGGCACCCGCGCCGCTGGCAGGCTCGGCAAGCTCGGCCGGAGCGCGCTCGCGACCGGCATCCGGTGCACCGGCCCCTGCGGCCGCCATGCCGCCACCGCCGCCGCCGCGGCCCCCCAGCATCTGCATGTCACTGGCGATGATCTCGGTGGTGTAGCGCTCGGCGCCTTGCTTGTCCTGCCACTTGCGCGTGCGCAGGCTGCCTTCGATGTAGACCTGCGAGCCCTTGTGCAGATACTCGCCCGCGACCTCGCCCAGCCGTCCGAAGAGGGCCACGCGGTGCCACTCCGTGCGCTCCTGCTGCTCACCCGACTGGCGATCCTTCCAGCTCTCGGTGGTGGCGATACGCAGATTGCACACCGTCATCCCCGATGGCATGGCGCGAGTCTCGGGATCGGCGCCCAGGTTTCCCACCAGTATGACCTTGTTAACACCCCGTGCCATGACCACATCCTTCTGGATTCATCGTGAGGCGCCATTGTAGTCGCGCCTCCGGCGGGGTGCGACCCGGTATTCGTGGCGCATTCGCGCAGATTTGGCGCGCCCGGGGATAATGAAGGCATGCACGACATCCGTGTGCGAGGCGCTCGCACGCACAATCTGAAGAACATCGATCTCGACCTGCCGCGCGACCGGTTGACCGTCCTCACCGGTCTATCGGGGTCGGGCAAGTCCTCGCTCGCGTTCGATACGCTCTACGCGGAGGGGCAGCGCCGCTACGTCGAGTCGCTCTCGGCCTACGCGCGCCAGTTCCTCTCGATGATGGACAAGCCCGACGTGGATGCCATCGAGGGGCTCTCACCGGCCATCGCGATCGAGCAGAAGGCGGCCTCGCACAATCCGCGCTCCACCGTCGCGACGGTGACCGAGATCTACGACTACCTGCGCCTGCTCTACGCACGCGCGGGGACGCCGCGCTGCCCCGACCATGGCATCGATCTCAGCGCGCAGACCGTGAGTCAGATGGTGGACCAGGTCGTGAAGCTTCCCGAGGGGACGGCGATCGCCTTGCTCGCGCCGCTCGTGAGCGAGCGCAAGGGCGAGCATGCCGAGGTGCTCGCGGACCTGCAGACGCAGGGCTTCGTGCGCGTGCGCATCGATGGACGCATCCACGAGCTCGATGCGTTGCCGCCGCGCGATTCCAAGCGCAAGCACTCCATCGAGGCGGTGGTCGATCGGCTGCGCGTGAAGCCCGATGCCGCGGCGCGCCTGGCGGAGTCGTTCGAGACCGCCCTGCGGCTCTCGGGAGGTCTTGCGCGGCTTGCGTTCCTCGATGAGCCGCAGCGCGAGGAGCTCGTGTTCTCGAGCCGCCACGCCTGCCCGGTGTGCGGCTACAGCATTCCGCCGCTCGAGCCGCGGCTCTTCTCCTTCAACAATCCCTCGGGCGCATGTGCGACGTGCGGCGGCCTCGGGTTTCAGGAGTTCTTCGACCCCAAGCGCGTGGTGGAGCACCCGAATCTGTCCCTCGCCGGAGGCGCCATTCGCGGCTGGGACCGGCACAACAGCTATTTTTTCCAGCTGCTGCAGGCGCTCGGCCGGCACTTCGACTTCGACATCGAGAAGCCCTGGAGCGAGTTGGCCGCGCGTGTGCAGCGCGTGGTCCTGCAGGGTAGCGATGAGGAGATCGAGATCCGCTATCGCGAGGCTGGGCGCACCGTGCGGCGGCGGCAGAGCTTCGAGGGCATCCTGCCCAATCTCGAGCGGCGCTACCGCGAGACCCACTCCGGCACCGTGCGCGAGGAGCTCGCGAAGTACCTGGGCGTGCGGGCCTGCCCGGAGTGCGAGGGAACGCGCCTGAATCGAGCCGCCCGCTCGGTGTTCGTCGCCGAGCACACCCTCCCGCAGATCGCGCGTCTGGATGTGGCGGGCGCGCTCGCCTTCCTGCGCACGCTCTCGCTTCCGGGCGCACGCGGGGCGGTGGCGACCAAGATCCTCAAGGACATGGTCGACCGATTGCGATTCTTGAGCGATGTGGGCCTTGATTACCTCACGCTCGATCGCAGCACCGAGACCCTCTCGGGAGGCGAGGCGCAGCGCATTCGCCTGGCGAGCCAGATCGGCTCCGGACTCACCGGCGTCATGTACATCCTCGATGAGCCCTCGATCGGACTGCATCAGCGCGACAATCGGCGCCTGCTCGCAACGCTTGCGGCGCTGCGCGACCTCGGCAATACGGTCATCGTCGTGGAGCACGACGAGGAGGCGATTCTCGGGGCCGATTTCATCGTGGACCTCGGCCCCGGCGCCGGCATCCATGGCGGCGCAGTGGTGGCCGCCGGAACGCCGCGGGAGATCATGGCGAGCCCGGGCTCGCTCACGGGACAGTATTTGAGCGGCCGCCGCTGCATTCCCTTCCCGCTCGTGCGCACGCCCTACGATCCCGAGCGCACGCTCAAGATCGTCGGCGCTCGCGGCAACAACCTGCGCAGCCTCACGGTCGATATTCCGCTCGGGCTCTTCACCTGCGTGACGGGCGTCTCGGGATCGGGCAAGTCGACGCTCGCCGTCGACACGCTCTTCAAGCATGCCGCCTCGTTCGTGCAGGGCGAGCCCCCGGGCGGTGCGCCGGTCGATCGCATCGAGGGCCTCGAGCAGATCGATCGCGTGATCGACATCGATCAAAGTCCGATCGGCCGCACGCCGCGCTCGAATCCCGCGACCTACACGGGGCTGCTCGGCCCGGTGCGCGAGCTCTTCGCGGCGGTGCCCGAAAGCCGCGCGCGCGGCTACGACGCCGGACGATTCAGCTTCAACGTGAAGGGCGGTCGGTGCGAGGCGTGCCAGGGCGATGGGGTCATCAAGGTCGAGATGCACTTCCTGCCCGACATCTACGTTCCCTGCGACATCTGCAAGGGCCAGCGCTACAACCGCGAGACGCTCGAGATCCGCTACCGCGGCCGCAACATTCACGAGGTGCTCGAGATGACCGTGGAGGATGCGCAGCGCTTCTTCCAGAACGTGCCCGCGGTCGCGAGCAAGCTGCAAACGCTTGCGGACGTGGGGCTCACCTACGTCAAGCTCGGACAGAACGCGACGACGCTCTCGGGGGGCGAGGCGCAGCGCGTGAAGCTCTCGCGGGAGCTCGCCAAGCGCGCCACCGGCCGTACGCTCTACATCCTCGATGAGCCCACGACGGGCCTGCATTTCCACGACATCGCGCAGCTGCTCCTGGTCCTGCACCGTCTGCGCGATGAGGGCAACACGATCGTCGTGATCGAGCACCACCTCGATGTGATCAAGACCGCCGACTGGGTCATCGACCTTGGCCCCGAGGGGGGCGCCGGGGGCGGCCAGCTGACCGCCTTTGGCACGCCCGAGCAAGTGGCGGCAAGCCCGCGCTCCTACACTGGGGAATACCTCAAGCCGCTGCTGGAGCGCCGCCAGGAGAAGCCGCGGGCCTCAGCGGGAGCCTGACCGTCGATTGCCCATAATCGGGTCAACGTCGGGGTGGCGTTCGCTCATTGCAAATGCGAACAGTTCTCATTAATAATCTTGTCATGGAGAGTGTCGCAGCGATCGGGGGCGGGGAGGTGCTCGAGCCGGCGAACGGCGCGACGAGCCGCACCCTGCGCCTGAGCGCCTTGCATCCGGGCGATACCGCCGTTGTGACCTCGGTCGGTGCCAGTCATCGGGAGGTGAGCGCCACGGAGCGGCGGCTGCTCGAGCTGGGTTTCGTGAGCGGCGAGCGCGTGGAGGTGGTGACCGAGGCGCGCCCGGGCC
>Ga0335073_10010632_pt1 | contig 12944 bp, 14 predicted proteins | sample Lox_Sample_22_FD_207093 | JGI IMG/M metagenome (GOLD analysis project Ga0335073, IMG submission 207093) | Soil microbial communities from Loxahatchee National Wildlife Refuge, Florida, United States - Lox_Sample_2.2 | ecosystem: Environmental > Terrestrial > Soil > Wetlands | place: USA...
GGGCCAGCGTTTCATGCCAAAGAGGATGTGGAAAGTGAATCATCCCGAGTCGGTGTAATTAGTTCCCTGCGGCCTTAGACGCGAATTGAAATCGTATCGAGTGGAATCGATGTTCGAGGGTGATCTTCAATTCAAACAACGACTCAGATCTGATCAGACCCTCAAGGCCTACTGCAAAGGAACTAGCCGATCTCTTTGTGAGTTTTGAACCCACCAAAGGCTTTTAAATTTACAAAAGACAAGAGGATCCGACGACCCTGGCGCCGATGAATAAAATCTAAATCTAACTCACCTTGGAATTGAACGCGCACAAAGCTAATTGCCAATTTCAATTTGCCACTGACAAGTAAATTCAGATGAATTGGTCTGTCGGAAATATCTAATGCATGAATCTGTCGCAAACGAGCAGTTCATCCGATAAAAGTTGCAATTTTGAAAGCCTCAGATATTTGATCCACAACCCGCATCTTTATTTTGCAGTCTTAGTCTTAGCCTCACCTTGAAGAATTATTCGAAACTCGCACTTGTCGTTGAAAAAGAGTCAGATCATTTGGCCGAATGACGTAACGCAACAGCGGTTTCCGGTAAACGCAATTTTCCACCCCAGCCTTTCCCCTATCTCATCAACATTTCAATGTCGGAATCTCACTGAGTGTGTCTTGGGACATGTTAGCATATTGAAGACAGAAGAAAGAAAAGGGTTAGAGATATACTTGATAGAACCGGTGAGATAGGATGTGATGTGGTTTCTATGCTGCTCAATTACTTCCGTGACGAAGTGGATGTATAATCTCCTGTGCGACAGCATCAACTCAGCAAACATACTAGACCATTCCATGTCAATTGCATTCACAATTTTAGCAACTTTTTCATCAAGTAGTTCTACGTTTAACTTGTAAGATCCGATGTGTATCGATCAGAATGGAAGGTTCGATTGGTGAAACTCACTGCGAGAATATAAAAAGACAGTCCGACGCATCGTGGTACTATTGCCGTGGCGGACTGATAAAGCACAATATCAACACTTGCGGGTTGAAAAGTATCAGAAATGTAATGACAGACTTAGTCCTGCAATGACGCATGAAAGACACAATAACTGCACTTCAAATGTGAGAGTTCTTCAGTTCTTTAGGATGAGCAAATCCCAATTGCCGTAATGTTCTTTGTTTTGGAAGGTGTTGTGCAGCCCGAAATAGTCGTTGTTGAACTTGGCGCTAGTATCCTTTTCCCAACGGCTGACGGTTGTCAGGGTTTAATGCCCTGGGAAGAAGTTTCCTGGGTCATAAGTTCGTCCTGGCTCGCACTAGATATCGTTAGCCAAGGAAATGTGTCAGATGGCGTACCAGATAGTTAAGTCAGAATATCTTGAGTCAGATGACGGCCAATATCGTCAGCTCGAATTATGTATGTTGGGTTCCGACGCAATTGTATCTCTGGAGTTGGAACCTTCAAACCAAAGATGAGACTATTCATCTTGAAATAGTACCACCCTTGAGACGAGGTATAGTGGGGCGCTAAAAAGTTCTAGTTTGTGACGTCTATTTAAGCGGGGGATGGCAAGGCTGCTGGAAACCAAGTAAGAATGAATAGTTTGGAAAGTTGATGTGAAGAATACGAATGAGAATTTGATAATCAACAACGATTGAGGCGATTAAGTGGTGGATTCGTGATGGCGGAAAGCGAAGCACTCTTAAGTCTTGACGATCGGACGCCTCTGACTTTCAGCCTCGTGACTTCAAGGTTAATGCTAATTTCTGTCTACCCAGACTGGAGTGTAACGGTAGAACCGGAAACCGGAGAACCATTCCAATTGAGACTCGGAAGCAGTCTGCAGATCTCAAAGTCGTCGCACTTGAGATATCTGACTGGAACAGCGAGCACGTTTGCAAATCTCAAATTTGTTTCGGAGTGAATACTTGTGTCTTGAGGTACAGATAAATACGGTACAAAATTAGATTAATACTATCGATGAATATCCAAAATACTTTGCAAAACCGCCCACTATGCCACAGTAATTTGCCTCTAAGCGTGCTTCTCTGCAAAACTTTAGCGCCAACATACGATACCCCCCTTCTGACATGTACTGCAGGGAGCATCTAGTTGGCTAAACTCACACTAGGATTAGCTCGGAATGCAGTCGTTGCTGCTCACCCTTTTGTTGTACAACCGACAGGCACCGCACTTAAGTTCAAAGTCTCTCCCATATACCTTACGATCTTTCCGATTGCCTAGAGAAGCAAAGCTTTGCGACGGCGGTGGTTGTTCATCCAAGGCGTCGTGCTCGTCCTGCATTACGTTGGAATAGAATCTCGAGACTTGGGGCGCCTGAAGTTGTTCCTTAACTGACGGTAGTCTATCTGCAGGAATATCAGGATCATATGGAAGGGAAATGGGGGGATGGAGGCAAACCGTACGAATCAACGCCTTCCACTGACTGTTGATTAGCGGCATACGCCGGATCCCCAAGGAGGCGGTTCCAATCACCTACAGAATCCCCTGCCATGGCCAGTGCCTGCAATTGATCTTGAGTGTCAGATGAGCGAACATAACGTGGAGGTTCGGGTGCTCTGCGTTTGGGATTTGAACTTGAACTGGGGGGAGGTGGGGATAATGGGTGGTCCCATGGATCTGGCCATGTGTTTTCTCTTTTCCTTTTGGATGCTTGCTGAAACCGTGGTTGCACTTGCGGCCTCATCGGTAGAGGGGTTTCCCGTGTCCCACTGTCTGTTGGCAAGGGAGCTTCCTCCGGGATTTCGCCATACTCACCTCGACGTATCTGGTCAAGCATTGTCTTGACTGTCAATGCACTCGGTCTTTTGGTAGGGTCCAGATCAATCAATGCCGCTGTTAATTTTCCCAGCGTATGCAGTGGTGTGCCAGGAAGAGCGTCAGGCCATCGTTCAATAAAGAATTCATCCTTCTTTGCAACATATGCAAAGACGCTTCCATCGGTAGCGAATAGCTTTTCACCAATAACACATCCATAGATGATGCAACCCAAAGCGAACATGTCCGCTCTGTTGTTGCACTTCAAATGCTCTAAAACTTCTGGTGCTCGATATCCCCCTGTTCCTCTTCCATGCTTTGTTGTGAGCAACTCTTTTGACGTGGCAGTAGAAGAACTCCCGAAATCAGCTAGTTTCCAGCACCTTTGAACTTTGGAATAAAGCACTACCAAAATTAGCAAGAACTTCACGGTTCAATTACCATTTGCAGGCTTGAGATCTCGATGGACTACTTCGTTTTCGTGGAGATAAATAACCCCAGAAACAATGTCCTCGATAATCTCAGCCACAGATTCAAAGTCGAATGGCATTGAACCCTCGCTTCTCAGTTCTTGTAGGTTGTCCTGCTCTATTCTTTGCTGTTCGATATCTAGGAATTTGTTGGCGGGTTCGGCGGCTTTATTTTGCTCATGCTCTATTCTTTGCTGTTCGATATGTAGGAATTTGTTGGCGTGTTCAGCGGCTTCATTTTCGAGTTCGGAGTCATCGTCCATGATATCACTGTGTTTTGTGGGTTTGGAGGCCCCGCCGTCAGTAATATGCTCTTTCAACGTCTCAGAACAATATTCCATATCGATAAAATAGAATGTCTTCGTTCGGTCAAGCCACCCATGACCTTGTACTTCAACAACATTCTTGCAACTTCTTCCTGCCTCACACAGTTTTGAAACAATTTCAACCTCATTTTCAATATCACTTCTGGTAGCAACGGACGTGCGAATGAGTTTTCTCGCGAAAATCTTATGTCAGACTCGTAGCGAAGATAAATACAACCTCTCCAGTTTTGAGTCGTTGCATCTGCAATAGTTAGCGTCAGAGCAACTTGTCGTCTTTACCTTGTGTACGTCGGCATAACCACCAGATCCAATGTAAGATAAGTGTTCAATGTCTGGCGTAGTCCCGCATGTCCAACCGTATTCCTAGTCGTCGTGTTCAGACATGGCGAGACGATTCGCGAAGAATGGCGAAGGGAGTGGGAAAAGGTGCCCAAGGCTTCAAGTCATCCTCACTCGAACCAGCTTCTGGTTCCACGGGTGGAGGAGTTTCTTTAAGGTCCCAGAAATGATCCTCCTCAAACTGCACACGGTCAAGCAACTCAACAAGATTCACTATCTCTGATTCAAGATGAAGAGTAGCGGGAGTGAGGGCGCAGTCTTTTGTCGGAGCTCGGACGGGTGGCTGGCTTCCGTCTCGTGATGTCAGACCCTTGAACGTTAAAAACCTTTAACTAGGCTCAACCCCTTAGAAGTTCTGGTGTTCCACAGGATCGTCCGTTTTGTATTGTCTGAGGGTCTCATCAGTGGAATGACAAGCGAGCTTAGGGTGGAGCCGGCTGAATCGATTGAATTAACTAGAAAGATGGTGTCGAGAATATCGGAGCGTCATTTGATGTCCGTTGGAAAAGATAGAATTTCAAATATTGACGATTACAGATACATCTAAATAAAAGCATGCAATCTTAAGAAAGATATACACCACTTCAATTATTTTCATCTCCAATCACTTGAACCTTCAAACAAAGGGTGGGTCGGAGTCTCTGCTCTAATGACAACCATCCCATAGATAGGGAGTTATAGCCGAAACAGCAACTACCTCGCTCTTGTGATGGCGATGTAGTTGCACACAATTGGTATCGCATCGATGAAGGGAGGATAATCCTGCTCAGAGGGGTTCTAAAGTCAATATCTGGGAGTGACAGGACAAAAACCTTCTGTCGGCGATAGTGATAATGAGATGACTAAAGAATGATGCGCGGATTTACAATTCGCGAAGAATTCGATGGTAGATAGACGACATTTGGGCTAACCTGAATGGTTTTCGCACCAGGAAGTGCGGCATAAGCCGGAGGCGTCAAGAATTGTCCCGCATGAAGTGCAAATTCCGAAATAACCGGGGGAGGCAATCGGGTATGCATTTCGTTGCACGCGGACATCGTCGTTCTGAGATGACGCAGTTTGACCTAGGGGCGGCTTTTCGGCGGGCTCGCGATCCCGTGAAATTTTTCTGTTGCCTTTAGATGCCAGTTGAAATGGTGGTTGCACTTGAGGTTTCATTCGTGTCGGAATTTGAAGCGGTGTCTCCAAACCGTTTGGTAATTGAATTGAAACTTCCATGCTTTCGTAATACCCACCTCGACGTATCTGGCCAAACCATGTCTGTACTGCAATTGCGCCAGGTCTGTGAGCATGGTCCACACGGATCAAGGCTTCTGTAAGATGTCCCAATGCGTGCAACGGTGTGTTAGGAGGCGATTCAGGCCATTTCTCAGTGAACCAAAGGGCAGATGGAGTTTCGGCATATCGAGAAACGCTCAAGTCAGTGGCAAAGAGCTTCTCCCCAAGGACAATTTCATAGATGGTGCAACCCAAGGCAAACATGTCAGCCTTGGTGTTACATTTCCAGTGTTCTAGGATCTCTGGTGCTCTATATCCTCCGGTTCCTCTAGCGAGATGTGTTGTATGTAGGTTTTTTGAAGTTGCAAAGGATGCACTTCCAAAATCGGCCAACTTCCAGCACCTGTGAACTTCCGAGTAAAGGACTAGGAATATCAGTGCAATTTCGAGATATCGAATCTACTATTTCCAGGTTTGAGATCTCGATGGACTGTTTTGTGTTCATGGAGATAAATCAGGCCTGATACAATATCCTCGACGATCTCCACGACAGACTCAAAATCGAAGTCGAGTACTGCACTACCATCTTCACGAGTTTTAGGAATCGGTATAGAGGTGTCTAGATCTTCCTTAGCACAGTTTGATGACCGAGAAATACCGTTTGCTTTCTGCTCGAGGGATTCAGTTGGCGGTGCCGAGACCCGTTTGACATATGCATCATTGTGCTTTGCGAATTTTGGCACACCGCTGCCGATACGAGCTTTGAGCGTCTCAGAACAATATTCCATATCGATAAAATATAGCGACTGGGTTTTTTCAAGCCATCCATGAGCATACACTTCCACCACATTTCGACACTGATTTTTGCCAACCTGACATAGTTCCGAGACGACTTTTGCCTCATTTTCAATATCTTCCCTTGTAACATCACCAAAGCGACGAATTATTTTGCGGGCAAAAACCTAGTTTGTTAGAAACATAAAGTGGAATGGCAACCTCTCCTGTTTTTCGCCGCATCTTGAAAGTTAGTATTGCGAGAATTAATTTGGGATGTTACTTTGTGGACTTCTGCGTAGCCTCCTGAACCGATGAAGGCTTCGTGTTTAATGTCTGGTGTAGTGCCGCATGTCCAATGGTTCTCTGTGTCTTCATCATTTCCAGATTGTCCAAAGAGGGACATCTTTGAAGGAGTGGCGGGAATAATGAGGAGAGGTGGAAGGCGAAGTTGAGCCGTTTCTTTTCTCGGACGGGGCCCTGACTTACAATCCCGTGACTTCAGGGGCTAGTTCAAACTTTATTCGAGCTTGTAACTCGCGAGTCCGGCTGTCTCGTGTCGATTTTGTAAGGTTTGGTTATCTCAGTAATGAAACAATTGTTTCATTTAAATCTAGATAAACTTCAAAGTCAGAGTCTTCTTCATCTTAACCCGGGAACCCACAAAAGACTATTTTTGTACCTCTCAATTGATCTAACTAATCCACCAAACACCAAAGTTAGCAACGCAGATCCCAAGAAATTCGAGGAATGTGCAGAATGCTTGCGGGTGATAATCAATCGGCAGACGACAGCATCATATCAACCGTGATGCTGGATCATTGTAGTACAAAAATGTTAGGCGATCGGCGACATTGAAGTTAAAGTGTCAGACGAGGTGGTCTGGCTGGGTTTATACGGATCCTACAATCACCGCAGCGAGATTCTGAATTCACTGATGTATGAGTACATCACAACAGAGGCGGGTAAACTTCTTCCGAGATGGCTGGGCCACTTGAATCAGCTGACGATGGGGATTTGAAATAGAAAAAGGGAATCCAGAAATTAGGATCGTGAAATATCCCGATTTGGAATTTCGATTTAACGATCAGCACACCATTAGATAAACGCATATGGCAGAAGAGGTGAAGCAACACGCCTTTTCTCAAACTTAAGGTCAATTCGGGTACTTTGACAGCTACGCAATTAGAAAGGGAATTGCGCAGTTCCAAATTTGTAATTGAATGCGAGCTTATTTCCCCGCGAAGATGGATGGCGGGATGTGATCGGCAAAGGCCCCTGCGTCTTCAAACTGGAATAGTGTCAACTCCGTTAAATGCAAAACGTGAACTGTCTCAGATACGTGCGCCACGGATTTAAAGTTAACTGGACTATTCCAAATCAGGAACAGTATGATCCGATTCTCCGACGTGATTGGGTTAGTGGTATCTCAAATCGCAATACAACTCCGAATTTGTTGGGAGAGGCGAGTATTCAAAGGAAGATCTCTAAATTGACGAAAAAAGATAACATGTAAATTCAGTTAAATTGAGACTTGCCGATCAGATCCGGCAGCAGGCACTCGCCGTTCAGAAATGCTTTTCCGTGGAGGAACTGTTACTCGTCAGTCTCTCCTGCTTTGGAGTTTGGTGATTGTAACAGGAGTATGGCTAGTGATCACCATTGTCTTTGTAAGTGCTCTCGCGAGTACCACCAGTGCACTTTCCAGACATCTTGTTCCTAGAGGCATTTCTACAACAGTCTTGCTCCTCAAGATCTTGGTAGATGGGGTTGGACTTTGGCTCGGCATTTTAATGGCCACTTCTCTCACTCTTCTCCAATGGACATCTGTCAAAGGACCGGGACTTTTCTATTCCTCCTTCTTGGCCATGAGTCCCACCACTGGATTCTTGGGAATGATACAATTGTTGAAATGGAATACGACAAAGAGCCGTATCTTTCGAGGGTGGCATGTCGGTTGGATTAGTCTCAGGTATTCCACTCTCATTCTCAAATTAATTTAGATTATTCATTTTGGCAATAACGACACTTGCAGGAATAATTGTTTCAAGTTCATATCTCAGATCTCGTTCAAGGCTAATTTGTAGGTTCTGTTACACCTATTACTGTTTATACTCCACGCTCTGCCCAATTTGAATTCATTTCCGGGGTCGGTGTATTCAATGCCTCTTCTGCATTGACCTTCGAAGGAGGCCAAGTGATGTTACAAGGATTCCAGTCGACATGGTCATATTACTCATATGTATTCGGCAATCCAGCTACCACAATTCCAATGCCACAAGACCCCTCAACCTGTTCAGGTTCCGGCTGTTCCACGTACTTCTTCCCTGGCAGTCTCCTCAATGCTCAACCCTTGCCGAAAAACATTTCAGGATCCAATTTCGATGTTCTCACGGTCAATAATGCGCTTGGTTTGCAAACTAGTTTCTCCGATGTCGATCCTTCCGAGGAAATGTTTAGTGTAGAGCATGAGTGCGTTACATTGGGAGATAATTCTACTGCTATAGTTATGTGTGTGAGAAATTCAACGATTACTCAGGATTCACTTGTTGCTGGTTCACTTCCCCTGAAATAAATTCTGACAGTAGGATGGTCGTTTTGTCCCACTGAAGTCTCTTCAAATCAAACTTGTCTCGATGTCAATTCGTGGTTCAATGGCAACTCCTTGGATTCCAATACCACCATGTCAGTTTCATATCATATTGCCAAAAATGTACATTATTCACTTGTCAATGGCACTATTCTATCGAGGCCAAGTTTGACGGCTGCTCCAATTTCTCATCCTTTTCTTTCTAACGACCTCCTCCGCGTTTACGATGCGCTCTCCAACTTTACTACCGGCAGTGGGCCAGTGTGGCAAGTTAACCCTTCGGCGGACGGGACCTCAACACTTGTTTTTGGTATGCCGTTCTACTCAATCGCTCCAAGACCGGCCCTCTCGGCCCGTCAGATAGATGTCGCGGCCAGCGGTGGAACAGATTTCTCGACCAGCGGTGTAATAGATGGCCTGACTTACTACCCAGTCCCTCCGCCACTGGATGCCCCGCCTACGATACCCGGACCATTGACCATCACTGGCAATACGTGGAGCCTTGCCAGTGGCACAGATTCAAATCCTGAAGCTTATACCACCGTCATAGATGGCTCGACGTACTACCAAATCTCTCCAAATCTCATCTCTCCCCGTCAGATACCCGACCCCCTGAGCATTGATGACATTAAGTGGATTTTTCCCAAAAATCAAAACAACTTAAACCCTATGCCAGTACCCCCAAACGCAATAAAGAATGCCGCCTTTAACGGCCAATTCCTGATACCCGAATCCTTGGTCATTGGTGACCCTATCTTGCCTCGAGCGACAGATTCAAATCCTGAACCGTACCCCGAAACAATCGATCACTCAATCGTTCCCACACCCGATCTCAAGCTGTTCATTCCCGAATCCTTCATCTTTACTGCTGTTTCCGCGACAAATTCATACCCGCCACTTGGCCCCAACGCAGCCAATAACGTGCTGTACTTTCCATTCCTTCCGACACCCGCTGTCGCGCCACGTCAGATCCCCGATTTCTCGGCGATTGGAACTGTACCTTCAAACGATGATCTGTCACCTACCAGCCTAATAAATGGCGTGCCGAGCTACCCATTAATCACTCCCGTTCCTCCAGATCCCGTCTTCTTCCCTTCTTCGACGCTCGATGACTCGGGCATTAGTGGCATTGCTCCCACAAATGCAATTGCAAACCCTCCGCCGTACACCGTAGTAAATCCCCTGCCGTACCAAATCCCTCCAGTTGGACCCGATGCCTTGACGGTTCGTGGCTCATTGGTCTTCAGCCCGGATGGAGTCTTGACCCTTACAAGCAGTCCCAGTGGCGTGACCGTGTATGATGGCACCTCCGATAATTTGTTGCTGTTTGGTGGCAACCCTGCTGATGGCTTGATCATTAGCGACCTCATTCCTCGAGCTCTTCCAACTGCGAACGCTTTGCCCAAAGGCACAATAGCCGGCACACCGTCCGACGAACTTATCCCTCGGCAAGTCGAGCCCTTGATCGCCAGTGGCACGTTCCCTATTGGCCCTGAGATCACAGGTGCGGCCGATCGTGCCCTGACCCTCAGTGGTCCGTCGCCCTACCTTCCACTGCAGGTAATTGCAGGCACCACGGCGTACTACCAAAACTATCGAAGCAACCCTGGCAGCCAGCCATATGATACTAATATGAAAAGCAATCTACGAGCTTTCCTAACTCTTCCTCTACTCACTTTCCAAGTTACCGCTACAGTCGATTATTCTGTCAACGGCTCGGTTCCAAGTCTTCTTGCCAATCTCACGACAACAGCTGTTTATTCAGAAACTGTCTCGCGTGCCGTGATACCTCTCTGGACTGTAATTGTGTATTCAGTGGTCATGGTTATGGTGTATGGTTGGTGGATTGCTTGTTTGTGTTATGCTAGAATGCGGTTTGATTGTCCGAAGCTCACGGAGTTCCCTTTACTTGATTTTGCTGTTGCGACTGTGAATGGGGTGGGGGATAAGGCTTTTGCGCGTCGTCCGGGCTTGGGTTGGGATTGGGATGTGGAGATGTATCGTGAAACTTTACAAAAACGAGTGTTCTTTTATCGGGAGAGTAAAGTTGAGATGAAGGCTGGGTGCAAGGGAACTCTGAAATACTAGCCTGAAGTTTGCTCCTGTAAGCGTGTCAGATGTTGTCGAGCGTTCTTACTGTATCGGGAATACGGTGGTGATACGTTCTGTATGCACGTTTATGGGAGCTCAAAGTTTCGTTTTGTATCGATATTTCTGATTCAATTACATTTGTTATAATAATCAATTGGATTGTCATTCGAAACCTTTCATTTAGATTGCTTTCCTTCGGCCGGTGGCAAGAGGAGAGTGAGTGTCGCAGAGGTTAAATTGTTGTCGACTCTGACGTCGAAGTCCAACTGTGATCTGGTTCGTGCTGCGTATCGAGATTCAAGGTCAGTCAGAGGCATCTTGACGTTTCTTGGGCAGCCGAGGATTCGCGATGAATAGCGAGAAACGAGGAGAAGCGAAGACTTCTTTGTGTCCACAGGACGGCTTGCGGTCCATTAACTCGCACTGCCTTGGAAGAAGAAATAAAGTTTGGACCCTCTTCTTATGGCTGGCGCAGCTAAGAAACTTGCTGGGACCATCCAGTCTTTTTGACAAAGGAGACTTCGGAAGAATGCCAAAGTACTGGAACTTCACCGTACCCTCCGAGTCCAATTATACCTATGATGTCTTGAAGAAGTTGGGATCTCCGGTGTCCACGCGGATAGGAAATGATCAATGGACGCCGAAGCTTTGGGCAGCAAGGAATAATCGCTTCGAGGCCGCGAAGTTACTAATGGAGATGGAGATGGAGATGAATACCGAAACATAATAAGTGGATGGGGTCGTGCGAATCTCGTTAACGGTGTTGGGGTAAAGTTACACCCTCCACGATTGACTCTGGGAAGAGTCATGGATTTGCGCGGCCAATTGGTACATGAAATCTTAAGATAGGGCATTGAATATTCTTCCGATTGCAGGATGCTTGTTTTGTTTTGTGTTCCTTTTCATGTAATAGTTATTAGTATGATCTACTTAAACTACTTTTGGTGGTGGATAAAGAAGTCGCTGCGTCGGATGTTGATATAAAACTGTTAAAAATATTAAATAAAGATAATAAATATACTGCTGCAGCTGTTGCAAAAAGAGGTTTCGAGGGCATTTCAGCAGAGGTCCTACTGGGACTCGAACCCAGGTTCTCGGAAGATATCACGTGATATGGTCACATTCAAAATCCGATGTCCTGACCACTAGACTATAGAACCGCAAGCTTAGCTAATGACCTATCACTGTCTTATCTACGCTACAAGTATTATTGTCATTTGCAAATTTATTGGCCGCCCATAAATGCTCAGAGGCATACATTTTTTTGAATTTTTACTCTTTTTTTGTACTTTTAATATGGAAAAAGAGTAAAAATTCAAAAAAAACAATGCCTCCAACCCATTTACAGGCGGCCAATAAATTTGCAAATGACAATACATGGGTTCGTTTCCTGAGATCGACGGCTCCAAATCAATTGCCAATTGCAGATTCTCTTCAAAGATTGGCAAAACCCCAGATTTAATTCACTAGCAAGTATTTCACAAACACAATCGAAAGATAATGACTTTAGATACATCTGCTCTGCACTTCTCACAACTCACTTATTCCCTTTTATTCCCTCAAAAATCGCACCTGCAACACCAGCAGCAGCACCAATCGCAACTCCCTCTGCAATAAATCCGCCAATTCCCTGATGATGGTGATGTTGATGATGATGATGTTCATGATGATGTCCATGATGACCTGCTAAAAATCCCGCTCCAAGTCCTGCAGCAGCACCAATTGCCAAAGGAGCCGCATAACCAGGCATTCCACCTGGTGGACGTGGTCCCACTGGTGGCGGAGGAGGTCCTTGAGAATAATCTTGTCCCTGAGCATATCCACCTTGATTAGGATACGCACCTTGATTTGGATAATAAGGAGCAGGTGGGGGACCTGGTGGTGGTGGAGGAGGACGTTGATATTGAGATGCGATAATGGAGGTTCCTGCTCCTGCAAGTGCTCCTCCTACAAACGGAGCCGCGGAGTTATATTGACTTCCGAGTTTTTGGTCAATGGGACCGCGGTATTGTTGGTCTGTGTAGAGTGTTCCGTAAGCAGGAGGGGGAGGTTGTCCTTGCGGCGGGAGGTTGAGAGGATTTGTCGAGATGAAAGAAATAGTTGAATCGCGTTGTTTCCAAGTGATATGTAATTTATCTTGATAGACGACCATATGAGGACCATATGCACCGGTAGGTGGCCCTGGAATTTGATTTTGGGGACTCCATCTATATCCATCGAATGCTGAATACCAAATCCTTTCATCATCTCCTCTCCACGCAATGTATAATTGTTGTCCGACAGAAGCGAGTGCAGGTCCATCTACCGTTGCAGCAGGTCTAGGAAGCGCTTGTTGAAAAGACCATTCTTTCCCATCAAATGAAGAATAAT
>Ga0335073_10010634_pt1 | contig 12944 bp, 9 predicted proteins | sample Lox_Sample_22_FD_207093 | JGI IMG/M metagenome (GOLD analysis project Ga0335073, IMG submission 207093) | Soil microbial communities from Loxahatchee National Wildlife Refuge, Florida, United States - Lox_Sample_2.2 | ecosystem: Environmental > Terrestrial > Soil > Wetlands | place: USA: Florida...
GTACACCGGCGCCCAGGTCGGCGAGGACCGCAAGTCGCTGGCCTACACGCTCAGGTTCCGCGCCCCGGACCGGACGCTCACCGCCGCCGAGACCACGGCGGCCCGCGACGCGGCCGTGGCCGAGGCCACCCGCCGGGTCGGCGCCGTCCTCCGTAGCTAGGCCGCGCACCCGCTGAATGTCCGGTTTCGTGGTATTTCGGCTCCCGGGCCACCCCTCTGGGCTGGTCTGTTGCTAAACGAGGCAACTGTCGGTCAGGATGTGATTACCGAAGACCGCAGCGATTCGCTGAGCCGGAGGGCGAGATAACAAGACATGCGGTGGCCCGGGGGGGTGCAACCGAGCAGGCCGCGACGGCGACGTTCCGCGAGGTATTCGCGGTGGCGGAGTTCCGGGCTCTGTGGGCGGCGCAGCTCTTGTCGGTCATCGGCGATCAGCTGGCCCGTGTCGCGCTGACCGTGCTCGTCTACGACCGGACCCGTTCGGCCCTGCTCGCGGCGATCACCTTCGTGGTCAGTATCGTGCCCACCTTCATCGGCGGCGTGACGCTGGCCTGGCTGGCCGACAGGTACCGGCGGCGCGCCGTGATGATCACCTGCGACCTGGTCCGGTGCGGGCTCGTCCTGATCATGGCCCTCCCCGGGGTGCCCCTGGCCGGGCTGGTGACGCTGCTCTTCCTGGTCACCCTGGTGGGCGCGCCGTTCACCTCGGCGCGCGCGGCCGTGTATCCCGACGTGCTGACCGGCGACAGGTACGTGATGGGCACCGCGGTGACGCTCACCACCTTTCAGTTCGCGCAGGTCCTCGGCTTCGCGGCCGGGGGCGCCGTGGCCGGGTTCTTCGGCACGCGCTGGTCCCTGGTCATCGACGCGACCACCTTTGCCATCTCGGCGCTCATCGTCCGGGTCCGGGTGCGCTCCCGGCCCGTCCCTGCGGGCGCGGGCCGCCACGGGCCTTCCCGGCTGGCCGGCATCGTCGCAGGCGCCCGGCTGGTCTTCGCCCGCCCGGCCCTGCGCACGCCGATGCTGTTCGGCTGGCTGGCGGCGTTCTACAACGCGCCGGAGGGCGTGGTCACCCCGCTCGCCCGGGACCTGAACGGCGGTGCGGCCATCGTCGGCGTGGTCTTGGCCGCCGCGGCGCTCGGGGAGACCGCGGGCGCGATCGTGTTCAGCCGCCTCGTGGCGCCGCCGGCCCGGCTGCGGCTCATGGGCCCGCTCGCGGTCGCCGCCCCGGCGGTCCTGGTCTTGTTCCTCTTCAAGCCCGGCCTGACCGGCTCGCTGCTGATCCTGGTCATCTCGGGGCTGTGCGCGTCCTATCAGCTCGCCGCCAACGCCGCCTTCGTGAGCGCGGCGCCGGAAGAACAGCGCAGCCAGGCCTTTGGCCTAGCCCAGGGCGGCATGAGCCTGGGCCAGGGGATCGTCATGATCCTGGCGGGGGCCGCCGCGGATCATCATTCTGCGGCACGGGTAATCGCAGTGTGCGGCGCCACCGGCGCCGTGGTGGCGCTGGCGATCGCGATCAGCTGGGCTCGCGATTACCGCCGCCGGGCACCCGGGCACCATCAGCGCACGTAGGGTCAGCCCCAGCTCTCGCCGCGCATCGGCGTGCTCCTTCCTGAATCGCCGGCTTCCTCAAATGGCCGGCCCGATCAAGGTCGCGGGGTCAGCCCCAGCTCTCGCCGCGCATGACGTGATCCTTCCTCTGGGTATCCGAATGAACTCACTGAGTAACTTATCTAACGTCCACCCGGGAGCGGCGGTTCAGTCGCGGTTCTCGCCTCGCATGGCACGCACTCCCTTTCCGATCTCCTGGACGCGCCGTCGGGCGTTGCGGCACCCATTGTTGTCCGCGGCCAGGCCCACGGGGCGCTATGCGGCTAATGCCGGAAATAATCCGACTCGCAATGACCTTGTGCAACTGCTCTGATACGGAAATTGAGCTTTGTGACTCCCGGAGCCAGATGAGCAGGTATTCTTCTACCGGTGCGTAGCCGGGTTTTCACGTTTTGCGCTCTCCGAAGCTGACAATGCGCCAGAATGATTAGGATCTTCTACGTGGGTGGCGAGGCGGCAGGCCGTATGAACCAGGCACTGATGCGCATGGCCCGTCGCGTCCCGCGACTGAGGACGGCGGTCAGTGATTGGCCGCTCTGGTCCCTGCCCCGCGGGCTCCTCGCCTTCGTGCTGACCGTCATCGCCGTCGACCTGACGGCCATCGTCGTCGCGGCGGCGTTCACCACGATTACCGCGCATGACCTGCTCCTGTTCGGCCTGCTGCTCGGCTGCACGGCGCTCGCCGTCGAGCTGAGCAGGAAGGCGGGCGAGCAGGGCGGCATGATCAAGGATGTCCAGGGCGTCTGGGAACTGCCGGTCGCCATCTTGCTGCCTCCGCTGTACGCGCTGATCGCGCCGATCACCCGGATCGCGCTGATGCAGTGGCGGGTCCGGCGCGCGCCGCTCTACCGGCGGGTGTTCAGCAGCGCCTCCATCGGCCTGTCCTACGGCGCCGCGTCGGTGACTTTCCACGGCCTGTCGCGCCTGTTCCCGGCGGCCCCGGGGGAGGGGGTCATCCGCGCCACCGTATGGACCGTGCTGGTCATGGTAGCCGTCCTGGTCAAGTCGGTGCTGAACAAGACCATAATCATGACGGCGGTCAAGGCCACCGATCCGGGCGCTACCGTCCGGACCGAAGTATTCGGCCGCGAGCCGTTGTACAACGACGTGGCCGAGATTTGCATCAGCGTCCTGGTGACCTACGCCGTGGCCGGCAACCCGTTGCTGGCCCTGGCCGCGCTGCCCGTGGTCACGCTGCTGCAGCGGTCGCTTCGGCACGTCCAGCTGGTCAACGACGCGCGGGCGGACTCCAAGACCGGCCTGCTGAACGCGGCGACCTGGGAACGCGAGGCGACCGCGGAGGTGGCCCGGGCGGTACGGACCAGGACGCCGCTGGCGCTGGCGATCCTGGACATCGACCGGTTCAAGGGGATCAACGACACCTACGGGCACCTGGCCGGGGATCAGGTACTGAAGGAGATCGCCCGCGCGCTCGAGGCCTTCCTGCGCGACTACGACCGCGCCGGGCGGTTCGGCGGCGAGGAGTTCTCCTTGCTGCTGCCGCAGACGCGGGCGGTGGACGCCTTCCGGATCGCCGAACGCGTGCGCGCCAACATCGCCGGTCTGTCCATCATCGTTCCCGGCGCGACCGGCGCGGAGCGGGTGCACATCACGGTGTCGGTCGGGGTGGCCGCGCTCGATGCCGGGGGCAGGCGGGAGTACTCCGAGCTGATGGCCATGGCCGACGCCGCCCTGTACCGGGCGAAGGCCGCCGGCCGGGATCAGGTGCAGATGATCAGCACGACCAGGGGCGTCAGCGCGATCAGCGGCGGGGGCCGCATCAACAGCGGCAGTAACAGCGGCACTAGCAGCGGCCACGGCAGCAACAGCGGCAGCGGTGCCGGTAGCACGGGCGGCAGCCGCACGGATGTGCCGATCGCGTTCCGCCGTGCTCACAGCTCATTACGTGGAGCGGGGTCTCAGGTCCAGCCGGTGGTGCGCATCGCGCGTCTCCTTATCTCTGTGACGTGTGCAGAGCGTGATGCCTGCGGGACGGGGGATACACAGGATCAGGTCCACCCAGTCGTGCGCATGACGCGTCTCCTCATGATTGATGTGGTGTGTGTGAATGGTGGTGTATAGCCTCTGCCTACCCGGGCGGATGACCAGGAGTATGCGCTCGACTACATTTCTCTAATGAGAACGTGCCGTCAGCGCGGATGGCTCACAAAGAGTTCATGCTGCCCGAATCATGTCGGGAATGTGCGGGTTTACTCGGACCGGTCCAGCGATCCGATACCAAATGAGTAACCGCGGCGGCGCCGCGGCCCCGGCCGGGCAAGTTGCTGCCGTGAGTAATGGCGTATTGACAGCAAGCTCGCCCGGACTGTGACAAGGTGGTGCCTAGGCCGTACTCAGCGTCGCCGACGTCGGCCTCGTTTCGCATCATGGACCCTGAGGACGCACCCTGTGGACGCCACCTTCCGGCTGGCCGGACGGACGCAGATGTTCAACGTCCGGTCCTGGCCGTTCTGGAAGCTGCCGCGGTCCCTGGCGCTGTACGTCGCCGCCGTGGTCGCCATCGACGCGGCCGCCATCGCGGTGAGCGCGGCGACCCTGCCCCTGCGCGCACATGACCTCGCGGTTTTTGGCCTGCTGCTCGCGTGCAACGGGGCTACCGTCGAACTTACCCGAAGGTCGAGCGAGCCGGAGGGACATGTCAAGGACGTGCACGCGGTCTGGGAGCTGCCGATCGTCGTCCTGCTGCCTCCGCTGTACGCGCTCCTGATGCCCATCGTCCGGCTGGCCCTGACCCAGTGGCGGGTCCGGCAGGCCCCCGTCTACCGGCGCGTGTTCACCGCGGCCGCCATCGGCATCTCCTACTTCTGCGCGTCCCTGACCTTCCGCGGCCTCGCGCACCTGGCCCTCGGCCCGGGACCCGCCCCCGGGTCGCGCGTCACGATCTGGCTCGTGCTCGTGGTGGCCTGCTCGATCGTGCAGCTGGCGGTGAACCAGTTCCTGGTCTTCGCCGCGGTCCGGGCCACCGACCCGTCCACCCGGGCGCGGGAGTTCATCTTCGGCCGCGAGACGCTGCGCAACGACGCGACCGAGATGTGCATGGCCGCGCTGGCCACGCTGGCGATCGCGATGAGCCTGCTCACCGTGCTCATCGCCCTGCCGCTGGCCACCTTGCTGCAGCGGTCGGCCCTGCACGCCCAGCTGGTCAAGGACGCCAGGACCGATTCCAAGACCGGGCTGCTGAACGCGGCGACCTGGGAGCGCCAGGCGACGGCGGAGGTGGTCCGGGCGGTGCGGACCAGGACCCCGCTGGCGATAGGCCTGCTGGACATCGACCGGTTCAAGGGCATCAATGACACCTACGGCCACCTGACCGGCGACGAGGTGATCAAGGAGATCGCGCACACCCTGGACACGATGCTGCGCGAGTACGACCTGGCCGGCCGGTTCGGCGGCGAGGAATTCGCCCTGCTGCTGCCGCAGACGCGGGCGGTGGACGCCTTCCGGATCGCCGAGCGGATCCGGTCCGCCATCGCCGGCCTGTGCATCATCGCCCCCGGCGCGACCGGCGGGGAGCGGGTGCACGTTACCGTGTCCATCGGGGTGGCCGCGCTGGACAGCGGCAGCAAGCGCGAGTACACCGACCTGATGGCCGCCGCCGACGCCGCCCTGTACCGGGCCAAGGGAAGCGGCCGGGACCAGGTCCAGATGATCAGCACGACCAGGGGCCTGAGCGCGGTCAGCAGCATCCCGCGCGCGGCCAGCGGCGGGCCGAGCCTGTTCCTCCGCCGGGCCGCAGGCTCCTTAGGCGGACGAACTGGTCGGCGCCGGCAGGACCGCGAGGATCGCGGCGCTGCCGGCGCGGCACTGCGACGCGTTCCCCGTGCTCAGCACCTGCGGGGTGTTGTATCCCTGGCAGGTCCAGCCGTTCACCACCACCGGCGCGCCGCCGCCGTTGCCCGGCACCTGGCCGTCCCTGATCCTGGCCGCGTACTCGTTCTCGACCTGCATCGCGGCCCGGCAGCTCACCGAGCCCCTGGCCACCTTGATGACGACCGGCACGCCGGCCGCGGTCCGCGTGGTGCCGCAGGTCGCACCCGCGGTGGCCTGCGCCGACGAGCAGCCCGCCGCCAGCCCCAGGCTGCCAAGGCCCAGGCCGGCCAGGACCACGGTGCCGCCCAGGGCCCGCCGTACCCCATCCCGCTCCACCGTGCCTCCAGCTAGCTCCGGTCTCACCCTAGTGCCCGGCCGCCCGCCCAGCCGCTCACGACACATTGCATATTCATGCGTTATGGTGAATACTCTTCCAGGGAGGGGAGGACGCATGGGTGCCAGGGTTGCGGTCGCGGGGGCCAGCGGCTATGCGGGCGGCGAGTTGCTGCGCCTGCTGGCCGGCCATCCCGACCTCGAGATCGGCCCGCTCTCCGCGAACAGTAACGCCGGCGCGCCGGTGACCGCGGCGCACCCCCAGCTGACCGGCCACCCCGGCTTCGACGGCGCCGTCTTCGCCGACCCGGACCCGGACGTGCTGGCCGATGCCGACCTGCTCTTCACCGCCCTGCCGCACGGGGAATCCGCGCAGCTGGCCGCGCGCCTCCCGGCCCAGCTCAAGGTCATCGACCTGGGCGCCGACTTCCGGCTGGCCGATCCGGAGGCGTGGACGGCATACTATCCGACGCCCTACGCCGGCCAGTGGACCTACGGCCTGCCCGAGCTGCCCGGCGCCCGCGAGGCCATCAAGGCCTCCGCCACGGTGGCCGCGCCCGGCTGCTACGCCACCGCCTCGATCCTCGCGCTGGCCCCGCTGCTGGCCGCCGGCCTGGCCGAGCCAGCCGACATCGTGATCGTGGCCGCCTCAGGCACGTCGGGCGCCGGCCGCTCGCTGCGGCCCGACCTGCTCGCCACCGAGGTCCTGGGGTCGATGTCCGCGTACCAGGTCGGGGGCACGCACCGGCACACGCCGGAGATAGAGCAAAACCTTATTTATGCCGAACGGACTGGTCTTCCCGCCCCGGCCCCGGTGACCCTGTCGTTCACGCCGACGCTGGCTCCCATGTCACGCGGCATCCTCGCCACCTGCACCGCCCGGTCGGCCGTCCCGGCCGCTGAGCTGCGGGCCGCGCTGGCCGGAGCCTACCAGCGGGAGCCCTTCGTGCACCTGCTGCCCGAGGGGCGGTGGCCCGTCACGGCCGCTACCCTCGGGTCCAACGCCGCCCACCTGCAGGTGGCGGCCGACTCGCACGCCGGCCGTGCCGTTGTCGTCTGCGCCCTGGACAACCTGGTCAAGGGCGCGGCGGGCCAGGCCATCCAGATCGCCAACCTCATGCTCGGCCTGCCGGAGACCGCCGGCCTGACCGCACACGGAGTAGCACCTTGAGCGTCATCCGGTACCGGCTAGCGAGCACGGGCCTTAGCGGGGGGTGCCAGGGGGGTCGTCCCCCCGTGGCCAGCACTGGCCCGTGCGAGCGGCCGGTGGCCCGAAGGGCTTCCGGATGGCGCGAATATTTGGAGGAGCAGTGAGCGTCACCGCCCCACTGGGTTTCCGGGCCGCCGGCGTGGCAGCCGGGCTGAAGGAGTCCGGCCTGCCGGACGTGGCCGTGGTCTTGAACGACGGGCCCTCGCGGTCCGCCGCCGCCGTGTTCACCACCAACCGGGTGCAGGCCGCCCCGGTGACCTGGACCCGCCAGGTGGTCAAGGGCGGCCGGGTCAAGGCGGTGGTGCTCAACTCCGGCGGGGCCAACGCCTGCACTGGGCCGCTGGGCTTCCAGGACACCCACGCCACCGCCGAGCACCTGGCCGCGGCCATCGGTGATTCGGCGGGGGAGATCGCGGTGTGCTCGACCGGCCTGATCGGCGAGCGGCTGGCGATGGACAAGCTGCTCCCCGGCGTGGACGCCGCCGTGGCCGCGGCCTCCCGGTCCGGCGGCCTGGCCGCCGCCGACGCGATCAGGACCACCGACACCGTGGTGAAAATTGCCTTCCGCCGCGTCGATGGTTACAGCATCGGCGGGATGGCCAAGGGCGCCGGGATGCTCGCGCCCGGGCTGGCCACCATGCTGTGCGTGCTCACCACCGACGCCGGCCTGGAGCCCGCCCAGCTCGACGCGTCGCTCCGGACGGCCACCGCGATGACCTTCGACCGGCTGGACACCGACGGCTGCATGTCCACGAACGACACCGTGCTGCTGATGGCCAGCGGGGCCGCTGGCGTGTCGCCCGACCACCGCGAGTTCACCGAGACGCTCACCGAGGTGTGCGCGGACCTGGCTCGCCAGCTCCAGTTGGACGCCGAGGGCGCGAACAAGATGATCGCGATCGAGGTGGTCGGGGCCGCCTCGGAGACCGACGCGGTGACCGCCGGGCGCGCCGTGGCCCGGAACAACCTGCTCAAGTGCGCCATCGGCGGCGAGGATCCCAACTGGGGCCGGGTGATCAGCGCGGTCGGCACCACGGACGCGGTCTTCCAGCCCGACCGGCTGAACGTCGCGATCAACGGGATCTGGGTCTGCCGGCACGGGGCGCCAGGCGACGAGCGCTCCAAGGTGGACCTGAGGCCGAAGGACGTGACGATCACCGTGGACCTGTCCGCCGGCCCGCACTCCGCCATCATCTTGACCACCGACCTGACCGCCGAGTACGTCCGCGAGAATTCGGACTACTCTACGTGACCGTGACCGAGGATCGGGTGACCGGCGCCGCGGCCAAGGCGGCCACGCTGATCGAGGCGCTGCCCTGGCTGAACAGGTTCCACGGCCGGACCGTGGTGATCAAGTACGGCGGGCACGCCATGGCCGACGACGCGCTGCGCCTGGCCTTCGCCCAGGACCTGGTGTTCCTGCGTTACGCCGGGCTGCGCCCGGTGGTGGTCCACGGCGGCGGCCCGCAGATCACCAGCGAACTCGGCCGGCTCGGGGTGGAATCCACCTTCACCGCCGGGCTGCGGGTCACCACCCCCGAGGCCCTGGACGTGGTCCGGATGGTCCTTTCCGGCCGGGTCAACAAGGACATCGTCGGCCTGATCAACCGGCACGGCCCGTTCGCCGTCGGCCTGTCCGGCGAAGACGCGGGCACGCTCACCGCGACCCGCAAGACGCCGATGGTGAACGGCGAGCCGGTCGACATCGGCCTGGTCGGCGAGATCGTGGCCACCGACCCGGGCGCGATCGAGGCGCTGCTGGCCAACGGCCGGATCCCGGTCGTCTCCAGCGTGGCCGCGGGCGAGCACGGCGAGGTCTACAACGTGAACGCGGATACCGCGGCGGGCGCGCTCGCCGTGGCCCTCGGCGCGGCCAAGCTGGTGATGCTCACCGACGTGGCCGGCCTCTACCGGGACTGGCCGTCGTCGTCCGAGGTCGTCCAGCAGCTCACCGTGACCGAACTCGAGCGGCTGCTGCCCGGCCTCTCGGCCGGGATGATCCCCAAGATGGAGGCGTGCCTGACCGCCGTGCGCGGAGGCGTGCCCCAGGCGCACGTCCTGGACGGCCGCCTCAGCCACGCCGTGCTGCTCGAGATATTCACCGATTCCGGCATCGGCACCATGGTCCTCCCCGAGGAAGGAGACCCGCAGTGAGCGAGACCGGAGCACTCCAGAAGCGGTTCACGGCGGCGCTCATGCCGAACTACGGCGTCCCCCCGCTGGCCATCACCCGGGGGCAGGGCTGCCGGGTCTGGGACGCTGACGGGCGCGAGTACCTGGACCTGATCGCCGGGATCGCGGTGAGCTCGCTCGGCCACGCTCACCCGGCCATCGTCGAGGCGGTCAGCCGCCAGGTGGCCGACGTGGCCCACACCTCCAACCTCTTCCTGCATGAGCGCGAGATCGAACTGGCCGAGCGCATCCTGGCGCTGCTGGGCACCGACGGCCGGGTCTTCTTCGCCAACTCCGGCGCCGAGGCCAACGAGGCCGCGGTCAAGCTGGTGCGCCGCATCCAGGGGCCCGGGCGGCCGGTGATGGTGGCCGCCGAGCGCAGCTTCCACGGCCGGACCATGGGCGCCCTCGCGCTGACCGGCAAGGAGTCCATCCGCGCGCCGTTCGGCCCGTTCGGCCTCACCGTCCGGTTCGTTCCCTACGGGGACGCCGCGGCGCTGCGCGCGGCGGTCGGCGCGGACGTGGCGGCCGTCTTCCTCGAGCCCGGCCTGGGGGAGAGCGGCGTGGTGCCGGCCCCCGAGGGCTACCTGCGCGCCGCGCGCGAGGCCTGTGACGCGGCCGGGGCGCTGCTGGTGCTCGACGAGATCCAGACCGGCATCGGCCGGACCGGGGCGTGGTTCGCGCACCAGGCCGCCGGGGTGCGGCCCGATGTGCTCACCCTGGCCAAGGGACTGGGCGGCGGGCTGCCGATCGGGGCGTGCGTCGGGCTCGGCGCGGCCGGCGCCGGCTTCGCCAAGGGCGACCACGGCTCCACCTTCGGCGGCAACCCGGTCGCCTGCGCCGCGGCCCTGGCCGTGCTCGAGACGATCGAGCGCGACCGGCTGCTGGCCCACGTCACCGAGGTCGGGGACCACCTGGCCGCCGGCCTCGGCGAGGTCAGCCATCCGCTGGTGGCGGGCGTGCGCGGGGCCGGCCTGTGGCGGGCGGTCGTCCTGACCGCCGAGGTCGCCCCGGCCGTCGAGGCCGCGGCCCGGCAGGCCGGCTTCCTGGTCAACGCGGTGCAGCCCGACGCGGTCAGGCTGGCCCCGCCGCTGATCCTGTCCGCCGCCGAGGCCGATGAGTTCACCGCCGCCCTGCCCGGGATTCTCGAGAAGGCTGGCTCGTGATCAGGCATTTCCTGCGCGACGACGATCTCACCCCGGCCGAGCAGGCCGCGGTCCTCGACCTGGCCGAGCAGATGAAGAAGGACCGGTTCGGCTGGCGTCCGCTGGCCGGGCCGCGCGCGGTGGCCGTGCTCTTCGACAAGCCGTCGCTGCGGACCAGGGTGTCGTTCAGCGTCGGCATCGCCCAACTCGGCGGGTACCCGCTGGTCATCGACACGCAGACCACGCATTTCGGCCGGGGCGAGACGATCGAGGACGTGGCCCGGGTGTTGTCCCGGCAGGTCGCGGCGGTCGCGTGGCGGACGTACGAGCAGTACCGCATCGAGGCGCTGGCCGCCGCCTCGGCCGTGCCGGTGATCAACGCGCTCACCGACCAGTTCCACCCCTGCCAGGTCCTGGCCGACCTGCAGACCGTCCGCGCCCACTACGGCTCGCTGGCCGGCCGCGTGCTGACCTTCCTCGGCGACGGCTCGAGCAACATGTCGCAGTCGTACCTGCTCGGCGGGGCGACCGCCGGGATGCGGGTGCGCATCGGCGCACCCGGGACCCTCGTCCCCGACCCGGAGGTCATCGCCGCGGCCACCCGGGTCGCCGGGCCTGCCGGAGGCGGGGTCGAGATCGTCACCGACCCCGCGGCCGCGTGCGAGCAGGCCGACGTGATCGCCACCGACGTGTGGGCCTCCATGAACCAGGAGGCCATGCAGGGCGAACGGCGCGTGGTCCTGGAGGCGTACCGCCTGGATAGCGCCAAGCTGGCGCTGGCCAAGCCGGGCTGCCTGGTGCTGCACTGCCTGCCGGCCCACCGTGGCGAGGAGATCAGCGCCGAGGTGATCGACGGCCCGAACAGCGTGGTCTGGGAGCAGGCGGAGAACCGGCTGCACGCCCAGAAGGCCCTTCTCACCTGGCTCTGCTCCACCGGGGGGGCGGGAGGCCCGGCGTGAGCACCCCGCTGACCAAGACCGCCAGGCACGCCAGGATCGCGGCCATCCTGGCCCGCGAGCAGGTCCGCTCCCAGGAGGAGCTGGCCGAGCTGCTGGAGCGCTACGCCAGCGTGCACGTGACCCAGGCCACCCTGTCCCGGGACCTGGACGAGCTCGGCGTGGTGCGGCTGCGGTCCGGCGGCTCGCTCGTCTACGCCCTGCCCGAGGAGCCGGGCGGACCCGGCTCCCATCCGGGCAGCGCCCTCGGCCAGGCCAAGCCCGATTCGCCTCAGGACTCGCGGCTGGCGCGGTACCTGGGCGAGCTGATGACCTCGGCCGAGGCCAGCGCCAACCTGGTCGTGCTCAGGACCCCGGCCGGAGCGGCCCAGTTCCTCGCCTCGCTCATCGACCACGCCGCCCTGCCGTCCATCCTCGGCACCGTGGCCGGCGACGACACGGTCCTGCTCATCGCGCGCGACCCGGCCGGCGGCGACGCCCTGGCCGCCGACTTCCTCCGCCTGGCCGAGCGCCGGCGATCGTGAGACGTCGATCGATGCGACGTAGCTGAGCCGTCGGTGCGGTAGAAAGAATGACTGTGGAGACACCGGAACAAGCAGGCTCTGACGGGGTTGACGGGACCACCCGGCTATGGGGCGGGCGGTTCGGGGCGGGGCCCGCGGACGCGCTGGCCCGGCTGTCCGTCAGCGTCCAGTTCGACTGGCGGCTGGCCCGGTATGACCTGCGAGCCTCCCGCGCGCACGCCCGGGTCCTGCACCGGGCCGGGCTGCTGACCGACGCCGAGCTCGCCGCGATGCTCAAGGCCCTGGATGACCTGGACCGGGCCTGCGCGAACGGGTCGTTCCGGCCCACCGTCGCCGACGAGGACGTGCACACCGCGCTCGAGCGCGGGCTGCTCGAACGGCTCGGCGCGCTCGGCGGCAAGCTGCGGGCGGGCCGCAGCCGCAATGACCAGGTGGCCACCGATCTGCGACTCTACCTGCGGGACAACGTCCGGCTGATCGTGAGCAGGCTGGCCGAGCTCGAGACCGCGCTGATCGACCAGGCGGCCGCCAGCGGCGACGTGCCCGCGCCCGGCATGACGCACCTGCAGCACGCGCAGCCGGTGCTGTTCGGCCACCAGCTGCTGGCGCACGTGCAGGCGTTCGCCCGCGACGTCAGCCGGCTGCGGGACTGGGACCGGCGGGCCGCGGTCAGCCCGCTGGGATCCGGCGCGCTGGCCGGGTCGTCGCTGCCGGTCGACCCGCAGGCGCTCGCGGCCGAGCTCGGCTTCGACGAGCCCGCGCCGAACTCCATGGACGCGGTGGCCGACCGCGACTTCGCGGCCGAGTTCTGCTTCGCCGCGGCGCTCATCGGGGTGCACCTGTCCCGGCTCGGCGAGGAGGTCGTGCTCTGGTCCTCGCAGGAGTTCGGCTGGATCGAGATCGACGACGCCTACGCCACCGGGTCCTCGATCATGCCGCAGAAGAAGAACCCGGACGTGGCCGAACTGGCCCGGGGCAAGGCAGGCCGCCTCATCGGCGGGCTGACCGGGCTGCTCACCACGCTGAAGGGCCTGCCGCTGACGTACAACCGCGACCTGCAGGAGGATAAGGAGCCGGTCTTCGACGCGGTCGACACCCTGCTCCTGGTGCTGCCCGCCATGGCCGGCCTGATCGCGACGCTGCGGGTCAATCCCGACCGGCT
>Ga0335073_10010635_pt1 | contig 12942 bp, 12 predicted proteins | sample Lox_Sample_22_FD_207093 | JGI IMG/M metagenome (GOLD analysis project Ga0335073, IMG submission 207093) | Soil microbial communities from Loxahatchee National Wildlife Refuge, Florida, United States - Lox_Sample_2.2 | ecosystem: Environmental > Terrestrial > Soil > Wetlands | place: USA...
AGGTCTCGAGGCGCGGCCTCTTTCCGCGGTAAGAGTCCCATTTGTAGAGCGTATTGATCGCGTGGGCCTCTTTCTCCATCTCGATCGAGTCCGGCGTGCTGGGATCGGCCGGCTCGTGCCTGCGATGGAGTACCGTCACCGAGTACGCGATGCGCGGAATGAACGTCCGCACCGCCCAGCGATACTCACGGACATTGAAGCGGCGGTTCCGTCGCGAAAAATCCTCTGTGAGTCCATAAGTCTGGTAGTAGGCCAGCGCGAGCTGTTTGACCGGCACCTGAAGCCCGATGTGGCGCAGATACCGCAGCGGCGCCACGCGGTGATGCGCAATCTCATCGATGTCAAAGGCGAACTCGGTTCGAACGTGCTGGTGCTTGCCTTCGGCATAGCTTACGCTCGCTCCGTACTTGGCGCGCAGCTTGGGAAACTCCACCGGAACGGCAAGATTGGTGGCTTCGGAGTGGCCGAACGAGTCGCCGATGTAATGCGAAAGCGCACCCACGGCGAAGGCCATCTCGTCGGCATTGGTCGCGTTGCGGAACAAACTCACGATGAAGTCGCCGGTGCGGACGTAGTGCGTCAGATCGGAAAACGATTGATCGCCGAAGGGGTAATAGCCGATGTCCTGGATTACGCATCCGCCATAGGCGTAGGCGCGGGCGCGATCGAGGTCCGCGGCCGTGAGATTGGGATATTTGCTCAGCAGCAGAGGAACGATCGAATACTGCCAGGTGAGGTCGATGAGCTGCTCGTGCGTGAGCAGCGAATAGGCTGACGCCTGATGCGAAATCGCCGGAAAGAGAAGGAGAGCGAAGACGAAAGATCGAACGAACTTCATCGGCATGTGCGCGGCCTGGAATGGCGCCAATAAGTTGGATGCAAAAAATGTGTTGCCCTGACTTCCGGGCAGAATCAGGCGTGCTCCGCGGCGGAATCAGGCAGATTTCTGAAAAACTCCGCCACTTCGAGCCAGTTATTGACGCGCACAAAGCCGGAGACGGGCAGATTGTGCGGAGCGGAATAAAGCAGCCCCTGGCCCGTGAAGCGTAACAGGTTGCGGGGCTGATCGTCGATCAGGAAGTCGGCGCGCAGGATCGATTTGTCTCCGCAGAAGACGTAATGCGTAGGCGGCACGAAGGGAAAATGCCTCTGCAGCCAGCGATATTTGGGACCCAGCGAGTTGGGCACCACCATGGCCTGCGTGGCGATGAAGATCTCAAAGCGCGCGGCCAGCTCTTTCAGCACCGGTTGCGCATCCGGCATGAGCGGAAGATCTTCGAAAAAATCCTCGGCATCCAGAAAAGCGCGGAGCTGCTGCTGGCGATCGAGCGGTGCGACCTCCCAGAGACCTTTGCCGGCCAGATCCTCCACCGTCACGTCTTCATCGAAGGCCTGGTTGTAGCGGCGAAGATGCTCGGCAAGCGTATCGGCCATCACCTCGTCCATATCCACACAGATGCGCCGCACGCGTTGTCTCTCCAGGAGCGAAGGGATGGCCGCCTTCGCCGAAGCTCTCAAGAGAATGTTAGCAGTGCGCAGCGGGCGTGGTCTTTCAGGCGCCAGCCTGGCCGGGTTTGCGAACTGCGCGGCCCAGGCCGGGTACCGGCTCAGGTTGTGGAGCCTTTGGTGCAGGCGTTATGGCGGGGTCCCAGTAGAGCAGCCGGCCGCAACTGTCGCAGGTCAGCAGTTCGCCCTCGCGGAGCTGGTTCCAGGTCTGAGGCCGGATGCCCATCCTGCAACCGGTGCATTGCTGGTCTTGCCCGCGGACGATTCCGGTGCCCCGCGCGGCAGCAATGCGGTCAAAGCGGGCGAGCCAGTCCGGTTCGATGAGCGAGCGCACAGAAATCCGGTCGGCCTCGAGCGCCGCGAGCCGGCCGGCGAGCTCCTGTTGGCGCACAGCAACCCGCTCCCGCGTCTTGTCCAGCGCAGCGGCAAGAAACTCCACCTGTGCGCGAGATTTTGCCAGCGCGGCCTCCTGAGCCTCTGTACGCTCCAGGCTGGCGAACTCTTCGTCTTCAAGGCGCTGAATCTCTGAGGTGGCAAAGTGAATCTCGTGCTCAACGGCCTCTGCCTGGGCCGAGGTCTTCACCGCGTCGAGCTGGCCGCGGAACCGGGCTGCCTTCTGGCGATGCGTTTCGATGTCGCGCTCGAGCCGGTTCCGCGTTGTCTCTTCGCGGTTCAGCGCGTCAGAAGCATCAGCGGACTGGCGCTCGGCCGCAGTCAACGCGGCCTGCGCTTGTGTAATTTCGGACGGCAGCGAGCGTGCTTCCTGGGCCAGTTGCGTACGCTCGAGTTCTATGGCTTGGAGCTTCGCGAGGTTTTCGGTCAGAGCCTGCATCGATGGTAAGAAGTCTACGGCATTTCGCATCTAAATAGAAATGGCCGAACCGGATGGACGGAGTAGAGAAGTGAGCGGGGAACAGGGTTCGTTCTGGCGCAGGCACCGCGGGCTGAAGTGGATGCTGATCGCCGTGCTCACGGTGCTCAGCGTGGTTGCAGTCGCTGTGTCCATCATTCTGCACCGCGCCGAACCCATGCTGCGCGCTTACATCGTGTCGGAGCTGCAGGAGCATTTCCATGCCCGGGTCGAACTGGACAGCTTCCATATGTCGCTGGCCAACGGCTTGCGTGCGCAGGGAAAGGGCCTGCGCATCTGGCCGCCGGCCGAAGTGCACGGCGTGACGGTGCCGGGCACGGCGCTGGGAAAACCGCTGATCAGCCTGGACGAGTTTCACTTTCGCGCGCCTCTTGAATACAAGCCCGGCAAGCCGATTCACATCGCGGTGGTGCAGTTGAAGGGTCTCACGGTCGATATCCCCGCCAAGCCGCGCTTTCTGCACACGCAGGAACCGCAGAACGCCGGCACTGGCCCATCGAAAATGGAGCAGGCGCTGATTCACCTCGACGTGGAAAGCATTGCCTGCACAGACGTTCATCTGTTTCTCGAGTCCAGCAACCCTGAAAAGCAGCCGTTGGAGTTCGCGATCGCTGACCTCAGGCTGACCGATATCCAGACCGGCGGCGTGATGAAGTTCCAGGCACATCTGACGAACGCAAAGCCGATTGGAACGGTGCGGACAAAGGGTACATTCGGACCGTGGACCGTTGAAGATCCCGGCCAAAGCCCTATCGAAGGTGCCTACGACTTCGAGCACGCCAATCTGACCGATTTTAACGGAATCACCGGGATTCTGAGCTCGACGGGCAGTTATCATGGCGCGTTGCGCAACCTCACCGTGGATGGCGCGACCGATACGCCCGACTTCGCGCTCACCCACTTTGGCACGCCCGTGCCACTGCACACGCAGTTTCATGCCGTCGTGGACGCCACCAACGGAGATACATGGCTGCAGCCAGTGCAGGCGACGCTAGGGCAGTCCCATTTCACCGTGCAGGGCAAAATCGTGGGTCTGCGCACCGCGGAAGCTGGCTCAAACGGAGCCGATCTGAAGACCGGCGCGGCGCCGCCTCGAAAAGGCCACGAAATCCTGCTGACCGTGGATGTGCCGCACGGGCGCATGGAAGACTTCATGCGGCTCACCAGCAAGAGCGGGACCCCGCTAATGACCGGTTCCCTCGCCCTGAAGACCTCCCTGGAGATTCCACCGAGCAAAGAGCCGGTTCATGAACGCATCCGGCTCAAGGGCAGTTTTTTGCTCGATGATGCGCAGTTTACGAATCCCAAAATTCAGGACCGGATCGCCGATCTAAGCCTGCGCGGCCAGGGAAGACCCAAAGACGCAAAGAACAATACCGACGACACGCAGATACGCTCCTCGATGCAGGGCGACTTTACGATGGCCCACGGGGTCATAACCCTGCCGAACCTGAAATACACCGTCCCGGGAGCGGACGTTGAGATGAGTGGCACCTACGGGGTGGAAGACGGCGGGCTCGACTTCACGGGCTGGGCCAAGTTGCAGGCCACGGTCTCGCAGATGGTGGGCGGCTGGAAGGGATTCCTGTTGAAGCCAGCCGACCGCTTCTTCAAAAAAGACGGAGCGGGGACGAAGGTTCCGATCCACATCGACGGCACGCGCCAGGATCCGCACTTTGGCGTCGACTTCGGCCGCATGAAATCCAGCTCGCCCCAACGGCCGGACCAGAAGCAGTAATTGTGCAGCTCTATGCCCGCCCACGGCGGACTTCCGCAGCCCTTGGACCACTTCGCGAGAAAAACCCTTTACCTGCGTCTTTCGGCCGTCCTTCACGCCAAATTCGGTTGTGCATCCCGTCGCGTTCCACTATTATTGCGGGGTCGAAGAAAATCGCCCCTGTACTAGAGATATTTGTTTTATGTAAGAACAAAATCCGCAATCCCGGAACTCATTGAAGGCCGGCGAAGGGCTGGTTCGCGGCCTCGACCCCGGCGGGATTGCGCATCGCTTTTGTAGCCAGGAGGAACTTACATGCTGCCCGAGCAATGGGAGACGTTCAAGCGCGCGGCGCGCCGCGAAAAAATGGACAAGATCCCGATGGCGCTGATCGTCGATAGCCCATGGATCCCTGGGTATCTGGGAATCAGCCATCTCGATTATTTCCTCGATCCGGAGCTGTGGTTCCAGTCGAACTTGAAGATCATGCAAGAGTTCCCGGACGTCATCATGATTCCCTCCTGGTGGATGGAGTACGGCATGGCCGCCGAGCCCTCCGTGCTGGGCGCGAAGATCAAGTTCTGGCAGGACAACACGCCGAGCGAGTACCACACGCTCTATCGGCTCGAAGACATCGACAACTTTCCCGAGTACGAAGTGGAGGCGGACGGCTTCGCCGGCCTCACGCTGCACCGCATCAAGATGGCCCGCCAGAGGATTTTGGACGCGGGCTACATTCTGCCCATGGTCACCTCGCGCGGCCCGCTTTGCACAGCCGGCTTCGTGCGCGGCACGACGGAATTCATGATCGATCTGGTGGAGGACCCAAAGGGCGCACACAAACTCATCGATCTTTGCACGCGCGTCATCATCGACTGGCTCAAGGCGCAGCAGAAGGTGATGGGTGATAGCGTCGAGAGCATCTTCATCCTCGATGACATCGTCGGCTTCATCAACGAGGAGCATTATCTCGAATTTGCGCACCCCTATCTCAAGCGTATCTGCGATGCCTTCCCGAAGGACTGGGTGAAGCTTTATCACAACGACGCCGAGGTAGACGCTTGCCTCGATCACCTGCCCGACACGGGATTCAACGTGCTGAACTGGGGCAAGCAGCGGCACATCACGGAGGTGAAACGGCGCGTCGGCGACCGCATGTGCCTGATGGGCAACGTGAATCCCCTCGAGATCGGCGTCCGCGGCACACCGGAAGAGGTGAGGGACGAGACGCTGGAAGTGCTGGAAGGCTCAGGCGGCGAGGGGATCATTCTTTCGGTCGGCGGCGGCACCAGTCCCGGCATGCCGCGTGAAAACATCCTGGCCATGCTGGAAGCTCTGAACGAATTCAATGCAAAGCGCGCTGCGGCGGCAGTCACAAGCGTTCGCTAGGAAGCAGGATAGATGCCCGATTATGCCTTGATGAACCAATATCTATATGAAGGCAATGCCGACCAGGTGGAGCGGATGACCAAAGACGCGCTCGCCGAAGGCCGGCCCGTGCAGGAGATTCTGAACGATGGCCTGATTGCGGGCATGAGCGTGGTTGGCGAAGACTTCAAGCACAACATCCTCTACGTGCCGGAAGTTCTGATCGCCGCGCGGGCCATGAAGGCCGGGATGTCTGTGCTCAAGCCGCTGCTCACCTCGAAGGAAAGCAATGCGAAGCCCAAAGGTGTTCTGCTGATGGGCACCGTGCGCGGCGACTTGCACGATATCGGCAAGAATCTCGTGGGCATGATGGCCGAAGGTGCGGGCTTTGAAGTGCACGATATCGGCGTGGATCAGAGTGTGGAAAAATTCATGGCCGCCGCCGAAAAATGCAATCCGAACATCATCGGCATGAGTGCCCTGCTGACCACGACCATGACGTATATGAAGACGGTGATTGACGGTTTTCACGCGGCCGGCAAGAGCGATATCAAGATGGCAGTGGGCGGCGCACCCATCAGCCAGATGTTTGCCGACGAGATCGGCGCCGACGGCTACGGCGCGAATGCATCGGCCGCGGTGGATCTCTTCTTGCGGCTCGCAGCCGAGGGGTAAGCGAACGTGGCAATATACAAGGTTCTTTACTGGCAGGAGATCCCCACGCAGATCAAGGCCGAGGATGACGTGGAAGACGTTACCGTGATGCTCGACCCACGCTTCATGGAGCGGATCGACATTCTCGCCGCCAAGCGCGGGCTGCAGGCCGCCGACGATTATCTGGCTCAATGGAAGTGGACCGAGGAAGAGGAGCGTGAAGGCTCCGCGCGCGCAGTGGCCGAAGCCTTGAAAACGGAATTAGAAGCAAAGGACTGGTAACGACACGTAGGCAAATGGCCGTCATCCTCACCATCAACGGGCAATCCACTCAGGCGGCGAGCACCCTGTCGCTCTTCGATCACGCCGAAGCCATGGGCATCGATGTGCCCACATCCTGCCGTAAGCAGGGCAAATGCAAAGAGTGCATGGTGGAGATCGTCGAGGGCATGGATGCGCTTTCGCCGCTCGCCGAACCCGAGCGCCATCTCAAGGGAAACTTCCGTCTCTCCTGCCAGACCTACGTCACCGCCGCAGGGGGTCACGTCCGCTGCCATACGATGCGCCGCGGGCAGATGCGCATCGAGCGGCACGCGCTCGGGCTTCCCGCAGCCCATCAGCCGCTGCAGCTCGATCCCACAGTGATGCGCGATGGCGACCGCATCCTGATCGACGGCGTAGAAGTGGAGCGCTCCGCCGGGCCCATTCACGGCATCGCAATGGATCTGGGGACCACAACGGTAGTTCTGCGGCTTCTCGATCTCGAAAGCGGCGAGTTGATCGCCGACACGTCGTTCGAGAATCCCCAGCGCTTCGGCGGCTCGGAGGTGATGTCGCGCATCGCGTATGACACCGAGCATCCGGGTCGTCTGCTGATGCGCACGCTGGCCGGCTACCTGAGTCATGCCATCGAGAAGTTCCCCATCGATCCCAGGACTGTTTACGAGATGGTCGTCGTCGGCAACTCCACGATGCGCGATCTCTTCTTTCGCCAGAGCGTCTACTCGATCGGCCAGAATCCTTACCGTTCCATCACTGAAATCGAGATGAGTGAAGGCAAGCGGACGACGACCAGCCTTGCGCAAACCGGCCTGCAGAGCCTGCTGCCCATCCACCCCAAGGCACGCGTCTATGGTGCTCCGGTCATCAGCGGCCACGTGGGCGCGGATGCAGCGGCGTGCATGCTGGCCATCGATCTCGCACACGAAGAGCGCCTCGTCGCCGTGATGGATATCGGAACCAATACCGAATTGATCGTCGGCAATCGCCATCGCATTCTAGCCGCATCCTGCCCGGCAGGGCCGGCCTTTGAAGGCGGAGCGATCGCCTGCGGCATGCCTGCGCTCGAAGGCGCCATCGAAGAAGTGGAAGTCCTAGATGATGGCACCATGCGTCTTCTCGTGATCGGCGATGCAAAGCCGGAAGGCATCTGCGGCTCGGGACTCGTCGACACACTCAGCGAGCTGCTTCGCACTGGGCGCATGAACGAGATGGGCCGCTTTGAAGACGATCTTCACCGCATTACGCTCTATAACGATCAGGACCGAGACGTTTATCTGCTCGAGAGCGACGTGAACGAGCTGGCCCAGGCCAAAGGTGCGAACGTTGCGGGTCTGCAGGTGGTCTTTTCGAGCTATGGCATCGACTTCGACGATATCGACGTCTTCTATCTTGCCGGAGGCTTCGGCCGGCATCTCGACGTCGAAGCGTCGAAGCGAATCGGGCTCATTCCCAGCCTCGACTCCGCGAAGATTGTGCAGGCCGGCAACACGGCCATTGAAGGCGCGACCATGGCTCTGCTTTCGAAGACAAAGCGCCAGGAGCTGGAAGAGCTGGTAAAGAAAGTGCAACACTGCCGGTTGGAAACACATCCAAACTTTTTCGATTTCTTCGTCGAAGGTTGCCAGTTTAAGCCCGTGGAGCCGATTCCATGCGCCAGGTAGAGGAAGGCATCGAGCTGGCCGCGGCGAACGTCGACATCCACGTCGCGCCGGAGGAATACACGCGGCTGCTGGGCTATCCGCGCGGATGGGAGCTCGAAGGCCGTGCGCGCGAACTCGCAGACTGGGCGCGCGAGTGGTACGCGCAGAACGGCCGGCCCTGGATCTATGCGCGACAGGCGGAAGAGTTTGCGCTGGCAGGCGATTCGATCTGCCTCGACGGGAAGACGTTTACCAGCGCCCGGCTGCAGCGCACGCTCGAACAGGCCGCGGCGCACAGTGCGATCCTGGTAGCTGTGGGCGCGGGCGTTGAAGCTGAGGAAGAGGCGCAGCGGCGCTGGGCCGATGCCAAGCCAGATGAGTACTTCTTTCTCGAGATGTTCGCATCCGCAGTCGTCGAGCATCTGACCACCGTGACCGGAGCACGCCTTTGTGACTGGGCCGAACAGCGTGGCATGGCTGTGCTACCGCACTACAGCCCCGGCTATCCGGAGTGGGATATCGCCGAGCAGGCACGACTGCTCGAATTGATCGCACGTACGCGCGGTGAGGTCTTTCCTGCGCATGTCGACGTACTGGATTCCGGCATGCTGCGGCCCAAAAAAACTCTGCTCGCAGTCTTCGGTCTGACGCGGCACACAGACCGCCTACGCCGGCTCACGAGTCTTGTGCCCTGTGAGAGCTGCTCGTTCGGCTCATGCCAGTATCGGCGCGCTGCCTATCGGCGAGCGCCGCGATCCTCGGTCGAGCAGGTGCAGACGCGTCTTCCCACGCTGGATCAAAACGCAGCTTACACCGTGAATCGGAAGGCTCTGAAGCGCTGGGCTGTAGAGCGCTTGACGCTGCACGACCGCGAAGATGGTGCAATCGACGCGTCGTTCCGCTATGACGGCACCACGTGCACCAATATGGGCCAGCCGCTGGCCTTCGATTACACCGTGAAGCTCGGCCCGCGGGCCGAAGGATACCCCATCCGCGAGCAGCGCTGCACGCCCGCTGCGGGCGACACGGGACACACGCGCATGTGCCAGTACCTCGAAGACCCCACGCGGCTGATGGGAACCATCGACCAAGAAAAACCGCTAAGCGGAAAGCGCCTGAGTGCCGTATTGACGTGGCAGCGCCAGCCCTCTGGCGCGGGATGCTTTTGCGAATCTGCCAGCCGCGATCACAAATGGGGTCTGGTTCTGGAAACCATTCACTACGCTTTGGCGCAAAGAGAGTCGGCGCAGGAGACAGAGCGATGAAGAGAAAACTTTTGCAGGAAGTGATTCTGGAGCGGCCCCTGCTCGGCGATGGCGCCATGGGCACGCAACTTATGCTCGCCGGGCTGGAGCAGGGCAATTGCGGCGAAGCCTGGAACCTCACGCACCCGGAGCGCGTGCTTGCCATTCAGAGGCGCTACGCCGAGGCCGGTGCAGAGTGCATTATCACCAACACCTTCGGCGGCTCGCGCATCATGCTCAACCGCCACGGCGATGCAGACCGCGTTGTCGAAATTAACAAGGCGGGCGTCGCGATCACACGCCAGGCCTTCGGCGACCGCGATGGGTTCGTGTTGGGCGACATCGGGCCATTCGGCGGCTTGCTCGAACCGTATGGCGACTTCACCGAAGCGCAGGTGCGCAGCGCCTTCGAAGAGCAGGCCGGCGCGCTCGTCGAAGGCGGCGCAGACGCCATCATCATCGAGACGCAGACCTCGCTGGAAGAGCTCCTCATCGGCATCGAGTCTGCACAGCGGGCCGGCGCAAAGTGCATCATCGGATCAATGGCCTACGACGTGACCCTCGACGGCTCGACCTTCCGCACCATGATGGGCGTCGAACCCGAGCGCGCCGCCGAGTTCATGGAAGAGCATGGCGCGCACGTCGTGGCCCTGAACTGCGGCACCGGCATGGACATGGAGCGGGCGTGCACCGCCGTGGAGCGTTATAAGAGTGTCAGCAGTTTGCCGGTGATGGTGCAGCCGAATGCCGGCAAGCCGCGGCTCGTCAACATGAAGGTCGTCTACGACGAGACACCGGATCAGATGGTGTGCGGGTTGCTGCCCCTCTTAGAAGCAGGAGCGAATATCGTGGGCAGCTGCTGCGGCAGCACGCCGGAGCACACACGTGCTTTCCGGAAGGTAATGGATGAATTTCTCGAACGGAAGGGAATCAAGCCTCAGGGAGTTCCAGCGTGAAAGTGAAACTTTGCGATGTGAGTCCTGCAGCAATCGAAAAACTGCCGCAGCGGACAGACGATAAATCGGGCATCGGCGTCCATTACGTGGATGCGTACCTGAAGCCGATGAACACGAAGCTCGAGGACGGCACGCCCATTAAATGCAAGCGCCGCGGACTGAAGATTACGTTCTCCGCAGGCGGGAAAAAAGGCGAAGGCCTGATGCGCCGGCTCGCTGTGAGTCCCGATCCGGTTGTAATGCTGGCTGCCGCCCTGCAGGAGGCCGCAAAGTCCGCCGGCATCGAGCTCGCCGTGGAGGACGGAGCGATCTTCGTTACGCTTTGATCGCTGCAGTCCGCAGCCTGTTCACCGTTCGGCATGCTCCTTCTGTCGAATTGCGCGCCGAAACTCCTGCTCCGCGTGCTGCGACAACACGGCCCAGTGTTTCTGCATCTCAACTCGGTGAGCCCCCCGGACAATACAGGAGCCGACATGCCTGAGAAGAAAACGGATCAAAAGAACGAGCAAGCAGTACAGGAACTGATCGACGCACTGAATGAAGACCTCGCGCGCGAATATCAAGCCATCATCGCTTATACGGTCTACAGCAATGTGCTCTCCGGCGCGCAGTGGATGAACATCGCCGACGAGCTCAAGCTTCATGCTGCTGAGGAACTTCAGCACGCGCTCATTATCGCCGACCAGATCGATTATCTCGGCGGTATGCCCACCGTTAAGCCCAAAGAAGTGAAGGTTTCTGAGAAGCCGGAAGAGATGATCCGCTTCGATCTAGACAACGAGACCCAGACGATTCTCAACTACCGGCGCCGGGTCAAGCAGGCTGAAGCGCTCGGCCACTATGCGTTAGCCGAGCAGCTTCGCAAGATCATCTCGCAGGAGCAGGAGCATCAGCACGACCTAGCCACCGCGCTGGGAATCGACGTGCCGAGCGTGCTTACGCAGGGCGCGTAAGAACGCTCCACTTCGAGAGCAGGGGGCATCAACCCTTGCCAATGACCTTGGCAAGCGTCTCCCCAATTTCGGCCGGCGACACCACCACGTGAATGCCCGCCTCGCGCATGGCCTTCATCTTGCCGGAGGCTGTGCCTTCGCCGCCAGAGATAATGGCGCCCGCGTGACCCATGCGCCGTCCCGGAGGCGCAGTCTGCCCGGCGATGAAACCGACAACCGGCTTCTTCACATGCTCCTTGACGAATGCGGCAGCCTTTTCTTCATTGGTGCCGCCGATCTCGCCGATCATGATGATGGCTTCAGTGCCGGGGTCATCATTCAGCAGCCGTAGCGCATCGATATGCGTCGTTCCGATGATCGGGTCACCGCCAATGCCGATAGCCGTCGACTGCCCGATGCCGCGCTGTGTGAGCTGGTGCACGGCTTCATAGGTCAGTGTGCCCGAGCGCGAAACGATGCCCACGGAGCCTTCTTTGTGAATGCGCCCGGGCATAATACCGATCTTCGCCTTGCCCGGTGAGATTACGCCGGGGCAGTTGGGACCGATCAGTCTCGATTTTGAAGTCTTGAGCTTGGCCCAAACTTTCACCATATCGAGCGTAGGGATGCCCTCGGTGATGCAGACGATCAGAGGAATACCCGCATCTTCGGCCTCCAGGATCGCATCGGCCGCAAAGGGTGGCGGAACGAAGATCATCGTCGCATTGGCGCCGGTTTCCTTCACCGCATCGGCCACAGTGTTGAACACCGGCCAACCTTCGTGCGTCGTTCCGCCCTTACCCGGCGTAACACCGCCAACCACTCTCGTCCCGTATTCAGCGCAGCCCTTCGCGTGAAACGTTCCTTCTTTGCCGGTCAATCCCTGAACGATCAGCCGCGTGTTGTTATCAACTAAAACCGCCATCTTATGCCCTCACTCCTGCGGCCGCGGCTACCACCAATTCAGCGGCCTCTTTCATCGTCGCGCCCACTTGGAAGTTCAGGCCCGATTCCTGGAGAATCTTGCGTCCCTCTTCAACGTTGGTGCCTTCGAGCCGCAACACTATCGGGACTTTAACATTCAGTTTTCTGGCTGCTGCCACAACGCCCGTGGCCAGCCGATCCACGCGCAGAATGCCACCGAAGATGTTGATGAAGATCGCCTTCACATGTGCGTCGGAGAGAAGAATCTCAAAGGCATGCTCGATCTGCTCCTGCGTAGCCCCGCCGCCTACATCGAGAAAGTTTGCAGGGCTGCCACCGGCGTACTGGATGATGTCCATCGTCGCCATAGCGAGACCGGCACCGTTCACCATGCAGGCGATCGATCCATCGAGCTTGATGTAGTTCAGCGCGTACTTGCTCGCTTCCACCTCGAGCGGATCCTCTTCGGCCACGTCGCGCAGAGCCTTAATGTCGGCATGGCGGAAGAGCGCGTTGTCATCGAAGTTGATCTTGGCGTCGAGCGCGAAGAGCTTGTCGTCCTTGGTCGTGATGAAGGGATTGATCTCCACCAGTGAAGCATCGGTGTCGACAAAAGCCTTGTAGAGGCTCTGGAAGAATCCCACAGCGTGATTGATCTGCGTAGACTTGAGCCCCAGCGCAAAGGCCAGCTTGCGCGCCTGCCACGCGCCGAACCCGACGGCGGGATCGATCGTCTCTTTGAAGATGGCCTCCGGCGTCTTGGCGGCTACTTCCTCAATCTCCATGCCGCCTGCTTGCGATGCCATAAAAACCAGCTTGCCGCTGGCGCGATCGAGAACGATGCCCAA
>Ga0335073_10010636_pt1 | contig 12942 bp, 6 predicted proteins | sample Lox_Sample_22_FD_207093 | JGI IMG/M metagenome (GOLD analysis project Ga0335073, IMG submission 207093) | Soil microbial communities from Loxahatchee National Wildlife Refuge, Florida, United States - Lox_Sample_2.2 | ecosystem: Environmental > Terrestrial > Soil > Wetlands | place: USA: Florida...
GGGTCTCATCTCGCGCCGCGCGCCGGTCCGCGCGGCATGGCTGTACATTGCGTTCGTGCCAGCGGCCTTCGGCCAGCTGGCGCCGCCGCCGCAACCGCCGTCCGCCGATCAACTGCAGCAGGTCATCGTCACCGCCGCGCGCGTGCCGGAGCCCGAGGACCAGTCGCTGTTCTCGGTGACGGTGCTGACGCGCGCCGACATCGAGGCGCGCCAGGCGCTCTCGGTGCAGGACCTGCTCGCCGATCTCGCCGGCGTCAACGTCGACAGCTCGGGGGGCCTCGGCCAGCAGAGCTCGGTGTTCATCCGCGGCGCCGACTCCGACCACACGCTGCTCCTGATCGACGGCGTGCGGGTCGGCTCCGCCAGCCTCGGCATCGCGCCCTTCGAGATCATTCCGCTCGAGCAGATCGATCGCATCGAGGTGGTGCGCGGGCCGCGCTCGACGCTCTACGGCTCGGACGCGGTCGGCGGCGTCATCCAGATCTTCACCCGCCAGGCGAACGACCCGGGCATGACGCTCGGCGGCAGCGCCATGACCGGCAGCTACGACACGCACCAGTTCACCGGCTACCTCGCGGCGCGCGGTAGCGAGGCCTGGGGCAGCGTGTCGGGCGACGCGCTCACGACCGCGGGCATCCCCGCCTGCCTGCCGTCCGCGATCGCCGGTTGCTTCGATCCGGCCGCCCCGCAGGTGCCCGACGGTCACCAGAACCGCTCCGGCTCACTCAGCGGCGGTGTGCGTCTCTCCGATACGCTCACCGCATCCGCCGACGTGCTCTACACCCGCGGCTGGACCGCCTTCGACGGCGCCGGCTTCGACGACCGGCTGGATTTCGCCGAGAAGGTCTACACCGCGCATCTCGACCAGGCGCTCGGCGGCAGCTGGCACGTGCGCCTCATGGCCGGGCGCGACGAGGACGACGAGCGCGACTTCCTCGACCCGACCCCGGTCGGCACCTTCGACACGGTGCGCGACAGCGCGAGCCTGCAGGCCGACGGCCAGCTCGGCCGGGTGTTCAGGCTCATCAGCGGTCTCGACTACGAGGACGTGCACCTCGACAGCGACACGCCCTTCGAGGTGACCGCGCGCACCACGCGCGCGGTGTTCAGCGAGCTGCACGCCGATCTCGGCGACTGGTCGGCGCTCGCCGGCGCGCGCTACGAGGACAACGAGCAGTTCGGCGATCATTGGACCGGGAACCTCGGCATCACCCGCAAGCTCGGCGACGGCGTGCGTTTCCTCGTCACCTGGGGCTCGGCGTTCCGCGCGCCGACCTTCGACGAGCTCTACTTTCCGGGCTACGGCAATCCCACTCTCAGGCCCGAGACCTCCGCGTCGTGGGAGGCGGGCTTCGACGGCGAGGGCGCGACGCTGCGCTGGTCGCTGCACGCCTACCAGACCACCATCGACGACGAGATCTCGCTCGATCCCGAGACTTTCCTGCCGCTCAACATCGACCGGGCGCGCATCCGCGGCGTCGAGCTGCAGGGCGACTGGCACAGCGCCGACTGGGTGCTCGCCGGACAGCTGACCGGGCTCGAGCCGCAGAACGTCTCACCGGGTCCCGGGTACGACGATCTGCTGCCGCGCCGCGCGCAGCAGAACGCCAGTCTCACCGTGCGCCGCCTGCTGCACGCCGGCAACGCCGCCGATGCCGCGGGCTCGCTCGCCGTCGTGGCCCGCTGGGAAGGCCGCCGCTACGACGACCTCGCCAACACGCTGCCGCTGGGCGGCTACCTGACGGTCGATCTGCTCACCCAGTGGCGGCTCGGCAGCGACTGGACGCTCGAGGCGCGCGCGGCCAACCTCTTCGACCGCAGCTACCAGACGGCGGCATACTATGCCGAGCCGGGCCGGAGTTACGGAGTCACCCTCCGCTATCGCTCCAGCCTGCATTGAAGGGGAGGAGTCGACATGAGCGAGTCCGGCGCGGGTCCGGCGCCGGGCGCGGCGCCGACCGAGAGCGAGCGCACCTGGGGGATGCTGGCGCACCTCGCGGCATTCGGTGGCCTGGTGGTGCCGCTCATCGGCAACGTGATCGGGCCGCTGATCGTGTGGCAGAGCTGGCGCGGGCGCTCGGCGTTCGTCGGGGAGCAGGCGCTCGAGAGCCTCAACTTCAACATCTCGGTGTCGATCGCCGCCGTCGTCTGCTGGGTGGCGGTGTTCATCTTCATCGGCGTGCTGCTCGGGATTGCGCTGCTCATCGCCTGGCTCGCCCTCACCATCATCGCCGCCATCAAGGCGAGCGAGGGCGTCTCCTACCGCTATCCCTTCGCGCTGCGGCTGGTGAAGTAGGGCGCTCAGCCAAGCCCCCGGCGCGCCGTCCGGGACCGGCGCCCGCTCAGCCTCGGGGCGCGATATCAGTAATTAAATCATTCAGTTAGGTTGCTTTACCGCGCTACTGTATGGGCGTACAGTTGGCGGATGACCCGCATGAATTCCCGCCCCCGGGCCCTCAAGGGCCGCGGGGCTCTCTCCAATCCGCCGGGACGTTTCGAGTCGCGCGCGATCGATGCGGTGGATGACGGCTGGTACCTCGAGGAGGCGCCGGACTCGGTTCCGACCACGCTCGAGCCGGACCAGGCGCGCGGCGTGATCACGACCAACGACTCGCCGGATGTTGGATTCGATCGGTCGATCAACCCTTATCGGGGATGTTCCACAGGCTGCATATTTTGCTTTGCGCGTCCGACCCACGCTTACCTCGGACTCTCACCCGGCATCGATTTCGAGACCCGGCTCTTCTACAAGGTCGACGCCGCAAAGCGGCTGGAAGAGGAGCTGTCACGTCCCGGCTATGTCTGCAAGCCGATCATGCTCGGCATCAACACCGACGCCTACCAGCCGGATGAGCGCCACATGAAGGTCACCCGCTCGATCCTCGAAGTGCTGGAGCGGACGCGGCACCCGGTCGCGATTCTCAGCAAGCACACGCTGGTGCTGCGCGATCTCGACCTACTCGCCTCGCTCGCGCGTGACAATCTGGTGAGCGTCGCGATGACCGTCACGAGCCTCGACGACGACCTCAAGCGCAAGCTCGAGCCGCGGGCGGCGGCGCCGGCGGCGCGCGTGCGCACGCTCGCGGCGCTCGCCGCGGCGGGCGTGCCCTGCGGCGTGATGGTGGCGCCGGTGATTCCGGCCATCACCGACCACGAAATGGAGCGGATCCTCGAGGCGTGCGCCGCCGCGGGGGCCCGCTGGGCGGGCTACGTGCTGCTGCGGCTGCCGTACGAGGTCAAGGACCTGTTCCGCGAGTGGCTCGCCGCCCACTATCCCGACCGCGCGGCGCACGTCATGTCGCTCATCCACGGGATGCGCGGCGGACGCGACAACGACCCGAACTTCGGCTCGCGCATGCGCGGCACCGGGCCGTACGCCCTGCTGCTGCGCAACCGCTTCCGGCTCGCCTGCCAGCGCCTGGGACTCAACTCCCCCGGGCGCGGCGCTCTCGACACCACGCGCTTCACGCCTCCGGTCCCCGCCGGCGCGCAGTTGCGGCTCGGACTGTAGGCGAGCCTGTCGTATATAAGTTGAGTCTTGCCGCGGCGCATACGCTCTCGCTAAGCTGCGCCGCGGAGAGCGCTTGCCCGGTCACGGGGGATATCGATGTCAAACGGCCAGACCAGGGTCGCGCTGCTCGCCGGCGCGAGCGGCCTGACGGGCGGCTATCTGCTCGATGCCCTGCTCGGCGCCCCCGACTTCAGCCGCGTCATCGCGGTGACCCGCCGCCCGCTGGCGCGCGAGCACGCGCGTCTCGCCAACCGCATCGTGCAGTTCGACCGCATGGAGACGCAGCTGCAGGGCGTGAGCTGCGACGTCGCGCTGTGCTGTCTCGGCACCACCATCCGCCGCGCCGGCTCGCGTGAGAATTTCCGCGAGGTCGACGTGGATTACGTCATGGCGTTCGCGCGTACGGCGCTCGCCGCCAGGGCGCAGCGCTTCGTGGTCGTGTCGAGCGCGGGCGCCGATCCGCGCTCGCGCAACTTCTACCTGCGCACCAAGGGGGAGATGGAGGAGGAGCTCGAGGGCGTCGGCTTCGCCGCGCTCGACATCCTGCAGCCGGGGGTGCTGCTCGGCTGGCGCCACGAGATGCGCCCGCTCGAGCTCGCGGCGATGCTGTTCATGCCGCTCGTGAATCCCTTCCTCACCGGCAAGCGCGCCGCGCTGCGTGCGATCTCGGCGCGGGAGGTGGCGGCGGCGATGGTCGGAGCGACCCGCTCGGGGCGCAAGGGTGTGCAGCGTTACGTGAATCCGGGCCTCCACGCCCTCGCACGGCTCACGCCCGCCCGCGGCCCCGCCGCGCCCCCCGACCGCAAGCCCGCGCGCGCCCGCTGATGCGCCGCACGCCGCGGGCGCTCGCCGCGGGTGCGCTGCTCGCCGCCGCGCTGCTGCTTGCGGCCTGCGCGGCGCCGCCGCGCCGCGCCGCCGCGCCGCCCGATACCGGCGCCGCCATGGCCGCGCTCGCGGTCTCGCTCGTCGGCACGCCCTACCAGTTCGGCGGCGCCGACGCGGCCGGCTTCGATTGCAGCGGGCTTGCGCTCTACGTGCATGCCCGCGCCGGGCTCGCGATCCCGCGCACCGCCCGCGAGCAGCAGCGCGCCGCGCATCCGGTGCGGCTCGCCGCGCTCGCGCCCGGGGACCTGATTTTTTTTCGTATCCACTCGCACCACGTCGATCATGTGGGCATCTACGTGGGCGGCGGACGCTTCGTGCACGCGCCGCGCGCCGGCGGCGCGGTGGCCTACGGCGCGCTCGCCCCGGGCAGTTATTACCGGGCGCGCGTGGCAGGCGCGGGCCGTTTTTGGGGTGGTATTTCTACGGATGCGCCGCCGCGTTGAGACATAAGGTGCGCGTGCGTCGCGGCGATGCACCATATGTTGGTCATCGAGTTCAAAAGTTCGCCACAAGCTCTTGACTGCAAACGGCGACGCTTTGACACTGGGTACGTGATAAGGGCAAACCCGTTGAAAGACGGGGACGCAAAGCCACCGGTCTAACGGACCCAAGAGGTTCCACGACGGCGGGGCTGCCACGATCGCGCAGTTAAAAGCGCGACGCTCGCACCTCCCTTCCCCGTTGCGAATCCCTAAAGTCCGCGTGTTCCGGGGACGTTATCAGGGATTTGATCGAGTCCGGATCTCGGGGAAGCTATGACACCAATGCCAGAACTGGCTGCCGACTCCATGCCGGGAGCCACTCAGGGAGAAACGGGACCGCCCGCCGCGGTGAACGGCCCGTTCGTTCTCAACCTGTGCTCGTCCACCACGCCGATGGCGCTCGCGCAGACCGACCTCCCGGAGCTCAAGCGCTTCAACTTCTTCGTCAGCCGCCGCTTCGAGGAAGGCCGCGAGCGCTTCCGCCTCCACATGGGGTATTTCGCGACGCTCGCCGAGGCCGAGGAATGGCTGAATGTAGTGCGCGAGATTTATCCCGGCGCCTGGGCTGGCGAGGCTCCGGGCCGCAAGCTCCGTGAGCGCGCCGCCGCTGCCGCCGCGGCGCAGGCTCAGCACGCCGCCGGCCCCCAGACCCGGATCGCCGCGCCCGCGGTGCAGCCCGCCCCGCCGCGCGCCGTCGCTCCCGTCGTCGCACGCCCCGCTGCGCCGCCCGCGCCGCCGGCCGGTCCGCCCGCTTCGGTGCGGGTGCCGGTGGTGCATGCCGCTCCGCCGGCCGCCGCCCGTGTCCCCACGGTCCGTGCCGCGGCCGCGCCCGCCGCACCGGCCGCGCCCGCGGTGCGCAAGCCGGCCGCAGTGGCACGCCCCGCCGCCCCCGTCCATGCGCCTGCGCGCGGCACGACGCCGACGCGCGCCGCTCCCATCGCCGTTGCTGCGCCCGCCCGCGTCGTTGCGCCGGCGCGGGCCGCCGCCGCGCCTGCACGCGCCGCGGCGCCCGCCCGTGCGCCCGCGGCAGCGCCGGCTCGCCCGCAGATGCCGGCTCGCCCGCAGATGCCGGCACCGGTTCCGGCACCGCGCGCCCGCGTCGCGGTCGGCGCCCCGGCCCGGCCCGCCGCCCCGCCCGCGGTCAGCGATTCCAACGTGCGTGAGGTGCTCGCCGCGCTCGGCGAGACGAGCGCCACCGGCGAGACCCGCCTGATGCAGATGCCGGCGGCGCCGCGCAGCGCCGCCGCCCCGGCGGATGCTGCGCTCACGGATACCCAGGTGCTAAGGGTGCTCGAGGACCGGCGGCCCGAGGATGCGGAAAAATCCGCCGATGCGCCGGCGAGCAACATTCCGCTGCTCAAGCCCGACGACACCGGCACGCGCCGCGCGCTGAAGGACGCGGTCGTCAACAATGCGCCGGTCTGGTTCGCGGTGCAGCTGCAGTGGTCGGTGCAGCCGGTCGATCTCGGCAAGGTGCCGCCGCTCGCGATCTTCAGCGCCTACACTCTCTACACGGTCGAGGGCAGCCGCGAAGGCCGCCGCTGGTACGGGCTGCGGCTCGGATTCTTCAGCGACGCGATCTCGGCCAAGCAGGTCGCCTACTACGTGCGCTCGGAGTTCGGCTCGGTCGCGGTCGTGCCGGTGAGCCCGCAGGAGCGCGGCCGTGCCACCGACGACGAGAAGGTGGCGGCCACGCTCGCCATCGCCCCCGGTGCGCCGCGCCGCCTCGAGCCCGAGGAGTTCAAGCTCATCGACAACGACCTCGATCTGCAGCTGCCGGCGGCGCGACCGCTGGCGGCGAAGCCGGGAGCGAAGCCGGCGGCGCCGGGACGCGCTCCCGGGGCCGCCCGCACTCGCGCTCCGGGCAGGGTCGGCGCGCGCGAGCGCCGCGGCGGGCCCACGCTCGAGGAGACGCTGGAGATACTCGGGGCGACGCAGCTCACCATCGAGGACGACCGCGGCGAGATCGTCAACGACACGGGCGTGCGCCACCTGCAGGTCGAGGTGCAGAAGAACTCGCCGTTCTCGCGGCTGCTCGAGCGCCTGAGCGAGCGCGCCAAAAAGTCCTGAGCGCTCAGCGCTTGCCGAACAGCCGCTCGAGCTCCGAGCGCGCCCGCTCGACCTCGGCCGTGTTGGGCGGCGTGTAAGCCGCGGAACGCGGCTTGAAGTGGTCGCAGAAATTCGCGTGCGTCTTGTCGCTCACTTCTTCCGCGGTCGGCTCACGGCAGTGCTTGGCGACGCGCGTGTCGTAGTCGACGCACATGCGGCACACGTGCAGCTCCGCGCGGCACTTGGGGCACTCGTCGAGGCGCCGCAGCGGCAGGCTGAGCGCGGCGAGCGCCGCACCGCATTTCCAGCAGACCAGATCGTGGGCCATGCAACCGCGAGCGTACTACCGCGGGCCCGCCCCGGGCGTGGTTCTTTCGCGCAGGAAGTCCTTGAGCACCCGCCCGGTGTGTGAGGTGCGGGCGCGGCGCGCGATCTGCGCCGGGGGCCCCTGCGCGACGATGCGGCCGCCGCCCTCACCCGCTTCGGGACCCAAGTCGATGATCCAGTCGGCTTCGGCCATCACGTCGAGGTTGTGCTCGACCACGACCGCGCTGTTGCCGGCGGCGACCAGGCGGTGCAGCACCTGGATCAGCTTCTCGACGTCCGCCATGTGCAGCCCCACGGTGGGCTCATCGAGCACGTAGAGCGTCTGCTTGGGCGCCGCCCGCAGCCCCCCCGCGCCGTCCTCGCGCACCTTGGAGAGCTCGGCGACCAGCTTGATGCGCTGCGCCTCGCCGCCCGAGAGCGTCGGGCTCGGCTGCCCGAGCGTGAGATAGCCGAGCCCCACGTCCTGCAGGAGCTTGAGCGCGCGGTGCACGCGCGCGTGGGCGGCGAAGAACGTCACCGCGTCGTCGACGTCCATGGCGAGCACGTCGCCGATGCTCTTGCCGCGCCACAGCACGGCGAGCGTCTCGGCGTTGAAGCGCTTGCCGCCGCACACGTCGCACAGCACCTTGACGTCCGGCAGGAAGCTCATCTCGATGGTCTTCACGCCCTGGCCTTCGCAGGCCTCGCAGCGGCCGCCGGCGGTGTTGAAGGAGAAGCGGCTCGCGGTGTAGCCGCGGATGCGCGCCTCGGTGGTAGCGGCGTAGATGCGCCGCACCTCGTCCCACAGTCCGATGTAGGTCGCGGGGCAGGAGCGCGGCGTCTTGCCGATCGGCGTCTGATCGACCTCGAGCACGCGCCCCAGGGGCTCGATCCCGCGCACCGCGGCGCAGCCGAGCGGCTCGCCGCCGTGGCCGCGCCGGCGCCGCCGCCCGCGCTGCCCGGCGCCGAGCAGCCGCCGCAAATTGGCGTACAGCACGTCGCGCGCCACGGTCGACTTGCCCGAGCCGGAGACGCCGGTGATCACCACCAGCCGCCCGAGTGGAATGCGCACATCGCTGCCGCGCAGGTTGTGCAGCGTGACGCGCGCGAGCGTCAGGTGCGCGGTGCGTGCGTCCACCGGGCGGTGCGGGCGCGCCGGATGCAGCAGCGGCTCGCGCAGGAAGCGCCCGGTGATCGAGCGCGGGTTGGCGATGAGGTCGCGCACCGTGCCGGCGCCGACGAGCTCGCCGCCGCGCACGCCCGCCTGGGGACCTAAGTCGAGCACGTAATCGGCGCGGCGGATGGTCTCCTCGTCGTGCTCGACCACCACCAGCGTGTTGCGGTGGCCGGCGAGCTCGGCGAGCGAGTCGAGCAGGATGCCGTTGTCGCGCGGATGCAGCCCGATGGTCGGCTCATCGAGCACGTAGCACACGCCCTTGAGATTCGAGCCGAGCTGTGCGGCGAGGCGGATGCGCTGGGCCTCGCCACCCGAGAGCGTCGGCGCGGAGCGATCGAGCGTGAGGTAAGCGAGGCCGACGCGCGCCAGGAACCGGAGCCGCGCGCGGATCTCGGCCAGCAGGTCGCGGGCGATGGCGCGCTCGCGCGGCTTCAGGCGCAGCCCCGCGAAGAATTCAGCGCTGCCCGCGACCGGCTCGGCGGCGAGTGAGGCGATCGAGCGCCCGCGGAAGCGCACGTTGAGCGCGACCGGGTTGAGGCGCTCACCGTGGCAGCGGGCGCAGGGCGCGGGCTCCCGCTCGTACCACTCGTTCCACCAGATCTCCTCCCCCGACTGCCCGGCATCGAACCCCGCCATCTCGACGCCGGTGCCGTAGCAGCTCTCGCACCAGCCGTGACGCGAGTTGAAGGAAAAGAGCCTTGGGTCGAGCTCGGCGAAGCTGCGCCCGCAGGAGGGGCAGGCGCGCCGGGTGGAGAACACCGTGACGGTGCCGGACTTCACGTTGAGCACGTGCACCAGACCCTTGCCGAAGTCGAGCGCGCGCGCGAGCTCGCGATGCAGCGCCGCATCGGTCCGGGCGCCGACCTCGAGGTCCGCCACCGGCAGCTCGATGGTGTGCTCGCGGAAGCGCGACAGGCGCGGCCAGGGCGAAGTCGGCGTGAGCTCGCCGTCGACGCGCAGGGCGCGGAAGCCCTTCTTGTGCGCCCACCGGGCGAGGTCGGTGTAGTAGCCCTTGCGCGCCACCACCAGCGGCGCGAGCAGCGTGACGCGCTTGCCGCGGTACTCGCGCAGCAGCCGCGCGGCGATCGACTCCGCGCTCTGCGGCTCGATGGCGACGTCGCAGTCGGGGCAGTACTGCGTGCCGAGCTTCACGTACAGCAGCCGCATGAAATGGTAGATCTCGGTGAGCGTCGCCACGGTGCTCTTCCTGCCGCCGCGGCTGGTGCGCTGCTCGATCGCGACCGTCGGCGGGATGCCGAAGATCGCATCGACGTCCGGGCGCGCCGCCGGCTGCACGAACTGCCGCGCATAGGCGTTGAGGGACTCGAGATAGCGGCGCTGCCCCTCGTTGAAGAGGATGTCGAAGGCGAGCGTCGACTTGCCCGAGCCCGAGACCCCGGTGATGACGGTGAAGCGGTCGCGCGGGATCTCGACGTCGATGCCCTTGAGGTTGTGCTCGCGCGCCTTGTGGATGACGACCGCATTGCGGCCGCGCCCGTTGGCGCCGTACGCCGCGCGCGGCTCGGCGACCGCGGCGCTCAGGGACGCGGCGGCGATCGGCCGCTCGCCGGCGAGCGCCGCGCGGTAGGCGAGCAGCGCGCGGCCGGTGTGCGAGGCGTCCGCCGCGCAGATCTCGGCCGGCGTGCCAGCGCACACGATCTGCCCGCCGCGCTCGCCGCCCTCGGGCCCCAGGTCGATGATCCAGTCGGCCGCGCCGATGACGTCGAGGTTGTGCTCGATGACGAGCAGCGAGTGCCCCGCGGCGAGCAGCTTCCTGAACGCCCTGAGGAGCTTGGCGACGTCCTCGAAGTGCAGCCCCGTCGTCGGCTCATCGAACAGGAACAGTTTCCCCTTGTGGGTGGTGCTCGAGAGCACCGAGCCGGCCTCGGCGAGGTGCCCGGCGAGCTTCAGGCGCTGCGCCTCGCCGCCCGAGAGCGTCGGCACCGGCTGGCCGAGCTTGAGATACTCGAGTCCGACGTCGGCGAGCGGTGCGAGCCGCACGGCGATCTCCGGGACGTCGGCGAAGAAGGCGCCGGCCTCGGTCACGGTCATCTCGAGCACCTGCGCGATGCTGGCGCGGCGGCCGTCGGCCCCCTCGCGGCGGATCTCGAGCACCTCGTCGCGGTAGCGCCGGCCGTCGCAGTCCGGGCAGCGCAGGTACACATCCGAGAGGAACTGCATCTCGACGTGCTCGAAGCCGTTGCCGCTGCAGGTCGGGCAGCGGCCGTTGCCGGAGTTGAAGCTGAAGGTGCCGGCGGTGTACTTGCGCTCCTGCGCGGCGGGCTCGGCGGCGTACAGGGCGCGGATCGCGTCGAAGGCGCCGACGTAGCTCGCCGGATTGGAGCGCGTGGTGCGGCCGATGGCGTTCTGGTCGACCATCACCACGTCGTCGATGAGCTCGGCGCCCGCAAGCCCGGTGAACTGGCCCGGCGCCTCGGTGGGCTTGCCGCGGTATTTGAGCAGCGCGGGGTAAAGCACGTCCTCGACCAGCGTCGACTTGCCCGAGCCCGAGACGCCCGTGACGCACGCCAGGCGCTTGAGCGGGATGCGCGCGTCGACGTTCTTGAGGTTGTGCTCGCTCGCGCCCTTGAGCTCCAGCCAGCGGTTGGAGCGCGCCTCGGCGGTGACGCCGCCGTCGGCGGCGCCGGCGCGCGCCGCGGTGGCGCTGCGCGCCGGCGGTACCACGGCCTTGCGGCCGCTCAGGTAATCGCCGGTGAGCGAGCCCACGCGCTCGCGCAGCTGCGCCGGACTGCCGTAGAAGACGATCTGCCCGCCGCGCTCGCCGGCACCGGGACCTAAGTCGAGGATGCGGTCGGCCTCGAGCATGATCTGCGGATCGTGCTCGACCACGACGAGCGAGTTGCCGGCGTCCCGCAGCCGCTTCATGACGCCGATCACCCGCTGCATGTCGCGCGGATGCAGCCCGATCGAGGGCTCATCCAGCACGAACAGCGTGTTGACGAGCGAGGTGCCGAGCGCGGTGGTGAGATTGATGCGCTGCACTTCGCCGCCCGAGAGCGTGCGCGACTGCCGATCGAGCGTCAGGTAGCCGAGTCCCACGTCCGCCAGATAGCGGAAGCGCCCGCGGATCTCCCCGAGCAGCAGATCGGTCGCCTCATCGAGCGGCTGCGGCAGCGTCAGCCGCGCGAAGAACTCGCACGCGCGCTCGACCGGCAGCAGCATCAGGTCGTGGATCGAGAGCCCGGGGAGCGTGGCGAGCCGCGCCGCGCTCCATTCGGTGCCCACGGGGCGAAACGGCGGCCGGCCGTCGAGCGCCGCCGCGGCGAGCTCACGGCTGCCGATGCGCCACAGCAGGCCTTCGCTCTTGAGGCGCGCTCCCGCGCAGGCGCTGCAGGGCGTATAGGCGCGGTAGCGCGACAGCAGCACGCGCACGTGCATGCGGTAGGCACGCGTCTCGAGCCAGGCGAAGAAGCGCCGGGCTCCATACCAGACCTTGCGGCTCCACGCGCCTTCGCCCTCGATCACCCACTTGCGCGCCTCGGCGTCGAGCTCGCGCCACGGCACATCGAGGGCAATGCCGCGCAGCTTCGCGAACTTCTCCAGGTCCTGCTGGCATTCGGCGTAGGACTTGCTCTGCCAGGGCTTGATCGCCCCGCCGCGCAGCGACTTGCTCTCGTCCGGGATCACGAGGCCGTAGTCGATGCCGATGGTGCGGCCGAAGCCGCGGCAGGTGTCGCAGGCGCCGAGCGGCGAGTTGAAGGAGAAGCCGCTCGGCGTCGGCTCGCGATAGGCGAGGTTGCAGTGCGCGCAGTGCAGCTCGTTCGAATAGCGCCAGGTGGCGAGCACCGCGGGCGGATCCGCCTCATCGACCACGTGCAGATTGACGCGGCCGCGACCGACCTTGAGCGCCGCCTCGAGCGACTCGAGCACGCGGCCGCGCTCGGCGCTCCCGGCGCGCAGGCGATCCTGCACTACCTCGAGTACCCTGGGCGGCGCGCCCGCCGCCGCGCGCGCGCGCTTGCCGCGGCCCTTGCCGCGCGCCGCCGGGGTCTCGGCCGGCGGCGCTGCCGGGGGCGGCGGGGCCGCATCGAGGTAACGCGTGTAGCCCTGCCGTGCGAGCAGCTCGCGCACCTCGCCCTCGGTGAAGTTCGCGGGCACCGGCACCGGGAAGGAGAGCACCAGGCGCGGGTCGCCGGCGCCCTGGGCGCGCGCGGTGAGATCCGCGTAGATGCTCTCGGTGCCGTCGCGCCGCACCGGCTCGCCGCAGCGGCGGCAGTAGAGCTGCGCCGCGCGCGCATAGAGGAGCTTCAGGTGATCGTTGAGCTCGGTCATCGTGCCGACGGTCGAGCGCGAGGTGCGCACCGGGTTGGTCTGGTCGATGGCGATCGCCGGCGGTATGCCGGCGATCGAATCCACCAGCGGCTTGTCCATGCGGTCGAGGAACAGCCGCGCGTAGGGGGAGAAGGTCTCGACGTAGCGGCGCTGGCCTTCCGCGTACAGCGTGTCGAACACGAGCGAGGATTTGCCCGAGCCGGACACGCCCGTCACGACCACGAGCTCATTGAGCGCGA
>Ga0335073_10010638_pt1 | contig 12942 bp, 9 predicted proteins | sample Lox_Sample_22_FD_207093 | JGI IMG/M metagenome (GOLD analysis project Ga0335073, IMG submission 207093) | Soil microbial communities from Loxahatchee National Wildlife Refuge, Florida, United States - Lox_Sample_2.2 | ecosystem: Environmental > Terrestrial > Soil > Wetlands | place: USA: Florida...
CGGCGAGGCCCTCGGCCGGCCCGGCCCCGGCCAGGAGGGCGTGGCTCCCGGCCAGGGTCGCCGCCACCTCCATGACCCGCTGCCCGTGGTCGTCGGCCAGGGCCTTGCGGACCGAGGCCTCGGGCCCCGGGGCCCGGCCCGACACCACCGCGCTCACGGTGCGCAGCCGGATGAGGCGCAGGATCTCCCCCTCGCCCCACAGGCGGGCCAGGGCCTGGCGCAGGGCGGGGTCCGCCACGCCGCCGGCGTCGCGCACCACGCCCACCAGGTCCTCGGCCGTCGGCCCCTGGCCCCACAGCGCCCCCTCGCCCGAGAGCGAGACCCGCTCGTTGCCGAGCGTCACCTTGGCCAGGGCCCACCCCCCGTGCTCCTCCCCCACCAGGTTGGCGGCGGGGAGGCGCACGTCGTCGAGGAACACCTCGTTGAAGGTGTGCTCGCCCGTCATGTCCACGATGGGGCGCACCGTGACGCCGGGGGCGTCCATGGGGCACACGAAGTACGAGATCCCCCCGTGCTTGGGGGCGTCGGGATCGGTGCGGGCCAGGAGGATGCCGAGCGCGGCGATGTGGGCGTAGCTGGTCCACACCTTCTGCCCCCGCACCACCCACTCGTCGCCGTCGCGCCACGCCCGCGTGGCCAGTCCCGCCAGGTCCGATCCCGCCCCCGGCTCGGAGAAGAGCTGGCACCACACCTCCTCGCCCGACAGCAGGGGCGGGAGGTAGCGCGCCCGCTGCTCCCCCGTGCCGGCGTGCACCAGCGTGGGCCCGGCCCAGCCGATCCCGATGGGGTTGAAGGGCCGTCGCACCCCGGCCCGGCGCAGTTCCTCGTCGATGACGAGCTGGCTCACGGCGTCGGCGTCGCGCCCCCAGGGCCGGGGCCAGTGCGGGGCCACGTAGCCGGCCGCGGCGAGCTGGCGCGCCGTGGGGGCGGGGTGGGCCGCCAGCCACGCCCGCACGTCGTGACGGGCCGGATGGTCGTCCCCGGGCAGGGCCAGGTCCACGGCGCCAGAGCGTAGGCTGCCGCGATGACCGATTGGAACTACGCCGACGTGTGGGAGGTGGTGGCCGACACCGTGCCCCACGCACCGGCCCTCGTGCACGGCACCAGGACGCAGACCTGGGCCGAGACCGAGCGGCGCGCCAACGGCGTGGCCCGGGCCCTGCTCGACCTGGGGCTGGCCCACCAGGACAAGGTCGCCCACTACCTCTACAACGGCCCGGAGTACCTGGAGTCCACCTTCGGGATCCTGAAGGCCGGGCTGGTGCCGGTCAACACCAACTACCGCTACACCGACGACGAGCTCGTCTACCTGTGGGACAACGCCGACGCCGTCGTGGTCCTCTTCCACGGCGCCTTCGCCGAGCGCATCGCCGGCCTGCGCCACCGCGTCCCGGGGGTGCGGGCCTGGTGGTGGGTGGACGACGGCTCGGGTCCGTGCCCGGCCTGGGCCACCCCCTACGAGGACGCCGCCGGCCACGACCCGGCCCGGGTGAGCCCCCCGTGGGGGCGATCGGGCGACGACCTGTACCTGCTCTACACGGGAGGCACCACGGGCATGCCCAAGGGGGTGATGTGGCGCCAGGACGACCTGTTCTGCCGGCTCAACGCCGGCAACATCCTCCGCATCGACGAGCACGGTGGCCTGCCCGCCGTGCACCGGACGGTGGTCGGGGCCGGTCCCGTCCACCTGCCGGCCTGCCCCCTCATGCACGGCACCGGCGCCTTCTCCTCCATGGCCATGCTGGCCGTCGGCGGCTGCGTGGTCACCCTCACGGGACGGCGCTTCGACCCGGTGGAGCTGCTCGACACGGTCGACGCCGACAACGTCAACACCATCGCCATCGTGGGGGACGCCTTCGCCAAGCCCATCCTGGCCGCCCTCGACGACCACCCCGACCGCTGGCGGCTCTCCACCCTGCTGGCCATGGTCTCGTCGGGGGTCATGTGGAGCGAGGAGACCAAGAAGGGCCTGCTCGGCCACCGCCCCACCCTCATGCTCATCGACGCCTTCTCCTCGTCGGAGGCCATCGGCATGGGCGCGTCGGTGTCGAGCGGCACCGCCACCGAGCACACGGCCCGCTTCACCATCAGCCCCGACGTGCGGGTCCTCGACCCCGAGTCCGACCGCGACGTGGTCCCGGGATCGGGCGAGGTGGGGGTGCTCGCCCTCGGTGGCCGCAACCCCCTCGGCTACTACAAGGACGACGCCAAGTCGGCCGCCACCTTCCGGCTCATCGACGGGGTGCGGTACTCGGTGCCGGGCGACTTCGCCAGCGTCGACGCCGACGGCGCCATCCAGCTCCTCGGGCGCGGGTCGGTGGTGGTGAACACGGGCGGGGAGAAGGTCTTCCCCGAGGAGGTCGAGGAGGTGCTCAAGCTCCATCCCGCCGTGGGCGACGCCGTGGTGGTGGGCATCCCCGACGAGCGCTTCGGGCAGGCCGTGGCGGCCGTGGTCGAGCTGCGCCCCGGGGCCTCGGTGACCGAGGACGAGCTCGTCGGGCACGTCCGGGCCCACCTCGCCGCCTACAAGGCCCCCCGGCGGGTCCACGTGGTGGACACCATCGGCCGCTCGCCGGCCGGCAAGGTCGACTACGCCCGGCACCGGGCCGAGACGGCGACGTGGGCGGCCGAGACGGGCTGAGCCACCCTCCCGCCGACCCCCGGGCCGGTCCGCTCGACGCCATGGCGGGCTGGCCCGTGGCCCAGGCCGGGGGCGTCGTGGTCCGCCTCGAGGGCCCGGGCCCCGGCGCCGTCCCGGCCGCGGTGGGGCAGGCCGGGGACGTCGACGCCGTGCTCCCCTGGGCCTCGGTCACCAAGCTCCTCGTGACCATGGCCGTCCTGGTGGCGGTGGAGGAGGGCACCGTCTCCCTCGACGACCGGGCCGGGCCGCCCGGCTCGACCGTGCGCCACCTGCTGGCCCACGCCTCGGGCCTCGCCCCCGAGGGCGGGGCCGTGCTGGCCCCCCCGGGACGCCGGCGGATCTACTCCAACGCCGGGTTCGAGGTCCTGGCCCAGCACCTGGCCTCGGCGGCGGGCATGGAGGTCGACACCTACGTGCGCCTGGGCGTGACCGAGCCCCTGGGCATGACGGCCACCGCCCTGGCCCCGGGGGCCTCGCCCGCCTCCGGGGCGTGGGGGTCGGGACGCGACCTGGCCCGGCTGGGGGCCGAGCTCCTGGCCCCCCGCCTCGTCAGCCCGGCCACCCTGGCCTCGGCCACGGCCACCGCCTTCCCCGGCCTGGCGGGGGTCCTGCCCGGCTTCGGCCGCTTCGACCCCTGCGACTGGGGCCTCGGCTTCGAGCGGCGCGACGCCAAGGCGCCCCACTGGACCGGGCCGGCCAACTCCCCGGCCACCTTCGGCCACTTCGGCCAGCGGGCCGGCTTCCTGTGGGTGGACCCGGGGCCGGGCCTGGCCTGCGCCGTGCTGAGCGACGGGGCCTTCGGCCCGTGGGCGGCCGAGGCGTGGCCGGCCCTGGCCGACGCCGTGGTGGCACGGTGGGGCGGCCCGGAGCCGGGAGGTGCGGCTCCGGTGGCCTAAGCTCGGCCCCCGTGAAAGGCGTCATCCTGGCCGGCGGGACGGGGACGCGCCTGCACCCCCTCACCCGCATCACCAACAAGCACCTCCTCCCCATCTACGACCGCCCCATGATCAGCTACGCCATCGAGGCGCTGGTCCTGGCCGGCATCAACGAGATGATGCTGGTCACGGGGGGCACCCACGCCGGGGAGTTCCTGCGCCTCCTCGGCAACGGCCACGACCACGGCATCGACCGCCTGAGCTACGCCTACCAGGACCGCCCCGGGGGCATCGCCGAGGCCCTGGGCCTGGCCGAGCGCTTCGCCGGGGGGGACGCCGTGCTCGTGATGCTGGGCGACAACATCGTGGAGCGCACCTTCCGCCCCACCGTGGAGCACTTCGCCGAGCAGGGGGGCGGGGCCCGCATCGTGCTCACCGAGGCCGACGACCCCGTCCACCTGCGCCACCTCGGGGTCCCCGCCTTCGACGACGCCGGCCGCATCGTGCGCATCGTGGAGAAGCCCGAGGACCCCCCGAGCTCCTACGCCGTGACCGGGATCTACTGCTACGACCCGGGGGTCTTCGAGGTCATCGGCACCCTGGAGCCCTCGGGCCGGGGCGAGCTCGAGATCACCGACGTCAACAACTACTACGTCGACCAGGGCACCATGGCCTACGACATCCTCGACGGGTTCTGGGGCGACGCGGGCGAGTCCATCGACGCCTACTACGCCGTCAACGACTTCGTCCGGGCCAACGGGGCCAACAAGGGCTGAGGGCCCGGCCCGTCGTGCGGGCCGGTCAGGTGTCGAGGAAGCGCCGGATCCCGAGGAGCGAGCCGGCCGAGCCGATCACCACGCCGATGAGCACCACCAGCAGGCAGGTGGTGATGACCTCGCCCCCCGACAGGCGCATCTGGTACCAGATGTTGCCCGTCTTGGTGTTGGCGAAGCCGTCGAGCACCAGGTGCAGGACCAGCACCGCCCCCGAGGCGAAGAGGGCCCCCAGGAGGCCCTGGACCACCCCCTCGCACATGAACGGCACCCGGATGAACCAGTTGGTGGCCCCCACCAGCTTCATGACCGACACCTCGCGGCGGCGGGCGAAGATGGCCAGCCGGATGGTGTTGAGGATGAGGACCGATGCCGACAGGAGGAGGATGAGGGCCAGGATGAAGAACACCACCTGGAGGATGCGGCTCACCTCCTGGATGTTGTGGATCACCTTGGTGGGGGCGGCCACGCTCTTCACCCCGGGGTAGCCGGTGAACTGGTGGATGATGCCCACGGCCTCGCTCGGGTTGTCGAGGGCGCAGCGCAGGGAGGCGGGCGTGGTGGCGACGGTCAGGACCTGGGACACGTCGGCGGGGAGGAGGTGCCGGGCCTCGTTGAGGTCGTAGGCCTGGGACCGGTACGTCACCGAGCGCACGTAGGGGAGCTGGTGGAGCTGCTGCTGGATGGAGTGCAGCTGCGAGCCCGAGGTCCCGGGCTTGACCCACACGATCACGTCCACGCCGTGGGCCCACTGGGTGGTGGCGTTCCCCACGCCCTTGTTGAGCAGGAGCGAGGCCCCCACCAGGGACAGCGACACCCCCACGGTGAGCACGGCGGCCACGGTCATGAGGCGGTTGCGCCACAGGTTGGCCGCCGTCTCGCGCGTCACGTAGTCGACCGACAGCGCCATCTCAGCGTGCTCCTCCGTCGTTGCCGGCCCGTCTCCCCACGTCCGGCCTCACGTCCCGTAGCCGTAGACGCCCCGCGCCTGGTCGCGCACGAGCGTCCCGTGGTCGAGCTCGATGACCCGCCGGCGCATCTGGTCCACCATGGAGGCGTCGTGGGTGGCGATCACCAGGGTCGTGCCGGTGCGGTTGATGCGGTCGAGCAGCCGCATGATGCCCTGGCTGGTGGCGGGGTCGAGGTTGCCGGTGGGCTCGTCGGCCAGGAGGACCAGGGGCCGGTTGACGAAGGCCCGGGCCACGGCCACCCGCTGCTGCTCCCCGCCCGAGAGCTCGCCCGGGAGGCTCTCGCGCTTCTTGGCCAGCCCCACCAGGTCCAGCACCTGGGGCACCTGGGCGGCGATGACGTGCTTGGGGCGGCCGATGACCTCCAGGGCGAAGGCCACGTTCTCGAACACCGTCTTGTTGGGCAGGAGGCGGAAGTCCTGGAAGACGCAGCCGATGTTGCGGCGCAGGTAGGGGACCCGCCACTGGCTGAGGTGCCCGATCTCGCGGCCCGCCACCCAGATGCGCCCGGCGTCGGGGTCCTCCTCCCGCAGGAGGAGGCGGATGAAGGTCGTCTTCCCCGAGCCCGACGGGCCCACGAGGAAGACGAACTCGCCCTTGTCGATCTCGACCGACAGGTCGCGCAGGGCGACCGAGCCGGCTTTGTAGGTCTTGGTGACGTTCTCGAATCGGATCATCGAGCGGCTTCTCGGCGACGGGCGCCTGGCGCGGGCGCCCGTCCGGGCGCACGAAGTGGCCCAGAGGCTACCAGCCGCTCCCGTGTCGCTTCGAGGTGGGAGGACCGCCGCACGGGACCATGATGACGCCACCGGGCCCCCGCCGACGCGGACGGTGCCGGGCCCGGCGTGAATCCGCAGGTGACGGGGGCCACCCGGTGGGGCGGGCGCCGGTCGGGCCGGCCCGGGGGGCGGGACACGGGGGCGGGGGTGAGCGCCCCGGGCGCGCCCCGGCCACCCGGCGCCGTCGGCGTCACGTGGCGTCGGGGCGCCGGCGGCGCAGCTCGGCCTCGATGAAGGCGTCGAGGTCGCCGTCGAGGACGGCGTCGACGTTGCCCGTCTCGTAGTCGGTGCGCAGGTCCTTCACCATCTGGTACGGGGCCAGGACGTAGGAGCGGATCTGGTTGCCCCAGGCCACGTCGGCCTTGGTCCCCGTGAGCGAGTCGAGCTCGGCCCGCCGTTCGGCCCGCTGGAGCTCGGCCAGCTTGGCGGCCAGGATCTGGAGGGCCCGGGCCTTGTTCTGGTGCTGGCTGCGCTCGTTCTGGCACGACACCACGATGCCGGTGGGGAGGTGGGTGATGCGCACGGCCGAGTCGGTCTTGTTCACGTGCTGGCCGCCCGCCCCCGACGAGCGGTAGGTGTCGATGCGCAGGTCCTTGTCGTCGATGACCACGTCGGCGACCTCCCCGTCCCCGAGGAAGGGGATGACGTTGAGCGAGGCGAAGCTGGTCTGGCGGCGGTGCTGGGCGTCGAAGGGTGACATGCGGACCAGCCGGTGCACGCCGCGCTCGGCCGAGAGCAGGCCGTAGGCGAATCGGCCCTTCACGATGAAGGTGGCCGACAGCAGGCCGGCCTCCTGGCCCTCGGTGACCTCGTCGACCTCGAAGCTGAACCCCCTGCGCTCGGCCCAGCGCAGGTACATGCGCAGCATCATCTCGCACCAGTCCTGGGCGTCGGTGCCCCCCGCCCCGGCCTGGAGCTCGCCGATGGCGTCGCGCTGGTCGTACTCCCCCGAGAACAGGGAGCGCAGCTCGAGCTCGCCCAGGCGCCGGGCCACGTCGTCGACGGCGTCGGTGAGCTCGCCCGCCACCGAGTCGTCGCCCTCCTCCACCATGAGGTCGTGCAGGGTCTCGGCGTCCGAGAGGCGGGCACCGAGGTCCTCGAGGAGGGCCACGTCGTCGTTCACCCCGGCGTACTCCGAGGTCACGGCGCGGGCGTGATCGGCGTCGTCCCACAGGTCGGGACGGGCCACCTCCTCCTCGAGCTCGGCCCGCCGGTCCCGCAGCTGGGCCAGGCCCAGGTAGCCCTCGGCCTCCTCGAGGCGCTTGCGCAGCGCGGCCAGCTCGGCCCGGAGGTCGCGCTGGTCGCCGGGACCCCCCGGCTCAGGTCGCGCCATGGCAGAGCTTGAACTTCTTGCCGCTCCCGCACCAGCACGGCTCGTTGCGGCCCAGCTTCTCGCTCGGGGCCTTGACCAGGGGGGCCTGGGTCTCCCCGTCGGCCTGGTGCCGGGGCGACACGGGGGCGCCCGGCACGAGGGGGCCGCCCGCCCCGTTGCCGTCGGGGACGCCCAGGCCGGCGGCCGAGACGTCGGGGGCGGGCCCGGCCCGCAGGGCCTCGAGGAGCCCGTCGCCCTGGACGGGGTCGTCGGCGGCCTGGTAGCTGGCCCGGCTGAGGTCGGGGGCGGCCACGGTGTCGGTGACCACCTGGACGTGCATGACGTAGCGCAGGTAGTCGTCGTCGACGGCGTCGATCATCTGGCCGAACATGTCGAAGCCTTCCTTCTGCCACGCCACCAGCGGGTCCTGCTGCCCCATGGCCCGCAGGTTGATGCCCTCGCGCAGGTAGTCCATCTCGGCCAGGTGGTCGCGCCAGCGCTGGTCGATGATCTGGAGCATGACCTCGCGCTCGACCTGGCGGGCGTCCTCGGCGCCCCCGGGGAACAGCTCGTCGCGGGCCCGGTAGGCGTCGAGGGCCTCGGCCAGGAGGCTCTCGGCGATCTGCAGCGGGGTGGTGGCCTCCTCCAGGTCCTCCACCACGAAGGCCGTGGGGTAGTACTGGCCCACCTCCGACAGGAGGCGCTCGAGCTCCCAGTCCTCGGGGAACTCCCCCGGGCAGGCCGAGCGCACCAGCTCGTCGATGGTCTGCTCGAGCAGCTCCTCGGTGTGCTCGTGCAGGTCCTCGCCGTCGATGATCTGCAGCCGCCGGGCGTAGATGACCTTGCGCTGCTCGTTCAGGACCTCGTCGTACTTGAGGACGTCCTTGCGGATCTCGGCGTTGCGGCCCTCCACCGTGCGCTGGGCCCGCTCGATGGCCTTGGTGACCATGTTGGCCTCGATGGGGACGTCGTCGGGGAGGGTGCGGCTCATGACCCACTGCATGGCCCCCGTGGCGAAGAGCCGCATCAGCTCGTCCTCGAGCGAGAGGAAGAAACGGCTCTCGCCCGGGTCCCCCTGGCGGCCCGACCGGCCCCGGAGCTGGTTGTCGATGCGGCGGGACTCGTGGCGCTCGCTGCCGAGGACGTAGAGCCCGCCGAGCTCGCGGATCTGGTCCCCCTCCTCGCTGCACTCCTTGTCGTAGCGGGCCAGCAGGGCCTCGTAGGCGGCCGCCCCGTCCTCCCCGTCGGGGTCGAGGCCCTGGGCGACCACCTCCCGCCGGGCCAGGCCTTCGGGGTTGCCGCCCAGGAGGATGTCCACCCCCCGGCCCGCCATGTTGGTGGCCACCGTGACCCCGTGGAGACGGCCCGCCTGGGTGACCACCTCCGCCTCCCGGGCGTGCTGCTTGGCGTTCAGGACCTGGTGGGGGATGCCGCGGCGGTCGAGCAGGCCGGAGAGGTGCTCGGACTTGGCCACCGAGGCCGTGCCCACCAGCACCGGTTGCCCCGTCTCGTAGCGCTCCACGATGTCGTCGACCACGGCCGCGAACTTGGCGTCCTCGGACTTGTAGATGAGGTCGGGCTGGTCCTGGCGGACCATGGCCACGTTGGTGGGGATGGGCACCACGGGCATGTCGTAGGTGCCGGCGAACTCGGCCGCCTCGGTCTCCGCCGTCCCGGTCATCCCGGCCAGCTTGGTGTAGAGGCGGAAGTAGTTCTGGAGGGTCACCGTGGCCCAGGTGTGGTTCTCCTCCTTGATGTGGACCCGCTCCTTGGCCTCCACCGCCTGGTGCAGGCCGTCGGACCACCGTCGTCCCTCGAGGGTCCGGCCCGTGAACTCGTCCACGATCTTCACCTCGCCCCCGGCCACGAGGTAGTCCTTGTCCCGCTGGTAGAGCTCCTTGGCCCGCAGCGCCTGGGTGAGGTGGTGGACGTAGTTGACGGCGACGGCGTCGTACATGTTGTCCACGCCGACCTGCTTCTCCACCTTGGCGATCCCGGCCTCGGTGGGGTAGGCGATCTTCTTCTCCTCGTCCACCTCGTAGTCGGTGTCACGCACGAGGGTGCGGGCGATGCCGGCGAACTGGTAGTAGAGCTTGGCCGACTCCGAGGCCGGGCCCGAGATGATGAGGGGCGTCCGGGCCTCGTCGATGAGGATGGAGTCGACCTCGTCCACGATGCCGTAGGCGTGGCCCCGCTGCACCATGGCCTCGCGGCTCCGCGCCATGTTGTCGCGCAGGTAGTCGAAGCCGAACTCGGTGTTGGTCCCGTAGGTGAGGTCGGCGGCGTAGGCGGTGCGCTTGTCGGCGAAGTCGGGGATGTCGGGGCTGACCCGGCCCACGGTGAGCCCCAGGAACTTGTGGACCTGGCCCATCCACTCGGCGTCGCGCCGGGCCAGGTAGTCGTTCACGGTGATGACGTGGACACCCTCGCCCGCCAGGGCGTTCAGGTACACCGGCAGGGTCGAGACCAGGGTCTTGCCCTCGCCCGTCTTCATCTCGGCGATCCAGCCGAAGTGCAGCGCCATGCCCCCCATGAGCTGGACGTCGAAGTGGCGCTGGCCCAGCACCCGCCAGGCCGCCTCCCGCACCGTGGCGAAGGCCTCCACCAGCAGCCCGTCGATGCTCTCGCCGTTGGCCAGGCGCTCCCGGAACACCGTGGTCTGGTGGGCCAGCTCGTCGTCCGAGCGCGCCTCCATGTCGGGCTCGAGCTCGTTGACCAGGGGGACCAGCTCCGCCAGGCGGCGGACCTTCTTCCCCTCCCCCGCCTTGAGGACGCGCGTGAAGACGCTCATGGCCAGATGCTACCGCCGGGACCTGCACCTTCCGGCCCGCACGGCCCGGCCGCGGCCGGCCCACGGGGCTCCCCCCGGGCGGTCAGTCCTGCTCCTGCGCCTCCTCCGTCCCGTCCTGGCCGTCCAGCCGGGGGCGGCGGGGCTGGGAGCGCCCCACCAGCCTGCCCTTGAGCCGTTCCACCTGGTGCTCGAGCTTGTGCACGGCCTGGTCCACGGCCAGGGAGAGGTCGTGGGCGGCGGCCGTGGCCCGAAGGACGTGGCCGTGGCCGGTGATGGTGACCTCGCACACCCGGCGCGTGGCCTGGGGTGCCTCCCGGTCCTCGCTCAGGCGCACCTCGGCGTGCTCGAGCACCGGCAACCGGCCGAGCTTGGCCACCTTGGCCTGCGCCTGTGCCCGCACCGCGTCGGGCACCGTGTCGTTGCGTCCCACGACGACGACCTCCACGTTGCACCTCCTTCACGCCGCGGGCGGCGGTCCCTCCCGTCGTGCCCGGAGCGGATGGGTTGTCTGGGGTCGCGTCCGGCTGACCTGGTCTTTGTCCCCACACTCGCCTGCCGAGGAGCTGGCGGCCCGGTGGCCGGCGACCGGCGGCTCGCGCCGACCGGCCCGGCAGCCACCACCGCAGGCCGCTTCCCTCCTTCTCCGCCGGGCGCCGAGGGTCGGCACCGCGCCGGGCAGGGCTTACTCCTAAGTCGCACCATGCTCAGCAACCACGAGTTGCCTTACGTGGGTCGTTTCGCCTGCGACTGGCCTCGACTTGCAACCACAGACCCGGACGCGACCCATACCCCGATGCTACGCCGCCGCCGGGGCGTGGGGCGCCCCGTGGACGCTCAGGTGCCGGTCTGCCAGGAGGCCAGGTACTCCTCCTGGGCCGGGGTGAGCCGGTCGATGGTCACGCCCATGGTCTCGAGCTTGAGGCGGGCGATCTCGGCGTCGATGGCCCGGGGCACGTCGTAGACCCGGCGCTCCAGGGTGGCGGCGTTGGCCATGACCCACTCCGCCGCCAGGGCCTGGTTGGCGAAGCTCATGTCCATGACGGCGGCGGGGTGCCCCTCGGCCGCGCCCAGGTTGACCAGGCGCCCCTCGGCCACCACCAGGATGCGCTTGCCCCGCACCCCGAACTCCTCGACCATGGGCCGCACGGCGCGCCGCCGTCCCTCGGCCAGGTTGCCCAGGGCCACCAGGTCGATCTCGATGTCGAAGTGGCCGGAGTTGGCCACGATGGCCCCGTCGTGCATCCGCTCGAAGTGCTCCTGGCGCAGGACGTCGCGGTTCCCGGTCACGGTGATGAAGATGTCGCCCTCGGCCGCGGCCTCCTCCATGGGCTCGACCCGGAAGCCGTCCATGACCGCCTCCAGGGCCCGCAGGGGGTTGATCTCGGTGACGATGACCTGGCCCCCGTGGCCCCGGGCCCGGCTGGCCACCCCCTTGCCGCAGTAGCCGTAGCCGGCCACGACGATCTTCTTGCCGGCCAGGAGCACGTTGGTGGCCCGGATCACGCCGTCCAGGGTGGACTGGCCCGTGCCGTAGCGGTTGTCGAACATGTGCTTGGTGTCGGCGTCGTTGACGGCCACGATGGGGTACTTGAGGGCCCCCTCGGCCTCCATGGCCCGGAGGCGGATGACCCCGGTGGTGGTCTCCTCCGTCCCGGCCAGCACCTCGCTCACCTGCTCGGGACGCAGCTGGTGGATCCGGCTCACGAGGTCGCAGCCGTCGTCCATGGTCAGGGTGGGGTGGCGGTCGAGGAGGGCGTCGATGTGGGAGAAGTAGCGCTCGGTGTCCTCGCCCTTCACGGCGTAGGTGGGGATGCCCTCGTCGCGCACCAGCGAGGCGGCCACGTCGTCCTGGGTCGAGAGGGGGTTCGAGGCGCAGATGAGGACCTCGGCCCCGCCCGCCTTCAGGGTCCGCAGCAGGTTGGCGGTCTCGGTGGTGACGTGGAGGCAGGCGGCGGCCACGGCCCCGGCCAGGGGCCGCTCCTTGGTGAAGCGCTCCCGGATGGACGCCAGTACGGGCATGTTGGCGTCGGCCCACGCGATGCGTTGGCGCCCGAGGTCGGCCAACCCGAGGTCGGCGACGTCGTGATCACTGGCGGACGTGGACATGGTGTGCTCCTCGTGTGATGGTGTGTGGTGGTCTAGGCCTCGTGCAGCCGGCGCTTCAAGTCCTCGAGGACCGGCACCGGGCCGGGGTCGATGCCCTCGTGGGCGGCGAGGTGCAGGGACACGAAGTCGCCCACCAGGACGAGGTCCAGGAGCTGGGCGAGCTCGCCCTCGCCCTGGGCCCGGACCTCGATGACGTCGGCGACGACCTCGCGCAGGACCTCGGCCACGAAGCTGAAGCGCCGCACGACCTGGGGGTGCTCGGTGTCGTGGCGCAGGTTCACCAGGGTGAGGACCTGGCGGGTGACGTCGCCGTGCTGGCCCCAGCCGGCGATCTCGTTGTGGCAGAGCTCGGGGTAGACGGCCCAGAAGGCGGGGGCCTTGGCGTTCTCGTTGACCTGGCACTTCCAGCGCAGGGCGGCGGCCGCCCCCACCGCCTGGGCCCCGTGCACCAGGGGCACGGTGCGCCCGATGCGCCTGGCGACCTCTTCCGCCGTGCTGCCCGGCTGCACCAGCTGGTCCCGTCGGTACTTGAGCTGGTCGACGGCCAGGGCCACCCACTGCGCCGCCCCGGGGAAGAGCCCGATGTCCTCCAGCACCACCAGGGGCGGGATGGCCATGGCCCCCAGGGCGGCCCGGGGCTGGGGGATCCCGGCCGGCACCGGCACCACCGGGGCGCCCCACTCCTCGGCCAGGCGGG
>Ga0335073_10010639_pt1 | contig 12939 bp, 10 predicted proteins | sample Lox_Sample_22_FD_207093 | JGI IMG/M metagenome (GOLD analysis project Ga0335073, IMG submission 207093) | Soil microbial communities from Loxahatchee National Wildlife Refuge, Florida, United States - Lox_Sample_2.2 | ecosystem: Environmental > Terrestrial > Soil > Wetlands | place: USA...
TCGCGCCCGCGGTCGTCGCCGTCGACAAGGTCATCCAGCTGCGGCGCCAGCGCGAGGCCCAGATCGCGCAAAGCACGGAGCCGACCGCCCGCCCGGCGATCAAGGCCACCATCTGACAGGGCTTCCCGACAGGCTTCCCAACAGGGCATCAAACACGGCCGGGATTAGGCGAAGTCCCCCCGCATGGCTGACGGCACTGCGCGATGCCCGGCCGACCGAGATGAATCCGGCAATTGAAAACCCGGAAGACCGGATGGCGCATATGACGATATGGCATTGCCATGGAGCGGGCCACGGTAAAAGCATCGAGCCTGCGTGCCTGCGCAGATACGAGAATCTGGGCTGCACAGTGCGGCGGCGCATCACCGACTCATGAACAAACGGCAAACAGCCGGTATCGCCCAAGCGAACTGCGAGGCGCTGGTAATGACAGTCATTCGCGAATTCCTTCCGTCGGCTGCCGGCCGATGGAAGTTCACCCGCGAATGGGTGACGAAATCTGCGTAATGGTCCGGACATGATCTGAGGCGGGTGATCTCCGGCTCAGCAGGGCCCGGAGACAGCCGTACGCCACACCGCCCATCGGCTAGGGGTCTCAGATATGGCGGATCAAGTTCACGTCCCCCAGGAGGCGCCAGGTCCGGCCGGTGAGCCGTCCAGCGGGAAAGGCGCACCGCAGTTCGGGCTGACCGCCGCGATGGCGCTGATCGTGGGCAGCATCATCGGCGTCGGGGTGTTCAACCTGCCGACCTCGCTGGCGGCCTACGGCCCGATCACCTTGGTCTCGATGGCGCTGACCACGGTCGGCGCACTGGCGCTGGCGCTGCTTTTCGCCTCGCTGTCACGGCGGCTGCCCGCCGACGGCGGCCCTTACGCCTACGCCCGGGCCGGGTTCGGCAATCCGCTCGGGTTCGTCAACGCCTGGTCGTACTGGATCACCGCGTGGGCCGGCAACGCCGCCATCGCGGTCGGCTGGGTACTGTACGTCGAGCACTTCATCAACAAGGGCCACACCAAGTGGATCACGATACTGCTGGTGCTGGCCGGGCTGTGGATCCCCGCGGCGGTCAACCTGTCCGGGGTCAAGAACATGGGCGCGGTCCAGGTCATCACCACCATCATCAAGTTCGCCGCGCTGGCGTTCATCTCGGTGGTGGGCCTGTTCTACATCAAGTCCGCCAACTTCACCCCGTGGAACGTCAGCGGCGAATCGGCGATCAACGCGATCGGCGGCGGGATGGCCATCGCCTTGTTCAGCTACCTTGGCGTGGAATGCGCCGCGGTCGCGGCCGCCAAGGTCCGCAACCCGGACCGCAACGTTCCCCGGGCCACCATCCTGGGCACCATCGCCACCGCGGTGGTCTACCTGCTCTCGCTCACCGTGGTCTTCGGCATCGTGCCCACCGCCAGCCTGGCCAAGGCGAACGCGCCGTTCTCCGACGTGGCCAACGCGATCTTCGGCGGCACCTGGGCCGGCAACGTGATGGCCCTCGCCGTCATCATCTCGGGGTTCGGCGCGCTCACCGGCTGGACCATGATCTGCGCCGAGATGCCGCTGGCCGCCGCGAAGGACGGCCTGTTCCCTGTACAGTTCAAGCGCCTGTCCAAGAGCCAGGTCCCCGCGTTCGGCATCATCGCCTCCACCGCGCTGGCCTCGATCGCGATGGTCATCAACTACCTGGGCTCCTCCGGAGCCACCGTGTTCACCACCCTGGTCCTGATGACCGGCATCACCTCTGCTATCCCCTACGGCTTCTCCGCGCTGGCGCAGCTGAAGTGGCGCTGGATCGATCACCGGGCCATGCACACGCCGCGCTTCTTCCGGGACATGATCGTCGCCGTACTGGCCCTGGTGTTCTCGATCTTGTTCATCGTCTACTCCCGCAACACCGGTAACAGCTTCTGGGTCTACTGGGCTCCGTACTTCCTCGCCGCCGGCGCGCTGCTCCTCGGCATCCCCGTCTACCTCGCCCAGCGCCGCCACATGACCTCGCCCGGCCCCGTGCCGGCTTACCGCTAACGCCCGGGGAGGACAGGTGACCGTTCCTGCTGGAGCGCCCGCATCTGTGCTGGTGCCAGGCGAAGACCTGCCGGTTTGGCACACGCTGCGGACCGACCAGGTGCTCCAGGCGGAGCAGGTGGACGGACCGCACGGCCTGAGCTCGGCCGAGGCCGCGTCGCGGGCCGAACGGTTCGGCCCCAACAAGTTCGATGCCGGGAAGGCCGAGCCCCGGTGGCGGGCGTTTCTCCGCCAGTCCGGCGCGATCATGAAGCGGCTGCAGTCGACGGAGACCCTCGGCTCGACCTCAGCGATCAACTCGGATAAGACCGGGACGCTGACGCTGAACAAGATGACCGCGGTCCAGATGGCGCTGGTGGGCCGCCGGTACGCCATCGAGGGGACGGGTTATTCCACCGTCGGCACGATCACCCGGGTCGGGGGGGAGGCCGAGGGCGCGCTGGTCGTGCTGGCCGCCAAGGGCGGCATCGACGCGATCTCGACCAGGGAGCGTTACCCGCGGATCGCCGAGCTGCCGTTCGACGCGGCCTACAAGCTGATGGCCACCTTCCACACGATGACCGACGCGTCCGGGAATGCCGTGATCCGCTGCTACGTCAAAGGCGCACCCGACCAGTTGCTGGCGCGCGCAGGGACGGTCTTTGACGCCGCTGCCGGGCCGGTGCCGGTCGATGGCAGAGCCCGGCAGCTGTACCTGGCCGAGAACCAGCGGCTGGGCGAGCAGGGTCACGCGGTGACCGCCGCCGCGATCGCCGGCCAGCTCGGCATCGACGGCACGGTAATCACCGGTGCCGAGTTCGGAGCCATGAGTGACGACGAGGCGGTGGGCCAGATCGACGACATCGGGGTGATCGCCCGGGTGACGCCCGAGCACAAGGTCAGGCTCGTGGACCTGCTCAAGCATCAGGGGCACATCGTGGCGATGACCGGCGACGGGGTCAACGACGCGCCCGCGCTGAAGAAGGCCGACATCGGGATCGCGATGGGGATCACCGGCACCGAGGTGACCAAGGAAGCCGCGGTGATGGTCCTGACCGACGATGATTTCTCCACCATCGTCAAGGCCGTTGAGCTGGGCCGTGGGCTGTACGACAACCTCGTCAAGTACGTCCGGTTCCAGATGGGCTGCCTGTTCGGCTTCATCGTCTCTTTCCTCGGCGCCAGCATCTTCGACATCGCCGGCGGCGTTCCATTCCTGCCGCTACAGACCCTGTGGATCAACTTCACCACCTTGCTCTTCCAGGCGATCGGCCTGGGCTACGGCCGGCCCGCCGGGGGCCTCATGGAACGCCGGCCCCGGCCACCCGACGAGCCGATCCTGACCAGGGGCCGGTTCGCCTGGCTCATCGCCGTCGGGCTGGTGATGGGGGCAGGCACGCTCGGCGTCATCAGCTGGGCCGAGCAGGCGCACGCGCGGGAGATCGCGCACACCATGGGCGTCGTCACGTTCTCGCTGTACGCCTTGTTTTTCTCCATGGCAACCAGAGACGAACGCCAGACGGTGTTCAGCCTGGACACGTTCGCTGACGCCAAGTTCGTTATCGCCACCGGCGTGTCCATCCTGACCCTCCTGCTGACCACCGTCTTCGGCCCGCTCCAGGCCTTCCTGAAGACCACCAGCCTCGACGTCCGTCAGTGGCTGATCTGCCTGGCCGTGGCGCTATCCATCATCGTCGTCTCCGAAATCCGCAAGGCCGTGCAACGGCGCACCGTACCCAGCCAACCGATAACGAGGTGATCAGAATGCCACTGGGCGCGTATTCCGAAGTAGGCAGGCTCCGCAGGGTCATCGTCCACCGGCCGGGCCTGGAACATTCCCGCCTAACGCCGTCGAACGCCGAGGAGCTGCTGTTCGACGACGTGCTGTGGGTGGACCGGGCCAAGGCCGAACATGACATGTTCGCCGAGGTGATGCGCGAGCGCGGGGTGGAGGTGTTCGAGGCTGAGACCCTGCTGGCCGAGGCGCTGGCCAAGCCCGAGGTCAAGGAATGGGTGTGCGGCAACATCCTGTCCGAACGGCAGGTCGGGGTCATCTCCTCGCAGCGCGCCAGGGAATGGGTCGGGACGGCGGAGCCGGCGCAAGTGGCCGAGTTCCTGATCGGCGGCATCACCCGGGCCGACGTGCAGCGGGACGCGGGGCTGGCGTGGCAGACGGCTGACCCGACGGCCATGCTGCTGCCGCCGCTGCCGAACTTCCTGTTCCAGCGGGATCCGTCGTGCTGGATCTTCGGCGGTGTGACGATCAACCCGATGACCAAGCCGGCCCGGATCCCGGAGACGCAGATCATGGAGGTGATTTACCGGTTCCACCCGATGTTCGCGGCCGAGGAGTTCCCCGTCTGGCTAGGGGGGTCGGAGGAGAACTGGGGCCGCTGCCACGTCGAAGGCGGCGACGTGCAGCCGATCGGCAACGGCACGGTGATGATCGGCATGGGCGAGCGGACTACCCCGCAGGCGGTGATGTGGATCGCCCGGTCGCTGTTCCGGGCCGGGGCGGCTACCCAGCTGCTCGCCGTGCACCTGCCGAAATCCCGGTCCTACATGCACCTGGACACGGTCATCACGATGTGCGACCGGGACCTGGTGACGCTGTTCCCCCAGGTCGTCTACGGGGCCCGGACCTGGGCCGTCCGGCCCGGGGAATCCGCCGAAGACCTGGTGACAGAAGAGCAGCCAGGGACGCTGCCCGAGGTGATGGCCAGGGCCCTGGGCGTGGGGAAGATGCGCGTCGTCGAGACCGGCGGAGATTCCTTCGAGGCCGAGCGGGAGCAGTGGGACGACGGGAACAACGTGGTCGCGCTCGAGCCCGGCGTGGTTGTGGCCTACGAACGCAATACCGGCACCAACACCGCGCTGCGCAAGGCCGGCATCGAGGTGATCACCATCGAGGGATACGAGCTCGGCAAGGGCCGCGGCGGCGGCCACTGCATGACCTGCCCAATCGAACGCGATCCCGCTTTTTGACCCGATCGGAGAGCCAGTCATGTCCTTCAACCTGAAGAACCGTAGCTTCCTCAAGGAGATCGACTTCGAGCCGCGCGAGCTGCGCTTCCTGCTCAAGCTGGCCGAGGCGCTCAAGCTGGCCAAGTACGCCGGCACCGAAGTCAAGCGCCTGACCGGCAAGGAGATCGCCCTGATCTTCGAGAAGACTTCCACCCGCACTCGTTCGGCGTTTGAGGTCGCCTCCTACGATCAGGGCGCGCACGTCACCTACCTCGACCCGTCAGGCTCCCAGCTCGGCCACAAGGAATCCATCGCCGACACCGCCGCCGTCCTGAGCCGGATGTATGACGCCATCGAGTTCCGCGGCAACAGCCAGTCCGACGTCGAGGAGCTCGCCGCCCACGCCTTGGTGCCCGTGTACAACGGGCTGACCAACGAATGGCACCCCACTCAGATGCTGGCCGACTTCCTCACCATGCACGAATCCAGCAACAAGCCCTATGACCAGATCGCCTACGCCTACATGGGGGACTGCCGGTTCAACATGGGCCGCTCCCTGCTGGTCACTGGCGCCCTGTTGGGCAGCGATGTCCGCCTGGGCGGCCCCGCCGAACTCCAGCCGCCCAAGGACGTCGTCGATCTCGCCCAGGACATCGCCGGGCGCACCGGCGCCCGCATCACTATCACCGAGAACCCCGCGCAAGCCGTCGCTGGCGCCGACTTCATCCACACCGACGTGTGGGTCTCGATGGGCGAGTCCAAGGACGTGTGGACCGAACGGGTGCAGGTACTGACTCCCTACCAGGTCAACGCCGACCTGATGCGCAAGGCCGACAACCCGGCCGTCAAGTTCATGCACTGCCTGCCCGCCTACCACGACCCGAACACCACCGTCGGACGCGAGATCATGGAGCACACCGGCATGACCAGCGGCCTGGAAGTGACCGGCGAGGTCTTCGGATCGGGCGCCAGCATCGTCTTCGACCAGGCCGAGAATCGCTTGCACACAATCAAGGCCGTCCTGGTGGCCACTCTCGAGTAGCGGGCCGCGTGTGACACCGTGAGCGCTGCTGACCTGGCCATAGTCGCCGCCCTGGTGTTCGGGTGGGGCGCGCTATCGGCCAGGCTGGAACGGTTCGACGTCACCGCGCCGATCACCTTCGTGCTCGCCGGACTGCTGCTCGCGCACGGGCCGCTGGCCGTCCTGGGTGTCGCGCCCAGCAATGAGCTCATCAAGGAGCTGGCCGAGTTCACCCTCGCCCTGGTGCTGTTCTCCGACGCGTCCCGGGTCGGGCTGCACGAACTGCGGGTCGATGCGGGTTTGTACGTGCGGTTGCTCGGCGCTGCGCTGCCGCTGACGATCGGCCTGGGCACCTTGCTCGCGTTCGCCCTTGCGGGAACTGGCACCTGGCTGGCGCTGCTGGTCGGGGCGGCGCTGGCGCCGACCGACGCCGCCCTCGGCGCGGGCATGATAGCCAACCCGGTGGTACCGGCGAGGATCCGCCGGCTGATCAACGTTGAAAGCGGCCTCAATGACGGGATCGCCACACCGTTCGTGTCGGTCGCGCTGGCAGGAGCGGCTACCGGGGGCCAGATCGCCGGGCACGGCCCCGCCGCGGCACTGGCCGAGCTAGCGGTGGGCGTTATCGTCGGCGTGGCCGCGGGCGGGGCCGGTGGCCTGCTGGTGAATGCCGCGCGCCGGCGCGGCTGGGTCGCGGAAGGCTTTGCCGGTTCGGCGGTACTGGCCCTGGCCGTGTGTGCCTATGCCTCAGCCGTGGCGGTGCACGGTAACGGGTTCATCGCCGCGTTCGTCGGCGGGCTGGCGTTCGGCACGACCGGCGGCCGGCGCGGCGAGCCCTTGGTGCCGTTCGTGGAGGAAACCGGCGCACTGGTGTCCTTGCTGGTGTGGCTCGCGTTCGGGGCCGTGGCACTTGTTCCCGCGATGAAGATGCTGACCTGGTCGATAGTCCTGTATGCCATCCTCAGCCTCACCGTCGTCCGGATCGTGCCGGTCGCGGTCGCGCTCGCCGGGACACGGCTCGGCTGGGCGACGGTCTCCCTGGTGGCCTGGTTCGGGCCCCGCGGCCTGGCGTCGGTGGTATTCGCGCTGCTCGCGCTGGAGGAACTGGGCAGCCCCACGGCCGGTCGCGCCGTGGCCGTGATAACCATCACCGTGCTGCTCAGCGTTGTCCTGCACGGTGTCACCGCCGAACCCCTGGCGGCCTGGTACGCGAGACTGCTGGCCCGTCACACCGCCGACCAGGCTGGCGCCCAGGTGCCCGAAATGCCCGAACGCAGGCTCATTCGCCACAAACTCACACCTCACGGCGATCCCAAGGGTGCAGGGCCACGCTGAACGGCCTACGGGACCGTGAACTGGTAGCCCTCGTCCAGGAGGCGCGGGATGACGATCTTCAGGGCGGCCACGGTCTGGGACCGGTCGCCGCCACCATCGTGCTCCAGGATGATCGAGCCCGTCTTCGTGGTGCCCATGATCGCCTTGACGATCTTGCGGACACCGGGGCGGGACCAGTCCGCCGGGTCGACGGACCAGTCGAGCGGGGTGAGCTTCTGGGTGGCGAGGTAGTCGAGCAGGGTTGGGGACCACGCCCCGTAGGGCGCCCGGAACATCTCCGGGGTCTTCCCCGTCGCAGCCTGGATCTGTTCCGTGGTCCGGTCGACTTCGCCGGGCAGCCGGCTCCGTTTCATCGATGTGAGGTTGGCGTGGTTCCAGGTGTGGTTGACGATCATGTGGCCCGCGGCCGCGACCTCTTGCGCGATCGACGGGTAGTAGCTCACGCTCTCCCCGATCATCGAGAAGGCCGCCGTGATGCCGTACTCCGCTAGGATGCTCAGCACCTGCGGGGTGTAGACGGGGCTCGGCCCGTCGTCGATGGTCAGCGCGATCACGCGGGGCCCGTCGTCCAGGTAGTACATCGGCTTCCCTGAGACGGTGTCGCTCGTCTTGGCGGGCCGCTTCCCTGACGCGGGTCTGGTGGCCGGCTGATGGGTGCCGGACGGCGGCCGCGTCGCTGCGGTGTGCGGCAGTTCGTCCGTCTCACTGGCCGCCAGATGGCCGCCGCCACCGCGGGAGGTCACGGTCGCGACCCCGATCGCCACGCCGCCCGCGGCGACGAGAAGCAGCCGGCGTCGCGCCATCATCACTCTGCGGGAAGGCGGCGTCGGCCCGCCGTCCCGGGGATTCCGATAGTTCCGCGTAGTCACCGTCGCGCCCCTTTCGCCCCGTTGGTCATAATGACGGGCGATAGCGGCCGACGGTTGGATTGAGGCCCTGAGCGACGCGCGTGTCGCCGGCGGATCAGCCGTAGATCGCGGACCCGAGCCGGGCCAGCGGCTCCAGAATCTGCCGCTCCTCGTACGACAGGTGCGACAGCAGGGCGTCCGTGAGCAGGTCCACGGCGGCCTGCACCGCGGGCATCCCGCGCACCGGGTCGGTGACCAGGGCCACCAGCGCCGCGTCCACGCGGGACAGCAGGCCGGCGATCACGTGATGCTCTTCGGTCAGCCGCTCGGTGACCGGCGCGAGCCGGCCGTCGAGCCGGCGCAGGCCGGTGAACAGGGAGGTGTCCTCGATCGTGTGGTGCAGGCCGACCACCCGGCAGTAGCTCTCGCAGTACGCGCCGACCGTCCACTGGTTCTGCCGCATCGTGAGCTTGCTGATCTCGGTCCGCGCCGCGCCCGGATCGAGGCTGCCCGCGGCGACCTGGGCGATCATGTCCCGCAGCTGCGACAGCTCCGCCCGCAGGTGATCGTGGACCGCCACCAGCTCGCGGGCGTTCGACCGCTCCGCCTCCGAGTAGGCCCGGTCCGGGTCGGGCGCCGGCGCGACCGGGCGCGCCGCCTCGTCCCAGAGTGTCTCGGCGCTGAGCCGGATCCCCGGGTCGGGCGTGGCCGCCACGTCGAGCCCGCGCTCGCGCTTCTTGCTGTTATCAACCGGAAGCGGCACTGGACGAGCGTCCGCGTCCGGGTCCGAGTTCCCCAGCGCGCGCTCGCTCGCCACTAGCGCACGCACCGCAGGCGCGACCTCGGCCGCGAACCGCTCCACCGTCAGGGCGTCGTCAGCCATCAGCACGAACCCGCTGATCCCCTCGTCGAGCGCCAGCCCGGCGAGTTGCTCCGCCCACACCTTGGGCGGTCCCTGGAGAAACGCGGACCCGCTGCCGCTGAACGAGCCGCCGATGTTGTAGATCCGCCGCACGTCAGCGGGCGACCGCCCGGCCTCCGCCGCGGCCGCGTCGATCACCGCGTTCATCGCGGCGAGCTGCTCAGGCGGCGCGTACGGTGCGCTCGGCAGCCACCCGTCGCCGACCTCGCCGGTGAGCCGCAGCATCCGCTCCTTGTAGGCGCCCACCCAGATCCCCGCGTCGTGCACGGGGAACGGCCCCGGCTTCGCCCCGGACACCGCGTAGTACTGCCCGCCGGCCCGCGCGCCCCGGCCCGGCGTCCACAGCGCCCGGATCACGGCGATCGCCTCGCGCAGCGCGTCCACCGACTCGCGTGGCGACCGCCGCGGCCCGCCCATCGCCGCGATCGCGTCCCAGAACGCCCCCGCGCCGATCCCCAGCTCAGCCCGCCCGCCGGACAGGATGTCCAGGCTCGCCACGGCGCGCGCCAGCACCGCCGGCGGCCGTAGCGGCAGATTCGCCACGTTCGGGAAGACGGCGACGCGCTCGGTCGCCGCCGCGATCGCGGTCAGCAGCGTCATCGTGTCGAGGAACGCCGGCTGATACGGGTGGTCCTGCACGCTCACCCAGTCGAGCCCGGCCGCGTCCGCCCGCCGCGCGAGCTCGAGAATGTGCGGCCCCGCGTCCGCTCGCGGCGTCACGAATATCCCGAACGAAAGGTCGTGACCGTAGTCAGCCATCAGTTATCTCCCGATAGTGGTCTATGCGACAGATAATATAGCTCACAGACTATCTTGCGTGCAGCAGGGTCGTACCATAGGAGGCATGACGGTGACTCCTGACCGGCTCGCCGGCGACCTTGGCTGGGGCCTCGCCGTGGTGTTCCGCGCGTACGTCAAGGCGGCCGACGCCGCGACCGAGGGCATGCCCGGCGGCCATCGCGGCTACCAGGTGCTGTGCGCCGCCGCCCGCGACGAGCCTGGCAGCCAGGCGGCGATGGCCCAGCGCCTCGGCATCGACCGCACCGTCATGACGTACCTGCTCGACGACCTGGAGGGCGCGAGGCTGGTCGAGCGCCAGCCTGACCCGGCCGACCGCCGCAGCCGCCGCGTCGTCGCGACCGCCCACGGCCGGGAGGTCCTCGCCGACCTGGACGCCCGCTTCGCCCGCGCAGAGCAGCACCTGCTGGCGGGCCTGGGCCCTGAGGATCAGGCGGCCTTCAGGAAACTGCTAGGCGCCCTCGCCGCCCGCGTCAACGACCTCGACCCGATCCTGACGCCCTGCGAAGCGGTCGAAGACCTCACAACCCGCTAAGCGCCGGGGCCGCGTAACCCAGACACGAACCTGCCGATTGCGTAATCGGTGCCGATAGAGCCTGTCAATTGCGCAATCGGCAGGACGAAGTGCAGGCGGGTCGGCGGGCCGGGAGGCCCGCTTCTTGCTGTTATCAGACCACGCGATCATCGTGCGGGATCGCGCCCGGATTCCGGCGCGTGATCCCGCACGATCTTCTGTGGATGGTGAGCGCGAGGCCGCTTCTTGCTGTTATCAGTCGGCGGGTGGCAGCGGTAGAGAGATGCGGCGCCTGTCAGAAGGTGTTCGTGGCGAGGCCCGGCCATATCCTGGCGGTCCGCTCGCCCACGTAGTCCCTGGCTTGCTGCGCGGTCGCGGTGGCGGGGTCGAGGTCGGGCTTGTGCCCGGTGTACTTGGTATCCAGCTCGATCGCCCCGGCAAGGAGGTACTGGCCGAGCGGCGGCAGCGGCTGGTCGGCGGCCATCATTCTGTCGGGTCCCTGCGGCACTGGCTGCGGCGTGACTTCTGGCCAGTCTTCCTGGGGCCGCGGGGCGGCGCGGGTCAGGATCGGCGCGATGTCGCGCGCGGTCGCGTCGCGGCGGGTGAGCGGCGCTCCGAGCGGCCAGCGCGCCCGCAGCGTCGCGATCACCGACGTGCTCCGGTACCCGCGAGTGACGACGGTCCTGGGATCGATATAGGCGGACACCGCGATGGCGGGGATGCGGATGCCTGCCCGGTCGAACCGGAAGCCCATTTCACCGGCCGGGGCTGCCGGGTCGGGCGGATCGGCCCTCGGCGGCGGCACGTGGTCGAAGGTGCCGCCGTGCTCGTCGAAGGTGACCATGAACAGCGTGTTGGCGAAGTTCGAGCCCTCGGGGGCCGAGGACCCGCGGATCGCCGTGTAGACCCGCGCCAGGAGATCTTCTCCGCCGAGAATCGACGACGGCGCGTCGACTGACAGTCCCGGGGACACCGCGTTGATGGCCGGGTGATAGTCGTTGTGGGCCTTGAGCAGGTTCGGCTCGATGAACGAGTAGGCGGGCAGCCGGCCGCGTTCCGCGTCCTCGAAGAAATCGTCGAGCGAAGAGAAGTGGGTCGCGAAAAACCGCTGCAGGCGCGGCGCGCTGATCATGCCGGTAGCCGATATCGGCTGCCCCGGGTCGACGTAGACCCGCCACGGCAGGCCCGCGGCCTCCAGCCGCTCGAAGATCGTTTCGGCGTCGTTGCGCAGCGGGAACTTGTTGACGGGAAAGTTGACCACGAACCCCGAAGAGCTGCCCGTGTGGAAGAACGACCGGTTCGGGAACGTCTGGGACGGGACCTCGCAGTGCCAGTGATCGAAGGTCGCGAAACCCCGGGCGATCGCGGAGATAACCGGCACCTGCTCAGGGGTGTGGCCGGTCATGATCTGCGAGTATTCCTCGTAGGTGGGCTGACGGCCGATTTCCGCGGTGAACGCGCTGATGTAGTCGGCGACGAACCCGTCCATCGTCGGCTCCGCCCGCGGGTCGCCCGGCGCGTTGAACGGGGCGGTCATCTGCTCGGACAGGACGAACCTGTTGCCTGGTGGATCGATCACGCCGAACAATGACGTGTTGACGTGTGTGAACTCCTCGCCGGCGTCGGGATTCGGGGTGTCCATGTGCGGCGCCACCCCGTACGGCACGACCTTGCGGTCCACGCCGTGCTCGGCCCACTCCGGGATCGGGTTAGTTAGCTCCTTGCCGATCACGCCTTCGAAAGCCGGGACCTCGCCCGGCTCGTACAACCGGCCCAGCAGGTTGTCGAACGACCGGTTCTCGAACATCACCGCCACGACATGGTCGAACCTGGGTCCGTCGTCGTCAGCTCTCGCCATAGCGCCACCCTCCTAAAACGACGGTCGCGCACAGCCTGCTGCGCCGCATCATCCGCCGCGAATGAGGGCCTGCGGCAATCAGCTGGGGCTGGGCCCCATGAAGCTCAGCCGACGGCGACGTTGGCGCGGTTCGCGTAGAACGCCACGTGACCGGCGATCTCCTTGACCGCGTCGTAGGGCTGCTCGTAGGTCCAGATCAGGTCGGTTTCTGTCGCGCCGTCCGGGGTCTGGACACTGTAGTAGCTGGCCTGCCCCTTGTAGGGGCAGTAGGTGTGGCTGTCGGTGCGCCGCAGCAGGCTCTGGTCGACGTCGCCGAGCGGGATGTACTGCACCACGGGATAGGACGCCTCGGCCAGCGACAGCGCGTTGTCCGACTCGGCGACCGTCACGCCGCCGACGCGCACGGTCACGCGGGAACCGGTGGGGCGGACGGTGATCGGGTGGGTGGCGTCCGGGATCTTCACGGCGCGGTCCATGACAGGCTCACTTCCGGAGATGGGGTAATCGTGTATTTCTGTAAGCCCACATGGAGCCCCGCACATTCCGGAATCGGAGACATTCCGGAACGGGCGCGCTATCTCGCGGGCTTGCGCGCCACGCCGCCGTAGAAGCTGTGGTAGTTCTCATCCCGCTCGATGTACGCGCCAGGCTGCGGGCGCCACTCCAGCAGCGGCACCAGC
>Ga0335073_10010640_pt1 | contig 12938 bp, 8 predicted proteins | sample Lox_Sample_22_FD_207093 | JGI IMG/M metagenome (GOLD analysis project Ga0335073, IMG submission 207093) | Soil microbial communities from Loxahatchee National Wildlife Refuge, Florida, United States - Lox_Sample_2.2 | ecosystem: Environmental > Terrestrial > Soil > Wetlands | place: USA: Florida...
ACAATCGCCTTGATCACGCCGGAATCAACCAGATCGCAGAAGACGAGGCCCATTTTGCCGACCGTGAGCGCCCCGGAAAGCGTCATTACCGAAAAACAATCCTTGTCGCGCGCCATCGCCTCCAGAACGTCGGCCGCGTCGCCGACTTGCCGTGCGGTATATGCGGTCTGGCCCATGGCGCGGACGAGATCGTCGATGGTTCGAAGGCGGGAGAGGTCGAGTGGATAGATGGGTGTAAGACGATCCTCGACGGGATCGTGAAGGATACGCCCGGTGAGACCCTTTTTCTTTGCCATTGTGAAGCCTCGCAGGTAATGTAAGCTTCCCGCGGAAGCCTTGCACCGCGGGTGGATGTGGCGCGACTCAAAAATGACGAACGCAAAAGTGCGCGACACATTGATAATACGAATCAGGGCGCTGACGGAAGACAAATCTTAACCATTCGAGCGAGCTCAAGGCGACTATGAAACGATACACGCCGGTTGCACCGCAAAACTTCTTGGGCCTTTCCGAACAAGACGCCGCATATGAATCGGCCAGGGCCGTGATTTTTCCAGTTCCGCTCGAGCGAACCACCTCGTACGAGCGCGGAACCGCGAAAGGGCCCGGCGCGATCATCGAAGCGAGCCGCTACGTGGAACTCTATGATGAGGAACTGGAAACGGAACCGTACAAGGACATCGGGATCGCGACACTTCCGGCGATTGACACGGAGGATGGAACGCTCGAGGAAGTAATCACCGAAATTTTCACGGCACAGCAGGCGCTCGTTGAAGACGGGAAATTTCCCGTTGCTTTGGGTGGAGAGCATTCGCTCACTCCCCCACTGGTCGCTGCGATGGCCAAGAAGCATAAAGACCTCAGCGTTCTACAAATCGACGCGCACGCCGATTTGCGGGACGAATACCACGGAAATTCGCAGAGCCACGCGTGCGCCATGCGCCGGGTTCTGGAGGTTTGCCCTGCCGTTCAGGTGGGAATTCGGGCGATTTCCATCGAAGAGGTCAAAGCCGTCCCCAAACTGAAGACAAAGATTTACTGGGCGAAAGACATCGTTCGAGCCCCGCTCAAGGCTTGGATCGCCAAGGTGCTCGAAGATTTGTCCTCGACCGTCTACTTGACGATCGATCTCGACGGATTCGATCCTTCTCTCGTACCGGCCACAGGGACACCCGAACCCGGAGGCCTCGACTGGCACCAGGTGACTTCTCTTGTGCGGGCCGTTGCGGACCACAAAAAAGTGGTCGGTATGGACGTGGTCGAACTCTTGCCACAGCCTGGTCAGCACGCATCGAGCTTTCTAGCTGCAAAGCTTGTTTACAAGTGTCTGGGATACGTTTTCTGCCAGTAAAGCACTCCGGGGGGCAATCACGACGGTGTCAATCTTTACCCGTCTTCCCTTCTGCCTTTCGAAGCGGCGAATTCGCGTTCATTTCATGGCACAATGATTGCACCACCCTCCGGAGACAGTGATGATTGATCTGGCGGCTTGCGAATGCTTTCAGAGAAACAAGGAAGTTCTCATTGACGTTAAGACGAATGGCTTGATCGCCTGGATCTTGATCGGACTGATCGCCGGCTGGGTGGCGGGCAAAATCTCCCGCGGCCACGGCTACGGATGCATCGTAAATATAATTTTGGGGTTAATCGGAGCTGTTGTCGGAGGATGGATCTTCTTGAAGTTGGGCATTGTAACGTGGGGATTCTGGGGGAGTCTTGCCGCCGCTACGGTCGGTGCCGTTGTTCTGGTCGCGATTGCGCGCCTCTTTTCAAGCGGCGGGGGAGACTAGCCGATTGTGTTGTGGGTGCACACGAAAGAGCGAATCAGGAAATTGTTTGTGGTGACTCGTGCGTGGTGGAACCAATGCAGCCCTTCGAATTTCCCTCGACGGTTGTCTGTACACTCTCAATCATTGACTAAGAAAGCCGGAAGAAAACCTTGAGCAAACCTTCACTTTGGGCCATTCCGCTGGGCGGGCTCGGCGAATTCGGAATGAACATGCTGGCCTTGCGTTCGGGCGACGAGATCATCGTCATTGATGCGGGCCTGATGTTTCCCGAGCAAGAGCTGCTCGGCGTGGATATCGTCATCCCCGACATCACCTATCTCAAGCAGCACAAGCACATGGTTCGCGCCATTGTGCTGACCCATGCCCATGAGGACCATATCGGAGCCGTTCCTTATATCCTCCCGGACCTCGATGTCCCTGTTTACGGGACGGAATTCACGCTGGCAATCGTTCGCAAGAAGCTTGAGGAAGCGGGCTTGCTGGAAAAAGCACGTCTGGTCACTGTGAAAGCGGGGCAGACCACAGCTATTGGGGCATTCACGATCGAATACCTCCACGTCACGCACAGCACGATTGACTGTGTCGCGCTTGCCGTCCGCACACCCGCCGGCGTGATCATTCATACCGGAGACTTCAAGATCGATCCTACGCCGGTGGATGGAAAGCCGTTTGACCTTCACGCCTTCGCCCGATACGGCCAGGAAGGCGTCCTCGCGCTTTTCAGCGACAGCACCAACGTCGAGCGCCCTGGTTTCACGCCCTCGGAACGAGCGGTTGTCGTTCGTCTCGAAGAGCTTTTCCGGGCCGCCCCCCAGCGCGTGATTGTCTCCTGCTTTTCGAGCTCGATTCATCGCATACAACAGGTTGTGGATATAGCGATAGCCACCGGCAAAAAAGTGGGAATCGTCGGGCGCAGTATGGTGGACAACGTCGAAATCGCGCACAGCTTGCGAAAGCTGCGCATTCCCGACGGCAGTATCGTGAGGCCTCAGGATATTCGCACTTTCGACCCCAAGCGCCTCGTAGTGCTTGCCAGTGGCACGCAGGCAGAGCCACTCTCGGCTCTCTCCCGCATCGCCGTTGACAATCACCGCCTGCTCAGTATTCAGGAGAGCGACACCGTGATTCTGTCCGCTCGAATCATTCCTGGAAACGAGAAGGCGATTTTCAGAATGATCGATCACCTTTTCCGACGACAGGCGCTCGTTTACTACGAAGGGGGACGGTCGGCCCCGATTCACGTTTCGGGCCACGCAAGTCAGGAAGAGCAGAAGATCCTCCTTCAGCTGGTTCGTCCCAAATACTTCATCCCGCTGCACGGAGAATACCGTCAACTCTTCCAGCACGCGGCTCTTGCTGAGCAGGTTGGCGCCGTTTCGGGTCAAATATTTCTTTTGGAGAGCGGTCAGGCGATCGAATTTACACCCGATGGCCGTGCTTTCCGCCGCGAGCCCGTTCCTGCAGGCCGCGTCCTTGTGGATTCCGGGTCTCTCGAGGAAATTGAAGAGGTGGTCATCCGCGACCGGCGTCACTTGGCCGAAGACGGCGTCGTCGTGCCGATCATTGCCATTAATAAGCACACAGGTCGAATGGAGATTTCGCCGGAAATAGTCACCCGAGGGTTTCTTCCGTCGGAGGACGGGAACGAGATTCTTCGGGACGCGCGGGAAATTGTGCTCAAGACCGTCGAGCAATCAACTCCCGAAGAGAAGACGGATTGGAGCGTCATCAAAGAGAAAATTCGCGCTGACTTGAAGCGTTACCTGAACAAACAGACTGCCAAGCGGCCCCTCATCCTGCCGGTCATTCTGGAAATGTAGGGCCCTTTCTGCCAGTTGGAAAACCTTAGATAACCAATCGGCCGGAAATGCCCGTACTGGGGCCACCTGTTCCAACGTAAAATGAGAATTACTGAACGGTAGTTGTCGAGGGTGAATTCGCTGATGTCCCCAGGCCAAGGAACACAAAGGAAGAAAGCCTTATCCTCTCTAGAAACAGGGCGGCGGTCGCAAGGCTCGGCGCCACCGATTGCTTTGCGAACTTTCGCCCCGTCTGATTTCGAGGTGCTTTGGGAAATCGACCAGGCATGCTATGAACCTGCCGTTGCCTATTCACGCCGGGAGCTTAAGAATTATCTGAGCTTTTCAGGGGCGGATTGTATTGTCGCGGAAGCCGCAGTTTCCAAAAGGGATCCAGAAATTGTTGGGTTTTGCGTGACCGCGCGGCGTGGATCGTGGGGATACATCGTTACGATGGATGTCCTGTCCGATTGGCGGCGGCACGGCGTCGGTTCGGCACTTTTGGGCGAATCCGAGAGGCGAATGGTCGCACGGGGTGTGAGAGAAGTATGGTTGGAAACAGCGGTGGATAACGCGGCGGGAATCGCGTTCTGGGAAAGGCACGGCTATCGTAACCTTGGTGTAAGAAAGGGATACTATCCTGGTGGCCGCGACGCACTTGCGATGGTGAAGAATTTCGCTAAATAGTCGAGGGGCGTCGTCACGAACGCAAACCACATGGAACGCAGACCGAGGACTTATTCATGACAATTTTGCACGTGATCATCCTGGCGATTGTGCAGGGGCTAGCTGAACTACTGCCCGTTTCCAGTTCGGCCCACGTCATCGTGGCCGAAAAGCTGATGGGGATGAATCCGTCGGCGCCGGAGGTGACGCTGCTGCTGGTGATGTTGCATACCGGGACGATGTTCGCGGTAATCGTCTACTTCTGGAGCCGCTGGCGCGATGCCTTCGTCCAGACCGCCACCGGCTTAAAGAGCTTCATCGTTGGCTTGATCTTGGCGACCGTGTTGACGGTCGTCGTCGGCGGCGTGTTGATAAAGATAATCGAGAAGGTTGCCTTCCCGCACGCCTCACACGCGTGGGTTGAAGATTTATTCGGCCGGCTCGACTTGATTGCGGCGGCCCTCGCCGCTGTCGGAGTCCTAATTCTATACGCGGGCCTGCGGCGAAAAAGCGTTGAAAGCGATGACCCCACGTCAAAAGAAATTACGCCTCGCCAGTCCTTGTGGATCGGCGCAATTCAAGGTCTTTGCCTTCCGTTCCGCGGATTTTCGCGCTCTGGTGCGACGATTTCCACGGGCATGCTTACCGGCGTTTCCAAGATTCGCGCTGAGGACTTCAGCTTCGCCCTTGCAGTGATTATTACTCCCGCAGCTATCGGCCGCGAGCTTCTCAGACTCGTCAAGACCGAGCATCTGAATTCATCCGCGGGTCTTCTGATGCCGGCGCTGGATATGGGCATGGTAGGAGCTGCCTTTGCATTCTTTGCCGGTCTTGCAGCTCTCAAGTGGCTCAGCAGCTGGCTCGAGAACGGACGCTGGTATTGGTTTGGCGTCTATTGCCTGGTGGCGGCGCTCGCGGTTGCCCTGCTTTATCATGCCGGCTACTAGGGGCGCGCGTAGGCATTGTTATCTGCGAAACATGAAACGTCAAAATGCGCTTCCCGCTTGCGAAACGTTTGATATAGTCACCAAGTCACTCGCGTTCCTCCTCTCGGGACTCGCGCGCCAGCGCCCGCGACGCTCCTGGATGTAAAGCGGGAGCCTTCCCCTTTTTCAAAGCCTAGCTGGGCCAATAATTGTTCGAGCCTTTCCGGTAAGCCAGGAGTTATGCTTGCCCTTGGGCGGTGTCGCCCCTTGGCTGGACACCGAGCTCGGCTCACAAGACCACGGGAGCTCACAGGTGCGGATACTCACGCCGACGGACAATAAACGTTTCAATGAAATGGTGGGATTCATCGGCCTCAGCTTGGCGGTATTGCTGGCACTGAGTCTGCTGAGCTATTCGCCCCATGACGCCGCCTTCAACGTGTCTGCTCCCACACCTGCTGACAATCCCGCTCGAAACTGGATTGGACCGGTCGGGGCACGTTTGGCGGACCTGTTCTTTCAATTCTGCGGTTATTCTGCGTTCCTTTTTCCCGCAGCGATGTTTCTTGTCGCCATGCGCTGGTTTCGGACGGAATCGGTTGAAAGCCCCGTCACTAAGAGTGTCGGCATGGGGATGCTCGTCGTATCGCTCTCTTCTGAACTTGCCCTGATTCACGCACCGCATGTTCGGGGCGCCCTGCCGCCCGGCGGTTTGTTGGGAGCACTCGTGTCGGAGGGCTTGCGGGCTGCCTTTAATCCCATTGGCGCAAACCTCATTTCGCTCGCCACACTGTTCACGGCGATGTTCCTTACGACGGCATTTTCTTTCCGCAATGCTGTGGAATGGGCCAAGAAGCCGATGGCGGAAGACGGATTTGTCGGCCAATGGGTCGCGAAATTCAAGGATTGGCAGGAAGGGCGCGAATCGAAGCGGCTTCGGAAACGCGTTGAAAAGATCAAAGTTTCAGGGCGTCCAGCCGTCGCGCTTCAGAAATCTTCGACTCTCGAAGTGGACGAAGACGGGGAGCGCGAAGAGCTCGAAGAGGAGCCTGCGGCCGAGTCCATGATGCGCGCGCCGGCGGTTATCAAGTTTCACGACCGCGACGAGGCCAAGTCCGAAGCGCAGAAACCGCCCAAGAAGTCGGTTGAACCCAAGATCGCCGGCGGAAATAGGAATTACCGTCTTCCTTCGCCGACCTTGCTCCAAGCTTCCGAGCGCGGCGAGAAGATGACCGAAGCCGAATTCAAGGAGTACGCCCGCGCCATCGAGGGAAAGTGCGGTGAATTCGATGTCGGCGGCCATGTCACCCAAATCAATCCTGGCCCGGTTGTTACGACGTTCGAGTTCAAGCCAGAGGCGGGAATCAAGTACAGCCGGATCGCGGGTCTTGGCGATGACCTATGCCTTGCGCTTCAGGCGGAGTCCATTCTCATCGAACGTATCCCTGGGAAATCCACCGTCGGCATCGAAGTCCCGAACCCGCATCGCGAGACGATTTCGCTCCGCGACATGATCGAGTCGCCGGAGTTTAGCCACCCGGCCAGCAAGTTGACGATTCCTCTCGGGAAAGACCTTACGGGCCGCATCCGCGCCGCGGACCTGACGCAAATGCCGCATCTTTTAATCGCGGGTTCCACCGGCACGGGTAAGAGCGTCTTCATCAATTCCCTACTTATGGGCCTGCTCTTCAAGGCAACGCCCGACGAGTTGAAACTTGTTCTCGTTGATCCGAAGCGCCTCGAACTCGGGCTCTACGGCGATATCCCGCACTTATTCACGCCGGTTGTGACTGATCCGAAGGTCGCCGCGAATGTTCTTCGCAATGCTGTCCGCGAAATGGAGCGCCGACTTAAGATTCTCGCCCAGCGCGGCGTCCGAAACATTGACCAGTACAACCGCACGTTTGAGAAGGCGCAGTCCTTGTCTTTGTTCGACCATTCCGAGGAATTCGAGCACAAACCCCTTCCGTACATCGTCATCGTGATAGACGAGCTGGCCGACCTGATGATGGTGGACACCAACGGCGTCGAAGAATCGATTACTCGGCTGGCTCAGATGGCGCGCGCCGTTGGCATTCACCTCATCCTCGCCACACAGCGACCGTCGGTGGACGTCATTACCGGTCTCATTAAGGCCAACTTTCCTGCCCGGATTTCCTTCCGCGTTGCAAGCAAGGTTGACTCGCGCACGATTCTTGATTCGAATGGCGCCGAATCGCTTCTCGGAAAAGGCGACAGCTTGTACCTCCCTGCCGGCTCTTCTCGCTTGCACCGCATCCACGGCCCGTACGTAAACGAAAACGAAGTCAGCGCGGTCTGCGAATTCTGGCGCGAGCAGGCGAAGGCCATCTACAACGAGGAACTGCTGCGGCCGCCCAAGGAAGAGGGCAACACCGGTAATTCGGATAGTGACGATCCCGGCGCGGAAGCTGGAGAAGAAGTGGACGACGACCTCTACCAGGATGCCGTCCGAGTTGTGTGCGAGATGGGCCGGGCATCCACCTCAACTCTTCAACGCCGCCTGCGCATCGGCTATGGTCGCGCGGCTCGCCTGATCGACCTCATGGAGAAAGACGGCATCGTTGGCCCCCCCGACGGAGCGAAGCCCCGTGAAGTCCTAAAGAAGCGGGATTGGATGAAGGAATTTGATCAATCCATGAAGTAGCGGCGTTTCTGGGAATTTCATCCGCTCCTTTTCTCTTTTCCGAAAACCTGATTTTCCTTACAATGAAGAGACGTTTGCGTGCCGAGGTAGCTCACCGGTAGAGCGCGGCCCTGAAAAGGCCGGCGTAGGCAGTTCGATTCTGCCCCTCGGCACCATCCCTTTTGGAGTTCGCTTTCCTTTCCAGCCTGTCTTTCAGGCACTCTTCTGCGAGGACCCTATCTCTTTAATGTGCAGCGCCGTGGTTAGTTCGTGCAAAATCTTGCATGTTCTGAAGGAAATCGATTCAGTTCGCCGCGCTCTCGCTACTCCCTCGCCTCTACCCTTCATAAAGGAAAGAGGATAGCACCCGCAGCTTTTTATGCTTCCCACCGGGCCGTGGCACGAGAAATGCACGGGGAATCACAAGCGTTAGTTCGCCTTCTTGGGGGAATACCGATGAGAACTCAAAAATTCTGGGCTTGTGTCGCCGGCAGCTGCGCCTTCATTTTGCTGGCGGGCACGGTACGCGCGAATTCCATTCCCACTCGGTCAAAGTCCGATTTCGGGGCCAATCCTGCGACAGACATTTCAGGCACGTCGACCTTCTCTGGCGACGGCGTCACGGTTCAGGCTAATGCTTTTTGCCCGGACAACGCCTTGGGAGATACCGGCCCAACGGGGACGCCGCCGAACGGAAATACGAACTGCGGCCTCGGTTTCGGGTATCAGATCACGAATATTCCTGCGAATGCGGACACGCTCACGCTGACGTTCACGGGCGCTGCGGCCAATTTCACGCCGACAATCATTACCAACGACGGATGCGACACAACGACTCCGCTCACCCTCTGTGGCGGTGTTTTTTTCACGACGTTCGCGTCTTCCACAGATACTCTGCCGGCCACTTGGTCCTACACAACCAGCGGGGGCAACTTGATCCTCACCTTTGACAACTTGCAAAGCATTGCCAACCAAGGACTCGGCCTCGCCTTCTCGCTGAATTTCGGGCCGTTTGGCACCAACTGCGCCTATAACTCAGCCGACACGACCGACACACCCTGCTCCTCATTCGACTCGGCGGGCAACGTGGTGATTCTGGCCCCTCAAATTGCCCTCACCACGACCAGCCCGATGACGACGCCGGAACCGGAAACGCTTCTTCTCCTCGGTCCCGGGCTCGGCCTCTTGGGATTGATGAAACGTCGATATATTTCTTAAGCGGGGCTCGCTTGAGTTAGGAATCCAGGGTGGCTCTCTCTCGGGCGCCGCCCTTTTCTTTTGCCCGCTCGAGCCCATTTCTGTGGGACCGCACTAAGCGGATTTTACTTCGCCAGGATCCCAGCCTTTCTGGCAATCAACAAAAATCCCGAGTTAGTTGCAGCCGCTTGCAGTTTCCTCATGTCTGTGCGTCCGGTCGCCGACGGAGATTCGCTCAATTCAATTTCTCCCTTGGCTAGCCGGGCTTCCAATTCATGGCGTCTGAATCCCTCAGCCTCAAGTTTAGTCAGCAAACCCGCAAGACTCTTGAGCGCCTCTTCACGTTTACCCTCGGCGGCAAGGAGTCGCGCGGAAGTGGTTTGTAGGGAGACTTGGATTCCCTGATCCGCCACGGGCAGTCCTGCGGCTTGATCGAACGACTTACGTGCCTCTGCCACAAGGTTTTGGGCCAATAGCGCGCGCACCACAACGTTCAAAGCATCCGCCTCCAGGTCTGAGTTCTTCTCCGTGTGAAACTCAGCGGCCGCCTGATTGGCCAAATCGATAGCCTTCGCGGCCTGTCCCTTTTCAACCAGCAGCCCCGCTAATGCTGCACTGCTTTGGCCCACTGCTAGCTTTTGTCCAAGTTGGTTGCTCGCCGTAAGGGCCCCCTGGTAGGTCTGCTCCGCCTGAGCCAACTGATCCTGAGCGGATTGAATATCTCCCAGCGAGATCAACCAAGTAGGATAATCACCCTTAAATTCCTGCTTGCGGGCGATATCGAGCGACTCCTCGATTTTTTCGCGGGCGCCCTTCAGATCGCCTTGCTCGAATAAAATCAGTCCGATGGAATTCAGCGCAAGCGCTGCATTTCTTTGGTCGCCGCTGTCCCGAGAAGATTTCAAAATATCCCCGTAGATGGGGAGGGCCGCGGCATAATCCCCGGAGGCGAAAAGGTCGGCGGCCAGTCCATTTTCCGCGTCGCTGATTCCCTGCCGGTTGTTGATCGCTCTCGAAACTTGCAACGATTGCTGGTAATACTCGTGCGCGGATTTAAGATCTCCCGCCGAGTATTCGAGGTCCGCGATATTCAACATCGCTCCAGCCATGTCGCGTTGCGCGCCGATAGCTTTCGTAATTTCGAGGGCTTGATTGTGACACTTCAGTGCGTCGGTAATTTGCCCGGCCAATGCGTAGGCATTCCCCAATCCCGTAAAGCTCCTCGCCTGCAGCAGCGGATCTTGGACCGAAGTCGCCGCATCGCGTGATTCTTCGCATGCCTGATTCGCGGCGCTGAAGTCGCCTTGGTTCACTAGAGCAGTGCACTTATGCCATAGCGCCGATGCCGCCAGCCAGCGTGCCCCGATCTGCGTGGCCTTCTGTGCGGCAGCTGCAGCCGAAGTCTCTTGCAATCGAGAGTCCCCAAGCCATTCGGCGGCTTCCGCCGTCCGAAGATCGATTCGGGGGTCCTGCCCGGCGGGACCCGGTGTTTTCCGGAGGTCGCTCAGAGCCTGCATCGCGTCCTTTGGCTTCCCCCCGCGGGTCAGGGCATTGGCCTCCAGAAGTCCATACTCGATTTCCCCCGGGTAGAGGGTTTTGAGAGACAGGTAGTATGTCGCGGCTTTGTCCCAATGGGATTCCAATTCGTCCGCCCGGCCTTGGATCAAGCCGCGCTCCTCCGCCGATAGCGCCCCGGCCAGCGCGGCTGCCCGCTGCTGCTCATCCCGCGCGCGTTCGTCGTATCCGAGCGTAGACCAGGCCTGTGCAAGCGCCGAATGCGCAAGCGCGAACTTCGCATCGGCGGCTATCGCCTTCTTAAGTGGCTCGATGGCCCCCAGCGCGTCAAATTGTCGGAGTCTGTCGAGTCCCTCGGCATAGAGCTCCGCCGCGCCAGTAGTTGCGGGGACGGACGCCTTCAGAGAATCCTCGGAAGCCGGCGGGCGCCCCTCGATTCCCATTTTTTCACGCAACGCCGAGGCTGCGCGTGAAACGAGGTCCACAAGATCGGCCACTTGTTCGCCGTTTGAAGACATGCTGACTGTGTCTTCCGTCTCACCGGTTCGCGCATCTTGGAGCCTCAGATCGAGCCTGAGTTCCCCATTCCCCGGCGCAAGATATGACCCGCTGACGATTCGATCTGCATCCAGGTAATTTCGAATCCGGGCGAGAGTGTCTTTCGAATAGCTCTCGCTAACCGGCAACGCTAGATCGGCTTTCATGCGAGACACGTCCTCCCCGGAGACCATTCTAAGATTGCCCCCGGCTCCAAGCTCGGTCGTCAGCATTTCGGGAAGCGTCGTGGCCAGCCAATCCTCTTTTGGCACCTTCGACGTGTTTACCAAGCCGAGCACGGCGACAGAAGGTCGCCCCGCGAGTTCGGCTGTGACCCCAGATACTCCATGCGACGGCGCCGATTCGTTCGAGCCGACCAGCAGGTTTTGTACACGCCCAGCATTCAAAGCTAAAATTAGGACAAGGACTGCGATCGTAGCCGCCGCGATGTATGCGGGCGTCGAATGATTACGCTCCGCTCCGCTAGGTTGGGCGGCTTGGCGCGCCGCCGAAAAACTCGTCGTAAGTGTCTCGAGCGCTGTCCGCAGCTCTCCAGCAGTCTGATAGCGTTCCAGAGGATCTTTGCTCAAAGCCTTCAGGATCACTCCCTCGACGCCTGGGGGTACCCCGGAGTAAATCGTGCTCGGCGGCGGGGGCTCCTTATAAAGAATGGCGCCCATCAGCGTCGGCCCCTGGGTTTGGGGGAATGCCCGGTGACCTGTCGAAACCTCATACAATACGGCGCCGGCGGAGTAGATGTCGGAGCGCGCGTCAACGGGTTGGCCGCTCAGTTGTTCCGGAGACATGTACGGCAAAGTCCCAACGGCGGAGTTCGATAGCATCGTCGTGCTCCGCGTCGCGTCGAAATCCGTAATCGGCTGCACGAGATAAGCAAGTCCGAAATCGAGAATCTTCAAGCGATGATCGGTGGTGAGGAAAAGGTTTGCCGGTTTCAGGTCGCGATGGACGATGTTCTTCTCGTGCGCTGCTGCCAGGCCCTCCATCATCTGCATCCCGACCCGTATCACCTCCTTTTCAGTCAAAGGCCCGTTCTTCAGACGGACGTTGAGCGGCGCCCCCTCGATCATCTCCATCGCCAAAAAATCAATTTCGCCTTCCGAGCCGAATTCGAATATCGTGGCGATGTTCGGATGATTCAGCATCGCCAACGCTTGGGCTTCTTTCTTGAACTGCTTTCGTGCCGTTTCATTTGCAAGAACACCGGCTGGTAGTACCTTCAAGGCAACGTCCCGTCCCAACTGCTCGTCGTGCGCGCGATAAACCACACCCATACCGCCCGCCCCGAGTTGCTCCACAATCCGGTAATGTCCGAGGATTCGCCCGATCATTTCCCGCTACTCAGGACGGATGTTAGGGTGGGTACCCAACGAAGTCAACGAACGCGGCCGCGCCTTCCCCGAAACGCCGATTCAGGGAAGTGCGGAAAGCACCTTCTGAATCCTGGCCCCGTATGCCGAGCCGGCCGCCGCCTGCTTCTTCGGATCGTCCAGATACGGGTCGACGAAAGGCCCTCCCCGGTCGAGCACGAGGCGATCGCCCAGCCCTACCATGCCAAACAATCGAATTAGCTCTTGCGTGGGCTTGGACAGCGGGATTACGTAGGAGGGATTGATATCGTCCTGAACTCGCTTGATAACGGTTGGCGCTGTGCGCCGAAGCGCCCCTAGGGGATCTGCGAGGTCTTCGAACGGACATTCGACCGCATAGATCAAAAAGTTTCCCCGCCGCGAGAACTCCAAAAGTGCCGTTTCCTCCGACTTTTCGATTCCAGGGACCGTGCCCATCGTCTTGATTAACTCGTCGAAGTAGATTCGCGAGGCTGTCGAGCGCGAGGTTCGATCTG
>Ga0335073_10010642_pt1 | contig 12935 bp, 13 predicted proteins | sample Lox_Sample_22_FD_207093 | JGI IMG/M metagenome (GOLD analysis project Ga0335073, IMG submission 207093) | Soil microbial communities from Loxahatchee National Wildlife Refuge, Florida, United States - Lox_Sample_2.2 | ecosystem: Environmental > Terrestrial > Soil > Wetlands | place: USA...
CCGGACCTGCGCCTCAAGCATCGCGCGATGGCGGAGGCCGCGTTCCCGTTCCTGCGGGCGACCTTCTATCGCTGGGTCATGCTGTGGCGCGAGATTTGCCCCGATCTGGCGGCGGCGCCCAAAGCGCTCGTCGTCGGCGACCTTCATGTCGAGAATTTCGGTACCTGGCGCGATCGCGAAGGACGGCTTGCTTGGGGCATCAACGATTTCGACGAAGCCTTTCCGATGCCGTATACGATCGATCTGGTGCGGCTTGCCACCAGCGCGCTCCTCGCGATCCGCGAGCAGCATCTGTCGATCGCGCCGCAGGCCGCTTCGACCGCGATCTTTTCAGCCTATCGCGACGCGATCGTAAACCGGGCGCCCGAGGCCTTCGTGCTGGAAGAGACGCACCCCTCCCTCCGCCAGATGGCGCTTGGCGCCGAGCGCGATCCGGTGCGCTTTTGGGCCAAGATCGCGACGCTGCGCGCCGCCGATCCGCCGCGCCGCGTGAGGAAGCTGCTCCTCGCCGAGCTGCCGGACTGTGAGGGGAAGGTCCGGCTCTGCGCGCGCGTCGCGGGCTTGGGCAGCCTTGGTCGCCCGCGCTATGTGGCGTGGGGCAGCTTCGAGAGCGGGTTCCTGGCGCGGGAGGCAAAGGCCATGCTGCCATCGGCCTATGGCTGGGCCGAAGGCGCGCGGAGCGAGACGCTTTATCTCGCGGCGCTTGTCGCGCGCGCGGTGCGCTCGCACGATCCCTATTACGGCGCGCGCAAAAGATGGGTGCTGCGCCGGATCGGGCCGCATTGCTCGCGCATCTCGCTTGCCGACTTCCCGAAGATCCGCAACGAGCGGCACATCCTCCGCGCGATGGGCCACGAGACGGCCAACGTGCATTTCGGCTCGCCAGACGCGCTGCCGGCGATCCGCCGCGATCTGAAGCGGCGCGGCGGCCGGTGGCTGCACGAAGCGGCGGTGAAGATGGCCGACGCGACGCTCGCCGATTGGCGCGCGTGGCGCCGGCATGCCGGGACCTGATCAGGCATAGCGCGGGAAAAGCCGCGCCGCGTTGCCGCGCTGAATGGCCGCGAGGTCGGCATCGCTCAGCCCCTCTTTCGTGATGCCGGTGGCGATCGCCGTCGCCGAGCCGAACGGCGTGTCCGAGCCATAGGTGAGCTGCGTGATCGGCCACGCCTTCAAGACCGCGGCCATCGCGACGGGTGCCGCGCCGACGCTCGCCACGTCGTAATAATGCCGCTTCAATTCATAGCCGAGGCCCTTGGGCAGGCGCTGGGCGCGCTCCTCCGGCGTCAGGTTGCCGTCGATGCTGCCGAAGCGTTGCAGGACCGAGGGCAGCACGCCGCCGCCATGCGAGAAGATGAAGGTCACGTCGGGAAAGCGCGCCATCGTGCCGGACGCGGCAAGGCTCGTGATCGCGCGGGCGGTGTCGGTCGGAAACTCGATGCTGGCGCTGCTGATGCCGGGGAAGACGTTGCCGCAGCACGACATGGTCGGATGCACGAACACGACCGATTTGCGCCGGTTCAGCTCCTCGAAGACCGGCTCGTACGCCTTGTCGCCAAGCAGATGCCCTTTGTAGCTCGTCAGCAGGCCGATGCCTTCGAGCTTCAGCGCGTCGTAGGCATAGGCGATCTCGCGCAGGCTGCCCTTGATGTCCGGCAGCGGGATCGCCGCGAACATGCCGAACCGGCCGGGATGATCCTGCGCCATCTTGGCGCCGTACTCGTTGCAGATGCGCGCCCGCATCCGCGCCGCGGCGTTGCCGTCGTCCCACCAGATCCCGGGCGTCGAGATCGAGACGATGGCGGTGGCGATGCCGGCCTTTCCCATCTGGTCGAGCGCGTATTGCGGCGTCCAGCTGGTATAGGCCGACGCCGGCAGCGAAGCGTCCTTCACGATGCGGTCGAGGTTCGGCCCGACGAAGGCGGGCGGGTAGATGTGGTGGTGCGTATCGATGATCCGCGGGCTTGCCGCTTGCGCCGCGAGCGGGCGCGCGCCGAGGGTCGAGGCCGCCGCCAGCGCCGACAGGCCGGCGACAAAAGTCCGTCGCGACGTGACCATCATGATGAAAACCTCCCTGCCGCAAAAATCTCGCCCGGTTCGGCATCTTGCCGTAAGAATTGCACGACAACGAGGAGGAGCCAATGAGCCGCGTTCCGGAGCTTGCCGCCGAGGCGCTGACACAAGAGCAGAAACGCATCGAGCACGAGATCGCCAGCGTGCGCGGCGGTCACGCGCGCGGGCCGTTCGCGATCTGGCTGCGCCTCCCCGAGCTCGCCGACGGCGCCAACCGGCTCGGCAACGTGCTGCGCCGCAAATCCCGGCTCGAGCCGCGCGTCTTCGAGCTCATGGTGCTGATCATCGCGCGCAGTTGGTCGGCGCAATATGAGTGGCATGTCCATGAAGAGGCGGCGCGCGCCGCCGGCCTTCCGGACGCGGTGATCGAGGCGATCCGCGCGCGCAAGACCCCTCAGTTCGAGCGCGAGATCGAGCGCGTCGTCTATGACACGGTGAGCGAGCTCGTCGAGCGCCGCGGCTTGAGCGACGCGACCTATGCCCGGGCCGAGACGGTGCTGGGGCTCGATCTCTTGATCGAGCTCATCGCGGGCGCCGGCTTTTATGCGATGGTGGCGATGACCCTTGTCGCCTTCGACGCGCCGGTTCCCGGCGGCGGGCGGCCGCTCTCCTGACTTAAGACTAGCCGCCGATCGCGTCCGCCGCCGATGCGTGCGGCGGCGGAATCCAGCCTTGCGACGCGAAGAAGGTCGCAAGCTGCGCGGCAAGCGCCTTGGCAAGATGCTCGGCATCGGCGTCGACGTCGCCGCTCAACGCGACCGCGCTTCCCGCGCCCACGGCCGCCGACTCGGCGATCCGCCCGGTCGCGGCGCCGGCGCCCATCGTCTCGGCGGCGCCCGGCTTGCGGCCGCTTTCGGCGTCGGCCGAAAAGCTTTCGAGGAGGCGCGGCGTGCCGGCTTCGGCGTAATAGACGTCGGCGCGTGCCGTCACCGAGCTTTGGCCGGCGCCAAGTCCGACGAGCGTGCGCCGCGTCTTGTTGCCTTCGTCGATCGACAGGATCGCGCCGCTGACGATCACCCGTCCGCCCGCGCCTTGCGCCGACGGCTCGGCCGCCGCAACGGCGGGCAGGCCGAGCTTGCCGATCTCGGCGATCAGCACGCGCGTGATCGCCGCGGTGACCTTGCGATCGGCGGCGGCCTGCGCCGCCGCTTCGGACGTGCCGCTCACCCCGTTGCGCAGGCGCGCGATGATGCCGCGATCGGTTTGGACGACGTCGGGCGTCGCGACGAAATCCTCGACCACGACGAGGGCCGGTCGCGGCAGTTGCGCGCCGCCATAGGTTGCCACCGGCTCGACCCGGGCCGGCGCGCAGGCCGCCAAGGCCAACGCCAGGCCAAATGCCGCGATTGCCTTCATCCGAGCATTCCTTTCCCCGGTTCAGAGTGTCTTACGTCGGGCGCGCGGCCGCAATGGGTCGGGCATGCTCGCGGCTTGAGCGGGAATGACGGGAAGGCTATGCCGGGGCAGGCGGCGCAAGCTGGGAGGCATTATGGCAACGGGGTCAACCGCGGTCACGGTCGCGGGCGTGCGGATCGAGATGGTCGAGCGCGGGACGGGGCGGCCGCTGCTCTTCCTTCATCCCGCCATTGGCATCGACCCCGCGGCGCCGGTTCTCGACGCTCTTGCCGCCAAGGCGCGCGTGATCGCGCCGTCTCATCCGGGCTTCGGCGGGTCGGACCAGCCCAAGGACATGAACACGGTCGACGACCTTGCCTATTTCTATCTCGATCTTCTCGAGGCGCTCGAGATCAAGAATGCGATCCTGGTAGGCGTGTCGTTCGGCGGCTGGATCGCGGCCGAGATCGCGATCAAATCGACCGAGCGGATCGGCCATCTCGTGCTTGCCGACCCAGTCGGAATCAAGGTCGGCGACCGCGAGACGCGCGACATCGCCGACATTTTCGCGATGACCGAGCCGCAATTCAACGAGCGCGCCTATTTCGACCCGGCAGCCGCCAAGCGCGACTATCCCGCGATGGCGGAGGCCGATCTCGTGGCGATCGCCCGCAACCGCGAGGCCACGGCGCGCTATGCCTGGACGCCCTATATGCACGATCCAAAGCTGAAGGGCAGGCTGCATCGCATTGGCGTGCCTACGCTCGTGCTGTGGGGCGCGGCCGACCGCATCGTCACACCGGATTATGGCCGCGCCTATGCCGCCGCGATTCCGGGCGCGCGCTTTGCCGAGATCGCGCGGGCAGGACATTTCCCGCATCTCGAAGCGGCCGATGATTTTTCCGCGCGCGTGCTCGCGTTCGCCGCGGGCCGGGATTGAGGAGAAAGCCATGAAAGTCTTCCACTTCACCGAGCAGCCTTATCCCGACGCCTGGGACCAGCATCAGGGGTCGTTGCGCGTGGTGCTGCCCAACCGCGTGCTCGACCCCGCCATCGCGGCCGAGCGGTTCCATCGCTACTACGATGAATGGAAGCTCGCGGACGAGCTGGGCTTCGACATCATGGTCAACGAGCACCATTCGACCGCGACTTGCATGGCGTCGACCGTGATCGTCACGCTGTCGATCCTTGCGCGCGAGACGAAGCGTGCCCGCATTCTCGTGCTGGGCTATCCGATCGCGCATCGGCCGGATCCGCTGCGCTGCGCCGAGGAGCTTGCGACAATCGACGTGGTCTCGCGCGGGCGACTCGAGATGGGATTCGTCAAAGGCGTGCCTTACGAGATCCCGGTCGCCAACACCAACCCGGTCTTCATCATGGAGCGGTTCTGGGAGGCGCATGACTTCATCATCAAGGCGATGACGAGCCATGACGGCCCCTTCAACTGGGAAGGTCAGTATTTCCATTACCGCAACGTCAATATCTGGCCGCGCCCGTTTCAGCAGCCGCATCCGCCGGTGTGGAGCACGACCAGCAGCCGCGGCAATGCCCGCGTGCTGGGCGAGAAGGGCTATGTGATCGCGACCCTGGGCAGCGGCTACAACACGCGTGCGCTCTATGACGCCTATCGCGAGGGATGGCATTCGAAGGGACGGCGCGAGCCGCCGCCCGCGGACCGGTTCGCCTATCTGGCGCTCGTGGCGATCGCGCGAGACGAGGCCGAAGCGCGCCGGCGCGCCGAGCTGGTCGCGGGATATCCGCGCACCTCGTCGATCGTCTCTCCACCCTTCCGCAATCCGCCGGGCTTCGTGTCGGTCGCCGACAACGCGCGGCTCCTGCAAGGGAAGACGCCGCCGCGCAGCTTTACCAAAGACGGCAAGGTCGTGAACATGGCGAGCGCGAGCGTGCAGGAGCTGACCGATGCCGCCATCATGTTCTGCGGCACGCCCGATCAGGTCTATGCCCAGATCGTCGATTTCACCCAGCACGCGGGCGGGCTCGGCAATCTGCTGATGATGGGACAGGCAGGCCATCTCTCGCATGCGGACACGGTCGACAGCCTGACTTTGTTCGCGCGCGAGGTGATGCCGCGCTTGGCCCAATTCAAGCAGCCGGTTGCGGCATGACCATCCTCGGCTATGACCATGTCCAGCTCGCCATGCCCGCGGGCGGCGAGGATCGCGCGCGGGCCTTTTACGGCGGCGTGTTGGGGCTTGCCGAAGACCCCAAGCCGCCCGAGCTCGCGGCCCGCGGCGGCGTGTGGTTCAGCGCGGGCGGCACGCATCTTCATCTCGGTGTCGAGGCCGAGTTCCGACCGGCGCGCAAAGCGCATCCGGCGATCCTGGTGCGCGGGCTCGACCGCTATGTCGAACGAGCCAAGGCGGTCGGATGCCGCATCGTCGATGACGACCCGCTGCCGGGCTTTGCCCGCGTGTTCCTCGATGATCCGTTCGGCAACCGGCTCGAGCTGATGGAGCGGCGGCCCTAAAGAAAAAACCCCTCGCCAAGGGCGAGGGGTTTTGTCGCGACGGGTGCGTTGGCACCCGGCGTCTTAGTCTCAGGGCATGATGATCTCGACGCGGCGGTTCTGCGGCTCGCGCACGCCGTCCGGCGTCGGTACGCGCAGGTCCGTCTTGCCCTTGCCCTGCACATCCATTGCATCGACGGGCACGCCCTTGCCCCTCAGATAGTTGCGGACGGAGTCGGCGCGCCGCACCGACAGGGCGAGATTGTAGGCCGCCGTGCCAACCGTGTCGGTGTAGCCCGTGACCGAAATCTTGACCGTCTTGTTCTGCATGTACGCCGCGGCCGCCTCGTCGAGGATCTGGCGAGCGGCGGCGGTGAGCGACGACTTGTCAAAGTCGAAATAGACGATGAACTCGTTGCGCGCGCCGGCAGGCGGCGGCGGGGGCGGCGGCGCTTCTGCAGCCGCGGGAGCGGGCGGCGGCGGGGGCGCCGCGACCGCGCCCAGCGACCAGGTCAGGGCCACCATGATGCTGTGGGACTGATAGTCGCTGGTGTTGAGAGTGCCGTTCGAGCTGTCCTTGAAGGACGGGCTGAACCCGTTGATGAACCGATATTCGAGCGAGATCGACCGCACCGGATCGAAGTCGTAGCGCAGGCCGACGATGCCTTGGATCGCCGGGACGGCGTCGTTCGTGTTGGGCGCGGAGATCGGCGCCCCTGCGTTGCCGGTGATGCTGTTGAGCCGCACGATCGCGGCACCCACGCCGGCGCCGACATAAGGCGTCAAATTCGCCATCGGCATCCATGGCAGGTCGTAGGTCGCGTTGATCATGTCGGCCAGCGACGTGACGTTGCCGGCATGACCGAACTGGCTGCCCGAGGCCACCGGAAGGACGCCCGGGTTGGTCAGGCTGAGCCCGTCAACGCCGTTGTTGCGGTAGTCGGTGTTGATCTCGAAGTGCCAGGGGCCCATTTTGTAGCCCAAAGCACCACCGATGATGAACCCTTCGGCATTGTTCTCGGTGCCGGCGAGCCCATGCGAACCGGTGAAGGTCAAATCCTCCAGGTGGTTCCAGCCGCCTTCGATCCGGACGTACGGGCCGTCAAGCTGGATTGACTGCGCCTGTGCGCCCGTCCACCCCACAAAGCACGATGCGAGCGCAGCCGCAGCGACACGCCCGATTCTCATGATCCCCTCCTGGAACTATTCTACCCGCCACACCTTGTTAATCAGTCATACCCGCAAGAATCGATCGCCGCAAGCAAGTTACCGTCTAACGCCCGATTTGAGCGCCGGATTGTGGCCTTGAGGACACTGATCATTACGGGTCGATTAACATCGGGTAGCCGCCGCTTACTGTCCCTTGGGGCCCGGTCGCCGGCCCTGCGCTTCGGCGCCTTTTCATGGCGCGACGCGCGCGGCATACTCCGCTTCTCCAGCGCTTCCTTTGCCAGCAGGACAGGGTGGATCGGGATAAGACGCAGGCTTATCGCGCGGCGGGCGTCGATATCGATGCCGGCAACGCCCTGGTCGAGGCTCTGAAGCCTTTGGCCCGCGCCACGGCGCGCGCGGGCAGCGATGCGGGGCTGGGCGGGTTCGGCGCCCTTTTCGACCTCAAGGCGGCCGGCTACAAAGACCCGATCCTGGTCGCCACCACCGACGGCGTCGGTACCAAGCTCCGCATCGCGATCGAGACCGGACGGCACGAAACAGTTGGGATCGACCTCGTCGCCATGAGCGTCAACGACTTGGTGGTTCAGGGTGCCGAGCCGTTGTTTTTCCTCGATTATTTCGCGACCGGACGGCTCGACGTCGGCGCCGCGAGCCGCGTCGTCGCCGGGATCGCCGAGGCCTGCCGGGCGGTCGGCTGCGCGCTCATCGGCGGCGAGACCGCCGAGATGCCGGGCTTTTACGGCGCCGGCGATTATGACTTGGCCGGCTTCGCGGTGGGGGCGGTCGAGCGCGGGCACGTGATCGACGGCCGGGAGGTGGCGGCGGGCGATATCGTGCTCGGCCTCGCATCGAGCGGGCTCCATTCCAACGGATTCTCGCTGGTGCGTCACCTGGTTGCGGATCAAGCGCTGCGCTGGGACGATCCGGCGCCGTTCGCGCTGGGCCGGACCTTGGCGGAGGCGCTGTTGGAACCCACCCGGCTTTACGTGAAAAGCTGCCGCGCCGCGATCGCCGCGGGCGGGGTCAAGGCGCTTGCCCACATCACGGGCGGCGGGCTTCTGGAGAATATCCCGCGCGTGTTGCCGGCGGGGCTTGCGGCCGAGATCGACGCGCGGCGCTGGCCCTTGCCGGCGGTGTTCGCGTGGCTTGCCGAGCGGGCGCGCATACCGGCGTCCGAGCTCGCGCGCACCTTCAATTGCGGCATCGGCATGATGGTGGTCGTGGCGCCCGGGGACCAGGATCGTATCGCCCGCATCCTGACCGAGGCCGGCGAGCGCGTCTTTGCCATCGGCACGATCGGCGCGGGCGCCGGCGTGCGGCTCGTCGGCACGGAGACCGCGTGGCCCGGCTGAAGGTCGCGGTCCTCATTTCCGGCCGCGGCTCGAATCTCGCCTCCTTGATCGAGGCGTGCGCCGCGCCTGCCTTCCCGGCCGAGATCCGGCTCGTCCTTTCGAACCGTGCCGACGCCGCGGGGCTCGCGCACGCCGCGCGCGCCGCTATCCCGAGCGCGGTGATCCCGCACCGCGACTTCGCCTCGCGCGAGACGTTCGACGGCGCGCTCGATCGCACGCTCCAGGCGGCGGGGATCGAGCTTGTCTGTCTTGCGGGGTTCATGCGCCTGCTGACGCCCGATTTCGTCGCACGCTGGCGCGATCGACTCATCAACATCCATCCCTCGCTGCTGCCGGCCTTCCGCGGTCTCGACACGCATGCGCGCGCGCTCGCGGCGGGCGTGCGGTTTGCCGGCTGCACCGTGCATTTCGTGCGGCCCGAGATGGACGAGGGCCCGATCATCGTGCAGGCCGCGGTGCCGGTGCTGCCGGGGGATGATGCCGAGCGGCTCTCCGCGCGCGTGCTCGAAGCCGAGCACCAGGCCTATCCGCTGGCGCTGCGTCTCGTGGCCGAGGGCAAGGTCCGCGTCGACGGCGACCGCGCCGAGATTGCCGGCATCGCCGCGGCGCCGCCGAGCATCTTCAATCCGCCGCGCGAGACTTGCCAATGAGGCCGGATCGGCTATGGTGCGGCCGCTTCAGGCGGGGACCGACGTGACATGGCTGTGAACGACGATTATGAGCGCCATTTGCAAGGCTGGCTCGGCTTCGGCCGGCTGTTGCGCTGGGCGGTCACCGGGATCATCGTGATCCTGATTCTGATGGCCTACTTCCTGCTTTAGTCAGGGCCAGATCTCGATCCCGGAAAAGAAGAACGCGATCTCGCCGGCGGCGTTCTCCGGCGAATCCGAGCCGTGCACGGAATTGGCCTCGATGTCCTCGGCGAAGTCGCGGCGAATCGTCCCCGCCGCGGCCTTCTTGGGATCGGTGGCGCCCATCACCTCGCGGTTGACGGCCACCGCATTCTCGCCTTCCAGCACCTGGGCCACGACCGGGCCCGAGATCATGAACGCCACCAGCCCGTCGAAGAACGGCCGCGCGCGGTGGACGCCATAGAACTGCTCCGCCTGCGCCTTGGTCAGTTGAAGGCGCTTTTGCGCGACGACGCGAAGCCCGCGCTCCTCGAACCGGGCGTTGATCTTGCCGGTCAGATTGCGCCGCGTCGCGTCCGGCTTGATGATCGACAACGTGCGTTCGGTGGCCATGATCGGGCTTATAGCCGGCGCATCCCACGCCATCAACCGCCGGAGCGCTTTTCCCAGCCGGTCTCGGTCTGTTGCCAATAGACAAGAGTGTGGCCCGCGGCCTTGGCCTCGCGCCAGCGTTGCCGTGCCGATGCCAGCGCTTCCTCGTCATTGCCGTCGAACATGTCGCATACGCGGCCGAACCCTTGCTGCCGCGTCGAGCGCACGCCGTCGATCAGGACCAGCATCGTGGCGCCGTTGGGGTTCTCGTCCTCGGCGGTAAGGTACACGGGCTGTCGCGCAGGGTGCCCGTCGCGGCGCGTGCCATGCGGCAGGAAGCTGTCCTCGCGCCAGGTCCAGAGCAGCGCGTCGAGCGCCATCACGCGCTCTTCCGATCCCGCCATCACGACGATGCGATGGCCGCTCGCGAGGCCGCGTTCCAGAAGCTGCGGCAGCGCGCGTTCGAGCGGCATCGTCCGCAGATGATAGAACCCGACCTCGCTCATTCATCGTAATGGTCGGTGACGAAGCGGTCGAGGAGACGCACGCCGAACGCCGTCGCGCCCTTGGGCACGGTCGGCGCGTCCTTCTTCGACCAGGTCGTTCCGGCGATGTCGAGATGCGCCCACGTCACGCCGTTGACGAAGCGCTGCAGGAACTGGGCAGCGGTGATGCTGCCGGCCTCGCGCCCGCCGATGTTCTTCACGTCGGCGGCGTCGCTGTCCATCATCTTGTCGTAGCCGTCGGCCAAAGGCATGCGCCACAATTTCTCGCCCACCTGCTTGCCGGCCGCGAGGAGCCGATCGGCCAACTCGTCGTTGTTCGAGAAGAGGCCGGCATGCTCGCTGCCGAGCGCCACGATGATCGCGCCTGTCAAGGTCGCGAGGTCGATCATGATCTGCGGCTTGAAGCGCTGCTGGCAGTACCAGAGCGCATCGGCAAGAACGAGCCGGCCTTCGGCATCGGTGTTGAGCACCTCGACGGTCTGACCGGACATCGACACGACGATGTCGCCGGGGCGCTGGGCCGAGCCCGACGGCATGTTCTCGACCAGGCCCGCGATGCCGACCGCGTTCACCTTGGCCTTGCGGGCCGCGAGCGCGCGGATCAATCCGATCACGACGCCCGAGCCGGCCATGTCCCACTTCATGTCTTCCATGCCGCCCGCCGGCTTGATCGAGATGCCGCCGGTGTCGAACGTCACGCCTTTGCCGATGAAGGCGATCGGCGCCGGGTTCTTGGCCTTGCGGTTGCCGTGCCATTGCAGCACGACGAGGCGCGGCGGCCGCACGCTGCCCTGGCCGACGCCGAGGAGCGTGTTCATGCCGAGCTTCTTCATCTGAACCTCGTCGAGGATTTCGACCTCGACGCCGAACTTCTCGAGCGAGCGCGCCGCCGCCGCGAGCGTCTCGGGATAGATGACATTCGCGGGCTCGGAAATGAGGTCGCGGCTGAAGAACACCGCCTCGGCGATTTTCTCGAGCGGCTGGAACGCGCGCTTGGCGGCCGCCGGGTCCTCGATCTGGATCACGAGCTCCTCGAGCGAGGGCTTCTGCTCGGGCTTTTCCTTGGTCCGGTATTTGTCGAAGCGATAGGAGCGCAGCTTCGCGCCATAGGCGAAATCGGCCGCGATCGCCGCCTCGTCCGGCCCGGCGCGATCGATCATCACGGTTGCCATCGTCTCGCCCGCGCCATTGAGCTGCGCCAGGATCTGTCCGCCCCGATTCTGCCAGGCGCTGCGCTCGCCGCCGCCTTCCTTGCCGATGCCGTAAAGGAGCACGCGCGAGAGGTCGAGATGCGCCGGCGCCAGCACCGCGAGCGACTCCTCGCCGCGGCCCTTGAAGCGGCTTGCCCCCATGGCGCGGGTGAGCGCGCCGCCGCTTTCCTCGTCGAGCTGCTTCGCCGTCGCAAGAAGGGTGCGCTCGTCGCCAACCGGCACCACCACGGTTCCGCTGCGCGGCGGCCGCGGTTCCGCGAACGTGATCTTCATGGAAGACCTCTCTTCAGACAGGATTCGGGCGATAGGCAATGATGCCCGGGGAGTCAACCGCCGAGACGAAAAAGCTTGAATCGGGGCGTCTCGAAGACCGGAACCAGCCCGGGCCGGGGGACGACGTCGAACGGCCGCACGCCGGCAACGGCGACATAGTCATAATGCGCAAGGAGTCCCGCGACGCGAGGATCGAGCGTGCCATCGGCGCCAAGGGCGCGCCATAACAGGTCCGGCCCGGTTGCGACGGCAACGGCGCGCCTGTCCGGCGCGAACGCGATCGGCTGCTGCCCCGGAATGGCGAAGAGCGTGGGCACGAAAGCATCGCGCAGGGCGGCCGCGAGCACCGGCAAATGCACGAGCGGCGTCGCTGACACATTGGTCGCCTCGGGCGGCGCTGCCACAGCGACACGGGCGCCCGCCGGAAGGGCGTCGAGCGCCGGCAGGATCGCGGCGTACTCCCGGGCGCTCGCCTGCCAGCTCAGCGCCACGGTGCCGAGCCGCAAAAGGAACATCACGGCGGCGGCGGCAAGGAGACCGCGCTCCAAGGCCGGCCGCGGCGCGGCCCACGCGCTTCCCGCGACAACGATCAGGGCGAGCGCCAGCGGAAACCGGCGGTCGATGCCGGATGCGCCCAGCATCTGGCTGGGCGACACGAGATAGAGAAGGGCCAGCATCGCCAACGGAACCGCGAGGCTTGGCGCCAGCACGAGCCATCGCCGACAATAGGCGAAACCAAGCGTCGCGACGATCAGCACGAAGCACGCAATGTCGAATGGCCGGTGATAGAGGTCGAACACGCTGAACAGGAGATCGAGCTTCCGCCACGGCTCGGCAAAACTGACCATTCCGCCGCCACCGCCGCCCCAAGCCAGCATCAGCGCGATCGGCGGCAGCAGCGGCAGCGCCGCAAGCACGGCGCGTCGGAACGAGACGCGCAGCGCGGCGCCGACCACCAGAACCGCATAGACGCCGAATGCCATCAGATGCGCGAGATAAAGGACAAGCACCGCCACCACTCCCACGGCGAGGCGCAGAGCGAGGCCGCGCCGGTCGAGCGCGAGCATCAGCGCGAACGCGCACAGCGCCAGCCCAAGCCCGAACAGGTAGTTCAGCACGCCCCACAACAGCAGGCGGTTGTAGAGCAGCAGGAACACAAGGCAGGGCCACGCCGACCAGCGTCGGAACAACGCGCGATGGACCAACGCCGCGCCCAGCGCCGTGACCAGGAACGTCGCGATCACGAACGCTTTGCCGGCGGCCAAGAGCGGCATGATGCCAAGCAGCGGCGGGACCAGCACATCCATCGCGAGGTTCGGGAT
>Ga0335073_10010643_pt1 | contig 12934 bp, 7 predicted proteins | sample Lox_Sample_22_FD_207093 | JGI IMG/M metagenome (GOLD analysis project Ga0335073, IMG submission 207093) | Soil microbial communities from Loxahatchee National Wildlife Refuge, Florida, United States - Lox_Sample_2.2 | ecosystem: Environmental > Terrestrial > Soil > Wetlands | place: USA: Florida...
GTATCAAGATACCGCGGTCCGAAATCAATATTCCGATGCACGTTCCCATAAGGGGTCCCGGCCGGAACCTGCGCGAAGGCTGAAGTATTGAAGAACGCTGCGATCTTTTGCGTGCGGGTGCGGCCGCTGCCCAGCACAGGATTGCCGACCAGGTTAGGCCGATCTGTGGCGATGCCGTCAAGATTCGAATCTACACCGGCAAGCACGTTGTAGGGCAATCCGGAGCGGAACGTCGTAATCCCGTTTACTTGCCAACCGCTCAGCGCTTCCTTGCCGAATAATCCAAGCTTCTGTGCGCCGGGAATTGCCCAGATATACGAGACATTGGAGAACTGTGGTATGTCGTAGTCGGACGGAGCGTAATCCTGCTTCAAGTACAGCTGGTTTGAAAGCGTAAGCGTGATGTTGGCGGGATCGATGGAACTGATATCCATCGACTTGGACCACACGTAGTTGCCCAGCAGCGAGAAGCCGCGCGAGAAGTGGCGCGTTATAGTGATCTGAAGAGCGTTGTAGTTTGCATTGTTAGCATCGGCGTTTTGCACGATCTGGCTGAACACATATGTTGAAGGCGTAGGTTCATAGGGCCGGCGGGCGTTGATTCCAGCGGATGTCACGGACGCGCCGGGAACGTACGCGGGCTCGTTGATATCGCGTGAAAGGAAGAAGTGGCGCGATTGGCTGCCTACATAGGCAACGCGTGCTCCCCAACTGCTGCCAAGCTGCTGCTCGGCGGTCAGGTTGTACTCCATCGCATACGGATAGCCTGCGTTTGGCTCGACACCTGAGAGTGTAGCTCCGGAAAAAAACACCGGGCTGCTTAAATTGGAGTTGTACGGAAACGGATCGACACCATTGTACGGCGCTATCGAGTAGGGGGTAACGAGATTGGGAGTGCCGTTGATGGTATTGTCGAGTACGAACGGCTGCTGTTCGGTATTGTCAAACTGGCTGGCGCCGCGAGTTGCGTAGAAGATCCCGAAGCCGCCACGAACTGAAGTGACACCGGTGCCGAACAGATCGTAGGCGAACCCGACGCGGGGCACCACGTCGTGCCATTTCGTGGGGACAATACCATCTACGATTCCCGGATCGCCGGCAGTCAGCAGGCCGAGCGGGGCATTGGGGAACCGCGTCGACTGCACATTGGGCACAAACGTACCTTCCGTGTTGCCGCCGACAAACGCCGCATACACTTCCCATCGAATGCCTAAATCGAGAGTGAGCTTGTGCGAGAGCCGCCAGTCATCCTGGAAAAAGAGCGACGGATCAGGTTGATGAAAGCGATGATGAACGCCGCTGTTCTGGCGCAGCGATGCGGCGCGCCCCTCTAAGAAATCAGCCAATGCGTTGCCGGTAAAGCTGCCTGAAAATGTCGCCAGGCCCGAGCCGTAGTAGACACCGTCTTCTCGATATTCGTTGTAGAATACGGAACCTCCGGTCTTTACCTGGTGATTGCCGAGGGTCCAGTTGAACGTATCCTCGATGCCGATGGTTTGCATATTGTTGTTGGTAATACCGGCCGCGGCCAGTCCCTGCTGATAATATCCCGTGATCGAAATGACCGGCGACGAGTGCTGCGGATATCCGTCGTTGATCGTGCTGCCGAGGTTCTTCCACGTATCGGGCGGATCGACCTGCTGCGTTTGCGTGTGATTCCTGGTGAGGAATGGCCGGACGACATTCAGCTTGGTTGGCGAAATCGTCCAGGTATCACTCAACGTCACATTGCTGGTGGTATTCAGTTGCCGGGCCGTGCTGTAGCTCAGAACCTGGTTGCCATCCAATCCGGGATTGATGATGGTGCCGTAGCTTTGGAAAACCTCGCCGGTAAACTGATGCTTACTGCTGATTTGATGATCGAAGCGGACCAGATACTGGTTGGCGCTCGTGCTGCCGTGCGCATCCTGCTCGGGGGAAACAAAGCTGGCGCTGGCGCGCGGAACAAACGTGAGCAGGTTTTGCGCGACCGGATCGAGTTGGTTCGCACAGATGACTCCAGCCACCCCGTTGCAACTCACCTTAGGCTGCTTTGCAGCCGGCAATGCGGAAAAGTCTCCTCTCGCTTCGGCCGGAGTGGGCAGGTTCACGGCTGTGGACAATATCTGCGTGGGTGTTGACACGCGCAGACCCTCGTACGATCCGAAGACGAAGGTTTTGTTGCGTACAAGTGGACCGCCGAATGTGCCGCCAAACTGGTTCTGCACGAGCGGAGTGACGCGGGTGGCGAAGTAGTTCTTCAGGTTCAGGTCGCCGTTGCGCAGATAGTCGTACACCAAGCCGTGAAACTCGTTGCTTCCCGAGCGCGTGATGGCATTCACACGCCGCCGGGATAGCGGCCAAACTCGGCATCGAAGTTATTTGTCAGAACTCGGAATTCCTGCAGCGCGTCAGGATTCGGAAAAACGTTACCGCCCTGGCTCATGAAAGAGGTGTAGAACGCGCCGTCGAAATAATAGGAGTTCTCATTGGTGCGCAGTCCATTCAGGCTGAACTTGTTGCCCGCGGTGTCGCCGATGGTGGCTGAAGGTGCGAACGTAGTGACTCCGGGCACCAGTTGCACAAGCGTGACAGCCGAGCGGCCATTTAATGGAAGATCACTGATCTGTTTGGTTTCAACGGTAGTGCTCAACTGCGATTCACGCAGTTCGACCAGCGAAGACGCCGCACTCACTTCCACGGTCTGGGTTTCAGAACCGACTTTCATCTGCACGTCGGAGGTAAGGTCCTGGTTGGCGTCCAGATGTAATCCCGTATGCGTAACCACGCCGAAGCCTTGAGACTGGGCGGTGAGCGTGTAGTCGCCAACCATGATGGCCGGGAAGATGTAGTTGCCTGACGCGTTGCTGCGCGTGGCCTGCTCAATGCCCGTCTGCACGTTCTTCACTGAGATTCGCGCATTGGCAATCACAGCGCCATTCGGATCTGTAATCGTGCCCGAAATCGTTCCCGTCGTGGTTTGGCCGTACGAGCTCGCCGGCACCAGAGCGAAGATCGACAACAGGCTGAGAGTCAGAAGGGAGCGCGTTGCACACCGGCCAGGCACACTGACGAGCAAGTTTTGCTTGGTGGCACAGGCGAGCATTCCCGACCTCCAGAAAACGCACCGTCTTGCGATTGATTGGCGATTGAACCTGACTTCCGCGATACATGTCAAGAAGAAAATAATGCAAAAACGAAATAAAGACGCCGGTTCTTCTGTTTTTATGTAATATTTTCGAATAAATACTGTGCCAAACTTCCCGCCAAACATTAGAGTTACTTCGAAGCATGCTACAAGGAGAGTTCTCAATGAAAATGCTTTTGGGGGCATTATTTGCCATCCTGGTCTTCGCCTTTACTGTGGGAAACGGCGCATCAGGACAGGAGGCTCGGCCGGCGATCACCGGTATCTCCCATCTGTGCGCGTACGCCTCCGATCTGGCAAAGACAGAGGACTTTTACGTGCATGACCTGGGGGCATATAAGGCGCAGGATCCCGAGAATCCGCAGGGTGCGCGCTACTATTTCAGTCCCACCCAGTTTGTAGAGATCCTTCCATTGCCTTCGGGCTACTCCTCGATCAACCGCCTCGATCACGTTGCATTTGTTACGGCGGACGCCAACGCCTTGAGGAAGTATCTCGGCGCGCACGGTGTTGCAGTTCCAGACTCTGTTCAACAGGGATCGGATGGCAGCGCCTGGTTCGACGTGAAGGATCCCGAAGACAACAAAGTTGAGTTTGTGCAGAATCCACCGACTCCCGCACAAATTCCACTCGATTCGTTAAGCCACCACATCATTCACGTCGGCTACATGGTTCACAGTCGCTCTGCTGAAGATTCTTTCTATCGCACGGTGCTCGGCTTCAGGCCTTATTGGTTTGGCGGCATGAACGACACCGTCGTGAGTTGGGTCTCGCAGCAGGTTCCTGACGGAACCGACTGGCTCGAATACATGTTGGTCAGCGGTTCCGATGCAAAAGGGATTCCAGCCGATATGACCTCAGACCGGCTGGGCGGGATGGATCACTTCTCTCTCGGCGTTCCCGACATGAAGGCGACTGCACTTGTTCTGTACGACGGCGATCGCATTCCGCAGCGCACGTCCGGGCCCAAGATTGGTCGAGATGGCAAGTGGCAATACAATTTGTTCAGCCCGGACGGAACACGCGCAGAGATTATGGAATTCCACGCGGTCGGAAAGCCGTGCTGTTCTGCATTTACAGCCTCAAGCCCGACAGAGTGAAGAAACAGCGAGGCCAGGCGCCAAGTGAAACCACGCGGCGCACGTTCAACTCTTGGCCGCCCAGGCAACTGCATCGGCAAAGGCGTCAATGACGTCCTGCTCGTCGCGATCAGTCAGGCATGAGTGAATGGTGAGCAACTGAGTTCGTCGAAACAGATAGTCGGACTGAGGACAACTTCCGTGGGCATAGCCGTAGACAGATTCGCGATTGCTCTCCAGGTTCCAGGGGAAACCGTCCCGATCGGTCGCGGCTTGCGCACCAGGGCCGGAATGTTGGAGTAAATGTGCAGTCCATAGTCAGCAAGAATCACGTTGCTGACTGCGTCGGCCGTGCAGGAGATGCGATGCCAGCGCAGGCGCGCATTCACGGCGCGAGCCATACGCTCGGTTGCGAATGTGGTGAGCAGAAATGCCCCGGTGTCGCCGGGCGGATCGATCAGCCGCCGCAGCGTAATCTCAGGTATTTGCTCAAGAGCTTCGCGAATCCTGAACTTGCTTTTGCGCATGTGCGCCAATATTGCCGGCAACTTGCGAAGCTACACCCGCAACATCGCCGCTCGCAGCTCATCGAGACGGTAACCGCGTCCCCATCCGCACGTCTCGGCGTCTTCCAGTTGAAGCCTGTCCCACTCGTCGCGCGCATAGCCAACGTCCTGAATCGCAACAGCCCTGCGCCACAGAGTGTCGTCGTTGGTGATCACGGCGCCACCCTCACCCGAGGTCATGTTCTTATTCAGTTGAAAGCTGAAGATGGCGATATCGCCAAAGGAGCCAACGCTCTGCCCATAGATCCTTCCGCCGGCACACTGAGCGCAATCTTCCAGCAGGAAAAGGTTCCGGGCGCGAGCAATCTTGACAAGGTCGAAAACATTGCCGGGTGCACTGTTCATGTGCGCGATGAGAATCGTCGAAGTGCGCGGCGTGATCTTCTTTTTTAAGTCCGCAGGATCGATGCAGAACGTCTCGTCAATCTCAGCGAGAACAGGAATCGCCCCCAGGTTCACCACGGCTGCGGCAATCGATACCCAGAGATACGCAGGAATGATTACCTCCTGGCAGGGACCGACGCCAAGCGCGCCAAGCGCAGTGTGCAGCGCCGCGGTACCACTGGTTACGGCCACTGCGTGCCGTGCACCGGTAAATGCGGCGAGTTCCTCTTCGAATTGCAGAGTCTCGTGCTGCAAGTGGATTCCGTGGTACCGGTACAAACTCCTGGTGCGGACGATGCGCAGCAGAGCTTGCCCAACTGGCCATACTTCATCGAATTCGCCGAGAAGGAATTTACCAAGCGTTGAGCTGGACAGGCATTTCATAGGGAGTGCCGCAATTGCCGTCTGAAGCGAGGCTCAATGGGAGACAATGATGATTCCTGTTTGCACTGCGAAGAATGCAGCTTCGGTCCTGTCGCTCACCTGGAGTTTTGAGGTGAGGCTGTTGATGTGATTGCGGACAGTGAACTGGCTCAACTGCAGCGCAGATGCAATTTCCTTGTTGGTGAATCCCTTAGCGACGAGTTCGAGAATCTCTCTCTCGCGGGGACTGAGCTCGCTGCGCTGTTTCCTTTCCGCCAGCCGTTGCGTAATATGGCGCGGGAAGCAAAGCTTTCCCCGGAACGCTTCGCGAATCGCATCGACGATGGTTGCGGAATCCATCTCCTTCAGGAGGTAGCCGCTGGCCCCAGCTTCGACGGCCTGATAAATCTCTTCGTCAAACTCGAAACTGGACAGGACGACAACCTTGATGTCCGGTGCGATGCGCTTGAGCTCGCGGATGGATTCGATGCCGGAGAAGCCTGGCATGCGCAGATCCACAAGAGCCACGTCTACGGGAGAATTTTTCACGAAGTCGATTGCCGGTCGGCCGCCGGGTACAGCGGCGGCAACGGACAATCCGCGCTGGCGGCGCAGCATGCTGCTGAGTCCTTCCCGAACCACGGGATGATCGTCAACGATCAGGATGCGAATGTTACGGGTTAACTCCGCGTCGTGCATGAACGCCTACATTCCGGACAGAGAAGATTGTTTGAGCCATTGCGAGCCTCGGCGGCGCAACGTGGACAACCGGCCGATACGCGCGCTCACCTGAACACTGGTTCCGCATCCCGGCTCGCTGGCGATTTTGAGTTGCGCCTGCGCGCTGGCGGCGCGCCGCGACATGCCGCGGAGGCCGAAGCCGTAACTCTCGGTATCTGCAACAAACCCGGCGCCGTTATCTTTTACCGTCAACTGCGCAATTTCGTTGCGGACCAGCAGGCTGATGTCGATCTTTGACGCGCCGGAGTGGCGAAGGCTGTTGTTGACGGCCTCGAGGCCGACAAGAAACATGGCGTCGGCGACAGCTTCCGGTATCTTGCCCGACCGCCCCTGGGAGACAGAATGAATCTCCGGTGCGCGTCCGCTGCATAGTTTTTCTGCGGCCTGCTTGAGAGATTCAGCGATGTTTGCGCCTCTGGCTGAGGGAGTCTGAACCGTGATGATGCTCCGCTTCGCTTCATTGTGGCTTCTTCGCACCATGTCAAGCGCCGCGTCAAGTTGATGGTGAAGGGGATCGCTTTCCGGGATGTCGGCACGTACCGCCTGGAGCTGAAAGGCGATGCCGGCAAAACTCTGCGCCAGTGTGTCGTGAATCTCCAGTGCCATACGCTCACGCTCGCGGAGGATGGCTTCGTGCCGCCATCGCTGCTCGTAGCTGAGAACAAGATGCGCGGCACCGGCAAGGAACAACAATGCAACGAGGGCGAAGGCTATGTGGTCGCGCGTCCACCAGGATGGCAGGCCGATGACCTGAATATCCGTCACCGAGGGAAGCAGGATGGCGAATGGCACCAGATTCCGCGTGAACGTCTCGTCGGACGATGCAACGCCGCGCAGGCGAAGTCGGCTGCCGGGCTCAAGATGCTTCGGCAGAGACCCGGCTATGTCCTGGCCGACAATGGCGTAGAACTCCTGCGAATCGTTCTCGAGCTTGAGAAGCAACGAGTGATTGGGAGCGACGAACTGCGAACGGTAGATGCCTTCCGTTTCCACAAACCGGCCCCGGCTGCGGCCGGAAGCCAGTTCGAATGGTGTGACGACGATGGGAATAATCTGGGAGTTGGGCCAAAGGACTTGCAACGACGCCTGCCCAAGCGCCGGTACGAAGTTTACCCTAGATAAAGTGCCCTGCGCCTCAACTTCATCGCCCACGCGGAGAGATTCTGATGGTCCACGAGGTTGTACAAGGACTGCGCCGGTGGCGTCCTGCACGTAGACAACAGGGTTAACGAGGGTCACGATGCCGCGGACGGTGGCGGGCTGCGATCCCTCCGACGGGTCCAATAGAAGAGTTCCGATCGGCCGGGATTCGAGGTTGAATTTGTGCCGCTCGGCTTCACGGCGCAGTGGATCCAGGTACTGGTCGAGGGTCCGGGTGGTGGATTCCGAATCCAGGGAGTCATCGTTGTAATTAACGACCTTCGGTTCGAGTCCCTGCGTGATCGCGAGCAGCGCCGCTTGGCTGGAGGGGCCGACGCGCAGATTCCTCCACTCGGCGCTCGCGTTGTAAGACTTCAGCCCAAACCGTCCCCGGGACAAGCAACTCGGATCGACGACATAGGAACGCGCCTGCAGTCCTGACTGGTTCGACACCGATGCCGCGATAGAACAGCCGTAAGCGAGGAGCTTGATGTGATACCAGCCTTCTACCAGCGGCGCCATGGGCTGTGAAACCATCTGGATCCAGCCAAAGTCGGCCCGTCCGAAGATATAGGAGTTATCCATGTTCCGGATACCCGCGAAGTATCCGTGATAGGAGTCAACGCCTTCCTCTTCGCCCGAGGAGCGAATGATCAGGCCGGCATCGCCGTAGGAACTGAGCAGCCGAACGTCGGCTTCGACGAAGTAGTCTTCCCAGTCGAGCGAACCATCCATCAACTTGGGACCGCGGCCTTCGGAGTCGCCGTAGATGCTTTGCCCATGCGATCTCCAGGCGCCTCCAAAGGGAGCCCAGCCTCTGGAAAGATCGGTCGAAATGGACGAAAACGCCGGCGTCGAAGAACGACTCTGACGCAAGCGAATCCACGCGGCGAGAGACACAACAACCAGTGTCGCCGCAACGGTGAGGAGCGTGTACCTCAAGACCCGCTTCATTGCGCTCATTGCTCGCTCCAGGGAAACCGCGCGTCGTGCCACATCTGGTGCGTCGATGGAGAATCGAGGTTCTGGCGCGTGAGCAGGACCGGCTGGACTGAGACTGTTTCGGGAATGCTCTCTCCTTTGAGACGGGCTGCGATATTCGCCAAAGCGAGCCGGCCGATCTCCGGCGCATTCTGAATTACCACGGCGTCAATCTCTCCGGAACTGATGGGTGGAAGCAGCTCCTGATCGAAGCCGACCAGCAGTACGTCGGTCGTATCGTGCGACTCGACTTTTGCGTAATATGCGCCACGGGTTGCAGAACCCGACAACGCGACGATGGCATTCACCGGTGGAAATGCGTGCAGCACGGTCTCGGCGATCTGCTGTTCGTGAGGAATAGTAGGGTCGTCCCCCAACTCGCGGATTGTGATGTGAATCTGTGGCGCCTCGAGCGCCAGGGTCTGTTCAAAGCTGTGCTGGCGGGCGGTGATGCTTTCAAGTTCAGGATTGATCCCCAGGAGCGCGACCGCGCCCTTGCCGTGAAGACGGGCGGCAACCCGCCGCGCCGCAAGGCGCCCACCCGTAACTTCATCGTTGAGAACGTAAGAAAGATCGGCATCATGCGGCAGGCCCAGTTCGTCGTCGACAATCACCACCGGAAGATGCCGGCTGAGGAACTGCTGCACAGGCGTGCGGAAGACCAGCGATTCGTCCGGCGCGACCACCACGCCGCGGTAGCCTCTTTCGAGAGCGAGACTGAGAAAACCTATTTGCTTTTCGACATCATTCTCCTGGGTGGGTGCGTTCCAGTAGATGTGCAAGCCGTTCTTGTGCGCCTCAATCGCCGCGCCGGCATGAAATGGCTCCCACAGGCGCGTCCCGCAAGTGCGAGGAATCACCGCGATGGTAACTGGTGACTGTCTGCAGCTGCCGAAGAGGAGCGACACGGCAACGGGCAGGAACACGAGCAGACGTCTTGGCGACACAGGCGTCATAGGGAAGTCCCCAGATGACCGCAAGTTTTGTGGAACGCAAAAGAAATCAAGGCAGCGTGCCGAATCAAACCCGCATAATCCCGGATGCTATGACACAACGGAATGCGCGATTTGCATAAAACGTAGGTCGCGTTGCGTAATACGCAATGTAGTACAAGTGTACCATTGCCAAGCTTTTTTTAAAGCGATTAATTTCGAGACCGCAATAAAACTTCTCCCAAGTTCTCGTCAAAAAAAGTCGGGATTGTGATGGCAAGTGTGTCAGGAGGCGGCCATGAACCAGGTTGAGAGAACTTCACAGCGAGGACACATCCTCGCGGCAAAAGGGCGCGTACGGCGCTTACTTGCGTACATGATTCTGGCGGTCTTTGTCATCGCCGGTCAACTGCGCGTGATGGGGCAAACAACATTCGGATCGATCCTGGGAACGGTGACCGATCAGCAGGGAGCGGCAATCCCCGGCGTTACTGTGACGCTGACGAGCCTGAGCACGCAGGATCAGCTGCAGGCGCAAACCGGTTCGAACGGCAACTACCAGTTTTTGAATCTCCAGCCCAGCAGTTACAGCCTGGACTTTGAGAAATCGGGGTTCAATCATGTCAAACGGGCATCGGTGACCGTGGCCGTCCAGGCGGCGGTGCGCGTGGATTCAGCTCTGACGGTTGGCGCGGTGAATCAGACCGTGAACGTGACTGCGGAGGCGCCAATCATCGAGACGCAACCCGGCGCTCTCTCACAACTGGTTGAAGGCAAGGTTGTGCAGCAGATGCCGCTCAATGGGCGCAATGTCCTGAATCTGCTCACTCTGTCCCCCGGAGTAATTCCTCAGGGTTCGGTCGTCGGAAACCCGCTGGGCAACCAGGCCGGCGGCGTTTACACAAACAACACGGGATTTGGCAATTATCAGATCGGCGGAGGAATGTCCAACGAGAGCGCCTTCTATCTGGATGGCGTTCCGTTGAACACCACGTACATCAATAGCCCGGCCCTGGTTCCTACCCAGGACGCGATCCAGGAATTCCGCGTAGACACCAACGCAGTGAGCGCGGAGTTCGGACGCTTTGCGGGTGGCGTGGTCAACCTGGCGTCAAAAGCTGGAACGAATCAGTATCACGGCACAGCCTATGAATACATCCGCAACAAAGTGCTCAATGCCAATACATTTTTCAACGACCGGAACGGCATTCCGACTCCGGCGTTCACGCAGAATCAGTACGGCCTCGCAATTGGTGGCCCAATTCGTCGCGAGAAGATTTTTGGCTTTTTCTCCTGGGAAAACTTCTCTTTCCGGACCGGCAGTTCGATTCAAAACACAGTGCTCACACAGGCGATGTACACGGGCGATTTCAGCGCTCTATGCCCCACCTATGACAGCACCGGGAAATGCACTTCCGCCAATGGGACACAGCTCTACGATCCGCTGACGACGTGCGGCGTCAGCGGCGCTCCTGCCTGCACAGGGAGCCAGACTCCCGGCCGCCTACCCTTTGCTTACAACAAGATTCCCATTTCCCGGCTCGATTCGGCGACGAAGCAGTATCTGACCTATTACGGGGCGCCTAATCGGCCGGGGACGGTCAGCAGCGCCGGCTTGCCGCTGAATAATTTTGCAACCAACATCAGCCTGGGCGGCAACTCGGGCCAGTACAACGCACGCATCGATTGGGCGCCAAGTGACACGCAGCGCGTCTTTGCCCGTTACAGCTTTTGGAGCGGGACGAGTTTGCCGGCCGACCCATTCCACACTCACTTCGGCGGCCTGTATAGCTACACAGGCTCGCAGAATTTCGTGATCGGCGATACCCATACCATTAGCCCCCACACCATTGCCGACTTCCGGCTCTCGTATCTGCGCGGGCGCGATGGCTTCTCGCCGGAGCAACTGGGTGCCAATCTCTCCTCCTTCGGACCGGCATGGGCCACTCTTGCGTCACAGGTCACCCTGGATGTGGCTCCCCTCGCTAGTGTGAGCGGCCTTTATAACTTCAACATGGTGTACAACCGCGCCATCATGAACGACTACTTCCTGTCGGGCAGCCTGATCCGGATCCTCGGCCGGCATACGCTCAAGATGGGAGGCGAGGTCCGTCGCAACGAGTGGAACTTCGCGCAGACCACACAGGCTGCGGGAACCTTCACCTTCGATCAGGGCTTCACATCGCAGCTGACCTCCTCGGCTACTCAGGTTCCCCAAACCGGTTACTCGGGAGCGTCATTCTTCCTCGGCAATCCCGCCAGCGCAGCCGTAGGCAGTGTCGCCTTCACCGACGCGATCGAATGGTATCCGGCGGCATACCTGCAGGATACCTTCCAGGTAAGCAGGAAGTTGACTTTGACACCTGGCGTACGATGGGAGTTCCCCGAGGCCTTCACTGAACACAACAATCGGCTGACTGTATTGCAGCCCAACGCCACGGATCCTCTTTCGCAGCAGGTGGGCCTGCCCCTCACCGGCCAATTGGCGCTGGTGGATACCCCGGCCTATCCCCATCGCCAACTGATCGAGAATCATTTCGACTTGTTCTCCCCCAGAGTCAATGTTGCCTACGATGTGAACCCGAAACTGTCGGTTCGCGCCGGCTACGGTATCTCCTGGATTCCGCCCGACATGGTGAACTACAGCGAATCGCCCTTCCAGTCGCCGGTGAACGCTGCAACCACCACCATGGTGCCTTCAGTAGGTGGAACCTCTGAAATCTATCCAAACGCCACCTTCGGCAATCCATTCCCAACTGGCTTGATTCCACCCATTGGGCACAACCCATCACAGCTGAACGTTTTCGAAGGCCAGAGCGTTATCTCTCCCATCCCGAACGAGCACTACGGTTACGCACAGCAGTGGGATCTGGACATCCAGGAACAATTGGCTGAAAACCTGATGATCGAGGCGGGTTATGCCGGCTCGAAGGGCAGTCATCTCTCGTACTCGACGATGCAGCTCAACCAGATTCCGGATACCGACCTGGCCATGGGAGCAAAACTGAACACGCAGGTGGCAAACCCGTTCTACGGATATATCACCAACGGCCTGCTTTCCAACAAGACCGTGTCGCAGGCTCAATTGCTGCGCCCGCATCCGCAGTTCCAGGGCTTTTCCGATACCGCAGCGCAGCACGGTGATTCGCATTGGGATGCTCTGGAAACTCGCGTCGTCAAGCGTTTCCGCACCGGTGGCGTGATCACAGGCTCATATACCTGGTCCAAGCTGATCAGCAACACCGACACACTGACCAGCTGGCTTGAAAACCATGGCGCAGCCGGCGTGCAGGACTGGAACAACCTGCACGGTGAAAAGAGCCTCGCCACCTATAACGTGGCGAATCGCCTCGTGGCCAGTTATGTTCTTGACCTTCCTTTCGGCATCAATCACAGGTTCTTCGGCACCGTAAATCCAGCCGTGAATCGCATCATCGGCGGATGGGCTGTGAACGGAATCACAATTCTCCAGTCCGGTTATCCGCTGGCATTTACCACCTCCACCAACCAGACCGCGTCCCAGGGCGGCGGCTCGCGCCCGAATGTGGTAGCTGGGCAGAGCAAGTCGATCAGCGGCGCCGCGCAGAACCGCTTGAGCAAGTGGTTCAATACGGCGGCCTT
>Ga0335073_10010649_pt1 | contig 12932 bp, 10 predicted proteins | sample Lox_Sample_22_FD_207093 | JGI IMG/M metagenome (GOLD analysis project Ga0335073, IMG submission 207093) | Soil microbial communities from Loxahatchee National Wildlife Refuge, Florida, United States - Lox_Sample_2.2 | ecosystem: Environmental > Terrestrial > Soil > Wetlands | place: USA...
GTGGAGCACTCTTATGGCTCGCGAGAATACAGCCCCTTTTTGGGCGTGTCAAGGAAATCCCGGCGCGGTGGACGCAAGAGAAGAACCCCCGGATTCTCCTCCCTCTCGCCACCAGCCTGGAGCTTGCGAATGGCTGCTTTTCCAGCGTGCTAGACTAGCGTCAAATCCCTGCAACTGAGGGCCACCATGAAATTCGGCGTCATCATTTTCCCGGGTTCCAACTGCGATCACGATGCCCACTGGACCGTCGAGCAAGTCATCAACCAGAAGGCCACTTATCTCTGGCACGAATCCCACGACCTGGAAAATTGTGACGCCGTCATCGTTCCCGGAGGATTTGCCTATGGCGATTACCTGCGGACCGGGGCGATTGCGAAGTTTTCGCCAGTGATGGAATCGGTGCGGAAGTTTGCTGCCGGAGGTGGCCTCGTACTCGGCATTTGTAACGGTTTTCAGATTCTTTGCGAATCCGGTTTGCTTCCCGGCGCCCTGATGCGCAATGTCGGACTGAAGTACGTTTGCAAGCCGGTGCAAGTGCGGGTGGAGAACGCCGATACGCCGTTTACCAGCGCCTGTGCTCTGGGAGAAGTGCTGACGATTCCAATCGGTCACATGGAAGGGAACTACTTCTGCGACGCCGCGACGCTCGACGAACTGCGCCGAGAAAATCGCGTAGTATTCCGCTATTCCACTCCAGGCGGCGAAATCGCGGATTCAGTCAATCCCAACGGCTCTCTCGACAACATTGCCGGAGTCTGCAGCGCCGGCCGCAACGTGGTCGGCATGATGCCTCACCCCGAGCGATCCTCTGAGCCGGAATTAGGCGGCAGTGACGGGCTCAAGGTTTTCCAGTCGATGGTTTCCGCTCTGGTTCCCAAGTGATTTGCCGGTAATCATTTGGATCGACGCAGCCTCGCAAATCACTGCCATTTCAAACGCGTCGTTATCCGCGACGCACTTGTCATCCTGAGCGAAGCGAAGGATCTATGCAACTCGCCGGCAGCGCCGGTGCTGCCGGCAGATTGCATGGATCCTTCAGCGGGCAAAACACGCCCGCCTCAGGATGACAACCCGGCACGGGAAGGTTACATAGCTGCGAGATGGCTGTCTTGCCACCTGAAATTCAAACTGAGGCGTTACCGATTTTTCTTGGTTATCAACAGCCTCCCGTTATATCGTCGTTTCTCTTCCCCTGTCGTGCGGTTTTCTAAAACCTAGTTGCCTTCGCAAGCACACGCAGGGAGGCGTGTCTCTCCATGACGCCAAAGCAGATTCTCGATTCCTTCTCCGAAACCTTAATGCAGGACGAACGAATTCTCAGTGCACAAGAACACGCGTTGCTCTCTACCTTGCTGCAACATGCCAGGGCCAGGGCCAACGGCAATCGTGAAACCCAGGACCGTGAAACCCAGGAAGCGGTTCGTGCCGTCATTGCCTCGGCCGTTGGAGAAACGGTCGCGCAGCGCGCATTCGCCGTGCTGGGCGGCAGCATTGTCGAACGCATCCTCGAGGCCGGCCAGCCCGTCACGGGAGATTCGGCCCTAACTCCCAGCACCGACTTCCATATCGAGGCCAAAACCCCAAAAGAACCGGATCCGCCCGGCGCTCGCAAGCCCATGGGAGAGCCCGACCCACCGGGCGTGCGCAAGCCAAGAGGCGAGCCGGATCCCCCCGGCAAGGTACCGATGCGTACACCGGGGGAGCCCGACCCGCCGGGGGCTCGCAAACCCGCAGGCGAGCCCGACCCTCCGGGTGTGCGCAAACCCAGAGGTGAGCCCGATCCTCCCGGAGTGCGCAAGCCGAGAGGCGAGCCGGACCCGCCCGGCGTTCGCAAGCCTATGGGGGAGCCCGACCCGCCGGGGCGCGCCACTCGTACCACAGTGATCTCAGAAGGGCAGGTTGCGGTTGCGGAACGCCCAGCCGTGTTGCCGGCCAACTGCGTCGTGCTGGACGAATTTCTGGCCCCCCAGGAGCTGGCAGACCTAACCAGCTTTGTGCTGGATCATGAAGGCGACTTCACCTCCAGCGAAGTGGTTTCTCCGGCTTCCGAAAGCGGCGTCATCGACTACGAACACCGCCGTTCCCGCGTCCTGATGGATTTGAGTTATCACCAGGACACGATCCTGCAACGGATCAAGGCCGTTTTGCCGCAGGTCCTGCAACAGTTGGGGATGGAGGAATTCTCCATTTCGGAAGTGGAGGCACAGGTCACCGCCAGCAATGACGAAGACTTCTTCCATTTCCACAGCGACAACACCAGCGAGCGCGTGGCGTCGCGCTATCTGACCTTTGTCTACTTCTTCCATCGCGAGCCACGGCAGTTCGATGGCGGAGAGCTGCGCATCCACGACGCGCGTCTGCAAGACGGCCTTTACGTCAGCCAAGGCAGCTACCAGACGATCGTGCCCCAACAGAACCAGATTGTGTTTTTTCCCTGTCAATTGCTGCATGAAATCACTCCGGTGAAGTGCCCATCGCGGCTCTTCGCCGACAGCCGCTTCACCTTAAACGGATGGCTTCGTCGCTGAACAACCCGGCGTGGCTGGATTGGATGGCCCACTTAATTGCTGGGACATCGATGGAAGAAGTATCGATGGGAGAAGTGTCGCGGCAAACCTTTGCCGCGACGCTTCCTCCCGATCGCTTTTATTGCCTGCTCGATGAATTGCCCCTGCACCTGATTCCGCAGCCCGCGCTGAAGTTATTGCTCCGGGCAGATGACAAGGGTCAAAGATCACCTCTGCATTTGAATCCCGACTGTATTCTCTGTCGCGGCAGCCAGCTCCCGGATGAACTTGCATCGCACAAGGAACTTCTCCCCGGATTTGCTCTCCAGGGAACAATCGCATGGGTTCCGGACTCGGCGGGTGGCTTGCCACTGCCCTTCTGGCTGGGGCCGCAACTGGAATCGGCAGTATGCAGCCTCGCTCCGAACGAAACTGTGCCGGATTCCATGCCCCGCGGAGTCCAGCAGCGATTGGCGGCCGCAAATATTCTGCTTCCCGAAGACCGAATCTCTCAGCTTCACGCGGCGCCCGAAGAAATCCTTCGGAAATCGTCTCGGCTCTTTCGAGAAAAAGGATACGCAACGCTTCCTGGTCTGATTCACCCGTTTCATGTCGCTGCATTGCGGCGCTACTACCGCTATCTGATTCGCACCGGCGCGATTCCTCTCGGAGACGGCCAGAGTCCTCGCCGCTATGCCGCCTACAACGAACCGGTCGCGCGCTTTTTCCATCATCGCATTGCCTCGACGTTAAGCTCCCTTGCGGGCGAGCCGCTGCGGCCATCGTATGTCTACTTCGCGTCCTACCTCAGTGGAGCGGAACTCAAGAAACACACCGACCGGGAGCAGTGCGAGTTCAGCGTCACCCTATGCCTCGATTTTTCCCCCGATCCTCAGCTTGAAACTCCATGGCCGATTCGCCTTGAACCCCCAGACGGTCCGGTTGCGGTCTACCAGGCGCTGGGAGACGGCTTGGCGTACCGTGGCACTCGACTTCCGCACTATCGCGACCGGCTCGCCGACGGCCAAACCTCGACTTCGATCTTCTTTCACTATGTCGCAGCCGACTTCGCGGGATCTTTGGATTAATGGCGGAGACTGACGGCGGGATTGATGGCGGGACGACAGCGGATTGACGGCAGAGGAATGCGGAGTTCGCTAACGCAAGCCAGAGATGAGATATAGAACCGAGAGAGCCTCGTTGTAACTGTAGGCAAAGCGGGTTCCGTCGCGGCTGACGACCACTGGCGTCACAATCACTACTCCCGCCGGAGCGGTTGGGCGCAGTTCCTGCAGGACCGTGATCTTTCCACTGGCGATGTCGATCTTGTAGATCTTGCAGGGAAGCTCGCCCGGCCTATACGCATAAAGCAGCGATCCGTCTTCCGACCATTGGACCGGACGGAACTCTGCCCCCAGGCCCGGGATGACTCGCGGCGAACCGCCATCTACCGGATAAATTGCGACGGAATTCGTTCCCACGCCGACCACGAATTTGCTATCGGGCGACGACGGACCGCAAGCAACTCCGTCCGGCGTCACTCCTTTGGCTCTGCCGCCGCTCAGGCTCAAGACATAGCACCGGGGCGCGTGACCCGGCTCGTTCCCGTTCACGATGAGCCTCTGGCCATCGGCAAGAAACCGCGCCCATCCGTGGTTAACGTGTTCCAGGCCTCGCACTTCGACGGGACGAGGCTGGCCTGCGCCAACCGGCAACAGCGTCACTTGCTCCGGATGACCCGTGGTGGAAACTGAGATCGCCCATTTTCCGTCCGGCGAAAGTCCGCCGGCACTGCCTTCTCCCAGACGGACTGGCAGCGATCCATCCAACCTGCGGATCGCTACCGCATAGCCCACACCGGCGGCCTCGCTGGAATCCTCAAACAGCACAAATTTTCCGTCCCCTGAAATATCCTTGGCGACATTCCAGTCGTGCCAGGAAAGTTCTGTGTCTCCTTTGCTTCCCAGAGCGCTGAACGCCATTGCCAGGCGTTTGGAGTTCAACGTAACCAACACGCGCCCATCGGGAGCGATGTCCTGCAGCGTGATCGCCATCGGCAGATTCAGCAGCGTACGAATCTTTCCGGAAAGATCCACCGCCATCAGATTCAGGTTGTTGCCCTCCTCAACCGCGCTAAACCATATCTCCTTGCCATCCGGCCGCCATGCCAGCCCCTGTTCCGAGTCCCATTCTCTGGAAAGCGTCCGCAAGTGCCCAGCCAGGTCAACTACGGCGACCGTGCCCCCGTTATCCCAGAGTGCGGGATGATTCAGGAACGCGATCTTATCGCCGTGCGGAGAGAAGCGAATGTTGCTGATCCACCCTGTACTCTCAAACAGAACCTTGCCAATCGGATACTCCAGGCGGCTGTGCCCGTCGGCATAGTCGACCACCGCCAATTTGCCTGCCGGGTCCCAGTCGGCCCAGCGCACATTGGCCAGCAATTCCTTTGGCGATCCTCCAGCCAGAGGAGTACGCGCCAGCATTCCGTCGACGGTTTGAAGCTGGCCGTCATGTGTGCCGTGCAGAACCACTGCCAGTTCGTTGCTAGGTGAGATGGCGAGCAGATTGGCATCACCCAGATTCAGTGGTTGAGCCAGAGCAGAATTGCCGACTGTCGAAAACGTTTGCACGGGACTGCCGTTCCATGCGGCACTGTAGATGATGGACTGCCCATCGGCGGCGAAGCGCGCCGAATAGATGGTGCCGGCTTCAAACGTGAGGCGGCGATACACTGGGGGAGACTGCGCGGGCCGCAGCAGGATCATTACCAGCACGACCGTAGCCGCTGCCAGCGCTGCAGAGATGGCCCAAGGCAGAACCCGCGCTCTTTGTGGTTTCGGCTTCGAGAAATGAATGCTTCTGTCTGTGGACGAGCCCGAGAGAGTCTGCAGCGCAAACAACAGATCTTTGGCGGACTGGAATCGATCTTCCGGCTCTTTCTCCAAACAGTGCTTAACAATGTCCCGGTATCCCACCGGAACCACGCCCGAATCCAATTTAGCGTCGGCTGGTTCTTCGCGCAGCACCGCCGTCATGGTGTCCACTTCCGTCTCGCCCTGGAAGGCGCGGCATCCCGCGAGCATTTCGTAAAGAATCGCGCCCAGACTGAAAATATCGCTGCGATGGTCGACCGGTTTGCCGCGGAGTTGCTCTGGCGACATGTAGGCGACCGTGCCGATCACCGCGCCGCTCCTGGTCACGGTCGTCAGGCTCTCGATGGAGCGCTCATCCTCGGACGTGGCTTGTAGTTTGGCGACTCCGAAGTCCAGAATTTTGACCCGTCCATCCGTAGTCAGAAACAGATTTTCCGGTTTCAGGTCGCGATGCACGATGTGGCGTTCATGCGCCGCGATCAGCCCCTGCGTGATTTGCAGCGCGTAGTCGGTGGCCTCGCGCATGGGAACAGGCCCCTCCAACAATCGCAAACGCAGCGTCCTGCCGTGGAGCAATTCAGAGACGATGTACGGAGTGGTTCCTTCGAAGCCTACATCGTAGATGGCAAGAATGTTGGGATGGTTCAACGCCGCCGCGGCACGCGCTTCCTGTTCGAATCGCCGCCGGTGGTCGGGATTATCGCTGGACGCCGGCCGGATTACTTTCAAGGCCACATCGCGGCCCAGTCTTTCGTCGCGCGCGCGAAAGACTTCGCCCATTCCTCCCGCGCCGATTTTTTCGAGAATCTTGTAATGCCCAAAAAACTGGCCAGACATAGCAATTACCCAAGCGCGTCTTGCACGGCATGTTAGGTGCGATCACTTCTGCAGTCAATAGCATTGCCGTGCCCTGGGACTGGCGGAATGACCCGTTTCCAGCGTGCTAAACTTGTGTCCGCTATGGGCCAGCCGCCGCAAATCCCGCCGCCTGTGCCGCCTTCCTGTTCCGAGTGCGCCACAAAAACCCAGCCCGCCGGCGGTGGACCGCCAATTCAGTCGGCTTCCCGCATATGGCGTTCGGGCGACGGAAAAATGCGGGTTGACACGCCAACCACCAGCGTCATTTCCGATCCGCACGCGCAGCAAACCATCCTGCTCAATCATTCGACCAAAGAGGCGACCATCGTTCCCATGAAGCCGCCAGCGCCCGGAGCTGTGCCTCCCGGCATGCCCCAGCCGCCTAGCGGAGCGGTGCAACCGCCCGTGCAGGTGCAGGACTTGGGCAAGTCGATGATCGAGGGGCACGAAGTCGAGGGCCAGCGATTCACTATGCCGGCGCCTCCAGCGGCGCTGACACCCCAGGCAAAGGCGCCGGGTCAGCCGCTGCCAGCGATGCCCGGCTTGCCGCCGCTAAAGATTCCAGGCGCGCCCCCGATTCCAGGCATGCCTTCTCCGCCGTCGGCCGCGGCCCCTGCCCCTGGCGCCGCAGCCGCGCCGCCCCTTAAGCCGCCTCAACCACCAACCGTGGCCGAAATCTGGACCAGCGCGAAACTTAAGGTTCCGGTTCTCACCAAGGTCAGCGGCCCAGCGGGGGAGCAGACCACCTATTGCAAGCCCACCGCGACCACCGAACCCCACCCTTCGTTGTTTCAGATACCGCAGGGATATAAGATCAAACCGAATCCGTGACCGTGATTCCGACAGGGGCGCAATAAATGACTCATGCTATAATTTGTGTTCGCCTGCGTTCAACCGAGGTAATCGTTTTGAGGCTTTCCGTGATCTCCTCTGAAGGCGAATCCTGCGCCATCCGAGTTCTTTAAGAAGCATATTTAGACACGAGGTCGAACCATGTCCGGCCACTCAAAATGGGCCACAATCAAGCACAAGAAGGGCGCGCTCGACGCCAAGCGCGGCAAGATTTTTACCCGTCTCATTAAGGAAATCAGCATCGCCGCCAAAAATGGCGGCGGCGATCCCGATTCCAACCCGCGCCTGCGCGGCGCCATCGTCGCCGCCAAAGCGGAGAATATGCCCGCCGACAATATCAAGCGGGCCATTCAGCGCGGTACCGGCGAACTGCCCGGAGCCACGTATGAAGAATTTTCGCTCGAGGGCTATGGCCCCGGCGGGGTCGCGATCCTGCTCGACATCAACACCGACAATCGCAACCGCACCGTCAGCGAAATCCGCCACGTCTTTGGCAAGAACGGCGGCAACATGGCATCGGCTGGTGCCGTCGCGTATATGTTCCACAAGAAGGGCGACATTATCATCCCCAAGTCGGCGGCCAAGGTAGACGATCTGATGAACATCATCATCGAAGCCGGCGGCGAGGATGAACCCATCGACGATGGCGAGAATTGGGAGATCCTGACTGCGACTTCTGCCTACGAGGACATGCTCGAAGCGGTAAAGAAGGCTGGCATCACACCGGTTTCATCAGGCGTGAGCATGATTCCCGATACCTATATCAAGCTAGAAGGCGCCGCAGCTAATACCATGATTCGTCTCATGGAAGCGCTCGAAGAGCACGATGACGTGCAGAATGTTCACGCCAACTTCGACATCGATCAGAAACTGCTCGAAGAAGTTGCCGGATAACTTTGTTCCAACTCGGGAAATGTAAAGAGCCGCCGCGACAGGGCGGCTCTTTGATTTTGGTTTTGGTTTTGCAAATGCGGTGATGCCGCTTTTCGACGTAGCGCTTCAGAAGTTTTCAACATGTTCGTGGAAAATTCTGTGGAAAAGCGGCAAAGTATCTTCGTAAGTGATTCTCCGCGAGATGCTTTAACACTTTGCACTGAAGCGAGTGCTGGCACTTTCGTGGCGGTGATGGTACGCAGTGATGGTGCGCACAATCCATACGCAGCTTTCAAATCCGAGCCCTCAAACTTGAAAGTTCGCCTCGACAAACTTCTGGTCGACCGCGGTCTCGCCGCTTCGCGTGAGCGCGCGCAAGCGTTGATCCTCGCCGGCAAAGTTCTGGTCGACGATCAAAAACTTGAGAAGGCTGGCGTGCAAGTTGTCCAAAACTGCGCCATCCGTCTGCTCGGCGAAGATCTCAAATACGTCAGCCGCGGCGGGCTGAAACTCGAACGCGCTCTCGATCACTGGAACATTGATGTAGGCGGCCAACTTTGTCTCGACGTCGGTGCATCGACCGGCGGCTTCACCGACTGCCTGCTGCAGCGCGGCGCGGCGCGCGTAATCGCCATCGACACCGGCTACGGCCAGATGGATTTCAAACTTCGACAGGATCCCCGCGTCCGATTGTTGGAGAAGACGAACGCCCGCTATCTGACGCGCGAAGCCCTCGGCGAAACCGTCGACTTCATCGCGATGGACGTTTCCTTCATCTCCGCCACGCTCGTTCTGCCTGCCGTCGTTGCCGCAGCCATGCCTGAGTCACCCGACAAGCGCCGCGGCCGAAATATCGTGGTCCTGGTCAAGCCGCAGTTCGAAGCAGGCAGGCAGCACGTGGGCAAAGGCGGCATCGTACGCGACCAGGCCGCGCAGCAGGCCGCCGTGGAAAAAGTCAGAAACACTCTGACCGCTCTTGGCGCCACGCAACCCGAAGTCATCGAGTCGCCCATTCTGGGCGCCGAAGGCAATCGCGAATTTTTGCTTCACGGCGTCTTCTAATCCTCTATACCCCTCTGCCCGTGTCGTGAAAGCTTTGAGTTTTTGTACAATCTTGTTTCACCATGCCCAGCCCGCAATCGTCTTCCTCAAAAACCGCAGCCATCATTTCACGGCCCAACCGTCCTGCGCTCGCGCAGATACTTCCCGGACTTTTCACCTGGCTCCGGAAGCACGGTTACAAGATCGTGGTGGATCCGGAAACGGCGACCTACACGGCGAACCAGCAAGTAGTGCCGCGCGCGGAAATGGCGTCGGTGCCCCTCGATCTGGTCGTCGTCCTCGGCGGTGACGGGACATTGCTGTCGGCCGCCAGAGTGACCGCGGCCAGTGACGTTCCGCTTCTCGGCGTAAATCTCGGTTCTCTCGGTTTTCTCACCGAAGTGCCGCTCGAATCGCTCTATCCCATGCTGGAAGCAATCGAACAAGGCCACGCTGAGGTGGAGCGCCGCACGCTGATGCACTGCGACTTGCTTCGCGGAGACGAGGTACGCGGCAGCTACCTCGTCTTCAACGATGCAGTTGTAAATAAAACCGCCCTCGCCCGTCTCAACACTTACGACCTGCACATCGACAAGGCCTTCGTCGCCAGCTATCGCGCGGACGGAATGATTGTTGCTACTCCGACCGGCTCGACCGCGTACTCGCTCTCTGCGGGAGGACCGGTGCTGATGCCCTCGGTCAAGGCGTTCGTGATCACGCCGGTCGCGCCGCATTCGCTCACCCATCGCCCGCTGGTGGTCCCGGACTCGGTCGAGATTGAGATTCTGCTGCGCAGCGAGGAAGAGGTCGCGTATCTCAGCCTCGACGGCAGGCCGGGTCTTGACCTCAGCGATGGCGACCGGGTGCGTTGCCGCCGATCGCAGCATCAGGTCAACCTGTTCCGTACCGGCTCGGATTTCTTTCAGGTGCTGCGCAGCAAGTTCAAGTGGGGAGAGCGTCAGGACTAGCCCGCCACCGATAACCGAGTAACGAAGTTCATTGCATTCATCTATTCACCCACTCATGCATTCACCCATTCATGCATTCACCCACTCATGCATTGTCATCCTGAGGCGCGCTTTTCGCGCCGAAGGATCCATGCAACTCGCCGGCAGCATCACCGGCGCCGGCAAGTTGCAGGAATCCTTCCTCGGGAGTCACTCGCTTCGCGAGCGACTCCGCGTTCTAATGGATGACAACGCGATTCGTCGTGGATTTCGTAAGTTGTTGAGAGTTGGTGCAAGTTGTTGAAGATTGGTGCAAGTCATTGAAAAGTCGTAGAAGGCCTCTAGCGTCCCTCAGGACGCATAATTTTTCGCGCACCGCCCCCGACCACGAGCGCGACAATAATTCTCGACGGCAGGGCCGTTTCCGGCTCCGCAATGGGTATCCTGCGAAACGGCCGGAACGTCACTGACCGCCCCATGGTCGTCCAGTCTCAAAACTGTCTCATTTTGCTACACGTTAAGTACGATATTGTAGATGCCGGATTGTATGCACAAATAAAAAGCGAAGATAAGGTTTGCCGTCACCATCGACTCATCGTCCATGTCATCGTTGTCATCCTGAGGCGCGTTTTTTGCGCCGAAGGATCCATGCAACTCGCTGGCAGCATCACCGACGCCGGCAAATGGCAGAGATCTTCGTCGGGAGTCACTCGCTTTGCGATCCACTCCGCGTCCTCAGGATGGCACGGCCGCTCTTTACAGTTCCGCGCGCAGCAGGTCTGAGATGGTCTCGCGCTTCCGAATTGTTTTGACCGACTTCCCGGATACCATCACTTCCGCCGCCCGCGGACGCGTATTGTAGTTTGACGCCAGCACCATTCCGTAGGCGCCCACATCGAGGATCGCCAGCAATTCCTCTTCGTCGATGATGGGCAACTCGCGATCGCGCGCAAAAAAATCCCCGGTCTCGCAGATCGGACCCACGATATCCGTTACTTCGGTCGCCGTCGAATCTCCGTGTTGCGTGACCGGCACAATCTCGTGATAGGCGCTGTACAGTGCTGGCCGGATCAAATCGTTCATCGCCGCATCGACCACCAGAAATCGCCTGCCGTCATTTCTTTTGCGGTAGACCACGGAAGTGATCAGAGCGCCCGCCGGACCGACGATCGAGCGGCCGGGTTCCAGCAGGAGCCGCACGCCCAGGCCCTTCAACGGCGTAGCCAGCGCGCGCGCATAACCGGCAACGTAGTCCGAAAATTCTTCGGCGTTCGATTTGTCGTAGGCGATCCCCAGCCCACCGCCGGCATCAATGTAGTCGATGGAATGGCCATCCGCGCGCAGAGCCCGCACCAACTCCGCCACTCGCGCTACGGCCTCGCCAAACGGAGCCACATCCGTAATTTGCGATCCAATGTGAACACTCACTCCTCGTACTTTCAGATACCCGGAACCGGATGCTTTGGCATAGAGTGCCCGCGCTTCGCCGATAGGCACGCCAAACTTGTGCTTGTGCAGGCCGGTAGAAATATAAGGATGAGTCTCGGCGGCAACATCGGGATTCACCCGCAGCGCCACCGGAGCAGTTTTCCGCAGGCGTCCAGCGCATTCTGCCAGCGCCCACAGTTCCGATTCGCTCTCGACGTTGAAAAGAAGGATTCCGGCCTTTAGTGCGGCTGATAATTCTTGCCGGGTCTTGCCGACGCCGGAGAACACAACCTTCTTCGCCGCCTTGCGATCGGCCGTGAGCACGCGTTCCAGTTCTCCACCGGAGACGACGTCGAAGCCGCATCCCTTTTTCGCCAGGAAACGCAGAATGCTGAGATTCGAATTGGCTTTGACCGAGTAGCAGATCAGATGCGGGATTTCCCGAAACGCCGCGTCAAACGCGTCATACCGCTCGCGGATCGTGGCCGCCGAATAAACGTAGAGCGGCGTGCCGTATTCCTGGGCGAGTTTCGTGAGCGCCACTTCTTCGCAATGCAGCGCGAACTGCCGGCGCCGGCGCACGATGCCGCGCGTGCTTTCGCGATAAACGAATCCCGGTGGACGGGATGTGGCGGGGCGCTGACGGCGGGAGGTCATTTTTTCTTGTGAGATGGGTGCGCTTCGCCCTTCACTCGAATGGCAACCACAGTCTGATCGTCGAACGTTTCCACGCCCGCGGAGTGTTCCGCGGCTGCTTTGAAGAGGGAATCGACCACGCAGTCCGCGGATTTGTCGGCGCATTCGGCGATGATTTTCTCCACCCGGCCGCGCCCGAAAAGTTCGCCCTTGCGGTTGCGGGCATCGAGAATGCCGTCGCTGAAGAACACGAACATATCCCCGGGCTTCATGCGAAATTTGAACTCGTCGTAGTCGGCCTCGTCGAACAATCCCAGCGGCAGGCCGGTGGCTTCGATCACTTCATTCTTCCCGCCGTGCACATATACCGGGCGGGGCAGCCCGGAGTTCGCAACCGTCAGCATGCGATGCTGATCATCCCAGACTGCGTAAATGATCGAAACAAACTGCGCCTCGATGCGCCGCTCCGCCAGGGAAAGATTCACCGCCGAGAGCATTTCCGCCGGCCCTGGTTCAATCGGCGCATGGGAACGGAGAATCCCGCTTACCAGCGCCGCATAAATGGCCGCTGGCGCGCCTTTGCCGCTGACATCGCCAATGGCAATGCCCAGCCTCGACATGGAATACGGAATGAAATCGTAAAGATCTCCGCCAATGGCGCGCGCGGGCACGAACTTTGCCGCCAGGTCCAGATGGGCGAGTTTCGGATTTACTTGCGGCAGCAGCCGACCCTGCAGTTCGCGCGCGAGCGAGAGATCACGCTCCAGTCGCCGCTCCTGCCGCTCGATTTCCTCGTACAGCCGCGCGTTTTCGATGGCGATGGCAATTTGCGCCGCCAGCGTGGTCATCGTCCGTTGATGCTCTTCGGTAAAGAATCCGCGGCGCGTATGCTCCAGGTCGAGCACTCCAATCAC
>Ga0335073_10010650_pt1 | contig 12932 bp, 7 predicted proteins | sample Lox_Sample_22_FD_207093 | JGI IMG/M metagenome (GOLD analysis project Ga0335073, IMG submission 207093) | Soil microbial communities from Loxahatchee National Wildlife Refuge, Florida, United States - Lox_Sample_2.2 | ecosystem: Environmental > Terrestrial > Soil > Wetlands | place: USA: Florida...
GTTGAGGATCCCCATGAACCCCATGCCGGCCGCATCCATAAAATCCGCCGGTAAATATCCCTTCTGCACCCCGCGCCGGAAGGTGTAAATGAACATCGCACTGGCCGATCCCTCCGGAGAGTTCCCCGCCTTTTCAGGCTTATTCATCACATCCAGCCACAACCCCGTCCCGCGATCCTGCACGTTTCGCACCGCCGCCGCATACCGCCCCAGGATCCCCAGCAGCGTATCCCGACCCGGATGCCCCTTCGGAAAATAATCCAATGCCCCCACCAACGCCATTCCATACCAACCCATCGCGCGCGCCCGGAGAGCAGGTGAATGCCCGCTCTCATCCCACCCGGAATACAATAATCCCGTCTTCGGATCCCGCACATGCCGCTCGCTCACCGCAAACTGATGCGCAATATCATCGAACACGCTGTCTTCATGAAAGAGCGCCGCGTATTGGGCCCAAAAGGGCATCACCATATACACCCCCTCCAGCCTGACCTGCCGCGGAGATTTTTTCTTATTCCAAAAGCTTCCCTCCGCCGTCCGCGGCTGATCGCTCAACTGCCCGCGCAGCCGCGTGGCGGCTTTATAATAGCGGGGATCCAGCGTCACTTCATATAATTCCAGCAACACCCGTCCCCCGGCGATATTGTCCAGATCATATCCCTCCGGATGGTACCCGAAAATATTCCCATCCTTATCCACCAACCGGTCCACCCGTTGCTTCACATACCGGTAATATTTTGCATCCCCCGTACTGTACCATAGCCGCATCAAGCCCAGCCAGACTACCGCTTGTCCGGCTGACCACCGCGCCGCGTGCATATCGGAACCGCTGTCCTTCCAGCTGCCCATCACCGTTGCCGCCAACCCCTTCGCCACGTCGATACTATAGCCGGCTTTTGCGGTTGCCTTTTTTTTGACAGCTACCCTCTGGCCATGCACCGCTGCAACCGGCCAAAAAACCAGACAAAATATGATCTGACGCATACTCATCGGAATGCCACGATCTTTTTTTCCTGCCGGCTCTCATAAGCCTTCTCGATGACCCGGATGATCCTCACCCCTTCCTCGGCCGTCACCGGCAGCGGCCGGTCATGCCGGATCGCTTCATAGACCCCGGTAAAGAAATCCATATAGTTCCCCCGCTCCGTAGGGACATATTCCCGGATCACCCTGCCATCCACCTGCGTATGTAAAAGCCCCCGCTCCGCCTCCGGCTCGACACCCCAGTCCGGACCACCCGGCATCTCGCCGGCCAGCAGGTGCCGCTCCTGCACATCCGTCCGCGACTTGAGGAAAGTGCCCTGATGCCCATAGACGCTATACGAAGGGATCGGCTCCCGCACCAGGTAACTCGATTTGATCCGCACTCTGAGACCGGGATAATACAGCAAGACCTCCATATAATCATCTACCCTGGAATTATCCCTTATAATGAAGAGATCAGCAAACACGAAGTCCGGATCACCGAATAATTGCAGGGCCTGATCGATGAGGTGTGACCCCAGGTCATACAGCAACCCGGTGCCGGGTCCCGGCGTCTCCTTATGAACTTTGGGGCTTAATGCCGGCGTATACCGGTCGTAGTGGAACTCCGCTTCCACGATCTTGCCCAATACCCCCGAGTCCACGATCCGCTTTACTGTCCGGTAATCGCTGTCGAACCGGCGGCTTTGAAAGGACGTGAGCTTCTTTCCCATCTTTTTCGCAAGGGCGATGAGCTCCAGCCCCTCCGATTCCTTCACCGTGAACGGCTTTTCCAAAATGACATGCTTGCCCGCCTCGAGGGCCTGCCGCGCATAGCCGTAGTGGGTATAGTTGGGCGTATTCACGATCACCAGTTCGACCGCTTCATCCGCCAGCAGTTCCTCCAGTGTCCGGCAGACCCGGACGCCGGGATAGATCTGTGAAGCCAGATTCTTTTCCCGCTCCCAAACTGAATAAAACTGGAATAGCGGGCTTACATGCAAAAAAGGAGCGTGGAAAACACGCCCGGACATACCGAACGAACAGATCGCCGTGTTTACAGGTGTCATATAGATCATCAATTTGATTCCGCGCACAAAGATACCTTCTTCGGCCCGGATCGCTATCCGGAACCTTGCACGGGATCGCCTCGATAAACTTTTCCGTTTTCTGTTTGTTCGTTATTTTATCCGCCTTCCTTTCCCTCAAATTGCATGCCCCTCATTGCATCATTCTAAAAAAAGAGAATATGAGAAACTCTATCTTTCTTCTCACGCTCTCCGCCCTCCTTTCGCTCGCCACCACCGGCTTCGGTCAGGATCAGTGGCCAAAGACGCTGAATGCCCCGGACGGCAGCATCATCCGGATTTACGAACCGGAACCCGAATCCTTCAAGGGAAATATCCTGAAAGGCCGGGCGCCTTTTTCCGTCAGCCGGCCGGGTGACACCAGCAAACCGGTGTTTGGAACCTTCTGGGCCGTCGCTACCGTCGAGACCGACAAGGACGCCCGGACCGTACATATCCTTTCCGTCAAGGTCCCCAGCCTGAGACTGGCGCGGGACTCCGATGCCAACAAGATCAATTTCCTTCGCGGCGAACTGGAGGCCGGCATCCCCCGGCTCAACATCGATCTCTCCCTGGACATGCTGCTCGCCAACCTGGACCTGTCCACGGAAGAAAGGAGCCTGTCCAAAGGTCTAAAGACCGATCCGCCAAAGATCATCTATGATAACCAGCCATCTCTGCTGATCCTGATCGACGGCGATCCCAGGCTGCAACACAATAAAGACTGGGACCTCGATGCCGTCGTCAACAGCCCTTACACCATCGTGAAGGACGACAACACCTTTTACCTGTATGGCGCGCGGCATTGGTACTCCGCCCCCGCCGCGACAGGACCCTATAGTTATGAGAAGAAAGTCCCGCACAAGCTGGACAAAGTTCAGCGATCCGTGGACAACGCCAACAACACGGAGGCCGCCTATGAAGACTCCGCAACCATCGCCGATACCGTGATCTCCCGGATCATCGTCAGCACTACCCCCGCCGAACTGATCCAGACCGATGGCGATCCCATCTGGACACCGATCACCGGCACCGGGTTGTCCTATGTCTCCAATTCCAACAACGACATCTTCCGCGACTCCGCGAGCGGTCAGTATTACGTGCTGCTGTCGGGCCGCTGGTACCGGTCTTCATCCCTGGATAACGGGTGGCAGTACGTCGCCTCCAATGCCCTCCCCGCCGGCTTCGCGAACATCCCCGAAGGCTCGCCCAAAGACAATGTCCTGGCCAGCGTAGCCGGCACCCCGGCCGCCCGGGAAGCGATCATGGAAGCCCAGATCCCTCAGACCGCACGCATCGACCGGAAGAACGGCGGGACCAATGTCACCTGGGACGGCCAGCCCCGATTCGCACCGATCGCCGGCACCCATATGCAATATGCCGTTAACTCTCCGATCCCGGTCTTGCTGGAAAACGGCCGGTATTATGAAGTCGATAACGGCGTCTGGTTCGAATCCCGCAGCCCCAATGGCCCATGGCAGGTCGCCACCGCGCGTCCCGCCGAAGTGGACCTCATCCCGCCGGACTGCCCGGTCTATAATGTCAAATATGTCTATATCTACGATGTGGATCCCGATTGGGTGGATGAGGGGTATACCCCGGGCTACCTCGACGATTATATTTTTGGGCCTACAGTCGTCTACGGCACCGGCTTTTACTACCAGCCGTGGTATGGCACGTATTTCTTCCCGCGGCCGTGGACCTGGGGATTCAATATGTGGTACGACCCCTGGCTCGGCTGGACCTTCGGCTATGATTACGACTGGGATTGGTTCAACTGGGACATCGACTGGGGCCTGGGCCTCGGGTTTGGGGCGGACTTCTGGTTCGGCGGCTGGTGGGGCCCGATGGCCTACAGGCCGCCCTATGCCCGATGGAACTTCTATCACCGGGGGTTCTATGGTCCGCATAGCTATTTTGCCCACAATGACTATTACCACACCAACAACATCTACCGCGAAAGACAAGGCATCATCAACCGCGGCGGCGGCGGCGAACGGATCATCTCCGACCGCAACGGAAATATCTTCAGAAGGGATGGCCAGGGCGGCTGGCAGCAACGGCAATCCGGGGCCTGGCGACCCGTCAATGACCAGGCAGAGCGCCGGAACCTCGAACGCCAGGAACAAATGCACGATCGCGGGATGATGCGATCCCGCAATTTCCAGATGTCACGCGGAGCCTTCGGCGGCTTCCGCGGCGGAGGCGGCTTCCGCGGCGGCGGCGGCTTTCGGGGCGGCGGCGGCTTCCACGGCGGCAGGCGTTGAAGTGCGGCAGGCGTCAAGGCGTCGAACCCGGCGGTCACACCGTCTTGATCCCCTTTTCCTTTAACCGGACATACATCAACCGGAGGATCTCGCTTTTCAGGTTCTGGATCTGACCGATATTCTCCACCCAGGCGACGATCGTAAAGCTGAGCGTCTTGTCATTGGCTGTGGACAACAGCACCCCGGGCTTGTTGTCTTTGGACAGATCGGCATGGTCCTTCAACGTGTCCTGTACGATCGCATTGATCTGCTCGAGCGTAGGACCCGCCTCAACCGTGATCGGCACTTCGATCCGCACCTTGCTGTTCTGCACCGTCCAGTTGATCACCTCTCCCGACAGCAGATCGCCATTGGGCATAATGATCTCCGTGCCTTCCTCCGTCACCAGCCGGCTCGAACGGATCCCCATATCCCGCACGATCCCTTTCTTTCCGTTGAGCTCGATATAATCCCCGATCTGGAACGGGCTTTCGAAGATCAGGATGACGCCCGATACGAGATTGTTGACGATATTCTGTAACCCCAGGCCGACACCCACGCCTAACGCACCCAGCACGATCGTGATCTTGTCGATCGGCAGCCCGGACGCGACCACCGCGAGGAAGAATCCGATAATGATCAGGATCAGCCGCATCACGACCAACCGGGACGCCTTCTTGCCTTCCTGCGGCACGCTGCGATCATCCGTGGCCCCAAACAGATATCCTGCATATTTTTGCAGCACATGCGAAACGTAAAGGATAAGGATGAAGATCAACACATTTCCCAGCCGGAAAGTGACGCTTCCCATCGAATGCGGGACATTCAGCCAGTGGCCCAGGACCCGATAGACCGGATCGAAAAGGTCCATATTCGTAGCAAATACCACCAGCCACGTGAGCGAAGACAAGACGAGCAAAAGCCGGTACAATCCACGGTGTGTCTTGCTGTAAAACAGGCTGATCGTGATCCCGGTCTGATCCTGCCTGCTCACTGCCGACTGCAGCGAAAAGGCTTGCATCAGGCAATCGACAAACACCGCCAGTCCCACTGCCTGTACCAGCCCGAAGATCGCACTGGTGCTGAATAGCCTCGACAGGCTCAACCGCCCCCACGCATTACAGACGATCGCCAATCCATTGCAGACCTCATACAGGATCGCGGCAATCCCGACGATCCGGTTCAGCCGGACCCCGCGCATGATCCGCCGGATCGCGATATACCCGAGGCTGACCGACATCAGCTGCAGCACCAGCAGCCAGTACCGGACGCTCATGCGCGGCACCAGCACAAGGTTGGCGGCGGAGAACAACACATAGAGAAGAATAAGGAATAACCACCAGTAAAACACGCGCCTCGGCCACCGGGCCCCAAACATCACACACAGCGTGATCAGCACCGGCAGCTGGATCAGATGCGAATACGCCGCCGGCGCATCGATATCGAAGAACGGAATGATACTCAGCATCACCACCAGCGAAGCCGAAACCGGGTATCTCCGCAGATAGCTCAACGACACCTCCTTCCGGATCTTTTCCCGGTCAGGGCTCTTGCCCGCCAGCCGGAAATTGTTCCAAACCCACCCGAAGAACAATACCCCCAATATCAGCACATAGATATAGTCATCCCAGTTCTCCCGGATAAAATAGCCCATGATCCGCCGCTGCCCGTCGTACGATCGCGCCGCGAGTACCCCTGTCCCTGTACTCGCTCCACCCGTATCCCTCCATTCCCACAGATAGCTATACTCCTTGTTGAATATCGTCCCGCTGAGCTCGTTTCGAAGCACCCCGACCTGGTTTTGCAGATCGATCGTCCGAAAATAATAATTCGAAATGACGGATTGCAGCCTCGTGATCCGTTCCAGGTGACCGTGTGTTGCCGTATCCGCCTGCCGCCATTTCGCATCCAGCTCGGTGATCTCATCGAGGTACATCCGCCGGAAAGCCGTATCCCGGATCAACTTCCGGATCACCGTATCATGGGTGAACGCATCGATCTCATTGTTCATGCTGATCAGGTCGATATTGTAGCGAAAAAGCGAATTCCGCCACCCCTCCAGCTGATCCTTGATCTTTCCCAACAGAACGGCATAAAGCTGCAAACTCTTGAAATCCGGCACCGTTCCCGATAAAGAAAGATTGTCGGCGATCGCCTGGATATTTTCACCGATCTGCGGGAGCTGCTGTTCGACCTTGCGAGTATTGAACCCCAGGCTGGTGAAATCATTGATCCGGTTCAGGGTAAGATGCAGGTTGTCCAACCGCGTAGTAATGGTATCCAGCGAATATTCCAGATGCGATTTCGGCGGCCCCCCGGCCGGCTCCTCCTTCTTCTTCTGCCCGCGCGCAGGCAGAACACAACCAGCCAGGATCAGGGTAAAGAGAACGACTGATGACCATTTCATGCGATGACCCTCTCAATCGGCGCGCCAGCCGCCGGATGGGGCACAGATTTTGAACTTTATATCGAATTGGGGAAATTTTACAACATTGGATACCAAAGCAGTCATTAATATCCAGCTCTTTATTCTTCTGTCGGCAGCCATCCTCTACTTCGCAAAACCCGTTCTGATGCCGCTGGCTATCGCCGGAATGTTTGCCCTCGTGTTCATGCCGGTCTGCCGTTGGCTCGAAAGCAAAGGTTGCCATACCATCGCGGCGGCGCTGATCTGCGGCCTGCTCTTTGCCCTGCTGGTAGTCGCGATCGTCGGATTCCTGATCTGGCACGTCCAGCATATCGCGGCCGACTTTTCCGACATCCGCCAGCATTTTACCGATTATATCCAGGGCTTCCGAAAATACCTGCACGACCGCTTCGGCATGGACACGCTGAAGAAAGACAGCCCGCTTCCCATTCCCGTAGAGCCCAACAGCAACGGGATCGGCAAAATAGCCGCCTCCTTCATGGGCGCGGTCGTTTCTGTCGCCATCAACCTGCTGCTGATCCTCGTCTATATGATCATGCTGCTTTGCCTGCGCCACGACATCCGGTCCTTTCTTCTCCGCATCTCGGGCCTCCAGTCCAAAGAAAAGACGGATATCGTGATCCTCCAGTCGGCAAAAGTTGTCCAGCAGTATCTGTGGGGGCTTTCCATCGTCATCATTTGCCTGTGGATCATGTATAGCATCGGATTTACCGTCATTGGCATCCATAACGCGATCTTCTTTGCTATTCTCTGCGGCATTCTCGAGATCATTCCCTTTGTCGGTAACATTACCGGTACATCCCTCACCTGTTTGATGGCGCTTTCACAGGGCGGCGGTTTCAGTATGGTTCTCGCCGTGATCGCCACTTATATGCTGATCCAGGGCATCCAGTTCTATATCATCTCCCCGCTGGTCATGCAAATCCAGGTGAGCATCCATCCGCTGTTCACCATCGTCGTCCTGTTTGCCGGCGACCTGATCTGGGGCATCGCCGGAATGATCCTGGCCATCCCTGCGCTCGGCATCGTCAAGATCGTCTGTGACCACATCGACGATCTTCAACCCCTGGGGCGCCTCCTTGGCAGGAATCGTCCGATAAAACGCCGGTGGTCATTTTCCCGCCGCCAACCCGATCACGACCGCCTGCCAGGGCCGTAGCCGAACCCCCTCATTTACCCGCTCTACCTCCGGATAATTGCTGATCCATACCTCACCCCCTTCTGCCGGGAACATTCGTTCGCTGCCCCCGAAGTTCAACATGACCAATACCCGCTCCGTCCCATCCCATCGCTCATAGGCATACACCTTCTCATCCTCCGGCCGGATCAGCCGGTACTCGCCATACACGAGCACGCGACGTTCGCGCCGCAGCCGCACCAGCCGCCTCACATAAGCCAGCACCGACTGCGGATCGCTTTCCTGCGCCGCCGCATTCACCACCCGGTAATTCTCATTGACCGCTATCCAGGGCTCCCCTTCCGTGAACCCGGCATGTAACCCGGCATTCCACTGGAACGGCGTCCGGCTGTTGTCCCTCGCCGTTAGCTGCTGATCTTTCAGGAACGCCGCTGTATCACCCCCGGCAGCACGGATCTGCTCATACTTTCGCTTCGTTTCAATATCCCGGTAATCTTCAATGCGCCCGAACCGGATGTTGGTCATGCCGAGCTCATCCCCGTTATACAGCGAAGGCGTGCCCCGCATCGTCAGCAGGAAAGTGAACAACAGCTTCGCCGAAACCGCCCGGTACTCGTCACGGTCATCCCCCCATCTCGATACCATCCGCGGCTGATCGTGATTGCCGAGATACAGGATATTCCATCCCTTCCCCGCCAGCATCCGGTCCCACCGCGTATACACTTCCTTGAATTGGCGAAGCGACCACCCCCTGGGGTCGACCTTCTTGAACTGACCGGGCAGATAGCCTACCATGATCGCTTCGAACTGATAGGTCATATCCAGTTCCTTCCGATCCTCGCCGACAAAATCCGGCGCCTTCCCCGCAGGCACTCCCGAGCTTTCGCCGATGAGCACCGCATCCCTGCCTTCCAGCACCGCCGCGCGGAGCTGCCGCAGATATTCATGCAGCCTCGGCCCGGTAGCATAATAATTCCCCCAGTCGTTGTCATATTTCTTCCTGAGCGTTTCCGCCGTGATCTCGGGCCACGTGGTGTCCTTGGAGATGAAGGAGATCGCATCCATCCTGAATCCGTCAATCCCCTTGTCCAGCCAGAACCGCAGCATGTCATAGATCGCTTGCCGCAGATCCGCATTCTCCCAATTGAGATCCGGTTGATGCGGTGAAAAATAATGGAGGTAATACGAATCCGTCGCGGCATTATATTGCCACGCCTTCCCTTCGGGATCGAAGAACCCGCAGCGATAAGGCGGCTCCCCCTTCTCCGCCGGCCACCAGTGATACCACCCGTAATAAGGGTCATCCCGCGATCGCCGCGCCCGCCGGAACCACTCATGCTCATCACTCGTGTGATTGACCACCATATCCAGGATGATCCGCATCTTCCTCCGGTGGAGCCCGTCGATCAGCCGCTCCATATCCCCCATGGTCCCGAACCGGGGATCGATTGCGCGGTAGTCGCTGATATCATAGCCATTGTCCTCCCCCGGCGAAGCATATACCGGGTTGATCCAGATGGTGTCCACGCCCAGAGAGGCGATATAGTCGAGCTTCGACCGGATGCCCTTGAGGTCTCCCACCCCGTCTCCTATCCCGCCCTCCGGCCCGTCTCCCACCTCGCCCCCCGCCCCGTCGCAGTCTCCCACCCCTCCCCCGCCGCTGTCTTTAAAACTGCGTGGATATACCTGATAAATAACCGCTTCCTTCCACCATTTTACCGCCATGGCATTGACATTGCAGACTTTCAACCATGAATCAAAAACAATACCTCTGGTGGCAGGACGGGATCATCTACCAGGTGTACCCCCGCTCTTTTCAGGATAGCAATGACGACGGCATCGGCGATCTGCGCGGCATCATCCGGCGCCTGCCCTATCTTAAAGCACTGGGCATCAGAGCGATCTGGATCTCCCCTATGTACCCCTCCCCGATGGCGGATTTTGGCTACGACATTTCCGATTACAAGGGCATCTGGCCCGCCTTCGGGACGATGGCCGATTTCGATGATCTCCTGTCCCGCATCCACGACATGGGCATGCAACTGATCCTCGACCTCGTGCCCAACCACAGTTCGGATGAACATCCCTGGTTCCTCGAATCCCGTAGCTCCCGCAACAATCCCAAACGCGACTGGTACATCTGGAAAGACGCCCGGCCCGACGGCAGCCCGCCCAACAACTGGCTGAGCGTGTTCGGCGGGAGCGCCTGGGAATGGGATGAAAGGACAAAACAATACTACTACCACGCCTTCCTCGTGAAGCAGCCGGACCTGAATTGGCGTAACCCGGAAGTCGAAGCCGCCATGCTGGACATCATGCGCTTCTGGCTCGATAAAGGCGTGGACGGCTTCCGCATCGACGCGATGTGGCACCTGGTAAAAGATCTTCAATGGCGCGATAACCCGCGTAACCCGGAGTACAACGAGTCCATGGCCACCTATAATCAGCTGCTGCCCGTATATTCCACCGACCAGCCCGAGATGCATGCGATCGTGGCCAATATGAGAAAACTCCTCGACAGCTATTCCGAACGACTCATGATCGCCGAGATCTACCTGCCTATCCACCGGCTCGTTGCCTACTACGGCGCCAATAACTCCGAAGCGCATCTGCCGTTCAATTTCCTGCTGATCTCGCTTCCCTGGGACGCCCGTCAGATCGCCGCCGCCATCGATGAATATGAAGGCGCGCTTCCCGCCGACGCCTGGCCGAACTGGGTCATCGGCAACCACGACCAACCCCGGATCACCAGTCGCATCGGTCGGGGACAGGCGAGAGTGGCTGCCATCCTGCTGCTGACCCTGCGCGGCACCCCTACCCTCTATTACGGCGATGAGATCGGGATGCGCGATGTCCCTATCCCCGCTGACGAAGTACAGGACCCGCAAGGTCTCAATATGCCCGGTAAAAATCTTAGCCGCGATCCCGAGAGAACACCCATGCTATGGGACAGCAGCCGCAACGCCGGCTTCACGGAAGGCAAACCCTGGCTCCGGCTGGATCGCGCCTGGCATCGGGAGAATGTCGAGACACAGGAAAAGGACCTTTACTCCACCTTTTGCCTCTATCGCCGGCTCATTCAGCTGCGACAGCAAGAACCCTCGCTGAACACCGGCGACTATCGCCCTGTCTATTCGGATGCCCAGCTGATCGCCTATATCCGCCAGGCCGAAGGCCATCCCGCCTTTTTGATGGTGCTCAACCTGACCCACCGCCCCTGCTATTTTACTCCCGCTACGATCCGGTTCAAAGGGATCATCGTCCTCGATATCTTCCCCGAAATGGAACACCTGCCGGTAGAGAATTCGATCGACCTCAGCGGCGATGAAGGTCTCATCGTCCGGCTCGGGGAATGGCTTGCCGTTTCTTCACCAAAACCCTGATCTATGTCGCAGGAGTATCTTACACTTCTAAAAGATGGCTGCCGCTTCCGCGTCTGGGCGCCGGAGAAAAAAACCATGACGCTTCACCTGCTTTCCCGCGGCCAGGGCGATATCGGCATCGCGCTTCAGAAGGACGACCGGGGCTACTTCAGCGTCTTCGCCGAAGGCGTGAACGCCGGCGACCTCTACTACTATCTTCCCGATGGCGGCCGCCAATACCCGGATCCCTGCAGCCAATACCAGCCGGAAGGCGTTCACGGTCCATCCTGTGTCGTCGACCATTCCCACTTCCCGTGGAAGGATCACACCTGGATCGGAAAACCCCTGGCCTCGTTCATCTTCTATGAGATCCACGTGGGAACATTCACCGCGGAAGGGACTTTTGATGCCATTATTCCCCGCCTCGACGACCTCGTCACACTCGGCATTACCGCCATCGAGCTGATGCCCGTCGCCGAATGCCCCGGCGACCGCAACTGGGGTTACGACGGCGTATTCCTCTTTGCGGTGCAGCATAACTATGGCGGGCCGGACGGATTGAAACGGCTGGTCGACGCCTGCCACCGGAAAGGCATCGCCGTTTTTCTCGACGTGGTCTATAACCACCTCGGCGCAGAAGGGAACTCCGCGGGGGCGTTCGGCCCCTATTTCGCCACCAGCTACCTTACCCCCTGGGGCAAAGCCCTGAATCTCGACGGCGCATGGTCCAACGGGGTGCATAGCTTCATCATCCAATAAACAAATACAATAAACTAATCTCTTCCCATCTAAAACATAACTACTGCCTGCGCCTCGACGCCGTTCATGAAATGTACGACCGCAATGCCCGGACGATCTGGGATGACCTCCACACGGCCGTGAGGAACTGGACCGTTCAATCCGGCCGGGCTTTCTACCTGATCGCCGAAAGCGACACCAACGACCCCCGGACCGTGCAGCCTGCTCCCGCCGGCCGCGGCTTTCACGCCCAATGGCTGGACGATTTCCACCACTCCCTGTATGTTTTGCTGGACCGCGAAGGCCGGCAACACTACCAGGACTATGGCGGGCTGAGCCAGCTGGCGAAAGCCTTTAAGGAGGGTTTTGTCTATTCCGGCGAATACAGCCGTTTCCGGTGCCGCAGCCACGGCGCGCCATCCGCCGGCCCTTCCGGCGAACAATTTATCGTGTTCAACCAGAACCACGACCTCCCCGGCAATCGGCCCGACGGCGCCCGGCTCTCGGCCCTGCTGGACCCTGACCGGCTAAAGCTCGCCGCGGCAGCCGTATTGTTGTCCCCCTATCTGCCCTTGCTGTTCATGGGCGAAGAATATGGCGACAATTCCCCCTTCTATTTCTTTTCGGATTATCACCACCCGCAGATCGCCGACGCCCTGAGAGAGCAGCGACAACATCAGTTCGCCGATTTTAACTGGGAGATCGAAGCCCCGGACCCGCAGCAGCCGTCTACCTTCCTCGATTGCATCCTCAAATGGGGCCAGCGCCACGAGCCCGGCCATCGCGAACTGCTCAAATGGTACCGGCAACTGATCACGCTTCGCAAAACACATCCCCTGCTGACTGACCTCTCCCGCCAATACCTCCGCGCCGATCTCCTCGGAACCACCGGGCTTGCCGTCTGCCGCAATTCCGCCGACCGGCGGCTGCAACTGCTCCTGTTGTTCAATTTCTCTGCTGCCGCCCTCCCAACCGTTATCCCCTGCTATG
>Ga0335073_10010651_pt1 | contig 12931 bp, 14 predicted proteins | sample Lox_Sample_22_FD_207093 | JGI IMG/M metagenome (GOLD analysis project Ga0335073, IMG submission 207093) | Soil microbial communities from Loxahatchee National Wildlife Refuge, Florida, United States - Lox_Sample_2.2 | ecosystem: Environmental > Terrestrial > Soil > Wetlands | place: USA...
GCCTAAGCAGAAACCCCGATGCAAGAGCTTCTTCTGTGGCTCGTAACCTTCTGAGATTCATCCCGACCCCACCGAGACTCCGGACATTCGGCGCTTCAAATCTCCACCTCCTTTCTAATTAGTACCCTCGCGCCTCTACGCGTTTAGACTTTAAATCATTAACGACGATGATGTAGCAGGCTTTGAATTCTAACCTCACTCCGACGTTGTAAGTAAATACACCAATGAACAAACCGTGGCTCATCATCTGCGGCTCATCAACAGCGTTACTGGACGAGTCCCGTAGACACTTTCCTAAGTCTCGTAGAATCCTAAATTGTCATTCCATTTTTTTTACCTTCGGATCCCCATGTGAAAACGCGAAATGTGGCCTGTCAGCTGCACTTCTCATGCTGAAATCCAACCACGGGCTTCGGCAAGCCGTCGTAATGGGTGCTAAGCCTCCACCGCGGTTAAAGCAGGTACAGAGTGAGCTCCAACATCCGGCCGCCGAAGCTACGTACGCTGATCTAGTCCTATGTTTTTGGAGGAAGTACCTGTTTCATTCTGGACTGTTAGGCCAACCCCTGGTAAGCCGGAGAAGGAGCTCCATCACGGCGGTGCTATATTCCATGTATGATTGAAGGCGCATATATAAGACTTGATTGATTCCACATCCTGAGTTTCTATTCTTCGGATAATAAGCCTTCCAACAAGTCTCAAGTTTCAAACCAGTCTCTACACAAAGTTTTGCCACCTTTACGTACACGCAGTCAAGATGGTTCACAAGGAGCTCAACAGCAAGGCTGATTTCGACGCTGCTCTCGAAACGAAGGACAAATATGTCCTCATCTACGCCTACAGCGGTGAGGTAGCTCCTCAGGCGGAAGCGTAAGTACCATACCAAAACTACTTCCGCATCTTCATACTGATGTATCGATCTAGTGCTGCTGAGAAGCATGCCCACAACACCGAAGCTTACAAGGTCGACATCGACAAGTACCCGACGGCCAAGGCATACTTTAAGATAGAATCTGCTCCCACTGTTGTCGTGTTCCAAGACGGCAAAGAAATCGCCAAGGAAGAGGGTATGGATGAAGAGAAGGCAAAGAAGATTGCCGCCATTCTGGTGTAAATGAATTTCTTTCGATTCAATTCGGCGAGAGAACCTAAGCAAAGTTTGGCTTCCAAAGCCAGGAATGGACCCAGGGAGTTGTCAGTAGAGGTGACATTCCGTAACAACATCAAAAGGTCTCCCAAGATGCATGCCCCTTTCGTGGCCTTAGGTATTCGTCTATGTAGCAATACCATCTCAGTTCCACATCCAATTAAGCTCCCTGTTCCGTATTACCATCTCACAGGTTAGATAGAGTCTAATTACACTTATTGAATGAGATCTAGCAGTGGTGCAAGTCATATTTGGGACTCTTGATTTTGCTGAACCGCTTCTCTTATAGATATATCCATTCAAGTACATTACCTCCTTTGCTGGTCCATGGTGATCACACTTAGTCTTCTCTTGTGAGAAGATACAAGATCGTCGACCTCGAATGGTCCTGAAAGCACGGCGAAAATTCGCACCATAGAACTGCACTGACTGAGAAGCACAAGCAAATTCTGGACGAATATATCCACGGGGCATGCGCAACTGTCAAGCCGATCAATGATGATGTTCGTCTCCGCCCGCCGCGAGAGCAGGTCCTTCAGCACGTCATATTGCTCTGAACAGTCTACAGCCAACCATTCTTCTCGCTCGATCTTCTCCTCCAATGACTCGAAGAAATTTGTGTCTTCCGAAATCTCTGGGAACTGCTCGAGGAACTGCCATATGAGCAAGGACATTGCAGTTGTTTGAGGCACGTGAATATTGTCTGGCAGCCAAGGTTCGGGGTGCAAGAAGATGAAAAGAGGTCTGTGTCCAGTCGCATTTTCATTCTGATCGAGTATTTGTAGCGAATACAGTGCTGCTGCTGATAACCAATGATAGCCGCAGTTCATGTGGCTGCGACCACAGAGAAGAAGCATATGCGAAGACTTGCTTTCTCGCCACGCTTTGAAGTTGTCGTGTTTGTTTATCTTCTCGAAGTTGAATTTCTCATACTTCTTAGGCCATAGCTGAGGATTAAGGTAAATGGCGGCGTAGTCTTTGTAGCAATCTAATCGTACATGATAGGGCTTGAGTTTGGGTTTCAACGGCGATATACGTTCACGATTTCTCTGATGCCGATCCTCTTTTATTACCAAATCAGCCATTCAGATATATCTGTCGAAGATTGCCAACTTACCCTTATACAAATCGAGAAGTTCCTTAGTTCTCTCGTTCATGACCACCTCAGCCTCATCTACTATCGTTTTCCGGTACCCTTTGATCTCTTTTATTGTTTGCTCCAGAAATATTTTAGGAGGCCTCTTAACACCAATCCAGAGGCGGCCTAGACTGGATTTGAGATGGCGTTGAAATGCATTGCCAGAAGCTACTCACCTGCTGAAGAGCGGGAAAAGTACAAAGCTGACTCTCTTGCCAATGTTATCATTCCGGAGTAGAACTTCAGAATTACTGTTCCTATCTCAAAAGAGGGTCGAAAGTTGCAAAGCCTGACCACTTGAGGCACGTCGTTGTGAAACATATCCAAGGCGTCTATGAGGAGTTCCTCTTCTTTCGTTTTATTTTCGATGATATGTACGCCCAGTCAGCAATCCTTGAATTATCCAAGGAATATGGAATGCATACCACAAGGAAGACTGACAGTGTCGAATAAGCCAGGCCTCCGAACTTCTGATCGGCCTGCTTGACTATATCGACAAGACCTGAGTAACAATCCATGTACTCTTTGAACCGCATCAGAGCTGACTGAACTCTAGTAGACACCTTACGGAGGCCCGTAGTTCTCTGCAGTTGCCATTGTCGATGTGCAACTCGAGCGCGCAGGACTTCTGAAGTTGCAAGGCCGAGTAGGGCCTCTTGAGTCTTGAATGAGACCATATCGTCCAATAGACGTTGACCTGCTATATTTGCCAAATCTCTTTTGAAGGTATCATCGGAGTCAAGCAATTTTGTAGCAGATTTGAGCATTTCTCTATTCAACGTCAGTATCACATCTCTACAAAATAATACAAATCGAGCATCAAAGAACTGACTTGCGCTCATTGATGGAGAACCATTGTTCCCACATCTTTAGCTTCACGTCCTTTGGGGTTAACGCCAGTGGACTACGGAGTTTAACTCTACAGTTTGAGCACAAAGTCTCTTCCGAGTGCTGCGCGCTCATATTGACATACCGAAGAGCGTCAGCACTAGTAACAATATTCCCTAGAAAATGCCGTCCTGTCCGCTTTCAGGTTTATACAGTGCTTTGACAACTGCTCTAGTACAGCGCGCCAAGATCACAGCATGAGTTTTAGGTCATGCTATTGCCTCTTTGCTTTTCCCGTCTTCGTGTCTGCAGATCGCGTCTATTGGTGCCGTGTTCTAACAACGGCTCTAGAACAGCGCGCCAAATATCACAGCACGAGTTCGCCCAACCAGAGGCCGCCCCCATCGAACGTCAAAATTGTGAATTTTAGATCAGGCCACTGCCTATTTGCTTTTCTCGCTTCTTGTCCACAGATCGCATCAATTGGTGGCGTCCATCTCTGCCAGTTGGGCTGCAGCATAATCCAAATCGGTACACAACCGTGCTCGCTCTCAGTCCCTAATGGGTATTGAATATCCTCTATTTCCGTAATGGCATGACCATCTGTAGCATGTTACCCCTTCGCGCAGGTCGTTGGCACCCTCCGACCAAAGAAACTCGTTTTTCGCCACATGTATTTCGCCGAATGACAGGAAAAACCACCATAAGAGAGCTGGGCTTTCAGCTTGGATTTCATTTACGCATGCAAATACGGCATTGGATGGCTGTCTCTGGTTGCGAAATTGTCTTCATGCACTCGTATGCGCCGCTATGATTTTTGAACTCCGGCACGAAGTGTGATCAGAAGATCAGGTTAAGAACATGGATGAACCGTCACAGACGTCAATTCTCGCGACACCAGACCATGAGATTGAGATCAGTCATACGGAATGTGGAATCGAGAGTTTGAACGGCAATAAGGATGAGCAGCGGGATTGGAGAGACCTGGGGAGAAGGCTCGACGTCCTAGAAGGCGCGTTGCGCCTTCGTCGTCGGAGTTGTTCCACATGCAGCGTAATCGGCCTCGTGAGTACGATCTTCGACTTTGAAGTACACAAATTAACAATTCATTAGCCCAGCGATGAAGAGAAAGACACACGTCAAGAACGTAAAGCCGCAAAGACAATTCGGTTAGATGCTGATCCACGAATCCTTTATGTAGAGAGTCGGTGGGACACAACAAAAGGGGTTTACGTGGATCGTCCAGGCATACCGTCACAGCTTACTGAGCAGCACCCAGAACCTGATGCAGACCACGGAATTATTTGGAAACAAAAATCGAGGCGACGACCAGCATACCACGGAATCGAAGCAACAGTTCTCAACGAGGACCTCAAAAAGCTTCTCGCTGAACATCTCAAACATTATCCTGGACATTGGGACGAGGAGGTCACAATCCAGAATCCTTTCGAGGCGTTGATTCACAATTGGAAGAAACTTAAGACCCTTAGCGAAGAGATATGCACTGATCCGCGAGACCAATTAGCCCGAAAAGATCTTCAGTCTCTACTGCGAGAGGTTGGCAAGACTAGAGAATGCAAGGAGTACGTTAAGACTCTGGATCAGATCGAGAATGACAAGATAATATCTTTCCGATTGCTTTGGACAATTTTCTCTCCAGGCACTCTTGTCTTCTCTACCCCGTATGACCGCCGTCAAGCATTTCTGGTATCGTCTGCATTCTACGATCCTCCGCTAGACTGGACTCCGACCTGGCGGGGACCTCGGCCGATCAGTGATTTCGAGAGCGACAGCGATTCAGACATTCGGAGGTCGTTCGTGCTGAATTGCTGGAGCTACGGTAAGATCCAAACCTTCATTTTTGTCGGCTATTCAGTCGTGAATTAACGACCACGGTAAGATTTTGACGGTGATAAATTCCGACGCCTGCCGTATAAGCTCAGCGTCGGCGAATACAGCGGGACGAAAAAGGTCACGGCGCTTTCGTGTTACCCGCTCGATTTGCATGCAGAGGCAGAAATAGTAAGGAATGATCTTATCGAGCGAGGGGAATTATTCAGATCGTACAATACCAAAGAAGAGGGACACCAGACGTTTGATCACAAAGGTAAAATTTACCGTAGGAAAGCCGCCAGCTTTGACGATGTGAATGAAGATCGCATCTTGGTCCGAAGCAGATACAGCCTCATGTCTGCAGTAAGTTTAATTATGCTAATCTTGCGTTACGTTTACATTTGACTGATGGTTATTTCACCAGCCTGACGAATTCAAGCAATTAGCCAGATTCATGTCCCTTGTAGAGGTAATTGAGTCCAACTGCGCGTAATATCTTGTACCAGAAATTAATGCCTTGACTACGTGTAGCACAACGGCAGAGTAGTAGTTGACGTCAAGTCTTTTCGCAAATACGGGCCTACACTCTTCAAGTGGCAGTTTGAGAGGAGTAGTCTGGATTGGGACCAAGCAGAGGTAAAATCCTACTCTAAATCCGGCCTAATTGTGTGCTTCAGCTCTCAAGAACTAATATCCTTAGTGCGGCTGCTTGAAATGTCAAGCCAATCCAATCCTCATGGACACCTTCAAGACTGCATACGATGGGGTCAAGAAAGATGCCAACGGCAAATGGCCGAAATTTGATGACACGCAACGATTACTCTGTCCGCCGCGGGTCCTTGGATTTGCGCTTGATGAGAAAGTTTGGGTTCAGATGTTGGTTCGCAATGTTCACGAAATCGAGGAAGGTCCGGACGAGAACGCCTTCGGAGACCTTGTTCTTCCCGACGACGGAGAACCTGACAGCACAAAGTCCCTCATAGAGAATCTCGTAAAGTACCACATTACAGCCAGGTCCAAAGGAGCCACATGGAGTGTAGGGAGTTTGAAAGACTTCGTTGATAAAAAGGGACAAGGCCTTGTGATTCTTCTTCACGGTAAGTCTGTCTTGTTGCTACCACAGGCAAGTGAGTAACCATTATTAGGAACTTCTGGAACCGGCAAAACATTGACCGTTGGTAAGACCAGCCTTTCCTTCACCTCTTCAATATTCATCTCACCTAGTTGTTCAGAATGCGTCACGAAGATGACTGGGAAACCTCTACTCAAGATAAGGTGCGTCAATCCTTACGCCAAGGCACCACTATTGCAACAGCTTGACTGACTCCGTCTTAACAGTGTTGCAGACATTGGAATCCAAGTAGCTTATGTGGAAGAGAAATTAAGGAGCTACTTCGAGCTGGCCCAAGCCTGGGATGCGGTTCTACTCACTGATGAGGCTGACATCCTCCTGGAGTCAAGAAGCCAGGACCACGCCAGCCTCGAAAGAAACGCTATGGTCGCAGGTAGTGTGGCCGTTTCCCAGTCGCAATGATGACGCTGATCAAGTCTAGTGTTTCTGAAAATTCTGGAGTATTACGAGGGCATACTTCTGCTCACCACAAACCGTCAGTGTTTCCCAGCTTTTCGATCTTGTGACTAAATCCTCTTTAGGCGTGAAATCAATCGACATTGCAGTCGAATCTCGGGTCAACGTAGCCGTGTATTATGCTCCAATGTCACTCAAAGATCAACGAAAGCTGTTCAAGAAATTCCTGGACCGATTGGAGGATAAAGATATCGATGATAAGAAAGACCTGATTGAGTGGATTGATCTCTACTTCAAAGAGGAATTCAATGGTAGGGATATAAGGAATATGCTCTCATCTGCACTAGCAATTGCGAGGGCCAAAAAGGAAAAATTAAAGAGGAGGCATATTGAAGTTGTAAGAGATTCAAAGAAGAGTTCACAAAAAACGTTTGCGGAACTCAGAACTATTGCTAGGGCCGAAAGAGGATTTGACTAAGGGTGTAATTTTGATAGCTCGCACTTTTCTTTCTTTAGTCCTCAAAAGATTCGCCGCAAATTTTCGAGCATACGTGCACCTAAGTGGCAAACTGATACGACTGTTATATCGACGTCACCATGACCAAGAGCGCAGAAATGGTAGTAGAGATGTGTTCGGCCAAAATCCTCAATTGCACCTTTTTCTAACTCTTCCTTAACGATTTCTTGTAGCCTGACCATCTGTGCTTCCTCGTCGGCTTCATTCATCCATCGCGTTGAACGTAATAGACGAACATCCTCCTCAAAATGAATCTTCTGAAGACGACGGGGCTCAATTGTGAAGCTATCCCGACGGACTATGCGAAGCTATCGCGCTCACTTGTACCCAAGAGAAAAAGGGTTACAATGCGCTCTCACAGCTCTGAGACGGGCGCAATTACGTGCTTTTCCAGCAAAGTAAAAGGCTTAGATTAACTAGCACTTAATTCCTTACCTGTCAATTTTGTGTCTTAGAATCCTTGTTCTATCGATACTACACCCTACTCACATAGGACCGTACTCGGGACAGACAGCAGCGGAAAGACAATATCGAAACAGCGGCTCAGCTTGACAGCTACTGTACTACTGCGCGCCGTGCGGTTTCTGCAGTTCACCCAGAGTGGAACGCCATGCGTGAGCTGAAAGGCAACGTTCGCATGGAACGGGTAGCCAATACAACAGGTCATTGGCTGCCTTTTTGTCGCCTTCTTGGAGCCAGCTGACATCATTCCTAATTCACGTCGGCGAAGAATGCAAGCCACCATCGAAATTGCTTTTGGCTAATTATTTGACACGGCACTAGCCATCTGTGCGGCTCATCTGCTGCGGAGCGCATAAATAATGCTGCATGCTGCAGCACGTCGCAATACAGGCGCGAGTGGACCCGATACAGCTGGTGAAAGATGGAGCCCTACAGGTACAGTTATTGCAAGCTTAGCAATCCTTCCAAGGACCTTCGAATCTTAGTCATAAAGAAGAATAACAAGACGGAATTAGAAGCCGAGCTCCACCAATCTGATGGTCAACCCTACGATGCACTTTCCTGGTGTTGGAGGACAGATGATGGAGATTGGGATGCGCCGTCGGTGCCCATACACATCATCCACAACAACAGACCATATGCATTCCTTGTGTCGACCAACCTCGTCGCCGCTCTCAAGGTCCTTCGCGAACGTGATATCTTGCGAATCTGGATTGACTGGCTTTGTATCGATCAATCAAACCTTGAGGAAAGAAGCAATCAAGTGCAGCTAATGTCACGGATTTACGGAAAAGCTTCTTGTGTCTACGTATGGCTTGGCGGTGATAAAAACGATAGTCAAGAGGCGTTCAAGTTTATTCCTCAGATTCTAAACATCGAAACGTTCGACAAATTGACCAAAGACAAAGAAAATCACATGAAATGGAGGGCTGTGAAGTTGCTGATGATGCGTGACTGGTTCTCTCGAAGGTGGATCATACAAGAAATAGCCCTGGCCAAACGGGCCGAACTCCTGTGCGGCAACGCAAAGATGGATTGGTCAGTGTTTGCAAATGCAGTGTCTTTGTTCACCGAGTTTGAGACAGGTACCCGGACTTTGTCGGAGATTATGAAGGCTCTGAAGGAGTACGATCACGTTCCGGACTACTTTGGCAATGTTTCAGCTCTGTCCGCAGCACATCTTGTAGAAGTCACGAATCGACTCTTTCGCCACCGCAATGACAACCGTCGAGACCCACTACTGAGCCTAGAGTATTTGGTATCTACATTCACCTCGTTTAATGCGTCTGAAGCTCGCGATACCATATACTCAATCCTCGCCATTTCCAAGGATACAACTCCGCAAACGGGAGAGCTGGTTGACACAACTCTGATTCCCGTAGATAGGATCTCACAGAAGTCGAAGACCCTGGCAAAAATTTTGCGCCGATTCGCCGTTCTTTATTTGGAGACCCACACAGCTTCGAAACCTTATAATGTCGACTATTCTCTACCAATTTCGGATATCTACGTGGAGTTCGTCAAATTTTGTATTGAACGGTCTCGACAATCCGATCCTTCCCGTGCTCTAGACATTCTATGCCGCCCGTGGGCACCGAATCCAGATTTTCACGACGACTTTGATACCTCGCATGGTCACTGGCGAGCCAAATTCTCGTACAAAATGGGCTACAATGGCGAGCCTGAAAGGACTGCCGACGGCAATTTTGTACCACAATCTCCACGCCCACAGATAGGGGTGACAGATACCATTCCGTCCTGGATCCCCAGTACCGACAATTGTGCGCATGGATGGACAGACCGAGGAGAGGGAAGTGGTGATCTTAAGATGATTCGAAAGAACCCTGACTCCCTGGTTGGAAATCCTTCACAACGTATATACTACGCCTCAGGAAGTAAAGGCGTGACAAAAAGCTTGCGATTCGAAGACGGAGTAATCACTGACCCTCATGAAACTGAAATCCACAACACGCATTTTCACAGCATTTTCGTCGAGGGATTTGTGCTTGGCACCATTCAGCAGCTGAGTGGGAGGTCACAAGGTGGCCAGATTCCCAAGGAATGGGCATCTTTAGTCGAGAAACACAGGCCTCGGTTGACAACCGCTAGCCACAGAGCTACAAAGTCAGGTTTATGGCGTCATCCCGCTGCTGACGACTTCTGGAGAACACTTATTGGTGATCAAAGTTGGACGGGAGGGAATCCTCCACGTTATTACCAGCTCATCCTTGAACATGCGTACACGGGCAAGACTGACGTTGACCTGGAAAAGCTCATACACTACAGCAAATGCCAACCCGCTAAGGATGTTTGTCGGAGAGTCCATGCCGTCATTTGGAATAGAAAACTTATGAGTATCGAATGCAAATCCATGAATTCATCGACGACATCATCGACAAGAGTACTAGGTCTTGCCCCAGATCTGGCGGAGAAAGACGATTTGATATGCATTTTATATGGCTGCAGTGTGCCGGTGGTCCTGCGTAGATACAAGAAAACCCAGAAAATCATTAACAATGAGAAGAAGCAGCAGGAAGAGCGGGGCCGAAAGGAGGCTGGGTTAAAGATCAAGAACTTTGTAGTAAATTCCTACTTTCGAAGGAGGCTCGAACCAGTTATTAAAAGGTACCAAGCGACCACACCAACTCGACGTCGAACACATACTACAATGATGGATTCTGATCGTTATGATGACGACATGGTCCCTTCCCCCAAGCGGCAGAAAAGGGGCCCGAATAAGCAGAGCCGGAAAGCCGGACCCGAACAACATTCAACTCTACCGAGCATGCTTAGGCGCCGGGAGGTCACCAATAGAGCTTTCAGCCCCGATCCACAACAGATAACCCCAATGCCCAACGATGCCGTGCCTACGAACGCCCCCGTCGTTGAGCCGCCCGAAAGTGACCATAGGGTCTTCTACAAGCTGATCGGTGAATGTTACGTCCACGAGATGATGAATGGTGAGGCCATAGACTACCAAAGCGTAGAAAAACTTCCAAGAATACTGTTCGAAATTCGATGAAACAACCTTCGGTTGGAGAGGCGCTCGAGGCAGAGATAATGTCGAGTAAATCGATGCGATTCCTTCACTTTTAGTGGCGAAAAGAGTCTTATTGGTTTACGGAAGTATCGACAGGGACCATTGGGACGCAAGTTTATGTATCGTGAATACAAATCATGAGCGAGCTTTGATTAGAGCGTGAAAATGCACCTCAAGTCGAGGCTGCCTGGTGTTTGTGCCGAGTCAACATGGACGTATGAACAAAGTTATATCAACGAACATTTTGAGATGTAGCTCTAGTCACTGTTGTTGTAATTAATAGCGACCAAGTAACACTTTCCATCTTGCAAACAACCGAACCGGTGTCTTATTCATAGAATGAATTGTTAAATTTTTTTTTTTTTTAGTTTTTTTTAGATAGTTATAGTATAATACAGTCCGGCGCAGCTCACCATTACTACGCAACTCCTCCACACACGGCCGAAGCTCTCCCGAAACCGCGAACCCAACAACTCCCTTACCACTCCAAAAGCATCGGGGTATCAACTCAACAGGCGCGCAAGACGCACCTCGCTCAAAGCGCACACTAGAGACCACCAACCGCCGCAACAACAGCAATAGCGAGGCCGAGAATTGACAACGCCGGCGTGCGAGCGCTTGCCGCGGCGCCAATCTCGCCGCTGCCGTTGCCGCCGTGGCCGCCGCTGCCGCCCTGGCTGGCGCCGGCGATGCTGACGGGCCCACCGAGGTACGGCTGGACGGACGGCGCGTGCGTCGAGTCGACCTGCGAGGCGTAGTCGAGCAGCGGGTTCTGCAGGGCGGCGCAGGCGATGCGGGAGCCGTTGGGGCCGAACGGCCCGATGTTGGCGTCGCTGGAGGCGTCGCCGGCTTGTGGCGCGGCTGGGATCGAGTTGGTTACTGAGATCGGCAGGTCGAAGATCGTGTAGTAGTTCGACCCGTTTAGCCGGTACGATTGGTGGATGCTGATGTTGTAGCTGCCGCGCGCGTTGCCTGCTGAGCCGTTGTTCGCGCCGTTGCCGACTAGGCAGTCCGGCCCTTGGAGTTGCGTTAGTTGGAGGTTGCTGGTCTGGTGGAGGTAAGTGAGGTCTTACACAGCCAGTTCACGTGCTTGACGGTTGATCCAGATTCTTGATAGAGAATGTTAGAGATTGGTGGACCACCAGTGGCATTGGTGTTGTTGGAAATGGTGAAATTGGTGTTCTCCTCGTAGCTATACAGGAAGATAGTGATGTTGTAGAAACCTGTTGCTACGTTGGAGTTGTTGCTAGCGAAAACGGGTGGCCAAGGTAGATTGCCATCTCCGCTGACATCGAGAGCGACTTGAAGATAATCTCCCTATGACGAAGTTAACGAAGTGAGTTGGTTGACACGCAATCGCATGTCTGATGCCAACATACGCCTTCCGGAGTACACGGCTGAGGTGAGTCTACAATTGCTAGACCAGGAGTTGTCCGTTCACTATGCTCCAATTGCCGTTACATTGCTGGTTGGTGCCATTATTGGCGAAGCAGAGCTGCGTGAAAGAGGCAAGGAAGACAATGCCAGCGTTGACGAGTATGTTCCTCATGATGTGCGTCGAATACAGGAAGCCTTTCGCTGGAGAATGTAACAAAGAGAAAGGAAATTGAAGGAAAAGCCACGGGTTGTAATTATGCGAGATTCCTGCTCATAAACCCTGTCTGTTTTGGCGTCATAGGCTTATAGGAGGCGATTGGAAGGTCAAATGTGTCAACAGATATGCCGATTCGCTGACAGTTTCATCATCAATGGGTTCCTTGAAAGACGAATCTAGTGAGTGACAGTGTATATTCCATCGGAGAGTCGTAAGGGGATGTCAGAAGGAAAATAACGGCAGGTCGACGGTGGTGAAATTGATCCTCGTATCGCCGCCAAATTGTGGAGTTTAATTAGTGGCGCCAGCCTTGTCTTGTCAGATCGTACCAGTGCGCATAGGCCAATATTAATGCGCAATTGCTCACGAAGAACTCTTATTCTCTGTTTCTGTCAAGGCTATGATGTGCTCTGCCTATTGATAATTATGGCACCGCATTCGTCTCTTAATTCTATACCGCCCATTCACAGCTTCATCGCAGACTTCCGTTCGTTCCATTATTCCATTCTCATGAAAGTCGTAACTGCAGACGTTCCACATCATTCAACAGAAATGCGTCAGGGCATCCATATTCTCTTTGGTCACAATCGCCTCACCTTCAAGCTCATCGAGAAGATCGTCAATAACAGAAGTATCCTTGATCCGCCAAAATGCGTGCGTTCCCTTGACAAATCTCTTCGAAATCGGCTTGATATCCTCCTCTGGACATGCCGCAAAACAGAGCCTGAAGCACTTGTAGCCATCCTAAGTTCTAGTTAGTATCTCTTCTGTCATGTTGATTTGTGAAGTAAAGTCATCGCGTAAGTGATATTCAACTCACATCATCCCTAATCTCCGGTGTGGG
>Ga0335073_10010652_pt1 | contig 12931 bp, 9 predicted proteins | sample Lox_Sample_22_FD_207093 | JGI IMG/M metagenome (GOLD analysis project Ga0335073, IMG submission 207093) | Soil microbial communities from Loxahatchee National Wildlife Refuge, Florida, United States - Lox_Sample_2.2 | ecosystem: Environmental > Terrestrial > Soil > Wetlands | place: USA: Florida...
GCTTTCGTGATGGTCTGCTTGGAACCTAGCCCGTGCCGGTTAGGAGGGACATCTTGCGTCGGCGTTCAACTGACTTTTCGCGTCGGCACTCTACCGACATTTAGCTCCGGCACTGACAGGTAGAAGGAAGAGCAAGCACTTAATGCAGGGACGATTTAGCGAGGAGCAAATCATCGCGGTCCTGAAAGAAGCGGAGCCTGGCGCGAAGGTGACCGAGCTGTGCCGGCGCCACGGGATTTCGGACGCGGCGTTTTATACTTGGCATAACAAGTATAGTGCTTACGCAGATTGTGCCACACACGTACGCGCGCCAGCGTCACTTGGCAATGAGTCTTGGAAAGTTCCTGAAGATCATTGATGCCGTTAACGATGGGATCGTGCCAGGTCTGCGCTAGTCCGGTCTTCAAGAGATGCAGGATCACCTGAGCATCCTTCGGATCGTTTTTATCCCAGGAGTTGTGCATGGCTTCGCGCGTACGCGCCAGTGCCAGTGTCGGAATCAGCCGCCCCGCAAAGCCCTGAGTACGAGTCGAAAATGAATCAAACCCCGGCCTACTAACTTACGAATGGGATACCAAAAGGGGTAAGACCAGGGGCACGATATCGCGATAAATGGTGGCGTTGGCATCAAAGAGCCGCAACCGCCCGTTCGGGTCGCTGCGATCGGTAGCGCCGCCGGCTCGTTCATTTACGCCGGCCGCTATCATAAACAGGTCCGCGCCAGCGAAATCCCGGTAGTCACCTTCGACTAACGTGACCGCTGGTGAAAGCGTCGCGCCATATTGGAGATCGGTGATGACCCCTCGCGCGCGCTTCCGGTCGCTATCTAGTAGTACGACTTCGCCGTCGAAGCGGCGCATTAGATGGGCCAGCACCCTTTGGCACGGCCGCTGGCCCAAGTAGAGCGGGCCGACCGCAGCGGGATTGCCCGGCAGTGACAGTTAACCTGGCCGGACTAATCCCCGCCGCGATCGGCCAAATCGGTGATATCTATACGCGCACCTGCCGCTTGTTTCCGATGCGCCTCCAGCTGCGCGCAGCGTTGCTGAGCACCATCGGCGTTTGTATTAGCTGCTAAAGGAGACGAGCCGCTAGGTCATCCTTGATGTCTATCCGAACAGTTTAGAGTAACTACTGTTTCCGCTCGCTACACCATCCTCTTTCGTACCCGCAAATCCATTCGCTCTTGATTTGACCAATTAGTGCTCAGTCGACTTGGACATTCGGGGTGGAAGCGAACGCACGCCCGGACGACCCGAATCGTTATTTGATGATCTCGGTTGATTGCCATGCCAATGAGCCCGCCAAACTTTGCCTGGAACGCATGGACAAGAGATTCCACAATCGGCTGCCACGGATCGAAGTTGATACTATCGGGGTCAAGTGGTCGGTTTCGGAAGGAAATCAGCGCTCGCGTTTGCTGGACAGTAATCTGAGCTTAGAGCACAAAGCGAGGTTCCTCTGGGCGACAAGGCAACGGTTGCCGCATCCAGACGGTAACTGCTTTGCTGATTCCCGACACGGACGTTCCACGGGTGGGCCTTTGTCTCAAAATGTGACCGGTTTTTTCGCGCCTGCATTATATGATGCAGCGCACGATCGAAACGAGCCAGGAGCGATTTGCGCTGGCAAGAGCGGTGGCGCCCAGAAGCGCCTCTAGGATCTATGATGATCGCGTGCGGTGCGATTGAGAGACCAAAGCATCAACGCTTGTGGGGCTTTCATGTCCCAGCGGGTAAATCAGTGTCCCAGTGTCCCCAAGCGAAACACCACAGATTCCGGTAGTAAATCATATGGCATGCCGTGTGCCGCCTATAGCGCCAACGGTCAAGGCTATTTCGGACACGCTGCAAGAACAACTCGAAAGCTAGGCGATGCCAACTGCGGATATCTAAAGCGGTCATTGAACGTTTCTCTCCAACTTAGAGATCGCAAGGCGAAAACCTCGGCCTACGAATGAAGGTACTGAAATGGAAGGAACCCTACCGGACCATGAAGACTGGCGTTTAAGAGCTGTTGGAACGAGCGGCGGAGACCTCGGTGCTATGGGATCTGCTGCCGGCGGCGGCAAGTTGCCAACCGCTGCGCGGGAACGAAAGCTCCCGGATCAGCGTGAAGAGCATCCCGGAGCCACGTTGTACATCACATTGATAGCCGCAGTGGCGGCTATCGGCGGCCTTTTGTTTGGCTTCGACACGGGTGTTATTGCGGGCGCGATGTTGTTCATTGTTCCCGACTTCCATCTTGGTCCTGCCCAGCAGGGACTAGTAGTAAGCGCTGTGACCTTTGGGGCGTTGTTCGGCGCGCTGGCCGCAGGAACTTCGTCAGACACAATAGGACGGCGCTGGACCAACATTTTCGCCGGACTGAGCTTTGTTGCCGGCGCAGTTTTCTCCGCCATCGCGCCCAACGTCGACATTCTGATCGCGAGTCGCGTCCTTATAGGACTGGCAATAGGACTGACGTCAGTGGCTGCTCCGATGTATATCGCGGAGCTGTCGCCGGCGCGCAGTCGCGGCAAGCTCGTTTCGCTTTTTCAACTGGCGATCACCATCGGCATCCTGGTGTCCTATATCGTCGATCGAGCCTTGGCGCCAGAGCAAGCCTGGCGCTGGATGCTTGGCCTCGCGTTCATCCCCGGCGCGTTGCTGGTGTTAGGAATGATTCCGTTGCCCGAGTCTCCGCGTTGGCTCCTAAAAGCAGGAGCAGAGAAAGCTGCACGAGAAGCACTTTCGCTCGTCCGACCCCTGAACGAAATCGAAGCGGAATTACACGAAATCCGGGAGGACCTTGAGCATAATCAGCCGGCTGCATGGACCGAACTGTTGATGCCCGGCCTGCGTCCAGCGCTGATGGTCGGCGTCGGGCTCGCCGTTTTCCAGCAGGTGACCGGAATCAACACGATTATCTATTACGCTCCGCAGATCTTTCAAATGGCGGGCTTGAGCAGCGCGACCATCGCCTTGGCAGCAACAATCGGAATCGGGGTACTTAACGTATTGTCCACCTTGATCGCGATCTGGCTAGTCGATCGAGTCGGAAGAAAGCCCCTGCTCCTGATCGGACTAGTTGGCATGACAGCGAGCCTGGCTGTGCTCGGCTTTGCTCAACGCTTCGCTCCCGCGATCGGTATTGATCCGCACGCGCTCGCGCCAATAACCGTAGGATGCATTGCGCTGTACATCGTCTGCTTCGCCTTCTCGCTGGGACCAGTCGTATGGTTGATGATTTCAGAAATCTTCCCCACGCGGGCACGGGCCCGGGCCGCCGCGGTCTCGACGGCAGCCAATTGGATGGCGAACTTCCTGGTCAGCCTTTCCTTCCCGGTTCTCCTGGCGGCGATGGGACCATCGCTCTCCTTCCTCTATGCCGCCATGGGTGTGGCAGCGTTCATCTTCATAGTCGGCTACGTACCCGAAACCAAGGGCAAGTCGTTGGAGGATATCTCGCGTCAGTGGCGGACCGCAACGAAAGGCGCCGTTGTTGGTCAATAGGCCGTACTATGGAGGAGGCTCGTATGAGTCAGTTAATCCTCAGCTCTCTATTTGCCGGCCTTTTACTCAGCTATGTTCTTTCTGCAGCGTCGTCTGCTCAGGCGCAGACATTCTCAACCCCTTGGATGCACTCTGCCCAAGGAGACTGGGCAACTCCATGGGGAGTACTTGATCCCCAGATTCTCTTTTACCCTCCATCTTGGGGACAACTGACGGGCGCTACTGGCAATTGGGATGGATTCCGAAGCCAGCTCTCCGAAGCGGGAATTTCAGCCTTTGGCTCCTACGAGAGCGAATCAGCCGGCAACCCGGTCGGCGGAGAAGACCACAAGTTTCGGTACACAGACAATATCGCGCTTGGCATCGCACTGGATTTGGACAGGCTGGTGGGCCTGAGCGATACCTACTTCCTCGCGTCCGCGTCAGATCGCAACGGCAGCAGTTTGTCGAATGACATCCCGAACTTTTTTCAGGTTCAGCAGATTTATGGGCATCAGACGATACGGCTGGTGGATCTGGCGCTCGAAAAGCTCTTTTTCAACAAGAAACTCGATATCGTTGGCGGCCGTATCAACGCCCTGGATGATTTTGCGACGTCGCCATTGTATTGCTATGCGCAAAACCTGGGCTTCTGCGGCAATCCGCTGAGCATTCCGGTTAACGCATCGGTGCCGAGCTACCCGGGCGCCGCCTGGGGAATCAGGGCGCGTTACCAGCTATCGCCAGAGTTCTACTCAATGACCGGCGCATACAATACCTACAATGACTTCCGCGACAATAAATTCCACGGCGTGGATTTCAGCATCCGGCACAATTCCGGCGTCGCCATCATGGAGGAACTCGGCTACTCGCCCGAGCCACTCCGACAGCTCGGGTATCCCGGGACGATCAAGTTTGGCGGGCTCTACGACTCCGAGTCCCGGCTTCAATTCGAAACAGGCCAGTTGCGCGGCGGTACCTGGCAACTCTATTTGACCGATCAGCAGCGTCTGCTCCGGCGGCCGGAGAACGCAACCGATCCCCACCAGGGCTTGTGGGGATTCCTCGCACTCACCTACGCGCCGGCCAAAATGAACACGCTGGAATATTTCACGGACGCGGGCCTATTGTACTTCGGCTGGGTTTGTTTGGCCTTTGGGGCCAATTTTCAAGCGATCTCGCTGAGTCGCAGCGCGTGAGCGATCAGCCGGTAATGACCCACGAGTCGATCATCGAGGCGAATTATATGTACAACGTAACCCCATCGTTTACCGTGCAACCGGATATACAGGGTGTGTTCCGGCCAAATGGCACTGGGTTGATCAGCAACACGCTTGTATTGGCTGTGCAGGTGACAATCACTCTTTAGGAGATTCAAATGATTATCCTTGCTGGTGATATAGGCGGAACCCATAGCCGCCTCGCCTATTATGATGCCGATGGTAAACTGGATTGCCTTGTCGAAGAGATATATCCAAGCGCCGAGTATAGCGGTCTCGATGCAATAGTCAGAGATTTTGTCGCCACCCACAGCGCGAGAAGCGGACTAGTTTGCCTGGCGGTGGCCGGACCGGTCCGCAAAGGCCAGGTTCGGACGACTAACCTGCCGTGGGTAGTAGATGCGTCGCATCTTGCGCAAACTCTCGCCCTAGAGCACGTCACCCTAATCAACGATTTGGAGGCGATCGCCTACTCGATTGATGTACTGCAGGCGAAAGACCTGGAGACCCTGAACGAGGGAGATGCAAAAGCAGTAGGCAATATGGCTGTCGTTGCCGCGGGCACCGGCTTGGGCGAGGCAGGGCTTTACTGGGACGGATCCCGGCATCGGCCTATAGCTTGCGAGGGAGGGCATACCGACTTTGCGCCTACTGATGAGCTACAGGACGAATTGCTTCGCCACTTACGCGCACAGTTTGGACACGTCAGTTGGGAGCGCCTGGTTTGTGGCCCGGGTTTAGTCCGCATCTACAACTTTCTCCGAGACTTCTGCCGCGGTAACGAGCCGGAATCTTTCAACCTGGAAATGGAGCAGGGAGATCCCGCGACGCAGATCACACGACGCGGAATTGAGGGCACGAACCCGTTGTGCGTTCAGGCGCTCGAACTGTTCGTCACCCTCTATGGGAATGAAGCGGGTAATCTCGCATTGAAGATCATGGCAACCGGCGGTGTGTACTTGGGAGGTGGGATCGCTCCAAAGATTATGAACAAGCTACGCGGCCCAAGTTTTCTCAAAGCGTTCAGTACGAAAGGAAGGATGAGCGACATCCTGCAAGCCATCCCAATTAAGGTAATTCTCAACGAAGATGCTGGTCTGCTCGGGGCGGCCCATTGCGCGGCTCTGAGGTCATAGTGTGCCCATCGCCAATCGTACAACTTGAAGCAAAAGAATAAAGGATGCACGTTTCACAATGACAGAGCTGCGCAACCTCACGGCTTTCCTTTTCGATCTCGATGGCACTCTGGTCGATAGTGTCTATGAGCACGCGCTGGCCTGGCGAGCGGCTCTCGAGCTTGCGAGCATCGACCTCCCAGTCTGGCGCATTCATCGTCGGGTCGGGATGAGCGCGGGCCTGATGGCAAATGCTTTGCTACGCGAGACGGGGCGACCAGTGACGGCGGCCGAAGCTGAAAACCTTCAGCGCTTACACCTGAAAGAATACCTTAGGCACCTGCCGCATGTTCGGGTTCTGCCTGGTGCTCGTAACTTGCTTAGCAGGCTCACCGATCTCGGCATACCCTGGGCGATCGCCACAAGCGGCCGCATGGAGTCTGCGCGGCCGGCACTCGATCTTCTTGCCGTCCCGCCTGAGGTCCCGGTCGTCACTAGGGATGAGGTCACATTTGCAAAACCCGACCCTGATCTCTTCATTGCAGCTGCCAACCGCCTCGGCGTGGACATTCAAACCTCGACCGTGGTCGGTGATAGCGTCTGGGACATGCTGGCTGCTCGGCGAGCGAAGGCGCTCGGTGTCGGCCTGCTCTCTGGAGGATACGGACAGGAGGAGCTTGAGAGAGCGGGCGCTTACCGCGTTTACGACGATCCCAGCGGCCTGCTGAGCCATCTCGACGAGGTTGGCGTGCGTATCGCAGCGGGTTAACAATTCGCGCTTAAGACCAGGTTTGTCCCTTAGGCTGCCCAGTTTCTCCTGGCCGATGGCGGCAGTTACTGGTCCACTCGAGCGATGGTTCTGAGCATGGCAGCCATGAGATTTAGGGCATTCACTGATTGCTATCGATAAGATTCATTCAGGTTAATCTTTGATGCGGCTATGGGAATTCTACTCACAATGAAGACTTCAACGGACGCGGCAATGTGCTACTTCGATTGCTGCGCGCCTTTGCCTTATTTTTCCATTCCGCGCTAACGATTCCCCGGATCGCATTACATCCGCAATACGGTTGCGCAAAAGTAACGATGGCAAATAGAGGGCCCCTACGATTCGGCACACTCGGCGCGGCGCGGATTACTCCAAAGGCACTGATCAAGCCCGTTCGGGAAGTGCCTGAAACTGCGCTCGTCGCGGTTGCTGCGCGCGATCGCAAGCGCGCTCAGGAGTTTGCCGCCGAATACGGCATCCCGCGGGTCCATGCAACTTATCAGGACGTTATCGAAGATCCCGAGGTCGACGTGATCTACAATCCACTACCCAATTCACTTCACTGCGAGTGGACAATCGCGGCCCTGCGAGCGGGCAAGGACGTTCTATGCGAGAAGCCGCTCGCTTCCAATGCCGCCGAGGCGCGGCGGATGGCCGAGGTCGCGAAAGAAACAGGTCGCTTTCTTGGCGAAGCCTTTCACTACCGCTACCATCCGCTCGCCGAGCGAGTGCGCGAAATAATCAAAGGCAATACGCTTGGGCGATTGCTGTATCTCGAAGGTAATTTCTCGGTACCGGAGCCGCCGACAACTCACCGCTACGATTGGAATCTGGCGGGTGGCGCTACGATGGATCTTGGAAGTTATCCGCTGCACATGCTCCGCGAATTCTCGGGACTCATGCCGCGCATAATCAAAGCATCGTCGAAAACGATACCAAATAACATAGACCTAACAATGGAGGTTGACCTGGAGATGACGGGTGGCGTGCCCGCCCGGATGAAGTGCTCGATGGCGCAGGACGCCCTGCGAGACTCAATGTTCGTTGCAAAGGGCGATAGCGGAGAGCTAACGGTAATCAACCCGGTCGCTCCACACCAAGGCAACCAGATCACGCTCAAGACGGCCGATGGGGTGAAGCAAGAGACCATAGCGGGCGACACTACCTATACCTACCAGCTGCGCGCGTTCGTCGCACAGATACTCGGCGGAAAGACTTTCCCCACCAATGGCGCCGAAAGTGTCATCAACATGCGCGTCATCGACGATGTCTATCGCGCGGCCGGTCTGCCGCCGCGCGGAACCTGAACCGCATCTTCGCCAACTGAATAGCCGAAGTGACCGTTGGACCCCGAAGTTTCGGAGGCCCTGTCAGGCGCAGACGCGCCCCGACAGCTCATCTAAGTGTCTTCGAGATCTGTAGAGGCGGATCATTTCGGTGGCACGGTATTCTACGGGCAGTCGGTTGAAGGTGATTTTCCGTGGAGTCCATCGCCGTGAAGCTGTTCGGCACAAAACGTTACCGGTGTTTTCACGCCTTCTCGATGAAAGCTCAGCTCATTACTTAAGTCAGTCACGATTTCTGAAACGTTAGAGTTTCGCGGCGATAGGCCACTCCATAGCAGAAAAGGGAAGCGGCGCGACCCCGTTAGTTTCGGCTATTCAGGAAAGAGGTACCATTATGAGCACGCAAACAAGAACGTCCGCTGCGGTTCGCATTAATGAAAGCATAACAGCATACGGGCCGGCGCGGGCGACGGTAAAAGGGGCGCCACTGAGCGCAGACGAGCTGCGCAAGATTGACGCGTACTGGCGTGCAACTCTGTATCTCTCGTTAGGGATGCTCTATCTCAAGGAAAATCCGCTGCTGCGCGAGCCGCTGACAATCGAGCAGACCAAGCCGCGGCTACTGGGCCATTGGGGCTCGGATGCCGGCCAGAGCTTCACCTATATTCATTTCAATCGTCTGATCAACAAGTACGATTTGAATGCGATTTTCGTTTCCGGACCAGGACACGGCGCGCCCGCGGTGCTGTCCAATGCCTACCTCGAAGGAACCTACTCCGAGGTCTATCCGGAGAAGAGCGAAGATGCCGCTGGGATGCAGCGTTTTTTCAAGCAATTCAGCTTCCCCGGTGGGATCGGGAGCCACTCGACTCCAGAAACACCCGGGAGCATCCATGAGGGCGGCGAACTTGGCTACAGCATATCGCACGCATATGGCACCGTGTTCGACCATCCCGACCTGATTACGCTGGTGATGGTCGGGGACGGTGAGTCCGAAACCGGCCCGCTCGCGACCAGCTGGCACAGCAATAAATTTCTGAATCCGATCACTGACGGCGCTGTATTGCCGGTGCTGCATCTCAATGGCTACAAAATAAATAATCCTACTATTCTAGCCCGCATCAGCCACGAAGAACTCGAGGCTCTATTCGTTGGCTACGGATATACGCCTTACTTTGTCGAAGGCAGTGATCCGATGAGCATGCATCAGGCGATGGCTGCGACGCTTGAGCATTGCGTATCCGAGATCCGCGACATTCAGGATAAAGCACGAAAGACTGGGCGAGCGCTGCGTCCGCGCTGGCCGATGATAGTTTTGCGCAGCCCGAAAGGTTGGACGGCGCCCCGGCAGATTGACGGCCACTATCTGGAGGGCTTCTGGCGTGCGCATCAGATTCCTATTGGCGATATCGCAACGAATCCAAGCCATCTGAAGATCCTTGAAAAGTGGATGCACAGTTACAAGCCCGAGGAACTATTCGATCAGGCGGGGCGGCTGATTCCCGAATTGAAGGCCCTGGCGCCCAAAGGAACCCGGCGGATGAGCGCCAACCCGATCGCCAACGGTGGCCTGGTGCTCAAGTCTCTCGATATGCCTGATTTTCAGAGCTCCGCGATCGCGGTCAAGAAGCCCGGCGCCACGCTGGCAGGGAACGTCCCGACGCTCGGTAATTTTCTCCGCGAAGTGATGCGGCTGAACATGGACCGCTTCCGCGTCTTCGGCCCCGACGAGACGCAATCCAACCGGCTCGAAGTGATTTATGAAGTCGCCAAGAAAGTATGGATGGGCGAATACTTCCCGGAGGATGAAGATGGCGGTGAGCTTGATCCCGGTGGTCGTGTAATGGAGATGCTGAGCGAGCATACGGTGGAGGGATGGCTGGAAGGTTACATCCTGAGCGGCCGGCATGGCTTTCTTAACAGCTATGAGCCGTTCATCCATGTCATCGACTCGATGTTCAACCAGCACGCCAAATGGCTGGAAAAATGCAATGAACTGCCGTGGCGGGCCGATGTTTCATCGCTTAACCTCCTGATTACGGCACTGGTATGGCGGCAGGATCATAATGGCTTCACGCATCAGGATCCGGGCTTCCTTGACGTCGTTGCGAACAAGAGCCCGAATATCGTTCGCATCTATCTACCGCCAGATGCCAATTGCTTATTGTCAGTCGGGGACCACTGCCTGCGGAGCGTCAACTATGTGAACGTCATCGTTGCGGATAAGCAGGTGCATTTGCAGTACCTCGATATGGAAGCGGCGATTGAACATTGCACCAAAGGCGCCGGCATCTGGGATTGGGCCAGCAATGATCAAGGCGTTGAACCCGATGTAGTGATGGCGAGTTGCGGTGACGTCCCGACGATGGAATCTTTGGCCGCCACCGCGCTGCTGCGCGAGCAGATACCGGATATAAAGGTGCGCTTCGCCAACGTGGTCGATCTGTTCCGGCTGCTTCCTAGTACAGAACATCCTCATGGCATGACCGACCGGGAGTTCGAGGCTATCTTTACAGCAGACAAGCCGGTCATCTTCAACTTTCATTCATACCCGGCGCTGATTCACCGCCTGACCTACCGGCGGCCCGGCCAGCACAATATTCATGTGCGCGGCTACAAGGAAAAGGGGAATATCAACACGCCGCTGGAATTGGCGATCCAGAATCAAACCGACCGCTTCAGCCTGGCCATTGATGCGATCGACCGGATCCCGCGCCTCCGCGTTACTGCAGCCAACGTCCGCGAAGCGCTGCTTAGCCAGCAGATAGCAGCCAAGAACCACGCCCATCAGTTTGGGATCGATCCGAAAGAAATCACCGATTGGCAGTGGCCCTTCTGACGAAGTCGAGTTTGGATTTGAAGGAAATGAAGTAATGGATCAAGCGCTGCCCATAGTTTATCTCGCGAGACACGCTGAGACCACGTGGAGCCTGTCAGGCCAGCACACCGGACTTACCGATCTGCCGCTGACAGAGCGCGGCGAACGTAACGCCGCCCAGCTCGGACAGCTCCTGCGTGGGCGGGTTTTCGCACTGGTCCTGACGAGTCCGTTGCAACGCGCCTACCGAACCTGTGAGCTGGCCGGCTTTGGCGAACAAGCCGAAGTCGATCGCGATTTAGTCGAATGGAATTACGGCGAGTACGAAGGGCTGACCACAGCAGAAATCCGTGCTCGCCGGCCAGACTGGCAATTATTTCGCGATGGCTGTCCCGGAGGCGAATCGCCGGCTGAGGTTGGCACGCGCGCTGATCGCGTGCTGAGCCGCGCACGCGCAGCCTCGGGTGACGTGCTGATCTTTTCGAGTGGTCACATTTTGCGAGTATTGACGGCGCGCTGGCTGGGTTTGGAACCCGGAGCGGGGGGATATTTCGTCCTCGACGCTTCGAGCTTCAGCGCACTCGGCTACGAGCGCGAGCGGTCGCAGCCCGTGATTCAGCTTTGGAACGACACGCACCATCTAATGCATCACTAGAGGACGCCGAACCGAGCGAAGAGGGAAGACATGGCAGTTTCACCAAAACGAATCGGCCCCGATGCTAGATCGCAGCTTATCGAGCAATATGGGTGCGGCCCTATCAAGTTTGCTGGTACTGACGAGGCGCTTTATGAACGCCATCTCCTGTTCGACAATGTTAGAAACATAGCGACCGCAGACGCCCGCGACAGGTTTGAAGCGGTAGCGCGATCAGTGCGTGACGTTCTTTCGCAGCGATGGATCCGGACTGAGCAAACCTACGACCGTGAGAATCCCAAGCGGGTTTATTATCTCTCGATCGAATTTCTGCTCGGCCGCTCGCTCGCCAACAACATCCAGAATCTCCTGCTCGATCCGATCGCGAAACAAGTGATCAAGGAGAAGAATCTTGATTGGCTTGGCTTGCTTGAACGGGAGCCCGATGCGGGTCTGGGTAATGGCGGTCTCGGGCGGCTAGCCGCGTGCTTTCTCGACTCGATGGCGACGATGCAACTGCCGGCGATGGGTTATGGGCTGCGCTACGAATACGGGATGTTCAGGCAGTCCATCAAGAATGGATGGCAACTGGAACGGCCTGATCACTGGTTGCGCCGTACGGATCCCTGGCAGATCTCGCGGCATTCGGAAGGCGTCGAAGTCAAGCTGAACTGTTCCTTCGAGTTCGTTGAAGGAAGATTGCGAGCGGTGGTTGGAAAACCATCCATGCTGTTCGGCATTCCACGCGACCTGCCGATCGTCGGTTATGGCGGCAAGACCATCAATTCGCTTCGGCTTTGGGCCGCCGCCGCGCCGGATTACTTTGATTTTCAGGAATTCAGCCACGGTGACTTCGTCGGCGCGCTAGCAGAGAAGCTGGGCGCTGAAACGCTCACGAGGGTGCTGTATCCCGATGATTCGACCAGCCAGGGGAAGGGGCTGCGGTTCGTGCAGGAATATTTTCTGGTCGCATGCTCGCTGGCCGATATTATTCGCCGGTTCCGGCGTGGCAACGCGGACTGGAGCACCCTTCCCGACAAGGTTGCGATCCAGCTCAATGATACACATCCGACGTTGGCGGTCCCGGAGTTGATGCGCATCCTGCTCGATGAGGCGCAGCTGGGATGGGACGAGGCTTGGGACTTAACGCAGCGGACTCTGGCATATACTAACCACACGCTGCTGCCTGAGGCTCTGGAGAAGTGGCCGGTCGAGTGGTTTCAACTGCTGATACCGCGCCAGCTTGAAATTGTCTTTGAGATCAATCGGCGGTTTCTCGATAACGTTCGGAACCGCTTTCCGAGCGATGAAAGGCGGATCGAACGCCTCAGCCTGATCGAGGACGGCCCAACTAAACACGTGCGCATGGCTAACCTGGCGATTACCGGGTCGCACAGCACCAATGGTGTGGCCGCGATTCATTCGCAGCTGCTGCGCGCGACAACGGTCAAAGACCTGGCTGAAATCTTTCCCGAGCGGTTCAACAACAAGACCAATGGCGTCACCCCGCGGCGGTGGCTGCTTCTAGCCAATCCTGCACTGGCGCAGGCGATTACCAATGCTATAGGCGATGGCTGGATCACCGATCTCAGCCAATTGAGCAAGTTGAAGCCGCT
>Ga0335073_10010653_pt1 | contig 12930 bp, 14 predicted proteins | sample Lox_Sample_22_FD_207093 | JGI IMG/M metagenome (GOLD analysis project Ga0335073, IMG submission 207093) | Soil microbial communities from Loxahatchee National Wildlife Refuge, Florida, United States - Lox_Sample_2.2 | ecosystem: Environmental > Terrestrial > Soil > Wetlands | place: USA...
GCGAAAGCTCCTTGGCGGGAAGGCCGAGCCGTTCACGCTCCACCGCGTCATGCCGGGCAATCTCTGGGTCTGGCCTGGTCTTCGGGTTGGGGTCAGCCATCCGCGCGATGCGCTGCACCATGGCAATATTCGATAGCCTGCCCCTGGTCATGGCGACGTACAGCCACTCCCGGGGCTCTATGCCAGTGAACATCGCGATGCCGCGGTTAACCGTGGCACCCTGGCCGTTGTGACCGGTCACGGCGTAGGCCAGGTCGGTGCTGCGGGTGAGCTTGCGGTTGGAGTACCGCACCGCGGCGTTCGCCCACCTCGGCGTCCCGTCCTCCGCTGCTTCGAGTTGCCGCCGGACCATGACGCCGGTCGGCAGGATCGACTCGATGCGGAAGATGTCACCGTTCGCTAGCTCGTGTGGCTCCCCTCCGTCCAGGTCGGTGATCAGATGGTGATCATTCTTCCGGGCAACGATCAGGTCGCCCACACTTGCTCGTGCACCGTGCGAGAGCCGGACATCCTGCGCGGCGTCAACCATGCCCAGGTGCACAAGATCATCACGGATCTGGCGGGACAGCTCCCGGCAGTCCTCGCGGGTGTACGCCATGAGCAGCGTGTCCTCACCGGCGATCCTGCCAGCGATGTACGCCCGGCGGGCCTGGCCGAACGTCTCCCTCCGCTCAGCGCCGGTGATGCGGCCGTTCACGAGGTAATCCTCAAGTGCCGACTCGTCCCCCAGCCGCAGCCGCAGCGACGCGTCACGCTCCCACTTGGCACGGAACCTGACAGGCACGGCTAGCTGGGAGTACCCGAGCCGCTTCGCCATCAGCGTCATAGCCCCGCCCGACCCTGGAGCGGCAAGCTGGAAGTGGTCGCCGGTCACGAGCACCTTGCAGCCACGGCGCTCGGCGAGCGAGACGATGGCCGCCGTGTGCTCGTTCGACATCATGCTCGCCTCGTCGATGACGATGAGCGCTCCCCGGGGAATCGTGATCTTGCCGTGCGCGAGCTTGGCCAGGAACTGCGAGGAGTTGTAGCTCGACTTGATGCCCGCCCGGACGAGCACGTTCCGGGCAGCCTGGCTGCAGGTGACCCCGAACACCGAGCCGCCGTTGGCCTGCCAAGCCTTCGCCCCCGCCGCGACCGTGTAGGTCTTGCCCGACCCCGCCGGGCCAACCGCCACCGACACCCGGCGGCCGGACGTGTGCGCCTCGTAGATCACGGCCGCCTGGTCGAGCCGCAGCCCAGTCTGCGTGGTTCGCGTGGCTGCGTGATTGGACCGATCACGCAGCGCGTGCTCCAGTTCCTCCGGGGTCGAGCCGAGCAACTGCGCGGCCAGTTCCCGCGGGAGCATCGGGGCACCCATCCGGGCCGCCTGCTGTACGAGACGCTCCTCCATGTCCAATTGGCCCCGCGTGGCATACCTCGCGGTACCCGGGCGGTAGAACACCGAGCGTTGGTCAAGATCGTGGCGCATCAACTGCGGCGGGGCCGGTGGCCACTCCGTGCCTTCGAGATGCTCCACGCCGTGCGTGGTGTCGGACAGTGCCTCATCGGTGAGCGCAAAGGTCATCCGCTCCCGCTCGTCAGGGATCAGCTGGTCGTACTCCGGACCCATATTCCAGCCGATCGCACGGGCAAGATCACTCCGGGTCCACGTGGACCGGTCGGACTGCACTTGCACCAGCGCATCCGCAATCGTCAGTTCCTGCACCAGCCGGGGCACCTCGGCCTCACCGGGCTGCACCTCGAACCGGGCCAGCCCGGCCAGCGCGGCGAGCTCTCCGCCGATCGTGGCGTCCCACTCCTTGGTGTAGGCATCCCAGTCGGCAGGCTCAGCTTTCTTGCCCTGCTTGGTCATCCGCTGGGCCTTGTCGTTGATGAACAGCATCTCGCGTGCGTTGGGCTCCCGGCCAAACTTCTCCTCCCACTGCAGGACCAGCGCGCGGGCCTTGGCGTTCACGCCGTGCGTGCGCTTGCTGTACTTCTCGATGACACCCTGGCTGATTCCCTTGATCTCCCAGCCACGCCCGTCCTCACGCTTGACCCACTCCACGCCAAACTCACGCGACAGCGCCGAACGCACGCGGCCGTCGATGATCGCCGCCATGGAGCCGGTCTGCTCACGCAAGGCCATCGTGTCTATAGCACGCCATTCGCCATCACCATCCGTCCGGCCCATCCTGGCCACCACGTTGTGGGAGTGATCATGCGGCTCGCCATCGCGGTTGGTCCCCTGCAGCCACGTGGTGATCACCATGGCGCAGCGCTCCCACCGGCCGGTCTGCACGCCGTCGATCTCACGGGAAGCCGTGGCATAGGTGCGGGTGAAGCCTGCCCACTCCTCGAGATGGGCCAGGGCTGCAGCGTTCGCCTCCTGCAAGATGGCCTGTATCCGCTCCTCGCGGGCTCGCCACAGCGCCTCTTCCTTGACCAGGCCCTTCATGTGCGCCCGGCGGGCCTGCTCCCGCATCGCCGCGTGGAACACCGAGATGCTCTTGGCATGCCCGGCCGTCATGTCCGTATAGGCCGGTGACCTGCGGCAAAGCTTCGCCGCCTCCCGCTCCAGGTCCAGTCTTCGGGACTCCGTCGCCCAGGGCTCGGCGGCCAGCAGCCCGTCCAAGATCTCCGCAAACTTGCGGTAGCCACCCGGCGCGCGGCCGAGCTTCTCCCCCGTCACGGGATGAATCTGCTGGTAGACGGCCAGAAACGGCTCCTCTTCGACCTTCTGCCAGTGCTTGAACCCAAGCCCACGGGCACCCCTGCCGACCCACCGGCCCGGGGCCTCACCCTTGATCGCCCCGTTCAGGTAGTACCCGCCGGGAGCACGCTCCCCCGCCGACCGCTCGCTGTAGTAGCGAGGGTCGTAACCAGACCGGGGGGTTACCACCGTCACTCCTCGCCACCTCCTACCAAGCTCACTGAGCGGACCAAGATCAATTAATAGCAACGTTCCATAGCCCCAGGGGGACCAAGATCAGCATGAGGTGATCAGACCAAGATCGCAGAGAAAGATCACTAACGGACACGACAGGAGGCTCTGAGAGCCACGTACAGCCAAGATCTTTAACCGAAGTCAGCGGACCGCAGTGATCCGGCGTCAGGACGACCGGCAGGCATCGATCTACGCTCGAAGGGGCCGGGGAACTCCCACGCCCGCCACCGGCCACGGTTCCCACGACGGTTCGCTGCCCAGTCCGTGGCCGGTGGTCCTGCCCGCACCTCGGCTCGGCCAGCTCGGTTCGGTCGGCTGTTCCACCCGAACACCCGACACTCGCCCGCCACGGTCGCGCGGCCACGAGTCCGCGCCGATGATCTTGTCCGGGCGGACTTACCCGGGCATGCGAAAGGCCCGAGCCGCCTCTCCTGCGGCGCGGGCCTTGTCGGCTCGGTTCGCGTTACTCCATCTCGGTCAGCACCTCGGCTAGCAGCGCTTCACGGCGGCCTGCACCTCGGCCAGCGCGGCCAGCAGGTTGCCGCATCGTTCGCAGCGTTCGCGGTCGAGCCCGTAATCGGGGGCGGTCGGGTCCTGCCCGCGTCGGCATGCGTCGTCGTGCTCGCGGGGCTGCACCGGCACGAACAGCGTGCGCTTCGGCGGGTCGGCGGGCGGGCCAGCGATCGGCTGCTTGGTCACACGGTAGACCCGATGCTTGACCCTGGTCACCCGCCAGAGCGTCCCGTCCTCGGCAGCGAACAGACCGAGGGTGTCTGCGGCGTCGTCTGCCTCGCGCTCGGCCTGGTCGGCCTCGGTGAACAACCGCGATGCCATCGCGCAGTCCATGCCGGAGAACGCGCGGCACATCTGCATGATCGTGTTCACAGTCACGGGCTGCGGGTCGGTGGTCAGTTCGGTCATGGTCTCCTCCTGTGCTGCTGGCTGTCGGCCAGGGCCTGCGCGATCCCGAGTTGACGGGTACGCAGCGCGGCTAGCCGGTCTTCGGCCCGGTCCCTCGCCGTCCTGGCCCTGGTGGTCCTGCTCATCTCGATCTCCTTAGCTGGCTGCGCACAGGGCGCACTTACGGCGGCTGTTGGTCGCCTTCGGACATGGCGTCTTGACGGTCGGGCCTACTGCGGTCTCTTCGGTCCAGACGGGGACCTGGCTGCCGGAAGCTCCCCGGACGTACAGACCGGGCACGGTGCCGTGAACCGGCGTCCCGTCCCACTCGGCCATGTTGTGCACGGGGTCCGCACCACGGGCGGACACGACGCGGTACTCGGTGCGCTCGTGCTCGCCGCGCCACAGATCGGTGTAGACCAACCGAAGCTCGCGGGTCTCCGCGTCGTGTGCCAGGAACTTCTCCACGTCTCCTCCTCCTGGGTTCGGTGTCTGACCTTCGGCGTCACCCGCCCGGGATGCCCCGGGCGGGTGACGTCGTTGCTCAGGCGGCGATCGGCTCGGGCGTCTCCTCCTGGTCGTCACGGTCGCTGTAGGCCGCCTCCCGGCCGATGATCAGATCGACCGCTGCCTGCGCCGCGCTGGCTGCGGTGGTCACGAGCCGGTGGTCGTTGGCCAGGGCGGCAAGCCAGTTCTCGACGTAGGCGGCGGAGCGGCGCTCCTCTTCGGGGCACTCGATCCCGGTCTCGGCCTGAAGCATCGCGCTGGTCATCTGCGCGCACAGTTCCTCGCGGGCGTAGATCGGGTCACCCTTGACCCACTGGCCGAGCTTCACGGCGGGCTCACGGTTCAGCCGGTCAGCGTGCCCGGTCGAGTGCCCGGCCTCGTGGAACAGCGCGCCGTAGTAGCCCTCTGACGTGGGGAACTGGTCGCGCTCGGGCATCCTGACCAGGTCGTCACGCCAGTTGTAGTCGGCCTTGTCGCCACGCACGTGCACAAGCTCGGGGCCACCGTTCGCGAAGTAGCGGTCGGCCACAGCCTGCGGTTCGGCTACCTCCGCGCACGGCTCCCAAGCCTCGGTGCCCGGCAGGTACTTCGGGGGGACGTGCCCGCACTGATCGGCGTTGAACACCGAGAAGAACCGCAGCATCGGGACGCGCTTCGCGGTGACCTCGCCGGTCACGTCATCGACCTCGCGGACGAACACCCGCTTGGAGAGCACGATCCGAGTGCCGGTCTGGCCCTTCAGCACGCCGCGCTTCTCGCCATCGGGGCTGTACCAGTACGGCTTGCCGGTGCGGCCGTTGACCTTGCGCACCATGCCGCAGCGCTCGGCCCACTGGTCGAACGTTCCCCACCAGGGCGAGGAGAATCCCTTCTCCTCCGCGTCGATCATGAGCAGCCACGGGTTGATCCCCCGGTAAGCGTCGCGGCTGGCGACGTTGACCGGCATCCCGAGCGTGCCCGCCACGACCCGCCAGGGCTTGGCCCACGGGATATGCCCGGCCCGAAGCTGGGTCATGATGCGCTCGGTCACCGCCTTGCGGATGTCGTCGTTCGTGGTCCTCACGGTGATCTCCCTCTCGGACTAGGGCGGTCGGGTCGGCTGGGGGCTGAGGTGCTAGACGATCTCGGCGAAGTCGGCGGCGCGGCGGGCGGCCATCGCGAAGTAATCGCGGGCCATCTTCCGGCAGTGCGTGGCCCGGTCGGTCGCGCGGAAGGAGGAGCGCAGGAACATGTCGGCCACGTGCTCCCACGTGCGGACGGTGTCGGCCACCATCGCGGGGGTGCAGTCGGGCTCCCACATGTCGGGGCGGCGGGTGAGCCATACCAGGTGCTGCCTGGCCTGGCGAGCGGTGCGGTAGAAGCTCTCCGCGCGCTGGGCGTCCCTGCGGGCTCGGCCGTCCTCGCGCTTGGCCTCGCGGCGGAAGCCCTCGGCGGTCTTCGTCAGGTCGTAGCTGGTCATCTTGGGCTCCTTGGGTCGGTTCGGCCTGTGGGCGGGGTGGTCAGTGCCGGGGCCAGGTCAGCTCGGCCGCGTCGTTGACGGTCACGATCAAGTCCTGGCCTGCGGTGCTGGCGTGGAAGACATCGAACGTGCGGTGGGCACCGTCCCGGGCTGCGCAGCTAGCGGCCATGGTCAGGGCCTCGGCGAACGCGCGGGGGGCCTCGCCGGGCTGGTAGGCGAACCGGGCGTCGGGGCGGTTGGCCGGTGCGCGGTAGCCGGTCAGGATCACGTAGTACTCGGCGGCGGGGGCCTGCGGCGCGGTGTAGGCGTGGCCGTGGTAGCTGCCTGAGCCCATGCCCGGCCGGTGCGCGCTGCGGTGGCAGGTGGTGCAGCGGTCGTCATCGGTGCGACCGGCGGGCTTCAGCTCACGCAGTCCGTGCGTGCCGTCTGCGTCGTAGCGCTCGCCCAGGAGCCGGTAGTACTCGTCCTCAAGCTCCTGGGTCGGGAAGTCGCCGTGCTCGTCGCGGATCGCCTTGATGGTCAGAATCCGCACCCAGGGGTCCACCCCGGCGTCGGTCGGCTCGGGGGCCTCGACGTAGACACCGAACCCGTGCTCGCCGTACTCGACCTTGTAGGCCAGGCTGTTCAGCTCGGCCGACTCGGCCACGGCCAGCTCGTGCTGGTTGTCGCTGATGGCGTTCCATGCGTACGCCTCCGCGATCATGTCCCACGCCTTCGCCTGACGCGGGCCGAGCTCGGCGTAGCTGGCCTTCGTCATGTCGGTGCATCCGCTGTCCATGGCCGACTCGGCAACCGCCGGGGCCAGGCCGTACGCGCGGCGGTTCAGGTCGTCGATCCGCTCGTGCACGCTCAGGGACAGGTCCGCGTGGCTGGTCTCTTTGACCTGGTAGCTGCTGTGCATCTCGGTCCTCCTGGACGCTGGTTTGTACTCTTATTCTAAAATTAGTGGACACGTACGGGTCCACATTTAGGCACAATTAAGGGTCACGGCTTGATAACGATGGCTGCGCTCAGAACAGCCGGTCTTGAACGCCGGGCAGGCCACGCTGGCAAGCTGCCAAGATCACGCGCTCGATCTGCTCCTCGTCGCTGCCGGTCTTGCGGGCCTGCAGGATCGCATCACGGATCGCCCTCGATCGGGCGCCCGGCCCGCGCTTGTCGGCCAGCGGGGAGGTCGGATCGCAGCGGCGCTGCGAGTAGTCGGCCGCGTTCTCGCGCCTGGTGCCCAAGATCCAGTGAGCGGGGTTCTGGCATGCGCTCTCGTCACACGTGTGCCGGATGACGGGCAGCCGGCCGTCACGGCCAGGATGTAGCAGGCCCCGGCTGAGCTGGTAGCCGAACACGGGGGCCGCGATCATCCGGCGCTCCCCGTCCACGGCCAGCGCGAGCTTGGCCTGCCCGTCCTCGCTGACCGGCCCAAGCCACGGCCAGCACCGGCCCGGCCGAATGTACACGCGATCCCAGTACGCGGCCACGGCTGCCGGGTCATCGAGTAGCCGTACCCAGAACTCGGACGGCAACCGGACGGCCTTGTCTCTCCGCTGTGGCATCGAGCGCGGTACGAGCTGAGCGCGCCACGCGGTCGAGCGGGCCCTGACAACCATAGGCCGATGATAAATGAGTGGACACGTACGGGTCCACTCATTTAAGCTTGGTACATGAACGACCACAGCACCGAGTACCTGGGAAGCCAGAGGGTGCAGCGCTCGGCATACGCCGAGAAGACCGCACGCGCGACCACGATCTACCTGGGCACCTGCAAGCGGGACAACCGCCCGGTTCGCTTCGAGTTCCCCGCCAACCTCGGCCCTGTGGCCGATGTGCCCTGCTTCATCTGCACCCTGCCCGTCCGGTGCGAGCGGCTCCACGCGGTGACGACCACCCTCACTTGTGATGGCTCCTGCCGGTCGGCTCGCGGCCCGGCCTGCGAGTGCGGCTGCGGCGGCATCAACCACGGGCGCACCTGGAGCCAGGGCGCGCTGCTCGACCAGCGCGAGGTTGTGGAATCGGCCATCGCGAAGTACCGCGCGGAGCAGGTCAAGATCAAGGAGCGCCGCGAGGCCAAGGCCGAAGCCGCTGCCCGCGGCGCCCGCAACGCTTTCGAGGTCTGGGCCGAAGATCACCAGGAGCTGGTGACCGCACTCGACCCCTGGCACGAGCACCGCACCGACGATGCCTGGATGCCCCGGCACTGGGGCGCGCACATCCTGGTTGACTTCGCCATCCAGACGCACGGCGGCTGGAACGGCAGGCCGAAGGCCCTCACCGATCCGCAGATCAAGCTGGCCGACCGCATCCTTCGCGAGATCGCCGCCGACGCGGAGCGCAATGCCGCCCGGCAGGCCGCGCGGGCCAGCAAGCCCGGTGCCGGTGACCAAGCAGCGCTCGTGCCCGGCGTCTACAAGCTCGGTGGCGAGATCTACGTCGTCAAAGGCAACAAGATCTACATCTCGTGGCGGAAGCGCTGCCGCGAAGAGGGCGAGTGTGCCCGCCCGGCCGACGCCCGGCTCTACGCCAAGCGCCTGGTGGAGAGCGCGCCGCGCATCACCGACAGCGGGACCGAGATCCCGTTCACACTGGAATATGCCCGGGGCGTGATCTTCGATCTGGCCCTGTCCGACCGGATGCCGCTCGCCGAAGCCGAGGAACTATCCACGCGCTACGCGAAGTGCATCGTCTGCGAGCGGACCCTGAAGGCCGCCAAGTCCGTGCGGGCCAGCATCGGCCCGGTCTGCATCAAGATGTTCGGCCCTGTCCTGCCCGAGGCCAATGCTGCTTAACGGCTTCCTGGGGGCTGGTTACACCGGCCAGCCCTCAGGCCTAATCCCCTCTCGCTGATCAAGACCCGAAGGAGCACCAACCGTGAGCACCGAAGTACCGCCCCGCCTGGCAGATGCCAAGCGAGCGCTCGACGCGGCCGACCGCGTCATGGCCGATGGGCAGACCATCGTCGCCGAAGGCCACGATATGATCAAGCAGGGCAAGGAGCGCCAGCTTGCTGCCGAGCCGCAGTACTGGACTGCTGCGAAGTTGATCTTCGGCGAACTGTCCGACAGCACCCTGACACAGCAGGACGTGGCCGAGCTTCTGGGCCGCCCGCGTAGCCAGGTCTCCAAGCTCTACTCGGTCGGCAAGACGTTCCGCGACCGTGATCCCGTTGCCGAGGGCCTGTCGTTCACAGCGGCCTACAAGCAAGCCCAGGAGGTCTCCGACTACGGCATCAGCCGCGAGAAGATCCTCGGTGCCCTCGATGACGCCGCGCTGACTCAGGGCGAGGTTGAGGAGCGCACCGGCCTTGCGCACAGCACCGTCTCCGAGACTCTCAAGAAGCTGATCCAGGACGGCACCGTGCAGAAGGGTGCAGGCCGCCCGGCCCGGTACGAGCGCGCGGTTGTGTCGCCTGTTCGCGAGGAACAGCCGACAAACGACCGGCCCGGCGACGATGGCCCCAGGGACAGTGACCATCCGCGCGATGGTGAGCGCGAGGAGCGCGGCCAGGACCAGCCCGGCCCCGACTCCGAGCCGCAGCTTGAAGACACCGAGCGCCGCCGGTCGCAGGATGCCGAGGAGATCATCCGGTTTGTCGAGCGGCGCATCCGGCGGGAGATCGCCGGCAAGCGATTCACCCTCACCCCCACCGAGGCACGGCGGCTCATCGATGAGATGACCGGCACCATAGCCGCGCTGCGCGACCACTCCGAGATCACCATGGTTCGCCCCGACCAGAAGCCCGACGCAAACGCCGTAGGCGAGGGGCTGACCAAGCTCGGCAAGGAGCTTCGCTGGGCCAACACCACCGGCCAGCAGACCTACTACACCGACGGCGGCACGGTCTGGGTCGTCGTCGCCAACACTCGCGCCGCGATCGTTCGCCAGACCGGCAGCAAGATCACTCTCCACCCGTCCGACGTGACCGCCGGATGGCTGATCACCAAGGCAACAGGGAGCGCCCGATGAGCATCCAGGAGGAGCAGTCCAAGCGGCTCAACACCATCCGGGGTCTGCTGGCCAAGGCCGAAGATCCAAGCGTGCCCGCACCCGAAGCTGAGGCCCTGTCGGCGAAGGCCGCCGCGCTTATGCAGAAGTACTCGATCACTGCGGCCATGATCGCCGCCGCGTCCAAGGTCAAGGACCCTGGCAAGTACGAAGGCAAGCCCGGCAAGCGTCGGGTGATCTCCTTCAAGGGCCAGGACTTCATCGCCCAGAAGCAAAATCTGCTGCAGGCCGTGGCGCTGCACCACCTGTGCGAGACCGTCGTTACGAGCACGACCGGCCCCGATCCCCGGTCGTACGTGTTCGGGTACGACTCCGATCTTGACCTGACCGAGATGTTGTTCACATCGCTGGTGCTGCAGGCCGCTCACGCGCTGCTCGCCGAAGACATCCCCTTCGGCGATACTCCGCGGTCGTTCAACTCGGCATGGTGGGCCGCGTACACAAACCGGATCTCCTGGCGTCTGCACACCTCCCGGGACAGTGCCGAGAAGGCCGCCGAGAAGGCCACGCCGGGGACCGAGGTTGTGCTGAAGGACCGCCGCGCAGAGGTGGCACTGGCACTCAAGGACGAGTTCCCCGAGACGAACAAGGTCCGCCGGGGCGCTGGCGGCAGGTCCCGGGCGGGCCGCGCTGCAGGCTACGCGGCCGGTAGCCGCGCTCAACTCACCAACCCAACCGCACTCGGTGGCGGCACTGGCCGCGCGATCGAGAAGTGACCGCCGTGACCGAGTGGGTCCGCGTAGACGACGGGGAGCACCCGCGCTGGGTGCTCCCCGGCCAGGGCCGCCACGTTACGGACTTCGCGCTCCATACGTTCGGACGGCGGCACATGGAGACCGTGATCTTGAAGGGCCTCCCGCCCCTGCCCGGGGAAGCCTGGTCGGTGCTGCGATGAGCGGCCACGGCCAGAGCACACAGATCTGTCCTGCCTGGTGCCAGCAGCGCGACCCAGAGTCACCTGCCCATGTCCGCACGATAGGCCAGGCCGAGCGCGTGGCCGTGACTGTGGTGCAGGCCCCGGCCTGGAAGGCACCCCAGGTGTACGTCACCCACTGGCAGCAGCCCCCCGGGCCGTTCGTCTTCCTGGACCTGCGCAGCGCGACCCATACCGCAACGATCTTGTCCCGCCTCGGACACGAGGGCCTCGCCACCTTGATCACCGTGGCCGTGGCCGTCGCCACCGAGGAACCCGCCGACCAGCCCCAAGGAGCAGGCAATGACACTCAAGATCACCGATAAGAAGATCATCAGCGACACGACACCGCACTACGCACTCAATGTCGAGCCCGGCGGGCTGTGGCGAGTGTCCTGGCTACCCGGCCAGGATCTCGACCGCAACAGCGCGATCACGGCTATGACCCTCGCTGAGCTGACCGCCGCCGGGCGGGACCACGCCAGCGTGATGCTGCACATTGACGGCCTCGCCGCCGAACTCGGGCTGTGTGCCTCAGACGCGATCGTGCTGACCTCCGCCCCGCCGATGTACTCGCTGTTGTTCACCTCGGTGCCCGGCCTGGGACGCGACGGCTGCCTGGCCTCCTCAACACACATGCTGTGGTTCGAATCCCCCGAGGAGCGCGACCGCTTCACCGCCTGCCACTTCGTGGCGTCCAGCTGCAAGCCCGAGAAGGAGGGCTGAATAAGGCTCTCCCCGCCGAGGCCCTCCCAGAGCAATGAGCAAACTGATACGCGACAAGATCCCCGCGATTATCCGCGGCAAAGGCAGTACCCCGATCACCCACATTGCAGATCGTGACGAATACCGGGAGGCCCTATTCGACAAACTGAGCGAAGAGGCTGGCGAGTTGCGTGACGCCGACAGCGAGCACGCGGCCGAGGAGCTGGCCGACATGCTCGAAGTCGTGTTCGCCCTAGCCGCCGATCATGGCGTCACCCGTGACGAGCTGGAAGAGGTGCGGCAGGCCAAGCACGCCGAACGCGGCGGATTCCGTCAGCGGATCATCTGGGACGGCAACCGCGAGCCGGCCGACCGGGAGCCGGGGCAATGATCGCAGATCGCAACGTCGCCAGCAGCCAATTCGGCCCGCAGGTCCAGGTCCATCAGTACGAGGGCACCGAGGGGCACCGCGGCCACATCACGCGCTCCGAGATCGGCCTGATGCCTGCCGCTGCCCTGGCCAAGTTGCACGGTGTCCGAGGCGAGGCACCCGGCGAGCAGGAGCACTGTCAAGGCGCCAAATGGAACGGATTCAAGGGCAGGATTGCCCAGGGGATCGAGCACCCGGTGTTCGTGACGGTGGACTGGGGCGAGGAGCCCAAGATGTCCGAGGGCAGCAACCGCCGCGATGCTGCCGTGGAACTTGGCCACCCCTATATTCCGGCGGAGATCCGCTACTTCGGTCACGCCGAACGGCAGGGAACGGTCTTCGAGCGCCACCTGCACGATATGGAGCCTGGCCAGTGAGTGCCGATCGCAATCTGGCAGCGGGTCAGTTTTCCTGGCTCTATGGAACCAGCCGGAAATTGCGCCCGGGGGATTTCGTCAAGGACTGGCAACCGGGCGAGTAGAGATCACCAGGAGGGGACGACAGTGACCGTGATGACCACGCGCAGGCCCGGTAAGGTTGAGGGTGTGACAGCGACGATGCCCGAGGCCCTGGCCAGCACGTGGACCGCGATACGCAAGCGCCATCGCGGCGTGCCCGTGGCCACGGTGCAGGTCTCCCCGGGCAGGGGCAGCGGATGCCAGGCAGTGTCCTGGGGCAGTGACAACCCGGTGGTCCTGGTCGGCCCGCAGACGGTCATGGAAGGCCCCCGGGCGATCCTCGGTTACCTGCTGCACCAGGCAGCGCACGGGCTCCAGGAGACCGGCTCGCCGGAGCCGGGGAAGCCGCAGCGCTACCACAACTCGCACTACCGCGACGAGGCACAGCGCCTGGGCCTGTCGGTGGACTGGACCAAGCACGGCATCGGCTTCTCGGACACCTCGGTACCCGACCACACGGCCAACTACTACGGCCCGGCCATTGCCCAGCTCGCCACCGCGCTCGACCGCTGGCAGGCACCCCCGCGGGCCAGGAGCGAGAGCTACAACGGCGTCACGGCCACATGCGGCTGCCCGCGCACGATCCGTCTCCGGAGCCAGCACGGCGCCGAGGAACTGGCCGACAAGCCGATCATC
>Ga0335073_10010654_pt1 | contig 12930 bp, 12 predicted proteins | sample Lox_Sample_22_FD_207093 | JGI IMG/M metagenome (GOLD analysis project Ga0335073, IMG submission 207093) | Soil microbial communities from Loxahatchee National Wildlife Refuge, Florida, United States - Lox_Sample_2.2 | ecosystem: Environmental > Terrestrial > Soil > Wetlands | place: USA...
GTGGCCGGGCTGGCCGGCTCGGTCGCCGCACTGCCGCTGGGCGAGCACCTGCTGCGTTCGAACGGCGTCTTCATCGTGCCGGTGAGCCTGGCGACCGAGGTCCGGGTAGTCACGGGAACGGCGGCGCTGGCTGCCGTCACCGCAGTTCTAGCGGTCGCTCTCGGCGCGCTGCTGCGCAGTAGCGCCGCAGCGGTCGCTATCGCGATCACCGTTGTCGTCCTGCCATACCTGCTTGGAAGCACAGTCCTGAGGAGCGGGGCGGCAGGAGACTGGTTGCTGCGAGTGACCCCCGCCGCTGGCTTCGCCATCCAGCAGAGCTTGCCGCAGTATCCGCAAGTGGCTGCCAGCTATACGCCCGCGAACGGCTACTTCCCGCTCGGACCCTGGGCTGGCTTCGCGGTCTTGTGTGGTTACGCTGCCGTGGCTTTCGGGCTGGCACTGTACCTGCTGCGCCGGAGGGACGCATGATGGACGCCCTGCAGGCGGAATGGATCAAGCTGCGCACGCTGCCGGGCACCGCCTGGTTGCTGGTCGCCGTCATCGCCGCGACGGTGGCGCTCGGCATCGGCGCAGACGCGGCTGCGAGCTGCCCGTCCGGAGCGTGCCACCTCGACCCGGGCAAGACCGCGCTGACCGGGATTTACCTCAGCCAGGCTGTCGTCGCGGTGCTCGCGGTGCTGACCGTCGGCAGCGAGTACAACAGCGGGATGATCCGGGTCACGCTGACCGCCACCCCGCGGCGTACTACCGTGCTGGCGGCGAAAGCCGTCGCGCTGATCCTGCCAGTGGCGGCAGCAGGCATGGTGGCCGTGATCGGGTCAATGCTGGCCGGCGGGCTGATCTTGCCGGGCCACGGCTTCACCGCGGCGCATGGATACCTCCCGCTGTCGCTGCGCGACGGGCCGGTACTGCGCGCGGCGGCAGGTTCGGTTCTCTACCTGGTCCTCATCACGCTGCTCAGCCTCGGAATCGCGACCGCCGTCCGGGACTCGGCTGCAGGCATCGGGGGAGTTCTCGGGCTGCTCTATCTCATCCCGATCATCGCCGGCGCGGCCAGCCCGGTCTGGCAGCGGCACCTTCAGCAGATCGCGCCGATGACCGCGGGGCTCGCCATCCAGGCGACGACGGACGTGCGGAATCTGCCGATCGCGCCGTGGGCCGGTCTGGGAGTTCTCGCGGCATGGGCCGGCGCCGCGCTTGTTGCCGGCGCGCTGCTGCTGCGGCTGCGAGACGCCTGACCCGGGACCGGCTCGAGCCCCGCGGGATGGCTTTTCACGGTTCCGGTGCACCGTCATCGCAACAAACTGCAACTCACGATATGCCGCGTTATACTCGATCCCGAGTGATCGATGATGAGTAAACCACCTGCCGCCTCCGTTCCCGCGCTCGTCCCGGGCTCCGGCCACCAGCGCCCGGTCCGCCCGCGCCCGCTGCCGCGCACGCCCATCGCGCTTTCCGTGCTGAACCTGCTGCACGAGCGGCCGATGCATCCGTACGAGATGCGGGCCTTCATGCGCGAGCGAGGGCATGACCGGGCGTTCAAGATCCGCGAGTCGTCCGTGTACGACACCGTGGCCAGACTGGCGGACCGCGGTTTTATCGATCCGGTCGAGGTCAACAGGTCAGGCCGCAGACCGGAGCGAACCGTCTACGCGATCACCGAGGCCGGCCGCGATGAGCTGCTGGTCTGGCTGCGGGAACTGACGAGTCAGCCGGCCTCTGACTACCCGGCCTTCGCCGCGCCGCTCATGTTTATCTACGGCCTGGGCCGCGACGGGGCCATTAGCGCGCTGCGCGAGCGCGCCGTCCGGCTTGAGGCCGAGATTTCCCGGTCTGACGCCTTCCGGCAAGCCGTCCTGGCCGACGTGGGTGACTTCCCGCGGATCTTCGGGATCGAGGAGGAGTACGCCCAGGCCATGCGCAGGGCAGAGCTGGCCTGGGTGCGCGGCACGGTCGCGGAACTGCAGGACGGCTCTCTTGCCTGGCCGGCGCCCGACGAGCTGGCAGGGGAGGACAACCAGAGCTAATCATCCCGAGACCAGAAGAAAAGGCGGTCTCCGGGGCGGCAACCCCGGAGACCGCAGGAACCCGGAGCGCGGCTGTGCCGGCAATACCCGGGCTCGGCACTTCGAGGATAGTGCCGGCCAGCGCCGCTCCTGTCGCCAGTTAAGGAGCACATCCATGCCGGTAACTGAGTCACCACCCGTTGCGATCCGGGCACATGGCCTGCGGAAGTCATTCCGGGTCAAAGACCAGGCAGTCGAGGCAGTCAGCGGCCTCGATCTCACCGTCGCGCCCGGTCAGATCTTCGGATTCCTGGGACCGAACGGAGCGGGAAAGACGACCACGCTTCGGATCCTGACCACGCTGCTGCCTGCCGATGCAGGCGAGGCGTTCGTCGCGGGCGCAGACGTCATCCACTATCCGCAGCAAGTCCGCCGCCGCATCGGATACGTCGGCCAGCTCGGCGGTGCCGACGGATCCGCGACGGGCCTGGAGAACTTGGTGCTCCAGGCCAGGCTGTACGGCCTGACCGCAGCGCAGGCGCATAGCCGCGCGGCGGAACTGATCGAGCTGTTCGACCTAGGACCGTTCGCCAGCCGGACAGCTCGCACCTACTCGGGCGGCCAGCGTCGCCGGCTCGAAGTGGCCCTCGGGATCCTGCATCGCCCACAGGTCCTCTTCCTCGACGAACCGACCACCGGACTTGACCCGCAGAACCGCGCCAACCTGTGGGAACAGGTCAGGCAGCTAAGAGACGGCGGAACCACGGTCTTCCTCACCACCCACTACCTGGACGAGGCTGATCAGCTCAGTGACCGGCTCGCGATCATCGACCGCGGGCGCGTGATCGCGGAAGGCACTCCGGCACAGCTGAAACAGCGGTACTCGGGCGACACGATCACCGTCACGCCAGTCACGTCTCCGGACGACCTTCCGGCACTGGAGCATGACCTGGCTGCCATGCCGCTGATCCGCAGCACCCGGATCCAGGACGGCAGCATCCGCCTTGCCGTCACTGACTCGACACGGTCGATGGCGGCGGTGTTCGCCGCGCTGGCCGAGAAGGGCATCGCGGTCCGCGCAGCCTCGCTCGCCCAGCCGTCGCTCGACGATGTGTTCCTGCACGAGACCGGCCGGTCGCTCCGCGACGCGGGAACGCCGGCCGGCCGCCCAGCAGCGGAGCAGCCAACCGCAGAGGAGGTGGCGGCATGACGTTCGCGCTGCAATCTGGTCTGTTCTTCCGCCGTAAGCTGCTGGAGACGTTGCGCCAGCCGGTCTGGATCATTACCGGGCTCGCCACTCCGCTGCTCTACCTGGCGCTGTTCGAGCCGCTGCTCCGGTCCGTCGCAGGCGGCAGTGGCTTGCCCGCCGGGCGTGTCCTGGATGTCTTCGTGCCGGGAATCTTGACCCTCATGGCCTTCGGTGCCGGGATGGGCGCGGGCTGGGTGGTGATCTGGGAACTGGACTCGGGCGTGATCGAGCGGCTCCGAGTCACGCCGGCGAGCCGCTTCGCGCTGCTCCTCGGCACGGTGCTGCGCGACGTGTCCATGTTCGTCGTGCCCGGCATTGTGGTGACCGGGATCGCCATCGGGTTCGGGTTTACTGCGCACTGGGCCGGGCTGGCGCTGATGTTCGGCTTGCTCGCCCTGTTCACCGCGGCCTGCTCGGCGACCTCATCCGCGCTGGGAATCCGGCTCAGGCAGATCGGCAGCCTCGCTGCGGTCGTCACCGGCGTGCAGCTTCCGCTCACCCTGCTGGCCGGCATCCTGCTGCCGCTGTCGCTCGGACCCGACTGGCTGCGAGTTCTGGGCCTTCTCAACCCGATGTACTACACCGTCGAGGCGGCACGCGACCTGGCAGCCGGGACGATCACCACGACGGCCGTCGGCACCGGGTTCATCGTGACAGCCGCTGCCGCCGCCCTGGCCCAGTGGTGGGGAACGCGCAGCTACCAGCGGGCGATGGCCTGACCGGGTAGCTATCGGTTCGCACCGGTCACGATGCTGCGGCGTCGTGACCGGTGCGGGCTGCGGTGACGACGATCGTGCTGTAGGACATGGTGAAGCTTCCGCCCAGCGCGTCGATGGCTGCACCCACGCTCTCCGTGACTACGGCAAGCTTGGCTGCCGGGAGCTGGGTGAGGCTGCCGAGCGTGGGCAGCTGGTCAAGCCACTCGTCCGTTGTGTAGGTGCGCTCCCAGTCGAACCGCCACTGCTCCGGCTCGCCGAACCCGCCGGCCTCCCGGATCGCGCCGGCGATCTTGGTAAACATTGGCTGGTAGAGGTCTACCGATGATCTGGTCGACTGCCTGCCTGGGTTCATCGGCGAGTCCGGCGCCACCTGCCGGTGGGCCGTGCTGAGAGCATCCGTCACTTCAGGCGGAGCCTGGAATACGTGATGAAACGGGGCCAGGCGCCCACCCGGCCTCAGCACCCGCGCAGCTTTTGCGGCGCCGGCGACCGGATCCACCCAGTGCCAGGCCGTGCCGGCGATGACAGCGTCGAAGTTCCGGCCAGCCGGATCCCAGTCCTCGAACGTCGCGACGTCGACCTCGACCCCGCTGCGCCGCGCGAACTCAGCCATGCGAACGTCGGGCTCGACGCCCAGCACCGTGCACCCGGCCTCCTGGAACTGGCGGGCAGCAGTGCCAGTGCCGCAGCCGACATCGACAACCTCGGGTCCAGGGCTGGCGGCGACGATCCGCGCCACCATGTCGGCGGGATACCGGGGCCGCGTCCGGTCGTATCGCTCGGCATCGACTCCGAACGACTCTGCTACCTGCCGGAATTGATGGGGCTTGAGGTCGGGGGGAACGGACGGCTCTGGCGGTACAGTGGGCATGCGCCCATCCTAGTGGGCACTTGCCCACTGTGTCGATTGGCTGGGCTCATCGCGGCGAAGGGACGCACGGTGCCGACTGGAGTGCACATCCGCGACGTGCGCGATCAGCTGTTCGACGCGGCCGAGCGTGTCCTGCTCCGCGACGGGCCGAACGGGCTGACCAGCCGGGCGGTGACGACCGAGGCGAGCTGCGCTAAAGGCGTGCTGTACCGGCATTTCGCGGACTTCGACGCATTTCTTGCCGACCTGGTCCTGGATCGCCGCAGCCGGATGGAGACCCAGGCAGCTGCCTTGCGCGCAACCGCCGGAACCGGCACGATCACCGGCAACCTCGCCGACGCGCTCACTGTCTTGTTCAGTTCCGTCGCAGTCGCGATGGTCGCCCTTGTCACGTTCCGCTTTGAGCTGCGGGTCAGGTTGCGCCGAGCGTGGCCGAGGGGCGTTCCCCTGCTGACCGAAGCCGTGGTGATGGTCGCGGATTACCTCAACGCTGAGCGCGACCTAGGCCGGATCAGGGCTGATGCCGACGTCGACACGCTCGCTCCCGCGCTCATCGGGGCTGCACACTTGCTGTTCGCCGACCGGAAAGGCGCCCCGCCTGAGCCAGCGGCCGTCCGCAAGATGGTGGCCACGGTCGTCGCCAGCGCTGTGCCGGGGGCGCCAGCTTGAGCCGCCGCAGCTCGCGGTCCGCGTCGCGCGGCTAATTCCTGAGGCTCCCTTGGTGTTGATATGGCTGAGGTGCCGGAATACCAAGCAACGAAGCTACACGCCGGTCAACCCGGACCACCGGACCGAGGAGAACTAAGCAGTGGGCGGCACCGATACGCCCGGAGCGCCAAACCGCGATCGCCGTGGCTTCCTAGCCGCCGCGGGCGCCGCCGCCGTTGCTGCCGGTGCGGCACAGCTCGGCATCACTAGTTGCACGACTCCGCCCGCTAAAACCGTCGGGGCCGCCCGCCTGCGCGGCGCCTCGCCCGGACGCGGCATCTCCTTCGGCCCGGTCAAACAGATCAAGGCTGGCGTCCTCGACACCGGGTACGCCGAGGCTGGCGCCGCCGACGGCCGCCCGGTCATTCTGATGCACGGCTTCCCGTACGACATCCACAGTTATGTCGAGGTGGCGCCGTTGCTGGCTGCAGCGGGCTACCGGGCGATCATCCCGTTCTTCCGTGGCTACGGGACTACCACGTTCCTGTCATCAGCAACGCCTAGAAACGTGGACCAGGCGGCATTCGCTGTTGACATCCTCGCGCTCATGGACGCGCTGAAAATCGATAAAGCGACACTCGCTGGATATGACTGGGGCTCGCGGACCGGCAACATCATCGCGGCGCTGTGGCCGCACCGGGTCAGCGGGCTGGTCTCGGGCGGCGGCTACCTGATCACCAACCTGGACGATCAGCAGCAGCCCTTGCCGCCCGCCGCGGAGAACGCCTGGTGGTACCAGTACTACTTCGATACCGAACGCGGCGTTCGCGGCCTCACGAAGTACCGGTACGACTTCGGGTTGTTCGTCTGGAAGTTCAACTCCCCGACGTGGAAGTTCCCGACCGCGACCTACGACCAGACCGCCGCGGCCTTCAACAACCCCGATTACGTCCGCATCGTGATCGGCAACTACCGCTGGCGGCAAGGCCTGTACCCGAGCGAGCCTGAATATGCCGGCATCGAGAACAAGCTGCAGAAATCACCGGCGATCGCGGTGCCGACGATAACCATCGACGGCAAGTACGATCCGTTCACGCCTCCCGGCAAGGGCGCGGCTTATCGCGGCCACTTCACCGGCAAGTACGACCATCGCGTCTTCGATGTCGGTCACAACGTGCCGCAAGAAGCGCCGCAGGCCTTCGCGCAGGCCGTCGTCGACCTCGAGCATCTCTGACTCGGGTCAGCTCTGACCGGAGTCAGCTCAGATCTGCCATCCGGATCACCTCTGCCCACGCGGGCGGCACTGGCGGCTTCACCCGGGCGGGTAGCAGCACAATGGCCACGGCCGGAACGGGGCGCGGCGGCCAGCGCGTGAACCCGTCGGTAATGACGACCACCAGATCGGGGCGCGGCCGTCGGGCAGCCACCTCGCCAATGGCACGGGCCATGTCGGTTCCACCACCGCCGGTGAGGACCACCTGACGGCCGAGCGGGCCGGCAATGCGGTGTACCTCGACGTCAGCCGCGTACACGGTGAGCATGTCTCGCCTGATCCCCAGAGCGCGCACGCATCCGTGAACTTCGGTCCAGGCCGTCCGCAAGTGCTCATCCGTCACGGAACCAGAAGTGTCGATGATCACCGCGACCCGCGGCACCGGCCTGCGCAGCGATGGCAGTACAACCTTCGGCACCCGGCGACGCGGGGGCTTGGCGTAAGAGTAGTCAGCAGAGCCGGCCACGGCTGCGGTCGATGACCTGATCTTGGCGGCGAGCAGCCGTCGCCAGTCGAGCTGCGGACGCAGGCAGGTGTCGGCCCAGCGAGTCCAGCCACCTGGCACCGATCCGCGCAGACTGGCCGGGACGTGAATGATCGCCTGGGCGATGCGCCGCCGCAGCAAGAGGGCTTCGACGTCTGACATGCCAGCCGGCAGGGCAGTCGTGCCCGGCCCGCTATCGCCCGGGTATCCGTGACTGCCCGTGCCGCAGTCCGCCTCGACGGCCGGCGGCTCGGGATCTGCGGCCAACCGTGCGTAGTAGAACTCGGCGACCTTAAACGGCGGCAGACCGAGCCGGTCCGGGGTTATCGGATGCTCCGGCAACTCGATGCGTGCCTCGCGCAGGTCGTCGTTGATCTCGGCGTCCGCGGCAAGATTCCACCACCGCGCTGCCTGGCTGTCGGCGACCATAGCCGTGCGCGCACGGCCGGCATGATCGCGCACGACATGGCTTACTTCGTGCAGCAGAACGCCCGCTACCTGCGGCACCGTCCACTGCCGCAGCGTGGCCGGATTGACATACAGCCGCCAGCGTTCGTCTACCGAGAACGTCGGAGTCGTTTTGTCGGGCACCGGCGTCAGCGCGTAGAGCGCCATGGCCAGAAACGGCTGGAGGGTCGCCGCTCGCAGCCGGGCAGCCGCGAGCTTCGTGTGGTCGAACGGCTCAGCACCAGGGACCTGCGCAGGCGTCGCCAGCGCTCTCCCCGGGCCTGCCAGCACCCCGGGCGACTCAGGATCTGGCAAGACCACCGGTCAGTCTCTCGAACAGCCCGGCGGTCCGAAGCACCGGAGCCATCTTGATGAGGACATCTGGCGGTGGCGCGGCACCGTCGGGCCGGTGGACAACCAGTGTCCGGACCGCGGCCATGGCAATATCCGCCTGCCGGCTCTCAGTAACTGCCGAAATGGCTTCCCACGCGGCTTCCCAGCGCTCGGCGGTGTTGTCGGCCAGTACGGCGGCGGTAATCGCGGTCAGCGCCGCGTAGGCACGGTCGCCGCGCTCGGGCAGCCGGAACGAAGCGGGGTTACGCAGCACTGCTTCCGGATCGGGCAGATCCAGATCTTCCTGCCAGGCCAGGTACTCCGCCGCGGCAGCGGGACCGACGGCTCCCGCGATGAGCAGCGCCCGTGTCTCTGCGTCGCCGCCCGACACCGCGCAAGCCGCGACGAGCCGGGCAGCCATCTCCCACGACCGAGGCGACGGCCAGGCCCGGCCAGCCGCCGACTCGTTCCCCGGATGAGCGTGAAGCAGATGCGACCGCGCGATAACGAATGCCGCTGTGCCCGCTCTGGCCGCTGTGAGCTCGCGTCGCATGAGGTCTTCCGGCAGATCGGGCACGGCAGGCTGGCTGAATCCGGCCATGATCCCTTCGGACCATTCCGCGGCGCTGAGGTTCCAGTCCAGGTGGCAGAATCTGTTGGCCAGTGGCGGGGAGAGGTCCCAGCCGTCAGCCGCCTGCTCGGGCGGGTTGGCGGCCGCAACGACAGCAACCTCGGCGGGCAGCTCGAGATCGCCGACCGTGCGCTCCAGCACCACGCGCAGCAAGGCTGCCTGAACGGCTGGCGGTGCGGTAGAAATCTCGTCCAGAAACAGCACGCCGCTGCCGGCGTCAGCGAGCCTGCGCGCCCAGCTCGGCGGCGCGAAGTGCACTGAAACGCCATCATCCGCGACGATCGGCAGGCCGGCGAAGTCGGACGGTTCCCTGATGCTCGCGATGACGGTCTCGCACGGCAGGCCGGCTTGCGCCGCCATCTCCCGGACCGCCGAGCTCTTACCCAGACCGGCGCCGCCCCACAGCAGCACCGGGACGCGGGCGCCGACCGCCAGCGCCAGCGCTGAGCGCACCGCAGAGCTCATGGCTTCGCGCCGGCGAACACGAGTGTCACCGTGAGCACTTGCGACGGATTGCCGTCGGGCGCGATCGTCACTTTCACCAGGTCCGGGCTGCCAACGATATAGAGCAGGTTCTGCTGAATCGCTGAGAATAGCACCGACTTGCCGTTGTATATCCAGCCGTTCGGCGCCTGCATGGCGACAGGCGCGTTCAGTACCAGCTTCGAAGATCCGGTAGTCACGAGGACCTGGTTGGCTGCCGACCACGAAGGGCCGCACGCGAGCCAGCCTCCACCGGGCAGACTCACTGTCTGCTGCTCGGTCGGCCGCGCCATGGCGGACGTGCTCCAGCCAGGGCTCAGCCAGGCAGGATTCGCCGCGCACCGCAACACGGCGGGATTCGGGGCTGGCGATGTGCCCGAGTGGGAGGCGGTCAAGCCGACGACGCTGATCACAGCCGCCGCGGGCACAAATCCCAGGGCTCGTGGCAAGACGCGCCGGCGCAGGTACCTTCTCCGGTTGGCCTTGCATACTTGCCCGGCCCTGCGCGCGACGGCCGCATCGGCATCGCCCATGAGCTCCCGGATCTGGCCGGGTCGGGTGCCGATGAAGCCGGCCACGCTACGGCGGACCTCTGGCCGGGGATCCCTGCGCAGCGCGCTGATCACGCTGAACGGCAACCGCTTGCGCGCCGACGCGACACCGGCTCTGACTCGCCACAGCGGATGCCCCTCTGCTCCGGCACGCTTTGCCTCCTCGGCGTACCACGCCATGAGCGGCACGTCAGCGCCTGCCGGATGGCCGGTGCATCGCACCGGGTCGAAGAGCGGATCCGCCTTGCCGGAACCGCCCAGGGTGATCCAGGTAAGCAGCTGGTCGGACAGCACGGCAGGACAGGACGGGTTTGTCGCTACCGCCCGCAGAACCCAGGCTGGCTCGGACATCCCGCTCGCAAGCTTGCGCAAGGCATCCGGGGGTGCCGCGGCGTTCGCTGCCGCCACGCCGCGGACATAGACGTTCGAGGACCGTAGCAGTACTTCAGCCAAGTCGCTAGCCAGCGCCGGGTTGGTGGCAGCTGCCAAGGAGATCCGCGGATCGCCCCGCAGAGCCAGCCGAGCCAATACCTTGGGGCGTGCGGTCGGATTCGCGGCGGCAGCGGCCGCCACGGCCCAGTAGCGGGACCTAGCCAGCGACCGGTGCATCCCGGGCGGCGTATTCGCGTTGCCCGCGAGCGCGACTAGCACGTCCCACCGGGCAAACTGCCTGAGAAACCTCAGCAGCCGCGGCGGCACGGAAGGGTTGGCTGCCAGCGCGCGGACGACGGCCGGGTGGCGGCTCCGCATCGCCACCCGCCAGAGTGCGGCCGGCTTGCTCGCCGGATCCGACGCCGTGTCCGCAAGCCCGGGCTTGGCAGCCTTCCGCAGGCGAGTCGCGCGCTGGCCAGCAACAGGCTCCCGGCCGCCTCGCAGGCGAGCGGCCGGGCGGATCGCGCGCGCGAGGCCGGCTTTCAGCCCTGCAGCGGCGTCCTCAGCATCGGCCACGGGGCAATCGTGTCATAACACCCCGATTGCGTGACTACACGAAGGTGGATGGCTGTTCCCGGACGAGATAGCCACCCCGGCGGCGGGCTTCTTGACTCTCCCCTTACTGGACGGACCAGCGTGGAGTAATCCGGCCGCCAGGAGCCGGCCGAGTCCGAGGGAGAAGCCAGTCATGCCTGTCGCTACCGAGCTGAGCGGCGTCGTCGCCGAGCACATTGCCGGGATCAATGCCTTCGACCTCGACCGGATCGTCGCCACGTTCGCGCCAGACGCCTACGTCAACGACAACCGCCGTGAGATCGGGGGCGCCGACGCAATCCGGGCCTTCATCGCCAAGGAGTTCGTCGGCGATCGGGTCACGATGGAGGTCCGCGAGGTCCTTGACCATCACGGCGACATCATCGTCCGGGCTCGCTATGACGGTACGTACGACAAGACGAACCTGCCCGCTGAACTGGTGATGACCAGCTACTTCAGCATCCGCGACGGCAAGATCATCAGTCTGACCGTCATTTTCAATCAGCCGAGTCCGTACTAGCGGTTCGTGCCGGGCACCCTGGGAGGGCTGAGCGCCGCGCGCGGACCAGTGCCCGTTCCCGGCAGGTAAATGGTTCTGCCCGGCCGCGCGTGCTCGGCTAACGTGGCCTGCGTGATTCCGGCTGACAGGCTGCTCGCCTTTGCGGCTCTTTCCCTGGTCGTGATCGCGATTCCGGGGCCGAGCGTGCTGTTCGTCGTCGGGCGGGCGCTCGCGCACGGCCGGCGCGTGGCCCTTGCCTCGGTGGCCGGCAATGAGCTGGGCGAACTGACGCTCGCGGTGCTGGTCGCCGTCGGCCTCGGCCCGCTGATCGACCGTTCAGTGCTGCTGCTGACGGTGATGAAGCTGGCCGGAGCGGGCTACCTGATCGTTCTCGGGGTCCGGGCGTTGCGCGACCGGAAGCTGCACAAGCTGGGCGAAGAGCTCGCCGACCGGACACGGGGCGGGCTGCGCGCGATGCGGGATGGGTATCTGGTGGGGGTGGCCAACCCGAAGACGGCGGTGTTCTTCATCGCGATCCTGCCGCAGTTCGTCAGCCAGTCCCGCGGTGATGTGCCAGTACAGATGATCCTGCTGAGCGTGCTGTTCGTGCTGATCGCGGCCGTCAGCGATGCGGCGTGGAGCCTGGTCGCGAGCGGCGCGCGCGCCTGGTTCGCGCGGTCGCCGCAGCGTCTTGCGCTGGTTGGCGGCGCCGGGGGACTAGCCATGATCGGCCTGGGAGTCACGCTGGCCGCAACCGGCCGCAAGAACTAGCAGTTACACCTCATCGCCGGGGGAGCCCGCGGCGGCTAGGGCGAGCGCGTTACTCTAAGTCACGTTGCGCTCACTGTCGACTCGAAGAAGGATGACCGATGCCAGACCCGGCTGGCGAACCGGCCGGCCCCCCGGGGGCCGCCACTCAAGATGACGGTGAGCCGCCTCCGCTTCGTGCGGCGGAGCCGTGACCGGCGAGACGATTGCCCGGCGGCCGCCGCCGGACCGGCTGGCGTACTGGCAGGCGCTGGATTCTGGCCGGATCCTGCTGATGGCCGCTTCGGCAATGCTGGTCCTGGCGGCATTTGCCGGAGTGGTCGCTTTGCACCCCCAGCATTTCAACTGGCGGGCGGCGTTCGCGTTCGGCGCGTTCATCGCCTTCGGTGAACTGCTGCGGCTGGCCCTGCCGGGCGGCCGGGAGGCCGCGCCGATCGCGATGGTCGGCGCGATGACCTACGCCATGCTGCTCACCTTGCCCGGCAAGCACGGGCCCGAGATCGTCACTTACAACGCGCTGGTCGTAGTGGCCGTAGCCGCGAGCGGCATGGCCTTCGGGGCGCTGCCGCACATCGCGGCCGGCCGGCCGGCCGGGCTGACCGGGATGTGCACCCGGCTGGTGGCGGTGTCGTGCGTGGCCTTCATCTTCCGGCCGATCGTGTCCGCCGGTCTCAGCACCGCGCCGCGGGAGCTCGCTTTCGCCGTCATCGCGCTCGTCTTCGTGGTCGGCTGGCTGACCGACAGCCTGGTCGGGGCGCTGATCCGGGCTGAGGACGTGCGGGCCCGCTTCGCCGTGGCGGTACGGGACGAACTGCGGTTGCAGTGGCCGCTGGGCCTTGCGGTCGGCGCGTCAGTGCTCATCGCGGTGTTCGGCGCGGAAGAGATCGGGATCATGGAGCTGGCGGTGTTCATCGGCCCGCTCCTAGTCACCCAGGTCGCCTTCCGCCGGTACGCGGGCATCCGCGCCACCTACCTGCAGACCGTCCGGTCGCTGGCCCGGGT